>JAABUX010003246.1_pt1 | contig 21777 bp, 16 predicted proteins | sample 5561851 | NCBI WGS metagenome assembly JAABUX01 (sample SAMN10711883, study PRJNA513361) | rock metagenome | isolation source: Antarctica rocks | place: Antarctica: Victoria Land, Richard Nunatak red sandstone | collected 2016-01-03 | reverse complement strand
TCCAGCAGGATTACATCCGTCCTGCCGGGTGCTGTCTCGTGGGGTGCCCAAAGTGCGGAGCGGCTGTCGGAGTCTGGTGTCACCAGGAAAGTTTGGTCGGAAATGGGGGTCGTCTCCCCATTCATGAAGAGCGGTGGAAGGCTGCCGGGAAGTACGGCTCGATTGGCTGGCATACGTTCCGCCACACCTATCGTTCCTGGCTGGATCACACCGGAGCACCCATGGGAGTGCAGCAGAAACTCATGCGGCACGCCCAAATCTCGACCACGATGAACGTGTACGGCAACGCGCTAATGGAAGCCAAGCGCGAGGCTAATGCCGCAGTCGTTAGTAAAGTATTGAGGAGCGCATAACCCACGCGAGGGAAGCGCACAAAAGAACCAAACCCACCAAAGGGAAATGGGATTCCTGCTATGGTGGGTTATTTTGGGTTGGCGTTTCCGCTAAGTGGTTGCGGGGGTAGGATTTGAACCTACGACCTTTGGGTTATGAGTGACCGGGCGCTCGCGTAAGTTGTTGATTTTGCCGTACGAATAGCTAGCCGGAAGTACGGAAAGTACGCATTGGACAGCTTATTGGGAGTCTGTTGGGAGCGCGTTTGGTCAATAAAATAAGACTCGCTTTCGATCCTCGTCGGCGCCTCGAAAGGTGCTGTGAAAGGCGAACAGAAGGCGGAACTTCTTGGTCGATCTCTCCGTGGAATTGTCAAGGGTCGAAGCTGTCTGGGATCGTGGCATTGTCCAACCTTGGCTGTACTCGGCAGCGCCTGTGAGATGGTGGTGATGTGCGGTTGATGCTAACCTGTATCGCACGAGGGCCGGAATGCAAGCAGCTACGCTCACCGCCGCAGCCAGCAAATGGGACGTTCGCGAGGGTGTCGCCGACGACCTCGCCCCGGAACTGAAAAATGATCGTACAGAGGTTTTGGCCTTCCTCGCACATGGTGAGGACGAGGCAAGCCGGCGCATGAAGTTCGGAGTGCTGCGGCAGGTTGCAGGCATTCTCGACAAACTCGTCGATGACCGTCGGACCGGGAAGCTGCAGGCACTCGTAGAGGCGCTCACTCCAGACATCGAACTGTCCTCCACAAGAGTAATCGAGGCTCGCATGTTGAGTTCGGCGCGAACGGCTGTCCTTGAGAGCCAGGATTTCGTCACGGCCTCAGCTATAGCGGACGCTGCCCATTTCAGTTCCAAGAACCCGAGTTCCCAGCCGAATCGTTGGAAGAAGGGCGGCTTGGTTTTCGCCATCCCTTACAAGGGAACAGATCTCTATCCTCTCTATGCTCTCGACCGTAAGCATGGATTCCGGCCGGTGCCCTTAATCGCTGAGATTCTCAACGTCTTCGACGGCACCAAGGATTAATGGGAGACGGCGTTCTGGTTCGAAAGCCTGAACAGCCATTTGAGCAACAAGAAGCCCAAGCACCTGATCGCAACCAAGCCGGACGCAGTTCTGAAAGCCGCTCAGGTCGAAGCGGCAGGCCTGCAACATGGCTAGGAGCGGTGGACGTCCTTCGCTCATAGGAGCCCTGAACGTTACCACAATCGAATGGGGTAAAGGAGTGACACTCTTCCGCGTCCATCGAGCTGTGTACAGTCCAACTCAGTTCAATCCTTCCAAAGCAGGCGATGCCCGCTTCAGCCCCTTGATACTGCCGACTGGCGAAGTCGTCCCCACGCTCTACGCTGGCACGACCCTCGACTGCGCCTTAATGGAAACTGTCTTTCACGATGTGCCGTTTGCTCCCGGACTGAAGACCGTCTCGAAGAAGACGATTGTTCACGGTCAGATGAGGTCTTCTATGCGCGCCGTGCGCGACCTGAGCCTCATCGATCTTCGATCGATCGCCCTGCGCAGACTAGGGCTCACTCGCCGGGAACTTATCGAGACGGAAGCCGCGCAGTATCCCGTCACTCGCTCGTATGCGCTGCGACTTTACGAGCAGCTTCCAAGTGCTGAAGGCATGATTTGGACTTCGCGCCAAGACGACCAATCGCAGGCGCTGGTCCTTTTCGAGACTCGCCTCGAAGGCTTCGTACTCGAACAGCTTAAACACTCGGAATCGCTCATTCTGGCAGATGGCAGTGCTTCTTCAGATGTTCTCGCGCTAGCCGACCGCTTAGGCGTTCTCATTTGTCTGACCGAACGGGTTCGGTCATTCGACGAAGAAGTCGAGCGTCTTGCCGTACATTTGAGCCAACTGCAAGAATTCCATTACATCGATGCGCCTGTCCCCAGTCTCACACTTGGACAGAAACGAGTGGGGCATCCCTATACGCTCGCAGACATCCCGCTGACTCAAGCCCATTTCTTCTCGCGCTTCGATCAATCGCGAGAGTAGAGTAAAAAGTTGTATATTTCCTGACGGAGCGCCGTTCTAGCCTTGCGGGATATCCGTGTTTCGGCTGTCGGCGACTTGCTCACCTTCTAAGTCTGTGGATCGGTTGACGATTCCCCTAATAAGGGGCAGAGTAAGGCGTACTCTAGTTCGCGGAGAACGAGATGAGCGACGAGGAGCCGACTGAATGCCCCGAACTCATCGGGAAAGTCGTCCGGAGCTTGAAAATCTATCGACATAGGTTTGACGGCACAGAGATCCACATCGATTTCGCCGACGGAACGAGTTTCTCGTGCTGTGTTGCTAATTATCAGAAGACAGAAGCGAGTCACGTAATCTGTGGTGGCCCTGGCGAGCCGGAAGTGCTCCATGAGTACGAACTCGATTGACTTTCCGGCTTAGACAACACGGACTGTATAACTAACGGGAATAATCCTCATACGGATAGGAATTGGACGCGGCATTTGCCGCGCCTTTACGTTGCGCCATACCCGACGAACGAAAGTCGGATGGAGGTGCAAACATGCAGGCAATCAATCGTGGAACCCGAGCTATGCGGTGACGGATTAGCTGCTCCACTTGAAAGTCCTTTCCGCTTACGAAGCGAAATTTGGCTCGCGCTACCCACGTAGCGGCGCCAACCCTTTTCGCTCTCGCGTTCGCCACCATTGCTCATGCCCAGGGCACGATCGACTTCACCGGCGCTCAGGGCGTAATGAGCTCGTTCAAAACCTTCGCTCTGTACGCTGGCGCGATCATCTGCTTTGGCGGCCTGATCTTCGCCGGGATTCGGATGATGAGCGGTCGCTTCCAGGATGCGATCCCCGGTTGTTCGGCGCCGGCGTGCTTGGTTGGGGCGCAGGCTGGATCGGCTCTCTCACCGGACAGCAGCAGTAGGCGATGACCATGACAAAACGAGGAGAGCCGTTACCGATCAATCAGGCGCTGAACCGCCCGAGAGCCAAGCTCGGCCTTGAGTTGGGAACTTGGATGGTTATCGTCTTCGTTTCGGTGACGGCTTTCATCGTCGGATTTCGCCTACTCGCCATCCTAAGTTTTCCAACGCTGGCCTTCGGTGCCTGGCTCATCGTTCGGAAGCACCCCAAGATGTTCCAACTCTATTCACTCTCTTGGAGCCAAACACAACTATTATGACCCCCACAAAGATTGACCACAACACCTGCAATGGCTTGCGACTGCCGGTTCCGCTGCCAGCATCGTCCCAGTCGCTCGATTCGTCGGACCCAGCGCCTTCGCTTTGAAAGGAGGCGGTTGTGGCCGCCTCCTATCTCTCCAAGGGATCGACGAAGAAGACTTGACCGACCAGGAGCTCGAATCGCGTGTGCGCGGGATCGAAGACTCACTGCGCGGCCTGCCCGAGGGTTCCTGCCTGTATCAGTACGCCCGCGTCATGTCCGGATTCGACCTTCCCCGTCAGGACACCTACAACAATGCGGTCACCGAGGGCTTCGTGCGCGACCGGCTGGCCTTCCTCAAAGAGAAAGCGGCCTTCCGTCGCATCGACCTTTTCTGGTGTCTCACGATCGAGCCGGGGACGACCAGCCCATTTCAGCGAAAGCCAAACGAACAGGCCGACGAGAACTCCCGAATGCTGAGCAATCTTGAGAAGACGGCCACCATCCTGCTTTCCATTCTCGGCAACACCATTGGCCTCGAGCAGCTCTGCAAGAACAAGACTTTTCAAGTCTTCTCTTACCTCTTCAATTTGGAGGAGTGGGCAGGAGACGACCGACTTCGTTGCGATACCGGCGTAGACCGACAGATCGTCAAGACTCCAGTTGGCTTCCAGGACGATCAACTGCGCATCGGCAAGCGGCACGTTCAGATATTGTCGCTCATGATGACGCTCGAGTCATCGAGGCCGTGCCTCTTCTCCGGTCTGCTTGGGCTCGGTTGCGACACAGTGGTGTGTTCAACGTGGCGGCCTAAGTCAGCCTCAGCCGCCCGCAAGGAGATAGACAACCAGGAGAAGTTCACATCCTTCTTTGAGGTTGGCGTGGCGAACCGGCTGATGAGCGGGCGCGACTTCGCTTCGATGGACAAGACTGCCGGAGGCCGAGCAGCCGACAAGGGCGTGGACGACCTCAGCGACGTTATCCGAGCGCTCGACAAGAAGGCCCATGGCGAGTATTCGCTGAGGGTACTGCTTGCGGCCAAGGATGCCGACCAGCTTCGGCAGACGATACCCGCAGTGCACCGCGCGTTCGTCGATGCACGCGCCCAGGCGATGGAAGAGAGTGTTGGCAACCTCTCGGCTTTTTATGCATGTTCCCCGCCAATGCCAAGTTCAACGTCTTCCCGATGTGGCTTTCGGAAGACCACAACGCCCGGCTCAGCTTCATCTATGCTCCGCACCTTGGACACCAGCACTCGGAAGACCTGACGCGGAGTACCTGAACGTCTTCGAGCCAGGACCGGAACGCCGTTTTTTCAGGACAGCTATGTCAACGGAGTCCGGGTGCAACTCATCATCGGGCCTACCGGCACTGGCAAGTCCGTGCATGGCAATCTTGCGATCGCCCATGAACAGAAGTATGGCGGCTTCACCTTCATCTTCGATGTCGGCGGCAGCTATGAAAGTGTGGTCGAGCTGTACGGCGGCAAGGTCGATCGGGTCGGGAAGGATGGTCCGCGCGTCAACCCTTTCGCTCTGGAACCGACCGAGAGCAACATCAAGTTCCTTTATAGCTTCGTTAAGCTCCTACTCACTAACGGCGGCGCGGAATTAGAACCCGAAGACGACGAAGTTGTGTTCAAGGCCGTGCAGGATATGTATCTGCTCGACCCCGAAAACCGCCGCCTCTCCAACGTCTACCTGCCCAAGAACCTCGACCGCTATCTGTCGAAGTGGGTTGGCAAGGAGTTTACAACGCAGTCTTCGACAACGTAGAGGATTCGCGAAGACACTGCAACACATTCTCGATCACCCCCGCATTCGTGCGTGCGAGAATGACGTCCGGCCGAACACGCCCAAGGTGAGAGGTCGTAGAAGGCAAACCGCGCAGCGGATCGCGCGCGCCGAGCTTGCGAAGGACGATGGTAGCCGCCGCCGCGATCTCCGCTCCGAAGCGGAAGGACTGGGACAACAGCACAGTGTTCCTGCTTGCGACCTTCTCCATCGCGTTCACAGCCCCTCGCCATTCGTAGATCTGCTGATAAGGATCTCCCACGTACACGATCGGACACTCGAGTCCTTCAAGAACGCCTAGAAGGACGGGATTCAGATCCTGCGCTTCGTCCACCATGACGTAGTCCGTTCGGGCCTGCGGTTCCGACAGAGCCCACAGTTTGAGGTACCCGTCATGGCCAAGGGGAAGTCCGCCCGTCTTCTGCCGCATGGCTTCCCTCGCCACCGAAGTCCTGTTCGACAAGCATGCCATCAAGGTGGGACGGGAGACGCTTCGGACGTGGATAGTCGAGGACAGCCTGTGGCTATCGCGGAAGCAGCGGCGCAGCTTCCATCAGCCCCGGCTGAGACGTGAGAGCTACGGCGAGCTGATCCAGATCGATGGCAGCGATCATCGCTGGTTCGAGAACCGCGGCGCAGCATGTACGCTTCTGGTGTTTATCGACGATGCGACGAGCAAGTTGATGCAGTTGCGCTTCGTACCCAGCGAGAACACCGACTCTTACTTCGAGGCGTTGCACGGATATGGTTCTGGCTCACATTTGGTGAAGCTCTTCGTTGCCCTTGCGAGATATTCGGCACTGGCTTCGGTCAGGCCTGATTGAGGACGCGGAGTCGCAGCAGATCGAAGCCTGCGGTTGTGGCTCAACGACGGCTCGTGCGTACGGCTCCGGCCGGAGAGCGGCGGAACCATGTGTGGAGCTATGATTTCGTGGGTGCACGGACGCATGACGGCCGCAGCGTGCGCGTTCTGAACCTCATCGATGAATACACCCGGGAGTGCCTGATGGTCCGTGCGGAACGGCGCTGGTCGACCGCCAAGGTGATCGGCGCCTTGGCCGACGTGATGGTCATGAAGGGAGTACCGGAACACCTTCGCTCCGACAATGGCCCTGAGGTCGTAGCCAAGGACCTGCGACAGTTGCTGGCGAACACAGGAGCCAAAACACTGTACATCGAACCCGGCTCCCCATGGGAAAACTGCTACTGCGAAAGCTTCAACTCTAAACTCAGGGATGAGTTCCTGAACGGAGAAATCTTCTACTCGATCAAGGAACTCCGGGTGCTGGCGGAGCGCTGGCGCGTCCACTACAACACCATCAGGCCACACTCTTCGCTGGGCTACAGACCACCAGTTCCCGAGGCGTGGCTGACATCAACCAAGGGGTGTGGAGAAGTGGAAACCGCTACGCGCTTCCCACTTCTCCACACCCCCCGATCGGCGGCTATCTGAACTCAGAAATAGCTGCGCTACACTAACTCATCCAACGGCACAAAAGATCGGGCAGGCCAGGCGGTGGACTTCCGCCAGACGCCGAGACGGGCTGCCACGATTCCGTACGAGAACGCAATCCCAAACGGTCTCAATAACACCAAGGTCGATTTCTCTATCCGCGTGAGCAAACTGCCGAAGTTTGAGCGGAGTCTGGGCCTCGGAGTGTAATATTTCGAATCGCCCGACGGAGCCACCCGCGACGATGACGACCTCCACATCCTGAATAGCCCTTCCCTACTACAGCTGCCCGGTCGCGCCATATTCGATCGACCCGTCCGCCCAAGTTCCCCACGCGGAATCCTCGCAAACTCTGCTTGGATTGACGATCGTCGGATTCGCCACAGGTTTTGAGCTGGTTGTCCTGGCATGGTCTGCTTCACGACGAGGCGCATCGGAGATTGTTGTCGCGGGCGTCGTCGGATCATTTGCTTACAACATGACGATGACGCTGGGAGCCGCTGCTCTGGCCAGGCCGCTGGCTCTCGCCGATACAGCCTCCCTGCATAGACCACTCATCGCAATGATCGCTTCGTTTGCTGTGGTGGTGATCCTGGCACTCGTCCGGGGACGAATCAGCCGGCTCGCTGGCTGCCTATTGCTGGCGGCGTATCCGCTGACGGTCTACTTCGCTTTTATCAGAAGAACCTAGCCGGCGGTGCGTCACACCTGGGAATGCTTCTCAAAACGCCCAAACCGAAGAGCCAGCGTGGGCAGCACAAGCAAATTCAGCGACGTCGAGGTAATCAACCCGCCCAGGATAACGATGGCGAGAGGACCCTCAATCTCTTGTCCCGGAGAACCGCTCCCGATGGCTAACGGCAGTAGACCGAGCGCGGTTACGAGCGCGGTCATGAGGATCGGGGCAAGTCTCTCTGAAGCGCCATGGATCGCCGTTTCAAAGTTCCAGGTCATGCCTTCCGTGTCAATGAGGTGCTCGTAATGCGAGATCAGCATAATGGAGTTTCGCAGCGTGATGCCGAACAGGGTCACGAAGCCCACCATGGCGCCGAGCGAAAGCTGACCTCCACCGGCGAACACGGCAAGTAGCCCGCCCACCAGTGCGAACGGAATGTTGACGAGCACAAGAACGAGGTTGCGCCAGTTCATCAGAACCACAGAGAGCAGAAGAATGACTCCCAGTCCTGCGAGAAGCGAGTAGGCGATCAGGTCACGGCGGGATTGCGCCTGAGCCGCTGCGGTTCCCGTGAACTCCACGTAATCTCCCGAAGCCATGTGCACCTTCGCTGCGATCTGAGCCTGCGCATCCCGGACGAAAGAGTCAGCACGGTTTGCCGCTACGTTCAGCGTGATGGTTTGGACGCGCCGCGCTCCATCGTGAAGAATGGTGTATCTCCCGGCGGTCTGATACACGCTGGCGACCTTGCCTAAGGGAACGTAGATGCCTTCAGGATTTCGGATGGGCAGACTGGAAATCGAATCGATGCTATTGCGTAGAGCGGGCTGCAGGATAACCGTTACCGGAAAGATACGGCTCCCTTCGTAGACGTTTCCTACCTGTTCTCCTTGATAGGCGGTATGCACGCTTTGTAACACGTTCACGGGATCAAGGCCCCAGTGCAGGAGTTCGGAGGTCTGAAGTTTAACCGCGATCTCCGGGCTGCCCGGAGGAGACTGCATTTGAAGGTCGGCCACCCCAGACAGTCCGCTCAAGGCGCATGTTACCTCGCCAGCCTCTTTATCCAGTTCAGCCAGATCCGTTCCATAGATGTTGACGACGGTCGATGCCGTGTAGCCGGAGATAGTCTCCTCAATGCGCTCAGTCAGGAAGGTCAGCACCGAGAAGTTCACTCCAGAGAACTGCGATAGAGTCTGCCGGATCTTTCCAAGTTCGGCTTCTTCCTCTTCGCCACCGGCCGGTCTCAAATCCACTTCGAACTCGCTATAGTTCGAGCCCCACGTGTCCTCAGACAGTTCGGCCCGACCGACCCTTTGTGCAACGGACCTGACGAAAGGAAGTTGGGTGAGTGATGCCGTGATTTTGCGGCCGATACGCAAGGAATCTTCGAGCGAAGAACCCGGAACAGACTGCATATGCACCACATAGTGCCCCTCACGCAGTTCAGGAAGGAAGGTCGTGGTGAGAAACGGCACTGTGGCGAAGCCCAGGAGTGTGAGTAGAACCACGGAACCGACGACAAGCCGCGGTGACCGTTCGATCCGGCCAAGAGCGCGCATGTAGCGCTGCTTCAGCCATCGAACGACCGGCGGTTCGCTGGTTCGGTTCTTACGATGGCCCAGGACGAGTATCGAAAGAGCCGGAGTGATGGTGAGCGCGACAGCGAGTGATGCGAGTACCGATAGAATGTAGGCGATGCCCAGAGGCGCGAAGAGCCGGCCGGAGACCCCGGAGAGGGTTAGAACCGGTATAAAGACGAGGATCACCGCAAAGGTAGCGTAGACCACGGCGCTCCGGACCTCGAGAGATGCATTCAGGACGACTGTGAACACCGACTTTGGGTGCCCGGCGGCCTCGTTCTCCCTTAGCCGTCGCAGGATATTCTCCACGTCGATGACTGCATCATCGACGACTTCGCCGATAGCGATTGCAAGGCCGCCCAGAGTCAAGGTGTTCAGAGTAAATCCCATACGCTCCATAACGGTCACGGCGACCAGAAGTGAGAGTGGAATGGCGATACAGGAGATCGCGGCCGTCCGTAGATCGAACAGAAAGAGGAACAGCACCACGATGACGAGCAACGCGCCAAGCAGGAGCGAGTTCCGCACATTGTGAACGGCTATCCCGATGAAGTTGGCGGGTCTAAACAGATCCGATCGTAGAAGGATTCCTTCTTCCTTGATTGCCGGGTCCAGCTCTCTCAAGGCCTGCTCCACCCTAAGCGTCACATCGGCAGTGTTTGATCCATATTGCGCGGAGACGACGATAACGACCCCTGTTTTTCCCTCGATAGAAGCCGCTCCAAACGGCGGTGCGGAGCCCTCAACTACGTTGGCAACCTGCCCTAAGGTGACGTTCGCGCCATTCTGACGCACAAGCACAGTGGCCGCGATCTGAGACGGATTAAGCGCTTGACCTTCCGTTTGCAGGGTGAGCCGCTGGTTTGCGTTCTCCACAAAGCCGGCGCCCAGAACGCCTGTAGCCTTTTGGGCTGCAGCAACAACATCGCTTAGGGCGAGGCCGTACTGCACCAGCTTTTCAGGAACAAATTGGATTTGAAGCTGCTTGACCTCGCCACCGAAGATCGTGGCGCTGGCGACACCCGGAACGGCGAGCAGGCGAGGGCGCAGGGTCCAATCCGCCGCCGTTCGCACGTCCCTCAGAGATTTGCTGTTCGACGTGAGACCGAGTACGAGAACGGTGCCGGTCGAGATGGTGAGCGGTCCTATGATCGGGGCGCGAACTCCAGCCGGGAGCTGGCCGGCAAGTGTTGCGAGCCGTTCGTTGACGGACTGCCGGTCGAGGTAGATATCGCTTCCGTTCCGAAAAGTAACGTTGATGACCGAGAGGCCCTGGATGGACCTGGACCGAAGTGTCTCAATCCCGGTGACGCCATTGATTGCGTTTTCAAGAGGCTGCGTGACCAGCAACTCAACCTGTTCCGACGACAGCCCCGGTGCCTCAGTCTGAATGGCTACGAGCGGCGGCGCAAACTCCGGGAATACGTCATATTTCGCGAGTGTCAGGGCGTACATTCCATACCCAAGCAGAGCGATGGCCAGGGCCATCACGACACCGCGAAAACGAAGCGAGAAGCTCACAACAGCGTTCAACATAGGGATCCCCTGGGCGCTTAATCGTGGTCGGCTTGAATCTGCGACCGCGATTCTTCAGAGAGCACCGTCTGGGCTCCCATGGTGACGACTCGATCGCCCGTCTGAAACCCTTTCCTCACAAACCAACCATTTGCGACAGGGTTCGAGGTGTCGACGGCTCTTCGAGTGAACTTGCCTGGGGGCTCTTCGGCGTAGCACCACGGCGTTCCTTGCGACCACACTACGGCCGGAGACGGAATGACCACGCCGCTCTCGACGGTACCGGACGGTAGAAAGACGCTCAGGTTCACACCCGGAACGAGACCTGGATGCGCTCCGATCATGTAGAGGAGACTGGGTACTTGAAGCCGCGGATCGAGCTGAGGGATGACAGATACCAGATTGGCTTGGGTACGTGTCCCATCGCCAAGCTGAACGGTGGCCTGCTTAGGAGCCGAGAACGGGGCGTCAGTCGTGCTCGTCACCTGAAGCAGGAATCGACGTTGCAAGAGCAGCGCGTCAAACTCCGGCGAGTTCCTCTCCATCCACCCAGCAACAATCGGACCCCAGTGCAGCAGGGCGCTGCCATTGAGGACCGTGATGGCTTGCTGTGCGTTCTCCACCAGTGCGGCATCGCTTTCGGCGGTGGCACGCGCAGCTTCGACGGCCTTGTCCGAAGCGTTCTTGCCGTCCTGATTAAGCTGAAGCAGCCGCGCGTACTCAGCAGCGGAGGCTCGCGCCGTCGCACGGGTACGCAGAAGGTCCGTTCGCGGGGTGTTGTAGCTGGCCTTGAGATCGAGAAGGGGCTGCAGTTGTACGACGACGCCGGTGGCTTGCCCCTGTAACTGCTGCCGGGTTGTGTAGAGGACGGAAGTCCCGATCGCATTCGCTCTCTGGGCCGCATCGTCGAAGGAGAGGACCGCGCGACCGTCCTCCGACGACAGACGAGAGGTAACTTTGACCGGCGATTCTCTTTCCGCTTCCGCAGCCTGCTCGCCGCGGCCGGAGATGAAGCCCCAGATCAAACCTCCGGCAACGCCGAAGATCGCGAGGGACAAGATGACGATCCTAGAGGTGGTTCTCATGCCGCTCCTTTGTTACCGTGGTGCGCCTGCTGGAAGTGCCTGCCTGGATGTAGGGCTGATAGGCTTTTGCAGGGAATCCTCTACTGCTCCGAGCGAGAGCTGAGCCTGGTGCGTGGCATCGAGACGGGCACGTTCTGCGACGGAGGTTTGAAGCTGAGCCGCGAGCAGGGTAAGCCGCTCAAGCTCTCCTGCTTGCAGCATGCGCGTTGTAGAGTCTTGCTGTTCCCGAAGCTGGAACACGGAATGATCTGCCTCTGACAGCGTGGCAAAGGCGGCCGTGTATTGCCCCAGGGCTCTGTCTGTATCGGCGAGTACGGTGCTCTGAACGGCAAGCAGCTGTGCCCCCGCGATCTTGCGTTGCGCTTCTGCCTTAGTAATCGGACCTTCGTTACGGTTTCGAATGGGAAGTACTGCCGACAGGCCAAGCGAGATGAAGTTCGAGCCTTCCTCGTAGGCGTAGGCCGGGCCAATATTGATGTCCGGATATTGGCGCGCGACTTCGAGCTGTAATGTGGCTTGAGTAGCTTCGTACTGTGCGAGTGCTCGTTGCACGTCCAGTCGATTTCGCACCGCATCTCGCCGCAGGCTCTGCGGCGGAAGGCTTGCTGGAGAGGGCGGCCGATCCGCCTCCGGCCAAGTCACCGCCTTTCCATCGAGTGCAGAATCAGGGATGCCGATCGTCGTCGCCAAGGCAATGTGCGTCGTGCGGACCTGGCCTTCTGCCGTGCGAAGGGTCTGGCGAACTGCTGTCTGATCGATTCGTGCCGTAGTCACATCCGGAAGCGCAATCTCACCCGCGCGGAAGCGCCGTTCCAGAAGATTGACGTAGCTGTTGCGCAGACTCTCTTCGCTTCGTAGCTGCTCGGCAGATTGAATGGCGAACAGGTAATCCACCAAGGCTTTCCGAACTCTACTTCGCACGACCCAGGCCGTCTGTCCAAGTTGCAAGCGGCTTGCCTTGCTCAGTTGTGTCGCACTCGCAATCCGGTAGCCACGCTTGCCGGCGGTCTCAATCGGCAGAGAGAGATCAAATGTCGAGATGAACTGAGTCGGGTTAGGGGTCTGATAACCAGGGCCGATGCTAACGGAGGGGTTCGGCTTTGCGGCAGCAGTAATGATCGCCGCATCCGCTGCCGCCGCGTTCGCCCGAGCGACATCTAGGTCTGGATTGAAATAGAACGCAGCCAGCGTGAGGTCATCCAGATCCCAGCTTCTTAGCGGCCAGGCGGCAGGTTCGTATCCGGCACTCCGGCGCATCCACGCCCGAAATTCGAGGTCATCGAGACTTCGCGCTTCCAGTCTGTCGGCCAAGACCGGAGGAGAAAGTGGCATCGGACGGTACGCGTGACGTGCGCACCCTGAAGCCAAGCCGAGAGCTAATAGAAGAGCTGCACACGGTTCCGCACGGGTGAGTCTATGCAGCCGAAACGCTGCTTGGAATGGCATGGGTCCTCCTAAAGGTTTTCATTCATCGGAAGACACTGTGGCACAGTTACACGCACAGGCAAACGAGAGAGAGCCCTTAGGGGTACTAGATTCGCATCAAGAAAGGTCTTCGAGGAGGGGAGAAGATCTGTTCTTCAGGTCCGAACGCTCTGAAAGCCGGGAGCGTTAATCGCACCAATGCGAAGATCAGCTCAACCGTCTCAGCCACAGCGCGCTTTATTGACGGTGACGTGAGCAGAACCACGCTCAGACAAAGCGCTAGGAATGAACCCAGACTCATCAGGATAAATTCGGGGTCAATCGGAAAGGGCTTTGTGTCGTATATGTCAAAAGCCTCATAGACCGCAGCACCCACCATGACGGCAAAAATGGTGATGATCGCAATCTTAAGGACGCGGTTCCGACTCATGTGGCAAGTCTACACAAATGAGCAAATCGTCTTCTCGACAGGAATGCCGATGTGCACATCCGTGAGGCCTTAGCGAGTCGATGCGACCGGTGCGATTGGCTTGTTGCGGCGCCCCGTCGTTTGGAGAACAATGCGGGTGTCTCGGGCAAAGGTGACCTGCTTGCCCCTGGCGATCCAGCGGTCGTAAATGGAAAGAGCGGCGCCGTAGAAACCGAAGCCCGCGGCGAGATTTGGTGTCTGGGCTGCCGTACCGACAACAAAGCCGATCACACCGAGGCTATTTGAGGCAAGCGCATTGCCGGTAAAGGTATCGCCCTCCTCGTCGTCGTGCTGCGGGCTCGCAGCAAGGGCGAGCAAGATAAGGGGAACCACGACTTTGTCCTGAGGCTTCGGTTTGACTTCGCCTTCGGGGCCGAGCGAGAGATCGGCACTAGCAGCGGTGTCTGCGCCATTCAGGATGGTCTGAACGCTTTTCTCTTCACCATCAGGAAGCACAAGCTGGCGGAAATTAAAGCTCAGCGCGCCCGCACGGCCCAGGCGCCGAGCGGGTCTGCTCCTGGTCACGATTCCAGTCAGGGTGGCACCCTGAGGTATGGCGACGGTGCCATCCGGATTGAATGCAGGCTCGTCGACCGTCGCTTTAATGTCTTGCCCAGTCTGTGCCGTGGCGGAACTGAGTGCTTCGTTGAGGTGCGCCTGAACGACCCAGGTGGTAGCACCGCTCGATGCGGGAACCAGAGTCGGGACTTTGGGGAGCGATGTTGGGAGCTGCGCCAAGGAGACAGGCTCCGTCGTCTCGACGGTCCATGCGGTGCCTTTAGGGACCCGCTGCGGATGATACGGGAGTCGACTGTAAAGGCTCTGGATCAGATGATCCTTTTTGTCTGGCCCGGTGAAAACCGCTGACTGGTCGTGAAAGATCTGATTCCCATTGTCGATTTGCTGATGAACGAAGCCAGCCATGTGAGGAGGCCGAGGGACGATACGAAAGATGGGCGCGCCATCGACCGCATCGCCAGAGACGAGCGGAAGCATGCTTCCGTCAGACAACTGAACCTTCGTGAAACGGACGACAGGCGTGTGGAAAGGAGTGAAGTCGAGGTGAAGGCGGCCACGGATGCGGCGAGAGCGATCGGGACGAAGATCCACAATGCTGCCGAGTATGGTTGTCTGCGCGGGGAGAAGAAGAGTATCGCCACTGTAGACGGGATAGAGAGTGTGGGCGCGAACGGGCGTGCCTATGCGCATGGCAAGCGCCTGATCGGTTTCGACGGCGAGAGGGGTGCCAGTCGGAATCATGTGCGAAGCGGTCCCGGCCACCGTAGGGCGTGTCTGGCTCATTTGCGCGTAGCAAAGGAGCGGTATTGAAGCGAACGCTAAAAGATGTCTGAGCACTTGATTCACCAGCCGCGAGGCTATTGGCAGCAGATGAGTGGCGTGCAAACTTCCAGTTGCTGCGGCCCACTCTAATGGGCAGACGCTTCAATAATCCCAGATCCATTTCAGCCTCGACACAGGTGGCCTCATTGAGTATACGCCCGTCCAACAAGTGGTACTCCGCATGGAGGCTGGCGATGCACTTGTCTGTTACCACTCTCACACCGTGAGCTACCTTTCTTATGCTCGTGACCTGCGATCTATAGCCTCACAAGGGCTTAGGGCTTAGTTCAAACATGCAAGAGCAACGATTATCATCGACAGTTCCCGAACGAGGCGTTTTCGGCAGCGGAGGCCCCCCTGTGTTTTGGAGAGTTCACACTTTTCGTTTTTTCCGATCCCACGGGATTATCGCGTGTTTGTTCGTTTTCTCCATGATGGCGTCTGCGTTTGCTCAGCGTTCTCCAGCAGCAGCCCAGCTGGAGTTACTGAACGGCAACGCGCCTTTACTCGATGCGCATAACTGCTATCCATACGACGGCCGATGGAATGACCGGGTCATGCGCGCGCTGCGCTCCGGCTTTCCGGTGTCGATCGAGCAGGATCTTGCGTGGTATGTGGAGCCTGGGACGGGCGTGGGCCGGGTCGTGGTGTCGCACAAGCCGGAGGCGACCGGCACCGAGTCTACGCTGCAGGCGTACATCTTCGAGCAGGTGCGGCCGGTGATCGAGAAGGCCATTGCTGAGAATCATCCGGAGACGTGGCCCGTGGTGGTGCTGCACCTTGACTTCAAGGACAACCGGCCGGAGCTGTTGAAGGCGGTGTGGCAGCTGCTGGGAGAGTACGAGCCGTGGCTCTCTACGGCGCCGAAGACAGCCCATGCGTCGGAGCTGCAGCCACTGCAGCGGCGTCCGATCCTGGCTGTCACGGAGGATGCGGACGAGCAGCAGAAGGTCTTCTAAAACGACGTGCCCGTGGGAGCGAAGCTGCGGCTGTTCGGTTCGGCGCACACGGTGACGCCACCAAAGCTGCCGATGCCCGAGCTGATGCACTGGGCCGTTACGGTCGCGCCGGAGGAGCTGCTGAAGGAGCGGCCCACGAACTATCGGCGTTGGTGGAACAGCTCCTGGTATACGGTGGAAGAGGGCGGCCAGCACCAGGCGGGGGAGTGGACTGTTGCAGACGATCATCGTCTGTGCGCTCTTGTCGATCATGCGCATGCGATGGGCTTCTGGGTGCGGTTCTACACGCTCGATGGGTTCTTGCCGGAACAGGATCAGGGCTGGGGTCAGGGCTATAACTTCGGCTCGATGGAAGCGGTCAAGCTGCGGTGACAGGCGGCGGTGGCAGCGGGCGTGAACTTCATTGCGACCGATCAGTATGAGAGTCTGCCGACGTACCTGCGGCAGAACTCACGTGAGCTAAGGCCCGTCGCGGCGCCGGCCGGTGTGACGCAGTAGCACCGACTGCGCTGCTGGCGATCAACAGGTTCCTGCGGAGATTCATCCGCCTTTCATGGTTCGTTGACGAAGGCGGCACACAGATCGCGTTCTGTAGGGGTATAGCAAAACAGTTCTGCGTACCTCCTCCAGCGTTCCCACGTGGAACGACTTCCCTGCAAACTTCTATCTTCGCGAGGTCATCGATGTTGCATCTCAACAAATCTTTCGGTAAAGCCTTGCTCCTCCTCCTATTCGGAAGCTCAGCTTCGCTCGTTGCGCAGATCAACACATCCAGTCTCACCGGGCAGGTCACGGATTCCTCCGGCTCGAGTGTTGCGCATGCGCACGTTACGGTTTTGAACAAGAGCACCGGCCTCACGCGCGGCGGAGAGACTGACGGCACCGGCTACTATAACTTGCAGTCGCTGCCGATCGGACTCTATACGGTCAATGTCGAGAGCACCGGCTTTTCGAGCATCAACCAGGATGTGCAGTTGAACGGAGCGGAGAAGTCGCGGCGCGACTTCAGCCTTGCCGTCGGCGGCTCCCAGGAGACAGTCACGGTCATCGCAAGCAATAGCGCGCTCTCGCCTGACGACGCGTCGATCAGCACCGTGATCGGCCGGGAGACGATTCAGGAGACGCCGCTCTATCAGCGCAACTGGGACGATCTGCTTCGCACGGTTGCGGGTGTGCAGATCGCACGTTTCACGCAGCAGGGCGGGGCTACGAGCTCCGGCAGAATCGGCGCGTTCAATGTGCACGGCGTGCACTCGCTGCAGAACAACTTCATCCTTGACGGCATCGACAACAACACGATCTCCGAGAATGTTCAGGAACTGAGCACGCAGGCCGCGCACCCCTCGGTCGATACCATCCAGCAGTTCACCATTGTGACGAGTCCTTACTCGTCCGAGTTTGGACACGCGCCCGGCGCTGCGCTCTCGGTGAATACCATTAGCGGGACCAACCGCTTTCACGCGCTTGCCTTCGAGTACCTGCGCAACCAGTACTTCGACGCGACCGACTTCTTTACGAATCGCACAAGCAAGAAGAAACTCGAGAACAATCAGCACCAGTTCGGCGGCAACATAAGCGGACCGATCCTGCACGACCGGCTGTTCTTCTTCTTCGATTATGAGGGGACACGAATCAAGCAGGGTGTGACGCGCATCTCCACGGTGCCGCTGCCGAACGAACGCATCGGCGACTTCAGCCCGGCGGCTGCGGCGGCCTCCGGTGTGCCGAACCTGAGCTACAACACGATCTACGATCCGCTCACGGGCCTGCCGTTCCAGGGCAATCGCATCCCGGTCGGCCGGCTCGATAAGTCGGTGAGCCAGCTGATCGCGCTGTTTCCGCAACCTAACATCGCGGGGACGCAGCTGAACAACTACATCCGCAGCCCGCTCATCACGGACAATAACGATTCCTACGACGGACGCGTCGACTGGACGGCAGGCAAGGCCGACAACCTCTTCGTGCGCTACGCCTACATCAACCGCTCGCGCTTCATCCCGGGTAACTACGGTGGCATCGCTGACGGCACGGGATCTTCGTCGCAGGGCAGGCAGCAGCTGAAGGCGTACAGCGGCGTGCTGGGATGGACGCATGTTTTCTCGCCGACGCTGCTGAATGACTTTCACTTCGGCTACATCCGCAATCTCTCGCTCGCGCAGCAGGATCCGTTCGGCCTGAATGCTGCAGACCAGTACGTCTCGGGCATCCCGAATAATCCGGCGACCGCCGGGGGCGTGCCGCAGACGCAGTTTGCGAACTTCACTTTTCTCGGCTCACCGGACTTTCTGCCGAAGTCGCAAGCGCCGCAGCAGTTCCAGTACATCGACGCGCTCTCGATCGCGCTGGGCAGGCACTCGCTCAAGGTAGGCGCGACGCTGTACGCGCCGATGCGCAACATCTTCCAGGACGAGCCGAGCACGCGCGGCGATCTGGGCTTCTCCGGCATCTTCACCTGCCTGCGCGGGGGAGCATCGGGAGGCTGCATCAACGACGCGAATAAGCGCGCGACGGGCATCTCCTACGCCGACGGTCTGCTTGGCTACGCCCAACAGGTGCAGCTCTCGAACGTGCACTTTCTTGATCAGCGGCTGTGGATGATCTCCGGCTTCGCGCAGGACGACTGGAAGGCGACGCCGAAGCTGACGCTCAACCTCGGCCTGCGATACGAGTTCGCGACGCCCGCGCTCGAAGGCAAGAACCAGATGGCGAACTTCGACCCGAATGCCAATGGGGGCGCGGGCGGACTGGTCTTCGCGAGGAGCGGCGGGCTGCGAAGCCGCTCGCTGGTTCAGCCGAACTACAAAAACTTCGGTCCGCGTCTCGGCGTCAGCTACTCGATCGACGAGAAGACGATTCTCCGCGGCGGCTACGGCTACTACTATTCACTGTTCGAGCGCTTCGGCTCGGAGAACCAGCTCGGGCTCAACCCGCCCTTTCTGATCAATAAGACACCGGCCGTCGCGGCCAATTCGAAGACGCCCATCCTGATGGTGCAGAACGGATTTCCGGCCGGCTTCGTCGACCCGGCGACGGTGAATCTGTCGCAGCTGCAGCAGTACCACATCCGTGCGGTGAATCCGCACCAGCCTGCGCCGAACGTGCAGCAGTGGAGCTTCGGCTTTCAGCGCGAGCTGCCGATGCACTTCACCGCCGACGTCAACTACGTCGGGACGAAGTCGACGCATCTCGACGTGCTGAATGATCTCAATCAGCCGTTGTTTGTCAACGGTGTTTCGACGAACATCTCACCCTTCCCGAACTTCGGCTACATCGAGTATCAGAACTCGATCGGCTATGGGAACTACAACGGGCTGGAGGCGACGGTGTCGCGGCGCTTCAACAACGGCTTCAGCTTTCGCTCCGCGTATACGTATTCGCACAGCCTCGACAACGCGCCGCAGGAGCTTGAGAACAACTCCGGCGCGCCGCCCGATGGCCGCAACTACGCGGGTTGGTATGGGCGCAGCGACTTCGATATTCCGCACCGTGTCTCGTTCAACTACGTCTACGAGCTTCCGTTTGGCAGGGGCAAGAGCTTTTTGAATACGGGCGCTCTCACTTACATTCTCGGCGGCTTCCGCACCTCGGGCGTGTACACGTACTACAGCGGACGTCCGTTCACAATCAACGGCGGCAGCCTCAACACGGCTCTTGATCCGTACGGCGCTGCGATTGCCACGGTGAAGGTGATCGGTAAGCCGGTGATCGTCGGCAGCCCTGACTGCTGGTTTTATGCGGTGAAGAACTCTAAATGCGCGGCGAAGTCCTCGGTCTTGTCCGATGCGTTTGCGCTGGCGGCGCCGGGTGTGATCGGCAACAGCGGCCGCAACACGTTGCGCGGTCCGGGTGTGAACGTCTTCGACGCCGCGCTGCTGCGGGAGTTTCCGCTGCACGATACCGCCAACCTGGAGTTCCGCTGGGAGGTCTTCAACGTGACCAACACGACGGAATTCGGGCAGCCCAACAACAACTTCAGCAGCGGCTCGACCGGGCAGATCACCTCGCTTGCGGGCGACCCGCGTGTGATGCAAGTGGCTCTGCGCCTTTCCTACTAGGAGCGGACGACAATTGGGCTGACCTGGCTCTCACTCGGGTCAGCCCAGCTCTTTGCAGCAGCACTCCTCACCGGACGGAGCCATCTTATGCAAACCACAATCAGGCGGACGGCAGCGGTTGTGTCTCTTCTGCTGATCGCCGCATTGCGGCAGAGTGCGTCCGCGCAGGCCGTCCGCGCGCCTAACCTTACTCTGCAAGGTACGGTCACGGTCGCCGACGCGCAGACGTATCGCGAGCTGCCCTTTACCGTTCCGGCCGGTGTGACGCGCATCACCGTCGAGTTCGCTTACACGGAGCGCGACAAGAAGACCAGCATCGATCTAGGCATACTCGACAACGAGCGCTTCCGCGGATGGAGCGGCGGCAACAAGAGCGCGTTCACAATATCCGAGACCGACGCGACGCCTTCGTACCTGCCCGGAGCCATCCGCCCAGGGACGTGGAAGCTGCTGCTCGGCATCCCGAACATCGAGCAGGGCATTCGCTCCGAGTACGAGGCGAAGATCTACTTCACGCACGCGGGTGATCTGCCGGCCGTCTCGACGTTCAGCAGCGCGCCGCTGCGCAAAGGTCCTGGCTGGTATCGCGGCGATCTCCACATGCACGACGCGCACAGCGACGGCTCCTGCCTCAGCCAGGGTGGTGTCAACGTGCCGTGCCCGCTCTACAAGACGGTCGAGGTGGCGGCTGCGCGCAAGCTGGACTTCATAGCCATCAGTGATCATAACGCCACCTCTCAGTACAACGACATCCGCGAGCTGCAGCCCTACTTCGACCGGCTGCTGCTGATCCCCGCGCGCGAGATCACGACGTTTCACGGTCATGCGAACATCTTCGGTATCACCGACTTTGTGGACTTCCGGCTTGGCAGCACCAGCGTGCCGGACGTGAACACGATCACAAAGCGGGTGGGCGCCTACCACGGTCTGTTTTCGATCAACCACCCCGGCGCACCTACGGGCGCGTCGTGCATGGGCTGCGGCTGGACCGCACTGGAGGTTGACTACAAGGGAGTCGGCGGCGTCGAAGTCATCAACGGAGGATCACTGGACGGGCCGGGCAGCGGGATCCCCTTCTGGGAGGACAAGCTCAACAAGGGCTTCCGCCTCACGGGCATCGGGGGCAGCGACAACCATGAGGCCGAATATCCGTTCGCGATCCGGTCCGCTGTCGGTCACCCCACGACTGTCGTGTACGCGTCTGAACTCTCCGAGCGGGCGGTCCTCGAGGGTATTCGAGCGGGCCATGTCTTCGTCGATCTCGTGGGCACGACCGATTGCGGCATCGAGTTCTCCGCGCAGGCCGGCGCAGCGACCGCCGCCATGGGCGACACCCTGAAGGCTGCGGAGGGAGAGGTCGTTCACTTCAGCCTGCGCATGCTCAACCTGCAGGGCGCGCATCCTGAGATCGTGCACGACGAACCGAAGATGATGCTGTTCGACGAATCCATGACCGGCTTCGACTTCCGGTCCGATGGCAGACGGCACTGGTTTCGGGTCAACATCCGCGACATGGACGGCTACCTGCTTGTTCTCGGAAATCCTATCTATGTCAATTTCTGAATGTTCGCTCTGCGGTCAGCTCCGGCTCGTTCACATTCCCAAGCCGAGCCTGGGTATACCGCTCCAGCTCGCCAAACGCGACCGAACGCTCTCACGGTGCGCCACCCGGACACGCTCATCGCCCCCGACCAAGGCGGTAAGCGAAACAGACTTGGGAGCTGACCATTCGAGCAAACCGCCTCAGTTCGACCGCAGCCTAAGCCCTGGCATGTAAGGGTCACTTCACCAACTTAAAAATTGTACGCTTAAGTCGGTGAGGGGTGCCTCTGGCGTCTCAACTGACGAGAATGTATGGTCCGCCGCACGACTGCAAGGGTTAGTTTGGGCGAGAAGACAAGTCTGCGCAAATGTATTCGGCCTTTGGTTGGAGTCTAGTTCTCCTG
>JAABUX010003245.1_pt1 | contig 21783 bp, 26 predicted proteins | sample 5561851 | NCBI WGS metagenome assembly JAABUX01 (sample SAMN10711883, study PRJNA513361) | rock metagenome | isolation source: Antarctica rocks | place: Antarctica: Victoria Land, Richard Nunatak red sandstone | collected 2016-01-03 | reverse complement strand
GTGCATGTTAACATTATGCCCTGCATTGGGAGCGAGGTAAGACTGCGAGCCTTTGCTAGCAGCCGGAAAATATGCCGGTATTGCAGCCGCGGCCTGGTCCGTTGGGTACGTACAGTCGCCGCCACAGAAGAAATAGTCGTTCTGGCCGTTGACAATGTCTACAGGGCCAGTGAATGCGGTTGCGGGGGCGTAGGCGGAGCCCAGTGTAAACATCTCGCCGAGGGCGTTGGTCTGTTTGTTCGCGACTTGGATGGCGAATACTGCGCTGAGATCAATAAGGATACGAGAGAATATGTACAGAAAAGAGAAAGCTTACTCTTCGGGTCGTAGCCGGGGTACCGATAGAAGGCGAATTGGATCGTCTGTGGTAACGGTCCTGGTGTGTGGTAGCCGTCCGCCAGGTTCTTGAATCGGCCTGAGGGGTCTGTGTTGGCGATTTGCGCGGCTTCAGATGCAACACCTGTGAATGCATAGCTGAAGAAAGTGGAAGTGCCTTGCAAGATGAGGGCATCAAAGTCCTTGGGATATTTGGCCGCGACTGATTGAGTGATCGCACTGCCCAGTGAATGACCTACACCGGCTACCTTCTCGAAAGTGCGGCCCCCGATCTCGCCGCGACGGAGCTTTTGCACTAGTAGGTGAGCGATCTCGATCTGGATGGGTAATTGCACAATCTGTACCGGATCAGGGTGATCTGAAAGTCCGGATCCTAACCTGTCGTATGAAAGCGTGGCATAGCCAGCGGCAGCTGCCGTATCCACGTAGCTGTAACCTGGGGCAATATCCCAGTAAGTGTGATCAAGAGTTCCCCCATGCGTGAGGACTTGAAGGTTTTTGACTTTCTTTGCTGATGCAGGATCGGCAGGGAGGCAGAGCTTCGAGTATATGCCGTAAGTATCCGTGACCGAGGCGGGGCTACCGATTGAGTCGGTGGCCAATCTGCTGTTGACTTGCGTAAATTCGACGTAGAGTTCGGTGACTTCAGCATTGGTTTTGGGGGCGGAGATGAGGATCTTGCTATTGTTCGCAGCGACTGCTACTTGTACGACACCACTAATACAGACTGCCTTGCCCCCCACAGAGCGGGACTGTTGCCCGTAGGAGAATTCAGTATTTTTAATAGATAGCTGACCGTCAGCTACTGCTAAGAGAGCTGCTATGGCTAAAGTAGAGCAGAAGCATAGCATTTTGAAGGATAAAGGAGATGCCTTTCCTGATCGGTATTCAGTGAGAGTCGAGTTAATTTAGACAATGAGGATTGATTCTCAGCATGAAGGATATGAGTGAAAAGGAAAAAAGGCCGAAGTATCGTAATGGATAGCGCGGGCTTTAAGTAGTACGGGAGAATTGTGATGGAAACGTTCTCATATAGCGGCGTGCAGCCGGCAAGAGCCCCTGCAGTAGATAGGCGATTTAGGGTCTAGCCATGCAACTTAATAACGTGGCAATCCGCCCTGCTCAAGGGTAAGTGCAGGGGTTACTCTGTCAAAGTTGGTATCATCTCACGGCTTCACGGGTGTCTCTAAATCTCCTCTGTCATGGGTTTGCGTTAGATCCTAGTAGTATGAAATTGTAACAGCGCATGTACGTGCCTTGTTCCTGTATAGAAGGCTTTTCCAATCAAGCTGCCAGGTATTGCCTTCGCTTTGGAGATGTCAAAGGCCGCCTAAAAGAGAGAGTTTGGCTAACGGCCCCCTACGACCGGCCCGCAAATGTCACTAAGTTCTAACAGGCGGCCGCTAAAGCACTTAGTTTTCCCCCCCACTGCCTATTGTGCGCTACTGTAGGTACCAACACCATGCTCGCAGTCGCGCGATGATAGGGCGGCGCTTACTCTATACCTAGAAGAATTTACTCCTTGTCGTCCAAGCCATTATCTCCATCACCATACTTTGGATTCTAAAATTATCTTAACTTTCATTGCCAATTTGCATGAGGATCCAGATACCATCACAAGCCTTGGACTAGCATTCTCCGATCCATTAGACATGCCTGAAATCTTCCTGCCACAGACGAACAAGTCTAGACCAAAGGCCCTAGTTGGTCGCTCTGCACAAGCAGAGATTGTTATGAGAAAATGGTGGGTTCCTTTCCTGTCGTTGGTTTCAGAAGGCGTCCCATCCTTTCTCGTGCACAAACTCGCCTAAAAGCGGTATTGGAACATATTTCAATCCATTCTCTATACGTCAATCTAACATGAAGACAGTGAAATGGCTAGTTGGAGATGGGCATCTAATACCACACCTATCCATGACATATCTTATCTTCCAAAGGGTACATAAGAGCAGGATACCCCAAGGCTTCCCGATTACCTTTTCAATCTACTACTCGAACGCCAACAGGAGCTCTCTCCTCAATCTTCATCCGATAATCTTCATGTTCACCAGAAACAGAACAGCATATCTAGTAGTTTGTTGCTATCAGTACTAGTCACAATGCGTTGGCTTAGATACCCCAGTATCGTCCTTAGTCCATTAGCTACATATTGTTCAGATGTCTACACGACAACCTCTAGCCTCGCTCAACCTTCAAGTAGAAGCGATCTTCCAGCTCTAGTACAGCTGAAAGATCTAGCACCAAGACGAAATATATCATGTCCCCAAGGAACGGCACAGATGAAGATGCCATCCTAAAGACGTTCCTAAAGGAGGCTAACATGAAAAGCATAATATATCTACACAGTACTCTTTCATCCGAAGACGTCAATAATGATTACTTAATTGTGGCTAAAACGGCAAAATTGTAGGTGTAGAGAAAACATGATATCCTTACTCCAAGGCCCAGGCCGATTTTGCGATTTCGTCGCATTTAATTGCCCAATGGTAGAAGATAAAGTAGGGCCGTGGGCAATTGTACGCAACTTACCAGCCCTCCCTCTAAGAATCTGAGGCTGGGGCGTCGCTAACACAGCTAGCGAACTACCTACATAGCTAGTCAAGATCGAGCGGTGTCCGAAGGCTTTTGGGTGACACGGAAGAAGTGTAAGAAATATATGCAGGTTGTCAGAGTAAGCCCGCAGTATGCATCGCTAGCCGCCATGCAAGTACGTGCTAGTAAGGTATGCTGACAACGCATCTACACTGCAGCACTAGGGTGATTGCCTAGGGTGATTGCCATGCATGTCTTGATCCTTTGTATTTCATGATATGCGCTCATGTAATTGTGCAATATTTCGTCGTTTGGTATAGATTGAGTGGATGCATGTCGCTTTCTGAGTAAGATCCCGAGGTCCTGTAATCGGTGACCTTTGGGTGTTTCAGCCGAAACGTCGAAGACCGTTCTACTCGAGGCAACCCCACACCAAAGCTGCCTGTGCTTGGGCTACGTTTGCATCTCGAGGAGCACACGATCAATCTCGCCATCCATGATGGCCTCCCCCTCCACCTCTGCCCAAGATACTTACATGTTCAGACGAGATCACCGCTCTATGGCTCGGTGCCTCCCCCTGCCACCACGCACTAATCCGCGATTGCTAACTTTCGCTTCCAAGCCTGAACTACAACCACTGGCTCCACACCCAACTCACTGGCTACCTTATCCACCCTTCCATCCCCATCCACATCGCTGGCCTTCGCATTGCAGACATCGGTACTGGGACGGCGTGGGTGTGCCCTTTGCAACCTTCCTGCTTCCACTTTCGCTAAATCTGACAGCATCTACCCCATCTCTTTATCCGTCCAAGTTGAATCTGCAGGCCGTATTGACGGTTTCGATATCTCCGATGCGCAGTTTCCACCCAAACAATGGCTCCCTCAGAACGTGCATCTCTGTACCCACGACGCCTTCACACCATTTCCAGCTCGGTATAACGCGGCATATGATGTGGTGCATGTGCGGTATTTCATGACGCTGGTCAACAACAAGTCTCTGGGGTCATTGATTCGAAACCTGATGACCCTGCTGAGTATGTTTACCTCCATGCCTCTATGCTGTTCTTCCCTTAGAGAGATCAACTGGCAGGAGGGCCTCGTTACATGGAGAGTCTTTTCAAATAGCTACCTGCTGATATTGTCATTGTAGAGCCTGGCGGATACCTCCAATGGAGCGAGCCAGATATGTCCTCCACCAGCGCCACCCTTGCCTCGCCCTCCGCCGAGAAACTAGTGGAGCTGATGAAGAAGCCAGGACCAGGCGCAGAGACGGAGTTTGTGCGCCTGTTCCCAGAATATACTGCCTAATTGCTGACTGCGTCATACCAGCTGGGTCCCACAGCTCGGCACCCGACTCTCGGGCGCAGGCCTTGAAGTTGTAGCCGATGATCGAATTCCTGTCCCAGATCCGTACCGAATGCTATTCAATCTGAGCCATCTGGTTACCTTCGAAGACGTTGCCACAGCACATGGGAGGGGTACGGAAGCATTTAGCAAAGGTAATGAACTATTCGACACGCTCAAATCAGAATTCCTACAAGACGGCGTTTCAATAGACCAGACCTTCGTCTGCGTCGTGGCACGTCGGCCCCTCTAAACTGGCTCTGATCTAGTCTTGACCTCCCTCCTCACAAACCGCACTGGTACCATCTCCATCGGCCTCAGGGTCATATCGAACACGACCCCTTCTGACAGGATTTGCTCTGCCCGCGCTTTTGCCCCCTCCCATCCCGACGTTTCATCCTCGACAAGCTCAACGCTCCAATTACTGAATATGCCAACGAGCTGCGCGCACAGCTCCACCATCGCAAATTGTCGCCCAAGGCACCCGCGCGCACCATCGGAAAAAGGGACAAACGAGCCTCGCTGCGGACGCAAGAAGAGGCCGCCTCCTGGCTGTGGATGCAACCAATAACCTGGATTGAACGAAGAAACTGGATGTGGCGCCGAGCCGTAACACGGTGCTTCGGGAGCTGGCCAATGCGCCGGATGGCGGTGGGTGGCGCTTGTGTTTATAAGGACGAGTGTATTTGGTGGCAGGACATGTATTCGCCCTTTGACAGCAATTGACGAGGGGAGCTCGGGTGTGGTTTTGGGAAGGAAGGGGAGGATGGTGAAGAGGCGTAGGGTCTCGTTGATGACAGCCACAACGAGGGAGTCTTTGAGGACGGAGTAGTGGGTTGTGTACGTTGAACTTCTGGGAGGGCAATCGGCGAGGTGGAGATCAATGGTATGTTGGAGGGAGGATTGGATGGAGGGGTGCAGGGCAAGGAGGAACAGAGTGATGGTCAGCGTGTTCGCGTTTGCTTCGTGGCCAGCGAAGAGGAAGGAGAAAGTGTTGCCTATAATCGCAGGGGGGGGAAGGCTTGCTTGGGAAAGGAGGTCTTGGGAGGAGTCAGTAGATTCGTAAAGGGAGTGGGGTCCGTTACGAACCTAAAAGATTGGCTTGCTTGAACGTTGAGTTTTGGTTGTGGGTGCCAGTACTAGCGCCCCTTTGCAGGTCGCACAGATAGTCTTGTAGCCTTGAGGACAGAAGACGTGCTGTTCTGTGCATGGGAAAAGGCGAAAAGTCTAGAGATCTGTTCAAGCTTTGCGGATCTTGTTCGGGAAGGATATGTTGCAGGTACTAACCAAGGATGAATTTTGGCATGAAAGCGATCGTGGCGATATGATCGAGAGAGGAGAGGACTGTTTGGTAAAAGCCAGTTTTGTGGCCTATGAAACTTGTTTCTTGCAATTGGGGTGATTTCTTGTCCACGTCTGTTCCAAAGCAGACAGTGAACACAATGTGCAAAGTCATGCTCGCCACCATCGATCGTAGACCTCGCCTATTGGACTTCTTGGACGCCTGCGATGCGACCACACTCTGCATAAAAGTCTCGACGCTCTCAATCGAGGTTCTCCATACTTGGTCCACAGTCTGTTCTGTAAAGAAAGGCGCAGTGACCTTTCTATATAGACGTCCTTCTGCCCCCTCGGAGCCCGTCAATCCAGGCCCAAAAACGTTCAGCAGCTCAATCAGCTCGACCGGTTTCGTGAACTCACTGCGCCGGAAGATCTGCGTGGAGACCTCGGGATCGCAGGTATGGATCACGTTTCGGGTGGGCGACACTGCTATGAATGTGTCGGCTCCGACAACTTGAAATGGCTGGTAGCCATAATTCCATCCTCGACCGAAGAGGGAGAACCTGGTGAGCTTGCGTCAATAATGTGCCGGAATCCAAAAGGAAAGGGGGACACATACGGAAGCCATCGTTTCGTCCATGTATCTGGGAGACGCTCGAGAAGTGGGATGAAGATAGGTTGCAGGATCATCCAGGTAATACTGGTGATATAGAAAGGTACGATAATGATAGGGAGGCCCGTGGCCTGGGCGGTGGCGATGTTACGCCGTAAGCTACGGACCAGGGTGCAGCACAAAACACTGGAAGCAGAGATCAACAAGACAACGGATAAAGGGACACCCATTCTATAACTGATAGCTACCAGCTTCAACAGCGATCGAAGCGAGAGACATTGATATCAACGAAAGGAATCCCTCGTAAAGAACCTAGACCTTACCTTCCTGTTACAATATTACGGTAATTTTCATTCAATCTGACACGTTGGGTACTTTGGTACGCCAAAGTCAATCCTGACCGCTACTCGCCTCGTGCCTTTGACCGTTGCCACGATTGCTACAAATTCCACGCGGCAGCAAACCTGCATGAAGCATGCAGGAAGCAGGAAGCAGGAAGCAGAAGCCTTTGCAACACATGCATGTTCTCACAAGCCTATCACCTTGCGCTTATGCACTGTCCGGATAGGAAGGAGGCTCGGAGGCAAGCCAGCTATCTAGTTCGGCCGCTAATACGCGCAAAACCGCCCCTTTACTCAGCCCCCAATTTACTCCCTGCAAGCGGTATATACTAGTTGGCCCAAGCACTGTCGATCCTGTTACAACCTTGATCCTTGTAGCGATGCCTGTGTGTGCTTACGGACGCACAAATCGAGCTGCCACGTTTGGTTTCGGTGTGGGAAGATGGTGGGATCAATCGTCATGTTGAGAGTCTACAACCGGTTGGTAGGAACGTGGTACTGCCTTACTTTCCTGTACGAGTTCGCAAGCTTCCCTCCTGTCAGAAATGAGCATCTAGCCCCATCTATACTAGCGTCTTGGCATAGAACTTGCTAACAGAGTTTCACCTCCTTAGAGTGTTGAAATGTATGATGTCAATGAGTCATCTGCACGTGATTTGGGTGTAGTGCAATAGTATTATGATAACTAATGGATGGATGTAGCTATGTAGAATGGAATAACCATCACGAGAAATCTCTATTAGTCTGCCAAGGCCCCCTGACTAGTCCTGATTAGTGACTACCGAGGTTGACCCGGTCTGAATTCCAACATAGAGTACTATGCAGATAGCCATGATCAAGTTGCTCAACACCTCCAAATGGGATGGCTGGGTATTGAAACTAGTGTAATGAGCTTTAATGAGTCGAGCCTACGGTTGCTGCTCGTGACGTGCCGTACCGCCCCTAAGTCGAGTGTGAAACGGTCACACCCGCTCCGATGCATCTCGATGTTTTGAGTATGTGATTTCCATATCGGTTTCTCGGCGAATGGTTCCAGACTCATGCGTCACACTAGGTATTCTGTCGTCGCAAGCAGATATATGGATGTTGGCTTTGGGGGCATCGACGAGCTCGACACCGCTTTCAGAGAGTTGATATCCTATCCGTTTCGATGACATTTTGGAGGAAGAGCCTTTAGAGGTAGAGCCTTTGGAAGAGTGATAGCCACTCCTGCGAAGAAGATACTGTAGTGAGTTTGGGACCGTCTTTGAGAAGAAGCGGGTGCTTCTGAGTGGCGCGAGAGTCGGAAGACAAGCGCAGATGATGCCAATGTCGTTTTCAACGGTACTAATTGGCAAAGTCTCAGCTTGAATTCTAGCGATTTCGCGATGGGCGTGGAAAGGACATCGGTTTCTACTTACAGCCATACAGTCTCAGGTACTGTCACCCAGCTCTGATCAAAGTCTCGGAGCGTTCGTATCACGATGATCTCTCGCACAATCGTCGAAGCAACGACACTGTCCTGTATGAGTTGAACTCTTCCAATTAGACGTGAAAAACAGTCAAGACTCACAGAATACCCGTGCTGAATACTACCAATAGACCCAATTTACGCCTAGGATCCATATGCAGATTCAAGATAATCGGGACCGGCATCACCAGAATTATCACATCTGTGGCAATGTTGAATCCGCCAATAACAAATTCCACCATGCTATTGTCGAAGCATGAAAATTCCCCTTTGTATGTGAGAGTGTGCCACACTTTTTCAACGGGGTTGCAGTTGAAAGCTTCGATGAAGAAGAATATCACGCAGTATAAGGCTACGATGCCCATCATTGCGAAGCATAGATACCGGAAGGGTCTCCTGACTCCAAACAGCTGGACGTAGAGCAAGAGGATCGCGATTTTCGTGCACATGATGCTTATGAGGTAAAGCATGTCGCCGATGTATAGTAACTTGATAGATCTCGGTCAGCTGCGTGAGTCTTGAGGTCCATATGCCCCTTTCTTGGGGTTGCATCTCACATTCTTTTGCATCTGCCCCTTTACAATAAAGTCCTTCGGGTTGATGTCCCAGACGTGATGTCCGAGGTCATATTTTTCGGCATCTGACATCGTCAACATTGTATGCAGCTATGCAGAGATACCATTCCAGCTTACTAATTGTAGAAACTATCGCCCTAGCTAAGGCCAAAAGCTGTTCCTTAGTCAGATCGATCCTTGTTGGGGGTTACACAACATGCTCGATGCAAGTAAGATATCAGAAAAGATAGCAATGGTAGAGCAATAATCCCGAGACAACCGAACAGCTTTGGACGGGGTGCAATTCCGTCTGGCTACAGGGTTACACTTTTCCAAATTGTGATGTCCAACATTCCCAGGTAATCGGCCATTCTAGCTACCACTGTTTCTGACAACGAGCCTGGATTTTCCTACTCACAAAAGCGAACGCTATCAATACTAGAGGAACTTGTCAGCTCTGATTGGACATATTCTAGCATTTCTCACAATCATCAAGGCCCCATCTTTTGACCACTCTCCATTTCGTAAGTAGGCGCGTAATTACGAAAATGCTCGAAAAGACTATGAGTGTCAAACTAGTGATAATGACCTGGTCGCTAATAGTAGTCGGATTGACGTAGTTGGGGATGACGCCCGGTGGCAATGCTGTTGGGCGCGCACTTTGTCTAGTTTGTAATAGAAAGGCGCGCGCATAGTGCTGATATTTGTGTATAGCGCCCATCATTTCGAATATCTAAGCGTTACGTGGACTAATGATGGCGCAGGTTCAGTCGAGTAGGGCATGCTTGTGAAGGAGGGTCGTAGTCGGCTTTAAATCACATGAGGATTATCAAAGATGCCACCTCTCCATAATCTCAGCCGCAGCCTACATATCAAAGATCCTTACTTGCAACGGCAAAGCACTCTCCATGGAGGACTTTGCTGTCTCCTAGTGGTTGCGTCAAATCGGGTCCGTTGACCAACAGGTCTTATTGGTCAGGATGCACCTGATAGGCAAAGCATCGGAGTAGCATACCTTAGCGTCCTTTTGCATAGGGCAAACGTTCTACGTTGACACTAGCGTCGTCTTGTCGTTGTGGAAAGTAAGAGTTGATTGTTTCAGCAATGGCAATCATTCCGGTAAATTACAAAGATACTACACTTTTCGGGAAGCTTTTGAAAGGGAATCGATAATCAGCCTTGAGCTATGAGGTGCAAGCTCACCAGAGAGAATGAGGCTTGCCTCACTGAAAGGAGACTCGGCACCTATGCCCCCTCCTCGAAGGATCCAATCGATCGGAGTGGAGCCAACGTAGCTACGCAGAGTCAGGAACGCTATCCCACTATTGCTACTATCTAATATACGCTTCAAAAGGGAGACTCGGTGTCCAACCCCCTTTCCCGAACGAGCAATTCTCCATCAGGATTTGGAAAGAGAAACTCGTGCGCTTTGAGGTTTGCCGGTCTCCCTTGATGCGGGGTCAACTTGAAGTCGTAACTCATAATGAGCCGTACCAGGATTACCTTGATCTCAAGGCTTGCAAAGAATCGACCAGGACACGCATATTTCCCATGCCCGAAATTAAGTGAATTCTTCTCTGTAGTGGCGAATTGGTGGAGATGACCTTCTCCGTGCCTCAGGCGGTACTTGTAATAGCGAAGGCCATCGAATACGTCAGGGTTGGGTGTTACCTCTGGATCGTTTTGGATCGCATTGACAGGCATGCATATGTGGGAGCCCCTTGGCAACGCAGTTCCGTCACTAAGTATATGGTTTTCTTGCATGACTCTGTGATAAGACAGCATACTAGGAGGATTGAACCGCTGACTCTCCTTCATGAAGCTGTCCAACTTTCGTATTTTGGCGTAAGATGTCTTTTGCCAGCCACTGTCCTTACGCACGACTTCCCGAATCTCTTCTCTTATTTCTTCAAAATATTCCGGATGTGCGGCCAAGTCGTAGAGAACGTGAACGGCATTCATCTGCGATGTGTGTATAGCAGCGAGGGATATCACAATCTCTAGATGAGCCAGGTGATCAGGGTCCGATTCAGATTCATCCGCACATTCCATCATCCAGGAAAGCAGTGTATCCTTAGTGCCCGTTTCGAGCTTCCCGGCCGCCATCATCTCCCTACGACGGAGGATCTCAGGGACCAAGAGCTTCTGGGCTTGCCGGATGTAGCCATGACCTTTCCGAATCGATGGCAGGAGCTTGGCAAGCAATGGATGCACCCATGTGGGAAACAACCGCATAAAACAGACGCTCACAAAGACTACATACAGTTAGCGAGACTGTGAACAAAGCCTCAAGGCCAGATCTACCCTGCTCGGTGAATTGAGTAGATATTTCAAGCCACTTGTCGGTGCGGCATAACGGCAAACCGACGAAGACTCGAGCACTTGTCCGTGCTACAAGGTCCAATATTGTATGATAAGGCTTGATCGTGGTCCATTCTCCGCTTCTCGGGAAATGATTCTCGGTAGCATATTTGACTTCTTCTTCCATTGGTCCTGTCAATGACCCTAACATTGGTGTCATTTTCGTCTGAATCATCCGAAAGTGAAGATTGCTGCGAAGAATAAGGTTCATCTTTGTGTAGGACCCAAGTAGATTGTGAGCGTGAGCGACGGTCGGGTTGGCTGTTACTATAGGTAGCGCTCTGATTTCCTCGACCATAGAGACCGGTAGCACCACCATATCTGCATCGTTTCTGACGAACTTGAACGCCCGTTTCGAAGACTGCTGGCGTCAGCGTACAGGCCATACAATCATGTGCAAAGCTGCTTGCCCTAGAGTAGCCTTCATTTATGACAGCTGCAGAGTCCTTGAAGAAACGAAAATTGGCCACAAACCTGGGCTCGAAGATTGATTTCAAGCCAACGAGAGGAGCTTTGGGGCCCTGCAAACGTACAGAGATAATAGAGAGGACGTATAGGCAGACAGGCAGAGGCAGAAACGCCCAGAAGAACGAGTAATCTTCAGCCAACATGATGGCTAAGTTCTGAGTAGACTCGTCATAAGGGGGATGAATGTCTAGGAGTGCAAACAATACCTGTAGCAACTTCTAAAGACTTTGGTTCTTGAGCCTCAATGCCTTCTCGGCCATAATTGGTGGCATGCATCTTAGCCCGGTGGGCAACGCCCTCCGATAGCTAAGGATCGAGGCAAAAGGTTTGCGTCATCACATGCCGAAAAGGCGATCCGACAGCGCACATCCCTGGCACAAAATGAGAAAATTACGAACTTGTGTAAGATATGTAAGGAAAGTGCCTCAATTTTGATTACGGACGGGCGGAGTGGAGGATCGGGACGCCGCGGCACACGGCTCGTGCTGTCAAATTAGCCGCTGATGTTCACACCGCATGCTGTATCTGGCACGCAAGGGACCTTCCAGTTCAGGAAACAACCCCTCTACTGAATTAGCGCTTGCTTGTAGTCGCAGCGGTCAGTGATTTGTATGTGGAAGGATTCCTTTGAAGCTTGCCTCGGACCCTGCTCAAAAGGCCTCACACCACCATCTTTGAGATGCAGCGATGTGATCCCGAATCCTTCCGGCTATGCTCACCCCGAGGATTGATCACAAACAAGCGGTTATGCCGCTAAGATGTGAAAAACTTGTAGCCTAGGTATTAATCTTCCCCAATTCCTGCAGGCTACACGAATGAGCTTCCAAATCTAAGCCAACGTCATAATGGAAGTCCGCGAGCATCCCCTTCACCTCCTATTTCCATCAAGTTCCACCAGTAGTCTTGACACGCTTACTCCGTTCTCACTGCGCGATGGCCCCACGAACCCAGAAGGTGGCTTAGATCAGACATGGTTCAAGTTGGGACGGGTTGCTAACTGCGCTCGTATGGACATGTGATGTCTTGTTCGAGAATGAAGTACAAACAATACGGTGTCCCGTGGTACTGACAGTTCTGCTTCGACTCTGACACTTCGACGGTATTATGACACCTTACCGGCCATGGCCCGCGTACGCAAATGGTCACGTGATTACACTATTTTCAGGCACCATCAGGAAAGAGGACCACTTAAGAAGCGCTGAACATGTTATTTTGAGTGCAGCCTCGTACACCCAGGAGAAATGTCAATAACTAGTAAATAAGTATATTGATGATACAATGGACTATCCACATGAATGTGACAGGTAATCTTATAAGCCAAGCCTTAGAAGGGTTCACCTAGAAGGGGCGGAAGAGGCTCAGCCCTATAAGGTCACTAGCTTTAATTAGCCCTAGAATATATCTCCTACCATTCACGTTCCATTATACTCCATTAATTAAGTAATATCCATGAAGTTAATATTAGAGTAAGTCGGTAGATTATAAGAACTATTAAAGACGATATTTATGCTATAGATTACTCTGGTTGCCCTGTTACCCTGTAGAGTGCGCCCCTTCCAGGTATGCGCCTCTTCCAGGTGAACCCTTCTAGAATGGAACTAGCTAAAGTATGTAATCATTCTTGGCGCGCCAAGTCGTCCCTCCCCTCATCACCAACCATCCTCCACTTCGATCAAACCACTGTCATTCTTCAGCTCAAGCGCTCTCAATCCATGATGGTTTCATCGATCTTGATTGCGGCAATCTCGCTGGTCACCGTCTTGTGCTACTTCCAATTTCGTGCTCTGCGTCTAAACATTGCTAAAGCCAAGCATTCCGGCTTGCCATATGTGGTGTCCCCGTGAGTTTGCCTAAAGCATCATCTCTGGTGCCACAAGCTGATGAAAAACTAGGGTCTACTTCCAAGCCATCTGGTGGCTCATCCTGCAAGAGCCGTTGGCGCCACTTTTCGAACTCTTGCCCAAGACATGGACGGAGAGCTGGTTGCCGTACGCTGTCCTTTTTAACGTCTTCCATTTCCCAATTAATGACAATCTGCAGACTGTCACGCTTCGGTCGAGTTTGGCACGAGGGTTATGGACCGTTCGCTCGGCAAGGCAGCGACACTTTCATGGTGGTGTCTGCGGGTGGAAATATTCTATGGACCTGCGATCCAGATACAATCCTACAATTCTCCAAGCGGAACTATGATTTTGTCAAACCTGTTGAAATGATGGGTATGCTGAACATGTACGGGCCCACTGTCACTGCCACCGAGGGAGATGAATCCCGGATCTACAGGAAAACCGCCGCTCCATGCTTCAACGATAGAACCCATGGCTCCGCATGGACCGAATCTCTTGGGCAAACATCGGCGCTGCTTAGACGATGGGCAAGCTTGGACACTCCAATTACGCAGCTGAACGAAGACGCAGCAAGATTGACCTTACAGGTCTTAAGCTATGTGTGCTTTGATCGCCAAATGGAATGGGCAGAAGCTACGGGACGGCAAGACGAGCTCCCCAAGGGACATACCATGAGCTATAGAGGCGCTATCAGCTCGATGGTGGACAATATTTCAATCCTCTTCATCGTGCCGCCACCACTTCTGAGTGAGAATAAGATGATGCAAGGATTGTCCTTAGCTAATCGACCATACAGATATATCTCCCATTGACGCGCACAGGAAAGCCAAAGCAGCTTATTCCGAGTGGCGGAAGTATATGGAAGAAATGCGAGACGAAACATCGGAAAGCCTCCAACGACATGGCTCTAGAAATGAAAAATCCATCTTAGGTGAACACCACCCAGCCCGAAGCTTGTGGCTTCTCGGCTAAGCATCTTTGCAGAATCTTTCGTTCAAGCCGGTCAGACTTCGAAGACGGATGCCGAAGGGACAAGGATCTCTCCCGCTGCAGTCCTCGGAAACATCTTCGTTTTCATCATGGCTGGATACGAAACAAGTGCCAACACTCTGACATACGCCATAGCTCTTCTCGCCTGCCGCCCAGATCTTCAAAAGGCTATGCAAGCCGACCTAGACAGGATTTTGGGTGATCGCCCACCAAGTAACTGGTCCTTTGAGGCAGACTTCCCCAAGATTCTCGACGGATACGTGGGTGCCGTGATGAACGAGACTCTACGTCTCTATAGCGTTCTACCATTTTTCCCTAAAACTACTAGGGAGACGCCAAAATTGTTCACCTTCGAGGGCCGTGATTACAATGTTCCTGCCGATACTCTCATCTTGATGAACACCAGTGCAACGCACCGCAATCCGAAACATTGGCCCTCAGCTGTCCCTACTGCTGGAGATGGGCCACCATATCCCGTATCTTCCTTCGATCCCTCCCGTTGGTTGGACAGAGACAGAGGCGCTTCCGTCTTCAGTCCCACGCCCGGCTCATACGTACCTTTCTCCGACGGCCCCCGAGCGTGTATGGGTAAACGTTTCGCGCAGGCTCAGTTCTGTGCTATGATGGCTACGATCTTCAAAGACCATAGCGTGGAATTAGCCGTCGATGAGAGCCAGGCTGCTGGGAAAGCTGCCAGTCAATCGCTCTGGGAAACGGCGAGACGAAAAGCCGAGCGAGAGCTTTCCACTGGCGTCGGATTCCTAATGTCTCTGAAGATGAAGGGGAAAGTCCCTGTACGCTTGGTCAAGCGAGGTGGGGCCCATTTGGTGGTCTGACATAGCCCTGCTCTGCGAGCAACTGCTATTTTACTAACTACAGCTATCGTACTAGCAGTAATACTCTAGTACAGGTGCGTACTCTCTTTGTACCTAACAGCAACGGACTCTCAGAGGCTGTGTGCCATCTTACAATGCTTCGACTAATGCTTCGTCCCAGCCAGTATCTTCGCCTTCTCCTCCACAACCTTTTTGACAGCCTCCCTCTCCGCCATACGCCCATGCCACTTTTGCCAGCTGGCTGTACGAGTTTTTGTAGTTAGCAATGTCATTCGTGTTGATTTGCAGGACACCTTGACAAGGATACTAAGTGCAGAGTGCTCTCAAAACATGTCGAGCGGCCCACCCTATGGTACCAAGTTGGAAAGAATGACTCGGGGAAGACTCACGAAAATTGGCCGGGTCCCAAACCCCCTCGAACGGCGCCATGACTGTCTCGATGTTCTCGTCCCACATGAAGAAAGCGAGATCCACGTAAGTGCACTTATCGCCAACTAGCCACCCGCTCTCCGATTTGGCCAACGCGCCGTCCAGTACGCCGACAACGCGCTTCAGCTCGTCATTGTAGCGCTTTTGTGCTGACGGTAACTTTTCCGGGTGGAAGACGTTGAACCTTTTGTGGGAGGGATCGTGGTGAGCCGGGGTTGGTCCTTGATTGAGAAGGGTACAAGACGTTAAGACACTCCAAAGGGAAACTATCTACGACATGCAGGATCAAACGTACCAAGCTGCTTGACCGTAGTATGGACCCTGTCCCGAGGCTTGGAAAAAGAACCATTGGTCTTGAAGGTACGTTTCGGGGGTCGTGGCGTAGGAGATGGCGTGAGACTTGTCGTATTCCGCGATGAGATAGGAGATTATGGCACATGATTCCCAGAGGACGATGCCGGTGTTGGGGTCTTCGATGGCTAAGTGTGTGTCTTTAGCATACAGGTCTCCACTGAACTATGAGTGGCGAGGAAGCTTCACCTGGTGCACGGCCGTTGGGGTTAACCTCAGTGATGAAGGGTTCTTTCTTGAGCTCTGTGGCATCCCAGATGGCGGTAGTCTCGAAGGGGATAGAAAGTTCGGTGAGAATTATGGCGACCTGAGTGGGGGTGAGCTGTGATAAGCGCAGAATGGGCCTTTGAAAGAGAGACCTTCCAAGGATTGGGCCCGAACGCTGAGGGTGTTAGCTGCTGGCACTAAGGTGACATAAAGGCATGAATACGAGCTGAGTAGAGTGTGATAGGTTGGAGAACCATGGTGAGAGCTGACAGGTATCGTGGTGCACGAAGAATGTTCGTCGTATAGCTTGAGGATTTATTATTATGGAAGGTTCAGCATCAGAAGAGGAGTTGTTGTTAATATTGTGGAAGGGACTATCACCCGAAGTAAGGCATAATTCCCACTGGATCGTGGGGTAAAGCGCGCAAAGAGACAAGAATATCTTACGTTGTTTACTTTACAGATACCGGAGGTAATGGTCCCTCCCATGGAGCATACAATAACGCAAATTGGTGCTACACCCCATACAGAGTATACGTCGGCATTGCAGATCTTACAGACGATGTCGACGCAAGCGTGAATTTTACTTTGCACTATTTGATTACAAGCTGCCTTATGGGTCAATGTTGCGACCATAATTGGCCAACATTGGAGGAATATCCCTGCAGGAAGTAGATTCCCAATCGAGGAACACATCCGTGCATGCATAGGGCCTAATGTAGCTGCATAATCACGGTTGACGGATAACGTGATAGGTAAGGTAAGAGGGCTTGGGTGAAGCATCTCTACATGGGCGCTTACGCTAATTCGAGAGCATATGTCCGATATGGCAATTCAACGTCCTGGAATTGAAGCGTAAGGCTGCGATCCATCCAAGCATGGCCGTGCGTTATGCCGATCGGTGCAGTTTCAGAGCAATGTCATACCTGTCGCTGCGGACGCTTTAGCTTACCGGCCATCAGCTTTGCTATGCCTACAATAGATGTTAATAAACGCGTTTCTGGAATACCTACATTCTTTATTCTTTGCATTCAAGGAAACTCTAGCAATGGATGACGCGGATATTGAACAACGGGCACGACTACTGTGTCAAGGCCTTGTCGATGGAATTGCAAAGTCGAATCTATGTACTGTCACAACAGCTATCTACGATACTGCGTGGCTGTCCATGATATCAAAGAAGGAGGGAGGAGTTGAACGCTGGCTTTTCCCCGAATCTTTCCAATATCTCTTGAGTCAACAACTTTCCAACGGAGGATGGGAATCTTACGCCACCAAAGAAGACGGCATAGTGAATACATTAGGGGCTCTACTTGCTTTGACACGACATCGAGGTAGCACAAACTCCGCTGTCAAGCTTCAAGATGCTATCCAGAGTGCCACTAGCTGTCTTGAGGGTTCTTTGCAAACTCTGGTCATCGACGGCAGTCTGCCCGTCGGATTCGAAATTGTGGTCCCAGCTCTGCTAGCAATGCTTGAAGATGAAGGTGTCCATGTCGCCTTTCCGGCCAAGCGTCCTCTCCTTGCAATCGGCAAGATAAAGATGGAAGCTTTCACACCGGACTCGCTTTACAACACGACAGAGACAACGTTGTTTCACTCTTTGGAGGCGCTTGTTGGTAAGATTGATTTCGACCGTCTTCGTCATCGCAAGGTTTTCGGAAGTATGATGGCTTCGCCTGCGTCTACAGCAGCGTATCTTATGAACGTCTCTTCATGGGATCAAGAAGCTGAATTTTACCTTTGGAGAGTCATCTTGGAAGGTTCAGGGAAGGGCAATGGTTCAGTCCCCAGCGTCTTCCCAACCCCTATCTTCGAAACCTCTTGGGTGCGACTGATCTACGTCGGCAAAGGGAGCAAGACTCACATTTTGTAGGTTATGTCCACGCTCTTCCAAGGCGGCTTCTCCAAAGAAGCTCTGGGCCAAGATACCATAGACCCAATCGCGTCATATCTAGAGCATCACTACCATGCACAGAACGGTCTTCTCGGTTTTGGTACGTTATAGCGATCACCGAGAACTTGACTTGATGCTGATGACTTCACCGGACAGCCCCTTCAGTGCAAGCGGATGCTGACGACAGCGCAAAAGTGATACTGAGTCTGAATCTCTTAGGTCGTCGGGTCCACGCACACTCTTTGACGGAACACTTCAGGTCAGAGAACAATCACTTTCGCACCTATCTTGGCGAGCGTGATGCGAGCTTCAGCGCGAATTGCAATGTCTTGAGGGCAGTACTGGAAGCCCCTAACGCCAATGATCACATAGTCGACATAGAAAACATAGCTGAATTCCTGTGCGCATCGTGGTGGTGCGGAGCCTCCAAAGATAAATGGGTAAGTTGACAGTAGGCGCGACGATCATTTCTGGGGGCTAAAGACTCTCAGAACATCTCCTCACAGTATTCGATGATGCTTCTCGCAGAAGCCTTTGTCAGACTCCTCGAGCTCTGGGACCAGGGCTATCTTGGCCAGCTTCCAGATGCACTTTTGCAAGATCGCATTCCCGTCATATTGCTCCAGATTCTCAATTGGACCTTGATGGGTGAAAGCCTTGCTGGGTTGGGTGGACCTGACCAGGCCCTGGAGACAATGGCATATGCTGTATTAACGCTAAAAGCTCTCTCCTCTCTTCCTTTCTCCGATAAGCTACCAGAGGAGATCCTAATAAGGATACAGCAAAGTCGGCGCTTTCTCCGCGAATGCGGAACTAGTTGGGAAAAACCTCAATACCTATGGATTGAAAAGGTCACGTACGGCTCTCCTTTTCTGTCTGAGGCGTATTATTTGGCAGCCATACACAAAACAAAGCAAGGTCATAAGTGGACCGAAAAAGCAAAAAGCCTTGTGCAGATAGCGCCCAAAGAAGAGAAGAAGATTACGCAACTCTTCAGCGAACTGCAGTGTTTTCAATCAGAGCCCAGGTGGAAGATATATCTCTGTGTACTAGAAGGCTTGGTCTTCCTTCCCCGACTAAGATCTTCCCACACCACTGTTCTAGGTGGCGAGCAATCAGCCAAGAATGAGTACCTAAGCTTCATCCCCTGTACGTGGGTTGTTGTCAACAATGTCCGCAAACTCTTTCTGAACACATACCTGCTGTGGGATATGATGGTGCTCACGCTCTGCAACTTTCGCGTGGACGAGTACATGGAGACAACGATAGCACAGCTCGGCGAAGGCGATCTCAAAGAAGCTAAGACCGTTATACAGACCATGTGCGACGGACGTAATGCCGAAAATTACCCTCTCCCCAATGGTACAAAACCACACACTGCCAAGCACTCGACATCCTACTTACAACCCCTGGCCCATTCTCCAACCCAAGAGTCGCCGGCGCCCCAGTCGACCTGTCCGCCTACCCTCGCCGACGTCCGCGCCACCCTATCACCATATATCGATACCGTCCTCGGCCACCCACGCATCGTTCGCGCCTCCGAGCAAGATCACTCCGCCCTCAGAATAGCACTCTCCACCTTTCTCAATTCCCACCTTGACCAATCCCTCACCAACGCCCTTTATGCCTCCCAGAAGCCGTCTCTTCCTTATTCCTTCAACCACTGGCTCCACACAATCGCCGCCCCTTCCGTCTCCGCACCTTTCTCATTCACCTTCCTCACCTGCCTTATAGGGGGCTTACCTACCTCCACGACACGGTATCTAGGCGCCGATTACGGCGCCCGAATCGCGGTCATGAGTCGAATGTACAACGACCTAGGGTCGATGGCGAGGGATAGGGCGGAGGGCAATGTGAACTGTGCCGATTTCGCTGAACTGAATAACGGACAGGCCCCCGGAGACGAAGAGACCGTGAAGGGCCGATTGAAGGAGCTGGCGCAGTATGAACGGGATGCCGCGGGTTGGGTCGGAGCGAGGCTGGTTCATGCGCTACGGTATGGGGAGGGAAAGGATGGAGAAAGAAATGCGGATGCGGTGGGATTGTTTTTGGGCGTGGCGGAGCTGTATGCGGATGTCTATTTGGTTAAGGATCTGTCGAATAAGCTGAATGGTAGGGATTAGCAGAGAGTTGGTATTAACGAGTTGGACTTAAAGGCTGCTAAGGAAGAAAAACTATACGGCCGGAAGGGTTGATTTTGCGATCGTATGTTGTACTTTACTAAAGACCGAGGAAATCTCGCAAATGATCGTAACGTGAATGGATAAGCTTGAGTCTTGTGTACGCCTGCTGAACTTCCATGACCTGGACACAAGATCAGGAAAAGCCTTGCAACTCAGATCTCCAACCATCTAAACACATTCCACCCACTTGCTTCCTTAATGAAGCACCTCACGAACTCCATTGCAATCTCTCATTGTCCTATTACAACGAAGTCAACATAACCTCCCCGAGTACGTCTTGTGAGGATCCAGTGTTTAAGACGAGCCTAGCAACGGAGCACTCTCCTCATCATTTCCTCCATCAACAGCCCCCTTATTCTTAGACTGTACTTCCTCCGCACCCTCGTCGAAGTCTTCGTCGTCAGCAAGTAATGCATGTCTTCCCTCCGGCCACTCAACCCTGATCCTCGGAAACGTATTGATATCGAGAGTCGTGAGAAGCGAGATAAACGCGAGAAAGAGGTGCATAGCACTACAAGCTTCCTCTCAATATATTTGACAAATTATGGCGAGCGATAGGGACGACTTACGCGCAGATGATCCAAGGAAAGGAATCGTACGCCAGCAGCAAGATGGTCGATCCGGAGAAAGATTCGTATCCCAATGTGTCAGATACAATACCGTTCGTGATCAGAATCGCCAGGAATCCGAGGAAGGCGAGCACGTCGCCAGCAATCTGAAGGCTCGCGTGCATGCTTGAAAAGCCGCTCAACGTGAGGTGTCCAGCATCCCAAGCAAGAGAACCCAGAAGCTGCAAGCCATCAGACGAAGGACGCAAGAACAAGTTGCAACGGTATCGCTTACTGGTAAGAAAGCCCAAGAAATCAACACCCTGGCAGCATGTCCTCTGTTGATGCGACCAATGTTTGCAATGGCAACCATATTGATAAGAAGACCACATGCTGCCGACGCAGTCGCTATCACACGGAGCGAATAGTGACGATTGCCAATGGCATCTTTCTGTTTCTTGCTGCTTCCAGTACGATATTTCGGCGCCATGGTCGCGGAGGGCTTTGTTGGAAGAGAAGGTTGCAGAGGCGAAAAGAAGCGTCAACAGACGTTCAGAGCGAGGTCGTAATCGTTGACAAGAGAAGGGTATGAAGATACTTAGTAAAGTGAGTGCGGTCTATTTTTGTATGACTCCGCCCAGTGCCTACGTAATTATCCCGGCGCGGATCCAACAGGCACAGCCTATTCTAGCGGCAATCCTTCGTTGTGACCAGGCAACACATTCGGCGTATGCAAGACCGGTGAAATCTTTGGCAGTGTACACGTAAACTAGCCTCCGCCCTTGATTCCTACAGAGACATCTGCACCGTAATTGGTTTAACCTCAATCAGATCATTTTCTATCGTCATTCTACATTGAAGGTATATAGGATTAAATAGGCTTTAGGGTCGATAATTCATATGTTTCCTATCATAGTAAAGAGGTAAGAACCTGATAGTATCTCTCATAAGAGATTAAGTAAGACTAATAATTATAGACATCACAATAGCCAAAGCGCTCCACCGCATCTCAAGCCTAGCTCCGCTTCCTAGGATTGCCGCAGGACTTGTTGTAGAAGGAACGCTCATCCCACCATGAAAGCCAGAAAATATGTATCCGCCAACGCCATCAACTGGGATAGTGCTCGATAATGGTATCGTGGACGAGCCAATCACTAGTCCAGACGTGCCCAGTGAGACTGGCGTGCCCGATATCGTCATCGCCGTCTGCCCTGAT
>JAABUX010003244.1_pt1 | contig 21786 bp, 21 predicted proteins | sample 5561851 | NCBI WGS metagenome assembly JAABUX01 (sample SAMN10711883, study PRJNA513361) | rock metagenome | isolation source: Antarctica rocks | place: Antarctica: Victoria Land, Richard Nunatak red sandstone | collected 2016-01-03 | reverse complement strand
CTCTCCCAAGCGTGGTCTGATCCTTTCGCTCGGCTTCCTCTGGTCGTTGCTGGTCGCTCTTGCGACTGTTTCCGCCATGGATATGCTCACGGAGAGAATCTCCACGCCCTACGAGCTCGAACAGGTTCCGGGGCTGCCACTGCTGGCTTCTCTTCCAGCGCTGGCCATCGCTCCGAGTTATTAATCTACTTCGCGACGGTGGTGCTCCTGGCCGCACGTGCTGTCAATATCTTGTAGTCCGGACTGTGGCAGGATCAGGTTGTCGGGAATAAATCATTTGGCTTCGCGCACGTCTTCGCCTCCCTACTGCTCTGAGATTAGAAAGGGAAGGTTGGTCGTAAGAATGCTTCCGTGCTGTGCGGCATCTTCCCCTTGCAGGCGGATGGATACTGTTCCATCGGTCTGCAAGGGGCAGGACTTGGCATTACGAAGACATATCAAGGTTCCGTCGGGTAGATGGTTATGCTGATCGCCATATCAATCTATGGAAGTGGGCCTAGGTTGCTCCGTCGGTGGGACGCTTGTAGCGATGCGTCGTGACTTGGCCTTCGAACACATATGACATGATGAGCTCCACCGCATAAAAAATGCATAAGCAGGATTGGACAGGCACACAGCGCGCTTTATGGCAAGGCGAAGGAGCGGGCGAAGCATATGCTGATGGCGATACTCGGGGATACCTGAGGCTGGATGGGGATGGTTTCGGCTGAGGGCGGTTAGTCTAGAAGTCATGTCCATCGCTCCCTTTCCTGCCACCTTCGCTCTGCTTTTGGGCCTGATATCGCTCCAGGCAACTGCTCCATCAACGACGGCAGCATATCCCTCGGCGACGGGTTTCGCTGGCCAAGCGGCTGCTCCCGCGCAGGCTGCCGTTGCCGACCGGACAGCTCCACCTTCGGGGGTGAAGGCGGAGCTCACGGTGTCGGCGAAGGGTGTGCAGATCTACCGGTGTGAGCTGAAGGATGGATCGGCGCAGTGGATCTTTGTCGCTCCGGAGGCCTCGCTGTACGAGGGTGCGGAGCCGGGGGGACCGGAGGTGGGTACGCACGGCGCCGGGCCGGTGTGGCGCTGGAAGGATGGAAGCGCAGTGGTCGGGAAGGTGCTGGAGAAGCAGGCATCGCCCGAGGAGGGTGCGATCCCTTGGTTGCTGCTGAGCGCGAGCGCCGCACCAAGCAGCGAGGATGCGGGACGTCTCCATGGGATCGGGTATGTGCGACGTTGGGGGACGCGCGGGGGCGTTCCTCCGGCTTCGGGATGTGACGCGGCGCATGGGAACGGTGCGGCACGGGTCCCTTATACGGCTACGTATACGTTTTACCGGTAAGCGCCTGCAAGGCTCTTGCAGGAGTTTGGCGCGAGAAGGTCTGGGTGTCGAAACAGGTTTGCGGCCTGGTGTGGGGCGGGGCTGGATCCAACCTTTGATTCAGGGCCGAAGTATTCTTCGGCGATCTGTTATGGCGTGTGTGTGGGTTCGGGGTGATTGAGGCGATTGCGTGCGGCTTTGAGCAGGGCGGCGTCGGGGGCGTCTTCGCTGAGCTCCCAGGCCATGATGCCGCCGAGGTGCTGCGCCATGGCAAAGTCGGCCTTGTAGCGGATCGAGATTGGGTCCTCGTAGGTCCAAAAGGTGTCTCCGTCGTAGAGCCATGGCGCGTGCGAGCGCGGGTCTCGGTGGAGCACGAAGGGCCGGGATGATGGTGTGGGAGCGAGTGGGGAGAGATGTGCGGGGACGCTTGTGGGGACGGGGAGCGGGGGCGTTGCGGGAGGGGCGGAGTCGGTGGTCGGCGTCGAATTCGCGGGCGGGGCAGATGAGGCGGAGGCGGAGTTCGAAAGGAGGAGCATTTGGAGATAGCTGTAAGGGCGATCTCCGCGGATGCTGATGCCGGGCTGAAAGAGACCGTCCGCGCTGTGACCGACGGCGTGCCAACCGTAGCCGTAGAAGGGGATGCCGAGGAGGAGCTTGGAGGTTGGAACGGCGGCGGCTTTGTAGGCGAGAATACTTCCCTCTACGGTGCCGCCCTCGCCTTCGGGACCGTAGAGCGGAGCGAGGAAGCCGGTGGTCTTGGCCCAGGGGCCGCTGTAGTCGTAGTTCATGATGCCGACTTGATCGACGAGGCGGCTGACGGCGGCCATGTCGACGCCGGGGTACATGCGGGGTGAGGGGCCGACGGCGATGGTGAGGCGGAGGCCGGGGCGGAGGGCGGACATTTGTTGACGGAGTTCGGAGAGGAGCGCGATGAAGTTGGCGGCGTCCTCGGGTTGCGGATACTCCCAGTCGAGGTCGATGCCGTCGAAGAGGCCGGGCTGGTCGGGTGTGCCCGGGACGACGTTAGGGCTGGCGGTGAGGTGACCGCGGAGGAAGATGTCCACGCAGGAGGCGACAAAGGCGCGGCGCGCGGCGGGCTGGGCGTCGGCGGCGAAGGCGGAGGCGCGGCCTTCGAGGGAGATGAGGATTTTGAGGCGCGGATGGAGACGTTTGAGCTCGGCGAGTTGATGGAAGTTGCCACGAAAGCTGCTGGCGGGCTGGTCGGCGATACCGTTCACCGAGTCCGCCGCGGTGAAGACGAGGTTGAGGTCGGCGTTGGGGTCAGCGACGGAGCAGCGGCCGCCGGTGACGAAGCCCTGGGCGTAGTTGATCTGGTCGAGTTGAGAGGCTGCGCCGCTCCTGACGAGGTTCTTGACGAAGAAGTGTTCGTAGACGCTCCACTGGCCGAAGTAGCCGACGACAAGACGATGCGGAGGCGTGACCGTGTGCGAGGCGGAGGCGGTATCTTCCCCGGCGAAGGCGACAGAGAGGCTGAGCGCGAGGAGCAGGCCGGCGAGGAAAGAACGTCGTGGGTGTGGAGGTTGGGGCAGGGTCACACGTGTGAGACGGTTGGGGAGGACCGGACGATTCAGATGCGGGGAAGGGTGTGTGGTGAGGTGGATGTGCGCATTAACGGAGGCGCCCTTATCACTTTTGGCCAGCCTATAATGCACTATGGCAAGCATTCCTCCGGCATACTCTCAGGCGAATCCGCTGTTGCGGGCGCGTGCTGCGCCGAAGTCGCCGGAGCAGGCAGGTACGGAGGCCGGCATCGAGCTTGAGGCGGCTCTGCCTGGAGCGGCAAGCGGGCTGGTTGCGATGGCGGCTGAGGCTCCGAGGGGAGACACGGCCGGTGGGAGCGATGGCGGCTATCAGCCGTCGCTGGATGAACCGAGTGGGAGCTTTCCCACATCCATAGATCCATTGTTGGAGGCGGGCGCGAAGGCTTTCGGAGTGCGCGGGGAGACGGCAGAGCCGGGGTCGATCGACGGCCGCTTTCAGAGGCTGTTGGAGACGGTGCACAGGAATCGCCCGGGCGACGATCTGGAGATCATCCGGAAGGCCTGGGTCTTTTGCATGCGACAGCATGCGGGGCAGAAACGGGCGAGCGGAGAGCCGTACATCATCCATCCGCTTGAGGTGGGGCAGGTGCTGGCGGAGTTGAAGATGGATTCGACTGCGATCGCGGCGGGGTTGCTGCATGATGCGGTTGAAGACACGAATATCACATCGGACGAGATTGCGAAGCAGTTCAACGACCAGGTGGCGCACATCGTTGAAGGCGTGACGAAGCTGGACAAGATCAAGTTTGCGAATCGCGAGGACCACCAGGCGGAGAACATCCGCAAGATGCTGCTGGCGATGACGACGGACATTCGCGTGGTGATCATCAAGCTGGCGGACCGCCTGCACAATATGCGGACGCTCGAGCACCTGCGGCCGGAGAAGCAGCAGAAGATCGCGCGCGAGACGCTGGACATCTTCGCGCCGCTGGCGCACCGGCTGGGAATGGGCAAGCTGCGCGGCGAGCTCGAGGATCTGGCGTTCCGGTATACGGATCCTTACACGTATGAGCAGGTGTCGAGCGAGGTGGATGCGCTGCGGGGGGAGGGCGAGAGCTTTCTGAAGCGGATTGTGGGCGAGCTTGAGGCGAAGCTGCTGGAGCACCACATCGCCGGGCGGGTGGAGTCGCGGATCAAGCGGCTGTATTCGATCCAGCAGAAGCTGGTGAGCCAGCAGATTCCGGTGGACCAGGTGTATGACCTGCTGGCGATCCGGGTGATCTGCGGCACGGTGCAGGACTGCTACGCGGTGCTGGGTCTGCTGCACAGTAGCTGGCGGCCGGTGCCGGGGCGCATCAAGGATTTTATTGCGATGCCGCGGCCCAATCTGTATCAGTCGTTGCACACAACGCTGATCGCGGAGGGTGGGCACCAGTTCGAGGTGCAGATCCGGACGGAGGATATGCACCGGGTGGCTGAGGAGGGCATTGCGGCGCACTGGAAGTACAAGGCGTCGGACAACGTGACGGCCAAGGATGAGCAGAGGCTGGCGTGGGTGCGGCAGCTGATGGAATGGCAGCGCGAGATGAGCGACCCGAACGAGTTCATGTCGACGCTGAAGATCGATCTGTATCCGGAGGAGGTCTACACCTTCACGCCCAAAGGCAAGGTGGTCGTTCTACCCAAGGATGCGAGTCCGATTGATTTTGCGTATGCGATCCACACCGAGGTGGGGAACACGACGGTGGGCGCAAAGGTGAATGGGCGGATTGTGCCGCTGCGGACGCGGCTGCGCAATGGCGACATCGTGGAGATCACGACGCAAGCCGGGCACGCGCCGAGCCGGGACTGGCTGAGCTTTACGAAGAGCTCGCGGGCGCGCAACAAGATCAAGCACTGGCTGAATGAGCACCAGCGTGAGCGCGCGATCGAGATTGGAAAGAAGCTCCTGGACCGGGAGGCGCGCAAGTTCAAGCTGGCGCTGGGCAAGTTTGGCGAAGCGGATTACGTGCGGGTCGCCGGCATTTACGGCCTGGGGACCGAGGCAGAGCTGTTGAGCGGGGTGGGGTTTGGCAAGTACTCGGCGCGGCAGGTGCTGAACAAGCTGGAGCCGGGGTCGACGACGCCGGTCGAGACAGAGGCGCCGGGTGTTGTCGGCAATGTTGTGGGGCAGATGTCCGAGGCGGTGAAGCGGGTCTTCTTCGGGCGCGGGTCGGACTCGCTGCAGGTGGAGGGTCAGGACGATCTGCTGGTGTACCGGGCGCGCTGTTGCAATCCGATTCGTGGTGAGGAGATTGTTGGCTACGTGACGCGGGGCAAGGGCGTTGCGGTGCATGCGAGGAGCTGCCCGAACGTACAGAATCTGCTGTACGAGTCGGACCGGCGAATCCAGGTGGAGTGGGCGGAGCTGCCGAAGGCGGATGGTGCGGCGACGACCAAGCAGCAGACGTACCCGGTGAAGCTGACGGTGCTGTGTGACGACCGGCAGGGCATGCTGAAGGAGTTTACGGCAATCATCTCCGATGATGGGACGAACATCCGCAGTGTTGACACGAAGCCGGCCGCCGATGGAAGCGCGGTGGTCGACTTCGTGGTGGAGACGGTGGATGTGCGGCACTTGAACAAGCTGGTGCTAAATCTCAGGCGGGTTCCGGGCGTGCGGGATGTGCAGCGGGTGCAGAAGATTTGAGAGGCGCTTTTAGGCTCCGGACCTCGATCACAAGGCCTAGAGTTCCAGCTTGGCTTTTGGCCCTCGGCGCTTGCGGCAGCAAGCATTTCGGGGTGTAACGGTCGTTCGTGAAGGACTAGTACTCGCCTCGGCTTTCGCGGTTATGAACGGCTTTTGTCCTTTCGGACCTTGTTGGCCACGGCACCGCCGCCAGCGCCGATGGCACCACCGATGAGCGCGCCTTTGCCGCCTCCGGCGAGGGCGCCGATAGCGGCGCCGCCGGCTGCGGAGCCTCCGACGACCTTGACGCCGGTGTGGTGACGGTGATCGTGTGCGGTCTGAGCGGCTTCGGCGCGCTGGTGATGAGTTTGGGCGAAGCTGCAAACGGGAAGGGTGCAGAAGATAGCAAGGGCAACAACGGACTCGGGCACGTGGAGTTTCATCTTAGGAACCTCTGACTCTGCTAACGGTGATGAGTCTCGGCGGGCTTTGGTGTTGCGAGATCTTGCGCGGTACTCTGGAGCGGATATCGCCACTTCGGTAACGGGGGGCGAGGAGAAGGGGCTGCTTGCGACGAAGGAGCGGGCGATGTAAAGTAGAGGCCAAGATGACGAACATCTCCAGCCGATTTTGGTTTACGTTCCGCTACTGGTTTTCGGTAGCGGCCTCGGCGGAGTCGGTTCCTCTGGCAGATCACGTTTAGACTGCAGTTGATTCGATAGACCCACGAGCCGCGACCGATCTGGTTGCGGTTTTTGTTTTTGCGGCACGGCTGGCAAGGCTCAGGAGAGCGGCTGAGGAGGCGGGATGAGTTCAATGGCGAGTGCGGTGGTAGCGGGGTTGGTGAGCCCGACGGGACCGGTGAAGTTGGCTGCGGGGCGGTTTGGGGCGTATGGCGGGCGGTATGTGCCGGAGACGCTGATGGCAGCGCTTGAGGAGTTGGAGGCGGCGTATGCGGACGCGCAGGCGGATGCGGCATTCGGGGCGGAGCTGGGCGATCTTCTGCACAACTACTGCGGGCGGCCGACGCCCCTTTACTTTGCGAAGCGGCTAACGAAGATGTGCGGCGGAGCGAAGATTTATCTGAAACGGGAGGACCTGCTGCACACGGGCGCGCACAAGATCAACAATGCGCTGGGGCAGGGACTGCTGGCGCGGCGGATGGGCAAGCAGAGGATTATCGCGGAGACGGGCGCGGGGCAGCATGGGGTGGCGACGGCGACGGTATGCGCGCTGCTGGGGATGGAGTGTGTGATTTATATGGGTGAGGAGGACATGCGGCGACAGGAGCTAAATGTGTATCGCATGCGACTGCTGGGGGCGGAGGTGCGCGGTGTGGGTGCGGGCTCGGCGACGCTGAAGGACGCGATCAACGAGGCGATGCGGGACTGGGTGACGAATGTGCGGACGACGTACTACGTTTTGGGAAGTGCGCTGGGGGCGCATCCGTACCCGACGATGGTGCGGGACTTTCATCGGGTGATTTCGAAGGAGGCTCGGGCGCAGATACTGGAGAGCGAGGGCAAGCTGCCGGAGGCGATCGTCGCGTGCGTGGGTGGGGGATCGAACGCGATTGGCGCGTTTTATGAGTTCATCCCGGATGCGTCGGTGAGGCTGGTGGGGGTGGAGGCAGGCGGTCGCGGATCGGGTCTGGGCGAGCATGCGGCGCGGTTTCAGAAGGATGGCGGCGGTGTGCCCGGGGTGCTGCAGGGTACGTACTCGTATGTGTTACAAGATGACGCCGGGCAGGTGAGCCTGACGCACTCGGTCAGTGCGGGGCTGGATTATCCAAGTGTGGGGCCGGAGCATGCGATGCTGCATGACTCGGGGCGGGCGACGTATGTGGCGTGCTCAGACGAGGACGCGTTGAAGGCGACGGTGACGCTGAGCCGGACAGAGGGGATTCTGCCAGCGCTCGAGAGTGCGCATGCGGTGGCGGAGGCGATTCGGATGGCGCCCGCGATGGCGAGGACGGATGTGTTGATGGTGAATCTGTCGGGGCGTGGAGACAAGGATATGGGGATTTTGGCGCGGGAGTTGGGACTGGCGGGCGTAGGGCCGGTGCATGCCGAGAATCTAGGGACGCGGTAACCATGGCGACCCGGACGAATGAGATGTACGCATACTTCAGCATTGCCGGAGAGTTCGATCCGGCTGAAGTCACTTCGGTATTAAGGATCGAACCTACTGAAATTTGGCTGAAGGGAGAACTCAATTCGCGCACGCAACTTGAACGAAAGGCAAGCCGATGGAAGCTGGAGTCGCGAGTCGACAAAATGCAAGATCTCGAGAGGCACGTTGAGGATGTTCTTGATCAGCTATGGCCAAGCTCCGATCGAATTCTTGAGGTAAGCAAAGCGTACGGCGGAGTTATGCAGCTGGTCGGGTACTTCTATAGTTCCTATCCAGGGTTCGGTCTCAAAGCTGGCACGATTGCTGTGTTGGCTGAGTTAAGTCTGAGTGTTGATTGTAACTTTTATTAATTGTATTCAGACGTTAGGGAAGATTCGTAAAGGATTCGGATGGCGATTGAGTTTAGAGGAAAGCCTGGAATTGTGGTGTACCTGACGGCGGGTGATCCGGGGTTAGCGGAGACGCGGGAGATTGCGATCGCGGCGATCGATGCGGGTGCGGATGTAATTGAGCTAGGTGTGCCCTTCTCGGATCCGCTTGCGGATGGGCCGGTGATCCAGCGGGCGAGTGAGCGGGCGGTGGGACGCGGAGTTCGGCTGACGGATGTGCTGGGACTGACGAAGCAATTGCGGTCGGCGCGGCCGAGTGCGGGACTGGTGCTGTTCAGCTATTTGAACCCGGTGGTGCGGATGGGGCTGCGGGAGTTTTGCCGAAGGGCGGGGGAGGCGGGGGCGGATGGTGTGCTGCTGACGGACATGATTGTGGAGGAGGCGGGGGAGTATCTCGACGCGATGCACGAGACGAAGCTGCAGCCGGTGTTTCTGGCGGCGCCGACGAGTACGGACAGGCGGCTCGAGGCAATTGCAACGGTGAGTGAAGGGTTTGTGTATGCGATCTCGCGGGTGGGCATCACCGGGGCACGAGAGAAGGTTGAAGGTGACGCGAAGGAACTGGTGGAGCGGCTACGGCGGTTCACGACGCTGCCAATCGCGGTGGGATTTGGGATTTCAAATGCCGAGCATGTGCGGACGATAGGGGAGTTTGCGGATGCGGCGGTCATCGGAAGTGCGATTGTGGCACTGATTGAGCGGAGTGAGCCGGGGGATGAGGCGAGAGCGGTGGGCGAATTTATTGGGGGGTTGAGAGCGTGAAGGCAACGAAGGGCCGCGGGTATGATGAGGTCTGTGCGTTCCGGGGGTCTGTGCCTTCCAGGGGTCTGTGGATGCGCTTCCGATGGGGATGGTTGGGGGACGAGGCGGCCGATGGAGATCACAGACTGGCGTGCGGAGATTGACGAGTTGGATGAACAGATCGTTCTGCTGATCAGCAGGCGAGCGGCGGCGGCAAAGGCAATTGGACTGGTGAAGAAGAGCTCGGCGATGCCTATCTACGAACCGAAGCGGGAGCAGGAGGTGTTTGATCACGTGCGGAAGATGAATCCTGGACCGCTGGGCGATGCAGAGATGCTGCATGTGTATGAGCGGATCATCGACGTGATGCGAACGCTGCAGCGACAGGACACGCCGTAGCGCGGCACGTGAGTGGATGCGCAGGTTTTCGAGAGAAGGAAAGAGACGCGAGACATGATTGTAGCGATGCAGGACAGGGCGACGGAAGAACACATACAGCAGGTCATCGAGAAGATGGTCGAGCTTGGTTTTAATGTTCATCGAACGACGGGCGAGGCGCAGACGATTCTGGCCGGGGTGGGGACGCCGGATCACTTTGAGGTCACGGAGTTCAAGGTGCTCGAAGGCGTGCATGATGCTTACCGGATCTCGTCGCCGTACAAGCTGGCGGGGCGGGGGTTTAAGCCGGAGGGGACGCGGGTCAGATTTGCGAATGGGGTGGTGGTGGGGGGAGAGGAGCTGGTGGTGATGGCGGGGCCGTGCTCGGTGGAGTCGCGGGAGCAGATCCTGACGAGTGCGAAGCAGGTGGCGGCGACGGGGGCGAAGTTCCTGCGGGGGGGCGCGTTCAAGCCGCGGAGTTCGCCGTACAGCTTCCAGGGCTTAGGACTGGAGGGGCTGAAGCTGCTGCGGGATGTGTCGAACGAGACGGGTCTGCTGGTGATCACGGAGGTGATGGAGATCTCGCAGATCGAGCTGATGCTGCCGTACATCGACTGCTTCCAGGTGGGCGCGCGGAACATGCAGAACTTCAACCTGCTGCGCGAGCTGGGCAATGTACGGAAGCCGGTGCTGATGAAGCGCGGTATCTCGGCGACGATTGAAGAGGTGCTGCTCTCAGCCGAATACATTCTGAGCGGGGGGAACTACGAGCTGATCCTGTGCGAGCGCGGAATCCGGACGTTTGAGACGTATACGCGCAACACGATGGATATTTCGGCGATTCCGGTGTTGAAGAAGCTGACGCATCTGCCGGTAATGGGGGATCCGTCGCATGGGGTGGGGATACGGGACCTGGTGCCGCCGATGGCGCTGGCGTCGATTGCGGCGGGCGCGGATGGGCTGCTGATGGAGATGCATCCGAATCCGGACAAGGCGATGAGCGATGGGGCGCAGAGCCTGTATCCGGAGCAACTGACGCAGTTGATGGGGCAGCTGCGGAAGATTGCGCCGGTGGTGGGGCGGACGCTCGGGTAGGTACCCCCTCCCCCCTACTTCCGGCGCAAAGTCTTCTATCCACCAGGGTTAGCAGGGGGGTACCGGGGTACTTTGCGGTTAAAGTCTTGATGGCAGGACGTTTGACTGGGTGGTACCACACTTTATTTCAGAGGGCTGGAGTGGATGATCGAGCGGGTAACGATCCTTGGGACTGGATTGATCGGCGCGTCGATCGGGCTGGCCTTGCGTGCGGCGGGGTTTGGAGGTGAGATCAGCGGGTGGGATAGGCAGGCGGAGGAGGCGCGGAGGGCGTTCGATCGGGGAGCGTTGACGGCGGTCACGGACGATCCGGAGGGGGCGGCGCGCAAGGCTGATGTGATCGTGCTGGCGACGCCGGTCTTAGGGGTGCTCGACTGGATGGAGCGGTTGGTCTCCGTGCTGGGTCCGGGGCAGCTGTTGACGGATGTGGGAAGCACGAAGCGGGAGATTGCCGAAGCGGCGCGACGCCTGTATCCGGCGAGGGCTGAAGGGGCATCGCGGCAGAGTGCCGAGGTTCTTCCCGGCCACCCCATGGCGGGAAAGGAGCGTGGAGGGGCGGAGCTGGCGGAGGCGGAGCTGTTTCGTGGGGCGATGTGGCTCTTTACCCCGGTGGAGGGGGATGGGTCGGAGCTCGAGGAGGAGTGGCGCGGATGGGTGGGACGTATGGGGGCGCGCATGATGGACATGGAGGCGGCTCGGCATGACGAACTGTGCGCGTGGGTGAGCCATTTGCCGCAGATGGTGGCGACGGCGATGGCGGCGATGTTTGAGGAGAGGTTTGGCGAGAGCGATGAGGTGACGGCGGTGGGCGGGCGGGCGCTGCGGGAGATGACGCGGCTGGGGGCGAGTCCGTACAGCATGTGGCGGGATGTGGCGATGACGAATACGGTGGCCGTGGCGGAGACGCTCTCTGCGCTCGAGCAGGAGCTGGCATATGTGCGGGAGAACCTGCGAACGCCGGAGTTGCGGGAGGAGTTTGTGCGGGCGAATCGATTTCGGGGGCGGCGGGGCTAGGCGGGGCTGGAGAGGTTGCAGTGTGGTGGGGCTTTGCCGCGAGTGACTCAGCACTTGGCGGTTCGTCGTTACCGGGTGGGAGGTGCCCGGCTTCTTGCCTTTGCTCTGGTGGAAGTGTGGGTGACTACCTCACGGACTGCCTCGAGATCGGCATCAACTTACTTGGCTCACCGCAATCATTGGCCTACAAGACCTGCATGTGCGGCTACCACCTGCCATGTCTCCTGTGAACGTACCCATACTCGTGTGAAGCGGAAATCTCCATTCGCAGGAGAACCCTCATACGTCCCAGTCAACTGCATTCGGACCGATACCACCGCTACGTCGCCCAAAGCTCTGACATGTTGCTCTGAAGGTACCAAGCTCACGACCTTGAGTACACCTGAGCGATAAGCAGCGAGATCGTCGTCTTTGCCTAGCAATTGCCCGAGATAATTGGTGAAAATCAGGTCTTGGGCTAGAAGCTCGTTTAGAGCAGCAACGTCCGAACTGAGCATCGCGGTCCTGAGTCGGTCTTCTACTTGCATGATCTGTTCCTGTAATGCACTCTGCATGGAATCTCCGTCCTACGTGGCCTTATGAGCGATGTGAGTCAACGATGTTATTGCTTTAATTTATGTTGGGGCGCGAACCGGCAATGAGGATGTCGACAATCCTGCGGGCGCTCGGCTCCCAGCCCGGCAGAGCGGTTGTGTGAAAGATACCGACGAGCGCACGAACGAAGTCGTTCGGTTCAGTGTCTGAACGCAGATCGCCACTGCGGATGGCGCGCTGCACCAAAGCGAGGAATGCGCCGTGGATAAGACCGCGCGCACCTTCGATGAGGCGTATGGAGCCGCCCGCAACAGTGTCCATGGCGGGAAGGATGAGCCTTTTGTCGGCCACGTGGTCAATGAAGAGAAGCATCCAGGCTCGAAGAGCTTCGAGCGGCGGCATGGTTGCGGCGAAGCGCTGGCCGGCCGCGGTCAATTTTTCGACTTCGCTGCGGTAGACGGCTTCAATCAGGGCGTCGCGTGTCGGAAAGTGACGGTAGAGCGTGCCTGAGCCGATACCGGCCTGACGGGCGATGTCGTCGAGCGTAGCTTCGGCTCCGTGCCGGGTGAAGGCGAGACGCGCGACCTCGAGGATGCGCTCGCGGTTGCGCTGCGCATCCGCGCGAGGCTTGCGTGTGGCCGAAGGTGGCGAGGGCTGCGTTTTCAACATACGTAACTTTGCAGAATATTTATGCAACCGGAGACAGTCCCCGCTTATCTATATGTCCGGAGAATGTCTTCGTTTTATTTTGTGGAGACGCGGATGTCAATCCTGGCGCGGAGCTTTTGCAGTCGCGCCAGCAAACAGAGGGGAGACGAGCCAATGCGAGTTTTTGTGACGGGCGCGACAGGATTCATCGGGACGGAACTGGTGAAGGAGCTGATTGAGGCAGGGCACCAGGTGCGCGGGCTGGCACGCAGCAACGCCGGCGAGGAGCAGTTGAAGGCAGCGGGGGCCGAGGTGCATCGCGGCGATCTTGAGGACCTGGACAGCCTGCGCAGCGGAGCGACAGGCATGGATGCCGTGGTGAACCTGGCGTTCAACCACGATTTCTCGAAGTTCGCGCAGAACGGGGAGGACGAGCGCAAGGCTCTTGAGGCTTTGGGTTCGGTCCTTGAACCAGGCAAGCTGCTGGTCGTGACCTCGGGGACAGGACTGACGAGCGGCGGACCGGGGCATGTGCGCACGGAGAGTGATGCGCCAGCGAGCTCGGCTGCGATACCGCGGCAGCCTGAAGAGACAGCCAAGGCCGCAGCCGAGCGGGGTGTGCGTGTGGCGATTGTGCGCTTGCCGCAGGTGCATGACACGCGCAAGCAGGGACTTGTGCCGCTGCTGACGCAAATGGCTCGCGAGAAGGGCGTTTCGGCTTACGTCGGCGATGGCGCGAACCGCTGGGCCGCGGCTCCGTTGAAAGACGTAGCGCACCTGTATCGTCTCGCGGTCGAGCAGACCGGACCGGGCGTGACGGTGTATCACGCGGTGCAGGAAGAAGGCGTGGCGCTGCGGGAGATCGCGGAGACGCTTGGCAGAGGGCTGAAAGTGCCCGTGATGTCGATCGCTCCGGAGAAGGCTGCCGAGCACTTTGGATGGTTTGCGCACTTCGCGGAGGTGGATATGCCGGCTTCGAGCGAGTGGACGCGCAAAACGTTGGGCTGGGAGCCAACTGGGCCGGGACTGATTGAGGACCTGACAAATATGAAGTACTTGTAACGGGGTTGCTGCAGATTTGAAACACCGTAGATATTGAGATACAAGGGCCCGGGAGATAGGGCCCTTCTCGGTGATCGATCAGTAACGTCGAGTCGACTTATACGTCGTCACGACAAAGCATGGTGGGCGGTTCCAGAAGAGTGCTAGTGGGCGGCTAGGTCTTCGGCGGCGGGTTTTGCGGCTTTGGTGGGGAGGCGCATGAGGAAGGGGAGGGGGATGAGGCAGAAGATGGCCGCGGCGAGGACGGCGAAGGCGTTTTTGTAGCTGAGCATGGAGGCCTGGCGGAGCATTTGCTGGTAAGCGAAGCCGACGGCGGTCTGGGTGGCCTGGGCGGTGGACATGCCGGAGGACTTGAGCATAGAAGTGATGCCGCCGATGTAGTGCCGGTAGGGGAGCGAGCCGGGGACGACGTTGGCGGCGAGCTGGACCTGGTGGGTCTGGGCGGTGCGGGCGAGGAAGGTGGTGAGGAGGGCGGTGCCGGCGGATCCGCCGAGGTTGCGGGCGAAGTTCGAGAGCGAGGAGATCTGGTTGGATTTCGAGCGGGGGACGCCGACGTAGTTGAGGGTGGAGATGGGGATGAAGACGAAGGGGAGGCCGATGACCTGGAGGGCTCGCCAGAGGGTGACCTCCCCGAAGGTGGAGTCGAGGGAGAGGCGGGTGAGGTTGAAGAGGCCGGCGGCGACGGCGAGGTAGCCGAGGGAGACCATGAGGCGGGGGTCGAGTTTGCCGAGGGAGCGGCCGGCGACGATCATCATGACCATAAGGACGAAGCCGGCGGGGGAGAGGGCCATGCCGGCGCGCTCGGCGGTGTAGCCGAGCAGGGACTGGAGGAACTGCGGGATAAGGACGGTGGAGCCGAAGAGGACCATGCCGAGGATGAGCTGGAGAAAGACGGCGGTGCCGAAGTTGCGGTTCTGGAGGAGGCGGAGGTCGACGATGGGATCGGGATGGCGCCACTCCCAGATGACGAAGACGGTGAGGAGGACGGCGGCGATGAGGGCGGCGGCGGTGATGATCGGATCGCCGAACCAGTCCTTCTCCTGACCCTTGTCGAGGAAGAACTCGAGGAAGCCGACGCCGGAGGCGACGAGGGCGAGGCCGGTGAAGTCGACGGGTTTCTTTTCGCCGGTGTGGGAGCTGATGTGCGGTGGGTCTTCGACCATGCGGTTGGAGAGCCAGAGGGAGAGGAGGCCGATGGGGATGTTGATGAAGAAGATCCAGTGCCAGTTGTAGTTGTCGGTGATCCAGCCGCCGAGGGTGGGGCCGATGGCGGGGGCGCAGACGACGGCCATGCCGTAGACGGCGAAGGCCTGACCGCGTTTTTCGACGGGGAAGGTATCGGCGAGGATGGCCTGCTCACTGGGAGCGAGGCCGCCGCCGCCGGCGCCCTGGAGGATGCGCGCGAGGATGAGGAAGGGGAGGGTGGGGGCGAGGCCGCAGAGGAGTGAGCAGAGGGTGAAGAGGGCGACGCAGGTCATGTAGAAGCGTTTGCGGCCGAAGCGGTTGGAGAGCCAGCCGGAGATGGGGAGGACGATGGCGCTTGAGACGAGGTAGGAGGTGAGGACCCAGGTGGCCTCCTCCTGGCTGGCGCCGAGGGAGCCGGCGATGTGGGGGAGGGCGACGTTGGCGATGGAGGTATCGAGGACCTCCATAAAGGTGGCGAGGGTGACGGTGAGGGCGATGGCCCAGGGGTTGTGCTTGGGTTTCCACTCCGCCTCGAACTGTTCCGGACCCGGCATATCAGCTTCCTGATAGAGTATCAGCTAGCTGATATGGCCAAGAGGTTACGGAAGGATGCAGCCGATGCGCGGCGACAGACGCTGCGGCGGATGAAGGGTCTGCTGATTGCGTTTCGCGGGCGCCTGGACGAGGAGTTGAAGCCGATGGGGGTGACGGCGGCGCAGATGCAGATGCTGGACGCGATCGGGAAGCATCCTGGAGCGTCGGGAGCGCAGCTGGCGCGGGACTGCCGGGTGACGCCGCAGACGGCGCAGGGATTTCTGGCGCGGGCGGAGCGGGAGGGCTGGATTGTGCGCGGGAAGGATGCGGAGAACGACCGGTTGGTGACGCGATCGCTGACGGGGACGGGCGCGCGTTTACTGGAGCAGGCGGACCGGGTAGCTCGGACGATCGAACGAGGGCTGTGGCGGGGAGTGGCCGACAATCAACTAGCCCTGATGAATGAGATTCTGGCGCGGTGCATCGAGAATCTTCAGAGTTAAGAGTGAACGATTGACGTTCTTCTGGGAGGATGCGTCGTCACGGAAGGCTCGAGGGGTACCGCCGGTGCATCGGCTCTACTGCACCTTTGACGCCTTTTCGGTGCTTTCCCTGCGGAGCGTTTCCTGGATTTCCTTTTTGATACGCTCGGTCTCCTCTGGTCTTGGAGGAGCCTTGTCCGTGATCTTGATATGAACGCTCATTATCACTGTCCTTTCGGATGTATAGCGAAGTCTTCGTTGATCGGACTCTTCAACAGAAGGCGTTCTCGGAGGCTTTCGCCGGGTTCGAGGGACTGCTCCGTTTCGAATACCTTGTAGGCCTCGACGCTCCGTTCCGCGAGATCTATATCCAGATAGACGATTCTACAGGCTCTGATCTCTCCGAGCTGAAATCAGCGCGTTACCGATGTTCTTGATCGAGACGTCGACGATCCAGATCCCATGTGCGAGATCAACGAGCTCGACATCAATGGCGGCGTCGAGTCTGCTGCTGAAGGTTCTTCCGCGCTTGTGGTTCCAATAGGCCCAGGCCGCAGCTACCAGTACACCAGAGACCTTGGCCGCTCGGTCGACCACGTCCAACCAGAAGCTTGCGTGTGGATGAATGGATTCGATGGTGGACCTCGAGCCCTTGTGAGTCCAGTAGTTGAGTGCGCACGGATGGCTCTCTACTGCTAATACTAAGTGATGGAAGCTGCAGGACGTTTGCCGCACATCATCGGGTTGGGGGATGTGCTGGCGGCGCGGGAGCGGATTCGGGGGTCGATCTACTACTCGCCGTGTGCGAACTCGGAGATGCTGTCGGGGCTGACGGGGCGGCGGGTCTATCTGAAGCTTGAGAACTTGCAGATGACGGGTTCGTTCAAGGAGCGCGGAGCTTTGAACCGGATGGCGATGCTGTTGCCGGAGCAGGCGGAGCGGGGGGTGATTGCGGCGAGCGCGGGGAACCATGCGCAGGGTGTGGCGCACCATGCGACGAAGCGGGGGATTCGGAGCCTGATTGTGATGCCGCAGCAGACGCCGCTGGTGAAGGTGACGGCGACGAAGAATTTTGGCGCGGAGGTGGTGCTCCACGGGGCGAACTTCGACGAGGCGTATGGGGAGGCGCGGCGCATTTGTGAGAGCAACGGGATGACGTTTATCCATCCGTTCGATGATGCGGCGGTGATGGCGGGGCAGGGGACGATTGGGCTGGAGGTGTTGGAGCAGGTGCCGGAGTTGGAGGCGATGGTGGTTCCGATTGGGGGCGGCGGGCTGATTGGCGGGATTGCGTGCGCGGTGAAGGAGAGTTGCGCGCGGGCGGGGCGGCGTGAGGTGAAGGTGATTGGGGTGCAGACGGCGCGTCTCCCTTCGATGGTGGAGGCGATGGCGCGGGGTGGGCCGGCGACGATCGAAGCGGCAACGACGATTGCGGATGGGATTGCGGTGCGGCGGGTGGGCGATGTGACATTTCCGATGGTGGAGCGGTATGTCGACGAGATTGTGACGGTGGACGAGGATGAGATTGCGTCGGCGATCCTGGTGCTGCTGGAGCGGGAGAAGACGCTGGCGGAGGGTGCGGGTGCGGCGGCGCTGGCCGCGCTGCTGCAGGGGAGGTCGAAGCTGATAGGGCCGGGAGCGCATACGGCGGTGCTGGTGTGCGGCGGTAATATCGATGTGACGCTGTTGAGCCGAATTATTGAGCGCGGCCTGGTGCAGGATGGGCGGCTGATCCGGCTGCGGATTCATCTGTTGGACAAGCCGGGGGCGCTGGCGGAGTTGACGCGGCTGATTGCGAGCCATCGCGCGAACATCGTGGATACGCTGCATAACCGGGCGTACTACGGGGTGAACCTGGGGGACACGGTGATCGACATCACGATGGAGACGCGCGGGCGGGAGCAGGTGGCGGAGCTGCTGGAGGCGATGTCGGCGGAGGGGTATCGGCATAGCCGGGTGCTGTAGGTTTGGCGCTGAGGCGTCTCCGGCGAAGGCATACCCGAGGGGCTGAAGCCCCCTTTTAATATGAGGGGTGCTCGAGACCCAAGGCTGAAGCCTTGGGCTACCTGGAAGCTTGAGTTTGGGCTACCTGGGGGCTTGAGTGTGGGCTACCTGGAAGGTTCAGGTGGGTAGGGCTAGCTGCGTTCGTAGTGGAAGTGGAGCTCCTGCTCGCTGGGGATGGGCTGGCCGTCCTTGGTGGCGGGGCGGAAGGTCCATTGCTGGACGGCGGCGATGACGGTCTCGTCGATGCCGTGGCCGAGGCCGCGGGTCATCTTGATGTCGGAGATCTTGCCGGAGGCGTCGATGATGACGTCGAGGATGACGTCTCCGGCGGCTCCGTGGGCGAGGGGGGAGAGGTCGGGTTTGGGTGGGGGAAAGAAGGCCACGGTGGCGATGCTGACGTTGCCGTCACCGAGGGCATCGGCGCCGGCCGGTGAGTCGGGCTGGGCGGAGGTTGGCGAGGTGGTGTTGGGGGAGGCTGCGGAGGCGCGGGCGGGCGGCGCGGAGAGCGCCGGCTGTGGGGTGCGGGCGGCGACCTGCTGTGGATGCGAGCGCGGATTGGGGACCGAGGTGCGGACGGGGGCGCGGCCGGGCAGGTAGGCGAGCTCGATGCGGCTGCCGTGCCGGGTTCCGGGTAGGCGCATGGGTGCGACCTGGGGGTGGCGGGGAAGGAGGGGGGCGAGGATCAGGGCGTGGAGCAGAGCGGAGGCGAGGATGGTTCGGGGGAGGGGATCCGCGGGCTTTGGAGATCGAGTGTAGGGTTCCATGTTGGGCTCCTGCCGCGCAGGTGGGTTTCGAGGTGAGGATATCACTGGGCTCGGGAGAGGTTTTGGTGTGGGAGTTTCGGCTGGAGGTCGTAGCTTGAGAATCCGCTGCCGGGAGTGGGTCCGCTGTGGTTAACTTTTCGGCATGTCTGACGTGGAGTTTCGGGAGGCGCGAACGGCTGAGGAGGTCGACGGGCTACAGCGGCTAAACCATCGCACCTTTGCCGAGGAGCTTGGACAGCACGAGGAGCGCGCGAACGGTCTGCTGGTGGACCGGCTCCATGAAAGCAATCGCTACTTTGTGGCGGTGGAGCGCGGCGCGGTGATTGGGATGATTTCGCTGAATCTGACGCCGCCGTTTTCGGTGGAGAAGAGGCTGCCGAGCGGTGTGACGGTGGAGGCGTTGGCGGGGCGGCCTTGTGAGGTGCGGCTGCTAGCGATCGAGCAACACGCACGCGGGGGTGTGGTGCTGGCCGGGCTGGTCTGGCTGGTGTTTGCGGAGGCGCGGCGGAGTGGGAGATCGCATGTGTTGATCTCGGGCGTGGCGAGCCGGGAGTCGATGTACAAGGCGCTAGGGTTTCGGCCGCTGGGGCCGGCGATTGCGGAGGGTCGGGCGAGCTTCGTGCCGATGGTGCTGGAGCTGGACGATGCGGTGGTTCTGCGAAGGTCGGAGCGGTTTCGGAGCTGGTGGCAGCGGCGTGCGCCGGCGCGAGAGATACGACTGCTGCCGGGGCCGGTGCAGATTTCGGAGAGGGTGCAGAGCGCGTTTGCGAGAGCTCCGGTGTCGCATCGCGACCGGGGGGTTGTCGAGATTTTTGAGCAGACGCGCGGGCGCTTGAGCTTGATTGCGGGCGGGATGCGGGTGGCGGTGATGACCGGGAGCGGAACGCTGGCGAACGATGCGATCGCGGCGTCCTTGCGATCGAGCTTTGCCGACCGGCGCGGACTGGTTCTGGCGAACGGGGAGTTTGGAGGGCGGCTGCCGGGGCTGGCGCGGAGGGCCGGTCTGAACGTGCAGGAGATGCGTTGGGAGTGGGGTGCGGCGTGGGATCACGCGGAGATTGAACGCGAGTTGGAGCGTGGCGCGGGGTGGGTGTGGGGCGCGCATCTGGAGACGAGTACGGGGCAGGTGAACGACCTGTCGCGGCTCCTGGAGAGCTGCTCGCGGCGAGGTGTGGCGGTGGTTGCGGATTGCGTGAGCAGCCTGGGTGCGATGCCTCTGCCGCGGGGGCTGTTTCTGGCGTCGGGTGTGAGCGGGAAGTCGCTGGGGGCGTATGCGGGGCTGGCGTTTGTGTTTGCGGGAGAGGCGGCGCTGACGCAGATTCGGGGTGAGGAGCTGCCGGCGACGTTCGATATTGTGCAGGCGATCGGGCAGAGGGAGCCGATGTTTACGGTGCCGTCGCCGCAGCTGATGGCGCTCCATGCGGCGCTGGAGGAGAGGTACGCGGACCAAGGGGAGGTGGAGCGGAGGTTTGCGCACTATGCGGGGCTGGGCGAGCGGGTTCGGGCGGAGCTGCGGGCGCGGGGCTTCCGGCTGGTGGCGGAGGAGAGTGCGGGAGCGCCGCCGATCAGCAGCTTTGCCGTGCCCTCGACCGCGGCGATGCTGGCGTGTTACGACGCGGGGTTTCGGATCGCGTATGAGAGTGAGTATCTGCGACGGCGCGGGTGGGCGCAGATCAGCGTGATGGGCGATGTTGACTGGGAGACGGTGAGGCCGGTGTTTGATCTGCTGGGCGGCGGGGTTGAGCCGGGCGGGGCTATTGGCGGGTGAAGGAGGTTTGCTTTTTTTCGGCGTGGCGATCGAGGGCCAGGTCGATGAGGCGGTCGATGAGTTCCTTGTAGGGGAGGCCGGTTGCCTCCCAGAGCTTGGGGTACATGGAGATGGAGGTGAAGCCGGGGAGGGTGTTGATCTCGTTGAGATAAATGTTGGGCTTGGCGGCGGTTCGGCCTTTGCCTGCGCGGCCGGCTGGTTCCATGAGGAAGTCGACGCGGGCGAGGCCGGAGGCGTCCGAAGCGCGGAAGGCCTGGATGGCCATGGTGCGGATCTGTTTGGATTAGGAGGCTGAGAGTTTGGCGGGGATGATGGGGACGGAGGCGTCGGAGTGGTATTTGGCGTCGTAGTCGTAGAACTCGGCTCCGGGGACGATCTCGCCGACGACGGAGGCAACGGGGGTGTCGTTGCCGAGGACGGCGACTTCGAGCTCGCGGGGCTTTGCGCCGGGGCCGCCGACGCCCTGCTCGATGACGAGCTTGCGGTCGAAGCTTGCGGCTAGGTCCATGGCTGCTGAGAGCTCGGAGCGGTCGTGAACTTTGGAGATACCGACGGAGGAGCCGAGGTTCGCGGGTTTGACGAAGACGGGGTAGTGGAGGGCGGCTTCGATGCGTTTGGTGGAGCGCCTGGGGTCGGCGGCCCATTCGGAGCGGAGGAGGGCGAGGTAGGGGGTTTGGGGGAGGCCGGCGGCGGCGAAGAGCTTCTTCATCACGTCCTTGTCCATGCCGGCGGCGGAGCCGAGGACGCCGGAGCCGACGTAGGCGATGTCGGCGAGCTCGAAGAGTCCCTGGATGGTGCCGTCTTCGCCGAAGGTGCCGTGGAGGACGGGGAAGACGACGTCGAGGGCGAGCGAGTGCTGGCCGAGGTCGGAGGTGGCGCTGAGGGTGAGGGGGTTGAGGGAGGCTTCGGGAACGGGCGGGATGATGACGGGCTGCTCGCCTTTGCGGATGACCTCGGCGGTGGGGGTGATGGAGGGATCTCCGGCGAGGAGCGGGTTTGCGGGCGGCTGGGCGCCGGAGAGGAGCGCGTGGGCGTCGTTGGCGGTGACCCAGTGGCCTTCCCTGGTGATGCCGATGGGGACGACGTCGTATTTTTTCTGATCGATGGATTTGAGGATCGAGGCGGCGGAGAGGAGGGAGACGTCGTGCTCGCCGGAGCGGCCGCCGAAGAGGATGCCTACGCGGAGTTTGCTTTGTTTTTTCTTCATATGGGCTGCCTGGGTCAGGATGACACAAGTGAATGGGTAAGGAGCTGTAGACCGGGTTGGAAGAGAGATACCCCGGGGTTGTGGCCGCGTCACATGACTGCCTGTACGGCTTGGCTGGTTTTTGGGGAGGGGACACTTTCATCTACAGCAACGGAGGCCGACCCTTCGCCACGCGATTGCACATCACGCTCAGATCACCTCCGAGAATGCGATTTCAGAGGACGTAGCAAAAGTCTGAAAGTTCCGGAATCGCAGAGTAGATCAACGGTGGTCGTAGCTGATGACTCGTACCAGTTTCCAGGTGCCGCTTGCTTTACTCCACACATTCGTGAAACGTGCTGTAGCTTCCAGATGCTCTTGCCCATTTGAACCTGT
>JAABUX010003243.1_pt1 | contig 21787 bp, 19 predicted proteins | sample 5561851 | NCBI WGS metagenome assembly JAABUX01 (sample SAMN10711883, study PRJNA513361) | rock metagenome | isolation source: Antarctica rocks | place: Antarctica: Victoria Land, Richard Nunatak red sandstone | collected 2016-01-03 | reverse complement strand
CGAGCCAACACCACAGGCCATATCAATCCAGACCCAACCAGCACATCGCTCATCCACCCAAACTGGAGCGGCAACGAACACCCTGAAAGGGGTGGGCCTCAGGCCCCAGCTTGTCCAGGGCAGAGCCCGGCCTTCTATATTAATCTCTGGATGTTATCCCAACCAATGCGCACGACGAAACCGGTATGCGTCGGTCGCATTCACCGCACCTGCTGGCATGTGTCCGGCAGCGAGCGCTGCCACCTGGGCCACGGTGTCAAACGCCTGATGCTCGGCGGCTTGCGGAGTCAGCCCGCCGACATGGGGCGTCGCGATCACGTCCGCGCGCGCGGCCAGTCCGGGCGACGGCTTCTGGTCGGGCGCGCGGCCGACGTCCATCGCGGCACCGCCCAAATGGCCCCGCGTCAAAGCCGCTTCCAGCGCTGCCTCGTTTACAAGGTTGCCGCGGGACGGGTTGATGAAGAACGCTCCGCGCTTCATGGCAGCGAAGGCGGCCTCGTCCATCAGGTTCTCCGTCGCCTCCGTTGCGACCGCCAGGCAGACCACGAAATCGGCCTCGGCAAGCAGCTCCGGCAAGGAGACGTGGCGTAAGCCCTGCGCGGCCTGGTGCGGGTCGCTCACCAGCACCGCCATGCCCAGCGCGCCGCCCAGCTCTGCCAGCCGCCGGCCGATCGCGCCATAGCCGATCACGCCCAGCACGGACCCGGCGAGCTGGCGGCCCATCCGCGCCGGCGGCTCCCGTCCGGCGCGGTAGTCAAGGCTCGCGGTGGTAATTCCGCGAGCGAGATCAATCATGAAGCCCAGCACTAGTTCCGCGACCGCCGGCACGAAACCGGGCGTCGCCTGGGTCACCAGGATGCCGTGTGCGCCGGCGGCAGCCACGTCGATGTTGCGGATGTCGACCGCGACCCGGCACACCGCCAGCAGCTCCGGGCACGCCGCAAGCATCGTTCCCGGGACGGGCGTCTGACGGTCGGCGACGATCACCTGCGCGCCGGCGGCGGCGTGGGCCAGGGCAGCCGGGTCGTCCAGCACCCGGCCGGTCTCGTTCAGCACGACGGCGCCGTGCGTCCGCAGCGCGGCCAGCGCGCGCTCGCCGTAGTAGCTTGCCAGCATGTCCGGCGAGTGGGTCAACAGGATACGCATCGGCGCCTCCCTCATGGAACTGCGCTGCAACGATTGTCGCCGGGTCCGGCAGCAGCCTAGGTTAGGTCCAAAGAAACCCGAGGGGAAGCGACCGATGATCATCCTATCCGGGCCCACCCGGCGCGCCGTTCTAGCGGGCGTGCTGGCCGTACCCGCCGTGGTTGGCCGCGCCCGGGCTGCCACGATGCGAATGCGGCTGTCCTCCTCCCTTCCCAACGATCCCAAATACGCCAACGGGCGCGTGTTCTCCGACAAGCTGGCCGAGGCGCTCGTGGCAAACGGGTTGGCCCAGCGGATCACCGTGCAGTTTTTTCCCGACAACCAGCTCGGGCAGGAGATCGACGTCATCAATCAGGTCAAGCTGGGCGTGGTCGACATGATGGTGTCGGGTTCCTCCATCTCCGCCAACCTGGTGCCGCTGGTCGGGTTGCTGGACCTCGGCTACCTGTTCACCAGCTACGAGCAGCAGACCCGGGCGCTGGACGCCGGCGCCGCCAAGCCGCTCGAAGCGGCGCTGCTGAAGGGCGCCGGCATCCACATCATCGGCTGGGCCTACAATTTCGGCGCCCGCAGCGTGCTGGCGCGCAAGCCGATCAACACGCCGGACGACCTCGCCGGCCTGAAAATCCGGACCTTGCCCAACCCGATCATCACCGAGTGCCTGCGCCTGATGGGCGCGGCCGCAACCCCGCTGGCGTTCGGCGAGATCTACACCGCGCTGCAAGCCGGCGTGCTGGACGGGCTGGAACACGATCCGCCGACCATCCTGGCCAGCAAGTTCTACGAGACGGCAAAGTACTACTCGCTGACCGAGCACATCTACTCGCCACTGACCACTTATTTCAGCGACGCCACCTTCCGCCGCATGGACCCCACGCTGCGCGAGGGCTTCCTGGATGCAGCGGCGAAAGCCTCCATCGCCACCCGCGCCCACGGTTTGGCCGTGGTGTCCGAAGCGCGGGCGGCGTTGCAGGAGCGCGGCGTGACGGTGGTGGATTGCGACCGCGAGGCGTTCCGCAAACGCGTACTGCCCCAGACCGAGGGGTTCATGCAACGCCTCCCGGACTCCAAGCCTGCCATCGACATCATCCGCGCCACCGCATGACCGGGTCCGCCGCCCTCACCCGCTCCGACCCGCGACCGGCCGTGGACAGGCTAGTGATCGGTCCGCTGCTGCTGGCGGTCGACGGGGTGGCGGCCCTGCTGCTTGCAGCCGACTTGGCCGTGGTCTCATTGTCGGTATTCTACCGCTACGCGTTGAACGCTCCCATCGAGTGGTCCGACGACGTCGCGCGCGGGCTGATGGTGGCGCTCAGCTTCTTCGGCGCCGCCGGGGCGCTGGCGCGCGGTGAGAATGTCGGCGTTGCGTTCTTCGCCGACCTGCTGCCCCCCGGGTCGCGCCGGGTCGTGGATGCGGCCGGTTCGGGGATGGTGACGGTCGCGGCTGCCTGCGTCGGCTGGCATGCGCTGCAGCTCGCGGCGATGACGACCGGGCAGACTACCGGATCCGGTCTGCCGCTCGAGTGGACGTTCTACCCGATGGGGGCCGCCGGGTTGTGCATGGCGGTGTTCAGCCTGGACCGGCTGCGGCGTCAGCGCGTGGCCGACATCGTGATGGCCGCGATCATGCTCGCCGGGGTGACAGGGCTGTGGTTCGGCACCGACGCGCTGTGGCCCGACGCCGTACCGCCCGGGGTGGCCATGCTGGCGGCCTTCCTCGCAGGGCTGCTCGCGGGGATGCCGATCGGGTTCGTGCTGGCGCTGTCCGCCCTGGTGTTCGTGTGGGTAGAAGGCTCACTGCCCGGCGTCGTGTTCGCCCAGCAAATGGCGCGCGGCATCGATAATTTCGTGCTGCTCGCCATCCCGTTCTTTATCCTGGTCGGCTACCTGATGGAGGCGAACGGCATGTCGGTGCGCCTGATCGCGCTGCTGGAACGCGCGGTCGGGCGGGTGCGCGGCGGGCTGAATGTCGTGATGGTGCTCAGCGTGGTGGTGTTCTCGGGCATCTCCGGCTCCAAGATGGCGGACGTCGCGGCGGTCGGGTCGGTGCTGATCCCCGCGGCCCGGCGGGCGGGGCAAGACCCTGGGCGCGCGGTGGCGCTGCTGGCGGCATCGGCGGTGATGGCGGAGACCATTCCGCCCTGCATCAACCTGATCATTCTCGGCTTCGTTGCGAACATCTCCATCGGTGGGCTGTTCATGGCGGGGCTGCTGCCGGCGGGGCTGATGGCGCTGGCCCTGATCGGCGCGGCGGTCGCGTTCGGCAGCCGGGTGCCGCTGGCCGAGTGGAATGCTGCGCCCCGCGCGCCGACGCGGCAGTTGTGGGGCGGTGCGGCGGTCACGGTCGGGCTGCTCGCCATCATCTTCGGCGGCTTCAAGTCGGGCATCGCGACGGCCACCGAAATCTCAGCCTTCGCCGCGCTGTACTCCCTGATTGTCGGTGGCCTGGCTTTCCGGGAGCTGCGACCGCGGGCGGCGGCGCGCGTGTTCGCCCAGGCGGCGACCCGGTCGGGGCTGGTGCTGTTCATCGTCGCGGCGGCCCAGGCGGTCGCGTTCATCCTGACCCTGCAGCAGATTCCGCACGCGCTGGCCGAGGCGATGGTGGCGCTGTCGGCCGGTGCCGGGCCATGGCTGTTCATGCTGCTGTCAATCGCGATCCTGATCGTGATGGGTTCGGTGCTGGAGGGCGCGGCGGCGCTGATCATCTTCGGGCCGTTGCTGGTGCCGGTCGCGGCCAAGCTCGGCATCCTCCCGCTGCACTACGGTGTGGTGCTGGTGATCGCGATGGGCATCGGCCTGTTCGCCCCGCCGCTGGGACTCGGGTTGTACGGCGCTTGCCTGATCGGCAATGTGCGGATCGAGGCGACAGTCAGACCGATGCTGTGCTGGCTGGGATTGCTGCTGGCCTGCTTGCTGGTGATCGCCTTCGTGCCGGCGATGACCCTTTGGCTGCCGCATCTGTCAGGGTATTAGACTTCGATCGGGCTGCCTGTGCAAAGCAGCCTGGCCAACGGCCGCGCCGGCTGGGCACTTACGATGAGGCGACGTCGCTCCTCTGAAGGTTTGCGCACAGATACAAAGCTAAGCAGGCTTGCGCGGTGTGGCTTCGCCGAAGGCGATGCGTGTGACAGGCTGCGCAAGCCCGCTTAGACGGTCACCACAATTTTGCCGATCTGCTCGTTGCCCTCCATGTAGTGGTGCGCCTCGACGATATGATCCAGCGGGAATGTCTTGGCGATCTTCGGCGTCAACGCGCCGGACGCCAATCCATCGAGCACGTACTGCACCCCGCGCGCGCGTCGCTGCGGATCTGTGACGATCTCCATCAGGGTGTAGCAGCGCATCGACAGCCTGTTGCCGAAGCTCGCCATGGTCGGGAACGGCGTTTCCTCGCCGCTCAGGACGCCGTATTGAAACAGGATGCCCAACTGCGCCATCCCGGCCGCCAGTTTCAGCACCGTGCGGCCGCCAACCGGGTCGAACACCACGCGCGCACCGGTGCCGCCGGTCGCGGCCATGATCGCCGCCGGCACATCGTCCTCCTCGGTCGCGACAACCGCGGCTGCACCCGCCTCCAGCAACGCCGCGCGCTTGGCGCCGGTACGGGTGGTGGCGACCGGCGTGGCGCCGACATGGCGCGCGATTTGGATCGCCGCCAGCCCCACGCTGGACGAGGCCGCCGTAATCACCACAGCGTCGCCGGCGCCGAGATGCGCGATATCGATCAGCGCGCCATAGGCGGTCATGTACTGCATCCAAACGGAGGCGGCCTGCTCGAACGACAGCGCTGCGGGCTTGGCCACCAGCACATCCACGGGAGCCAACACCACCTCCGCATACCCGCCATACTTGCTTTGCGAGTAGCCGGGAATGGTGCTGACCGCGTCCCCCGGCTTGAACGACGTCACGTCGGGCCCGACCGCGCGGACTATGCCGGACACCTCGTAGCCGATCCGCGAAGGCAGGCTCGGCTGCTCCATATAGATGCCACGCCGGAACATCGCCTCGGCGCGATTGAGGCCGATCGCGCGAACCTCGATCTGAGCCTCGCCCGGCCCGGGCTGTTGCGGCGTCTCGTCCTCGAGCCTCAGAACGTCGGGCCCCCCCAGCTCGTAAAACCGTACGACCTTGCTCATCGACGGAGCTTCCCTTGTTGCAAAACGAAACTGCCACTGTGCACCCACAGGAGCAATCCTGAAAAATCGAGAGGCACCGCGAGATGGTCGGCGTCGCTGATCAGCCCCACCCCCGATCTCGATGAGGGCGGCGTTGGGATCGCCCGAAGTGTGGCTCCTCGATCCGTGGAGCGATCGGACTCGACCGGGGCGGCTCGGGGTCACTTTCGGCCACATAAAGCAGTGAACGACCGCGCCGTCGCCGAGCTTCGGAATTTGGTGCGGGGTGCGGGTTGGCGTGCAGGACATGTTCCACACCTTCCCGACGGGATCGTAGCGTGATGCCGACATCGCCATGCGCATGGTCGAGCCCCCCAGCAGGCGCTGGTTGCCCGGCGCCTGCCGCCGATCGCGCTGGGTCTGCACGCCCACCGTTCCTACCTCGGACGGCGCGGGACGCCGACGTCGATGGATGGCCTCGCCGTTCATGACCTGATCGGCTTCGATCGGCAAACCCCGGCGATCCGCGCCATCACCGAGCGCTTTCCGGCGCTCGCTCGGTCGGCCTTCGCGCTGCGGGCCGACAACGACCTCGGGCAGCTTGCGGCTATTTGTGCTGGGTTCGGCATCGGCGTGTGGCAGGTGCCGGTGGCCCGCCGCGACTCTGACCTCGTTTACGTGCTCGCCGAGACGGTCGCGGTCGAACTCGGCCTTTGGATCGTCATACACGAGGATTTGAGGACCACCGCCCGGTGCCGGGCGGTATTCGACGCCCTCGCCGAAAGCCTGGCCAGGCCGTGAGCTGCCCACCGCGGTAGACATTAACGATGAGGGGAAGAAGAGTCGGCGGTCACGTCCTCGAACGTTTCGTCAGCGGCCAAGTAAATGGTCTCGACCTTCAAGGTCTTTATGAAGCTTGCCGTCTTGGCGAAGGCGTTGCGATGAACCCGTGATAGCGTGAAATAAAGTTATCGGTGCAGCTACGTTTACAGTTGAGATATCAGTTCATACAAATAGAGATGATACCTCTAATTATTGATTTGAGTTCAATGATGTTGGTTTGGTCTTCTTTATTGTAGAATTGTACGCTGGAGGTGGCGATGGTGAACCTATCTCATACTTTCCGGTCTGTGGATTAAACTTTGGAATAGCATTAGGGGAGGCCATCTCAAATCGACCGGTGAAGTAATTGAATTGCGGCGTCGCATCGGGAGGAGCCAGCTCATACCCCCCGGTAAACGGATTCAGCCTCCGAGTGGCGTCTTGTGCGGCACATGGCAATACATACAAGACCAACGCCGCTGCGATGCCAAAAACAGGCGCTTTCACCTTTGATCTCGCTTCACGTGTACGGACGTCTGACATGCTCGCCAAGCGTCCACAATGCCATCTCGATCCCGGTGATTCTGCGGCAACACGTCGAAGTTCCTTGTCCTTCATCCCCATAATATCCTGATTTATCCTTCTATCGAAACATCTTTTCGGCGTTTTGCAAGCTCATTTGCAAAAAGGCACTCTGGGCGATCATGAACCCCTGTCTTCCGCCTAAGCCGCAACGTCATTGAAGGCTGGGACGACCGCGTTTCCCGATCTCGGCTGTCCAACGCCGGAGGGGAAAGATGCGTCGATCGTTAGCCAGCAGCCCAGTTGCCGCCGACCCGCACGGTCCTGGTCATCGGCGACCGCCACGATCAGCGTCCACCCACCGCAGCTCGAGGCGAGGGCTAAGGCATCATGAGCCGTCTCAGGTGGCTTCCCCCGCCACCGCGCGCAGCAGAGTCGGTAAATCCAGCCGGCGCAGGCTGCCGGTGGACACGCCGTCGATGATGTCGGCGAACAGGGCGCGTTTTTCGGCCAGGATCTCGCCGATGCGCTGCTCGATGCTGTCCGGGGTCAGGTAGGCGAACACCTGCACCGGGCGGGTCTGGCCAATCCGGTGCGCCCGGTCCTCGGCCTGCGTCTCTACCGCCGGGTTCCACCAGCGGTCGAAGTGCACCACCACCGAGGCCGCCGTCAGGTTCAGCCCCAAGCCGCCCGCCCGCAACGAGGCCACCAGCACGCGCCGGGCCGGGTCGGCAGCGAACTGGGCCACCACGTCGTCGCGTGCGGCGGCCGACATGCGGCCCGTCAGCAGCAATGGGTTGTGCGGCTGGAGGGCGCGGGCGATGGCCTCGGCGCCGAATGGCGCGGCGACGAACTGGCTGAAGACCAGCGCCTTCTCCCCCGCCGCCGTCACGTCGTGCAGCCGCTGCCGCAGGTCGTCGAGCTTGGCCGAAGCGCCGGTGCGGGGGCAGGCATTGCAGATCTGCTTCAATCGCAGGATCAGCTCCAGCACATGCGTCACGCGCAGCTCCGCCCCCAGCGAGCGCAGCCACACCAGGCCCTCGCGATGGGCGATGTCGTAGGCGGCACGCTGGGCCGGCAGCAAGTCCGGCGCAACCTCGAACGCCATCTTGGGCGGCAGGTCGGGCAGCACTTCGGCGCGGCGCCGGCGCAGTTGCACCATCGACAAGGCGCGGCGCAGCCCGGCAATCATCTCGGCCGGGTCGCACAGGCCGGGGGCGACGAAGTCCAGGATCGACACCGCGTCGTCGGGATGGTTTTCCAACGGCGTGCCGGTCAGCGCCCAGGCGCGGCGGCGGGGCAATGCCTTGACGGTTGCGGCGAGGACGGTGCGCGCGTTCTTGATCCGCTGCGCCTCATCGATCACCACGACGTCCCACAGCCGCCGGCGTGGGCCATAGGGGGACGGCAGCGCCATGTCTCCACGCAGCGAATCGAAGCCGGTCAGGTACACCTGCGCCGGCGCTCGCCAGCGTTGGCGACGGTCGTCCGGCGGCCCGATACAGGTGGACAGGGCCAGCTCCGGCGCCCACTCGCGCAGCTGGCGGCGCCATTGCAGCACCAGTCCGGCCGGCACCACGATCAGCGCCGGCCCGTTGTCGCCGCCACTCAGCAGCACGCGCAAGGCGCCGATCGCCTGGATGGTCTTGCCAAGACCCATCTCGTCGGCGAGCAGCACGCCGGGCGCTGTCAGCAGGCGAGCGATGCCAGCCTGCTGATACGGCGGGAGCGGCGCGCGCCAGGAAAGCCTCCCGACCTGGCTCAGCGGTGACGACGGGACGAGCTGCACCGACCCGCTACGCGTCCTCGCCGTCCAGCGCGAGCGGTTCGGCCAGCGTGGCGGTCTCGGTGTAATCGGTGGCGATGCTGCCGGACACCAGCGCCACGTCGCTGCCGTCCAGACGGCGCAAATCCCACTGGGTGATCCAGCCCTTGATATACTGCCGCATGGTGCGCGAGCTGGTGCGTTCGCCCGGCGGCAGCGGCGGCGCGGGCCAGGCATAGGCAGTGCTGTACAGGTGCCGCACCTTGTCGTGGCAGCCGGCCAAGTCCTCCAGCGTGGGCGGCAGCAGGCGGTGCCGCAGCACCGTGCCCTCGATGTGCCGAATGCCGGCCAGCGCCAGGGCGGCCTCGGCGTCACGCCCCTTCAAGGTCAGCCGCTCCGGCAGCTTCTCGCTGTCCAGGCGGGCGTTGATGACGGCGGTGGCGAAGTCGTCGGTGATGGCGTAGGCGACCACGACGCCGGGCCGGCGGGGCGCGCCTTCCAGGCCGAGCCAGGTCGCGAGGGCGGCGTAGGCCAAGGCGCGCTGCAGGGGCGTGTAGCGGCCGATCAGCTCCACCTCGTCAAGCAGGAGGCACCAGCCGGCATAGCCGACGGCGCGGAACAGCAGCGGCAGGAAGCGCGTGAGCTGCTCGGTCATCTCGGTGGCGGCGATCGCCTTGAGCAAGAAGATCCTCGCGGCGCCAGCGGCCGTTAGCGCCTGGCGGATGGCCGGGGCGCTCACCTTGGCGCCGGACCACAGGCGCGCGACCCGGCGCAGCATCTCCGGCGTGGTGGAGGTGCGGCGCAGCAGGAACAGGCAGGCGGCGAAGATCGGCGCGAAGCCCGCGTCGGGCGTGCTGACGGCGATTTCCAGCTCGTCCAGCGCTTCGGGCCGCTCGCGCAGGGCCGCGACGCAGGCCGCGATCGGATCGTCCGGCCGGTCCGGCAGGGCCGCGTCGCGCAGGGCGGCGGCGAGCACGTGGCCGGGGTGCGACAGCGGCGTTTCCTTGCTGACGACGACGCGGCTGACCACGAAACCCTGCTGGCGGGCGACCTCGTCCAGGTAGCCCAGCAGATGCGACTTGCCGGTACCGAAGCCGCCGGCCAGCCCGATCCCGCCGCGGGCTGGGCCGGCACCCGCCCACGCTGCCGCCAATGCCGCATCGAAGGCGTGCTCGAGGCCGGTCTGCTCGATGCCCATCTGGCGGATCGCGGCCCGGTTGGGCACGCCGGCCCGCAGCGCCTCGATAGCCATGCGCGCGTCGAGCGTCATGCCGCCAGCCATACCAGCGGGGCCACCGGGTTCTGCCGATCGCCGGGCCGGACGTCGGGCCACAACCGCATCTGCAGCGCCGCATATTGGCTCAGCGCCCGGCGCGGGTCGCCGGTGGCCAACGCCGCATCGGCCAGCACGGCGACGAACAGGCCCGGCAGGTGCTCGGCGTCGTCGATGATCTCCCGCAGCACCTCGTAGGTGTCCATCACCGCGGCCGGCGAGTAGTGCCGTACGCCCTCGGTGGACGCGGCGCGCGAGAGCGGTCGCACGTCGAGCGTGACCAGCAGCCCCGTCGCGCCGGCCTTGCGCACGAAATAGCAGAGCGACACCAGCATGGCGCGGGCGTTGGTGCGGGAAATGCGAACGGAGATGTCGCACGCGCGGAGCAGCGCGGCCGGCACCTTCTCGCCATGCAGCCACTGCAGCACCGGGGCGGCCGCCTCGGCGTCGTTCGGCTCCAATCGCGACAGGCACAGCCGCAGCACGGCGCTGCGGAAATCCTGCGCCAACCGCCGGTCGTCCCATAAGTCGGCGGTCAGCCACTGGTCACGTTGACGCGCCAGCAGACTGGGCGCCACCGCGAAGGCGGCGGCCAGCTCGGCCATGGTCATCGCCGCATCCGGCCAAGGCCAGGCATAGGCGTTGGCAGCGAACAACCCTTCCAAATAGCGCTGCACCAGGCTGTCCCAGGGCAGCGCGCGGGCGATGGCGAAAAACAGCTCGTGCATCAGGTGGACGCGCGTCCGTCCGGCGTCGGCGTGCACCGTCAGCAGGCCACGCGACTGCCCGAGCCGGGTCAGCTGGTCCGCCGCTTCGGCGAGGCCCGCGTCGTCCAGAATGGCGACCTTCACCGACGCGCCGCCCGCCGGCACGAACGCCGACAGGTATTCGCGTTCGACGACCGACAGCCACTCAGCGAGCGGCAGGGGCCGCGTCGTCAGCACGTCCATGGGACGGTTCCAAGATGAAACGGATAGCGTAGTAGTCGTGCTGCTCGCCGGCCTCGTCGAACAGGGTCAAGCGCTTGCCGCCTTTGCGCCCAGTCGAACCGCCGAGTTCGAACCGGTGCCCATGGCTGCCGGTGGTGTCGGGCTGCCGATCCAGCCGCAGCAGGTCGGTGACGAACTCCTCCGGCGGGTAGTCGGCGGCGGCGACCGGCAGCACGGTGAGCTGGTCGTACAGCTCCGCCAGCGCCACCAGCGGACCTTGGCCGGGCCGGGCGGGGCGCCAGGCCGGGTCCTCGGCGCGCGCCTTGCTGCCGTAGAGCAGGAACATCCGGTCCAGGAACTGGCGCGCGTTGAACCGCTCCGGCCGCCCCTGCAACGCCTTGAGTTGCGCGGCCAGGAAGCTCGGCCGAATGCGCTTCTCGAGCTTGCGCCCGACCCGCACGCCCTGGGTCCGCCCGTCGAGCCGCAGCGCCAGCGGGTAGGCGGTCACGCGGCCATCCCGCCGCACCAGGACCACCCCGGCGGCCTTGGCGGCGGCGGCCAATTCGTCCAGCCATGCGCCGCTGGCGAAGGCGGAGGCCACGTCGTAATCGAGGGCGGCGGCGGCGTTTGCGAACGGTTCGCCGGCTCGTGCGGCGTCCGCTTGAGCGGCGGCAATTGCAGCGGGCAAGCTGGCGACCGCCCCCTCCCGTGCGGCGCGGCGCAGCCGTCGTGTGGCCTTTAGAAGGGCGGCCGCCTGTCGTTCGGCGTCGGCGAGATGCGCCTCGACCGCGGCGAGAATGTCCTCCAATCCCGGCGCAGGTTGGGAGAAGTCGGGCGTGTCGGCGTCCATGGCACAGATCCTATGGGCAGGGGCCGGCAGCGGCAAGCGACCCCACGCAGCCAGAGCCATCGCGTATCGACCGAACGATTGCGCAATCCAAGATGATCACTGGGGCTGCTCGGCAGCAGGGGTGGTCGGAGGCGATGGAGTGGGCTGACGCTCGGCCGCGTGCTGCAGCGTCGCCAATCTCGCCTCCGTCTCCGCGACCTCGCTGCGCGCCCGCGCAAGCTGCTGCTGAGCCTGCTGCAGGTCGCCGTCGACACCCGCGCGGGCCGCCGCGGCGGCCTGCACCGCACTCCTCGCATCGGCATTCTGCTGCTGCAAGGCGCTGAGCTGCTCCTGCAGGGCGCTGCGCTGCCCGGTCAGTTGGCTGAGTTGGGACTGGCCGTCGGCAAGCTGTGTTTCGAGCGTAGCGCCGCTCGTTTGGGCGTCCTTAGCCTGGCGACCAAGCGCTGCAAGCCGCTGCTCGGCGGCGGTCACCTGCTGCGTCGCCTGGTCGAGCTGTGTCGTGGTTGCGGCCAGTCTCGCCTGCGCCGCAGCAGCGGCGGCTTGAGCGCTGGGGATCTGCTGCTGGAGCGATGCCATCTGCTGCTCGGCGTCGGTCCGCTGCCCGGCTAGGCGATCGAGTTGCGTCCGAGCCTCGGTGACCTGTGACTGCGCCTGCACGGCCGCATCCTGGGTCTGCTGCAGGGCGGCTTCGGCCTTGGCGATATCCGCCGAGCGATTGGCCGCCTCCTGCGCCAGTTGCGCCAGCGACTGCCGCGTCGTGGCCTCCTCGACGTGCACAGCGTCGACCCGCTTGCCGATGTCGGCCAGTTCCTGCGCGCGTGCCGCCATGTCGGCGTCGAGCTTGGCCGCTGCCTCCTTGTCCTGCATCAGCTTGCTGTTGGCCTCCGCGCCAGCGGCGCGAAGCTGGGTGAGCTGATCCGTCACCGATTTCAGCTGGCCTTCCGCGTCGGCGAGGGTCCTCTGCGAAGCCTCGTTCGCTGTGGTGGTCTGCAGAAGCTGGGCAGCGGCTGCGTCGCGGTCCTGCGCGACCTTGCCGGCTGCCGTAGCCGCTTCGGCGGTCTTCGCCTGCAAGTCCGACAGCGTGCCAACGGCTCTCTGCTGCTGACCGAGTTGCGCGGTAAGGTTCTCGCGGGCGGATACGAGCTGATCGATCTGTGATGACGTTTTGCCACGCAGGGAGGAGTACGAGGCGATCTCCGACAATGCGATCACCCACCCGATCAGTGCCAGAGCGGCCAGGGCAAGCGTCACTGGACGCCTGATTTCTGCCGGCCAGTCGATGTTCATGGCGCTCGGTCCTTCGTTGATTGCGTGCGCGCTAGGATAGAGAGACCGGCGCAGCGGCGAAAGCTGCCACGTGGACCATGCATCTCCCGGCGGCCCTCGCCGAGTGCTGCTTTTCCAAGCTCAAACCGTTTCGACACCTCGCAACCCGATACAAAAACTGCAAGAAACTACTGCGCCGTCGTCACCGTCGCCGGCACCCCCGCTTCGGCCAGGGCCGCAGCCTGCCGCTGGGCCAATTCAGCCTCGTTGAAGCCGTCGATCATCTCGTGGAACATCCGCGACCAGTTCAGCTTGGCCTTCAGCCGCAGGAACACGCTGCCCAGGCCGACTGCGGACCGGTCCATCAGCACGAACTCCCGCGGCGGCCGCACGCCGCCGGTGCGCTTGAGGCCCTCGTGCACCTTCTCGGCGACCGAGCGGCCGAAGTTCGGGTCGTCGTTCTCCTGGATCAGCCGCACCCGGTCCTGCAGCAGCGGCTCGTAGATAAAGCGCGCCCACTCGTTCAGAATGCCCATCTTCTCGCGGCTGAGATCGGTGAAGCCCCACTGCTCGTAGGCGTGGTGGGCGCGGTCCATGTCCTCGTCGCGGATCGACTCGTACAGGTCGATCACGCCACGCACGAACCGGGACGGGAACACTCGGATAGCGCCGAAATCCAGCAGGTTAAGGCCATTGTCGGCACGGACCTGGTAGTTGCCGAGGTGCGGGTCGCCATGGATGACGCCGTAGCGGTACAGCGGCCGGTACCAGGCGTGGAAGATCGCCGTCGCCAGGTGGTTGCGCTCCTCCGGCGCCATGCCGTCGTCCAGCCGGCTCTGGAGGCCGCGGCCCTCCAACCAGGTCATCGTCAGCAGCCGCGACGTCGAGAAGGCTTCCACCGGCTCCGGGATGCTGACCAGCTCATCGCCCTTCAGCATCAGGCCGTATAGCTTCATCTGCGCGGCCTCGCGCTTGTAGTCGAGCTCCTCGCGCAGCCGCTCTGCCAGCTCGGTGTAGATGTCGTCGGACTGGATGGCGGTTTCCATACGCTTATACAGCGACATCGCCAGCCGCAGCTGCCGCAAATCGGCCTCGACTGTACTCTTCATGTCGGGGTACTGCAGCTTGCACGCGACATCCCGGCCGTCCGGCAAGCGGGCGCGGTGCACCTGGCCCAGGCTGGCGGCGGCAGCGGCTTCCTGCCCGAAGCTGGCAAACTTCGACTGCCAATCCGTGCCCAGCTCCCCCGCCATGCGGCGGCGCACGAAAGCCGGCCCCATCGCCGGGGCATTGGCCTGCAGTTGGGCCAGCTCGTCGGCGTATTCCGGCGGCAGCGCGTCCGGGATGGTCGACAGGAACTGCGCCACCTTCATCAGCGGCCCCTTCAAGCTCCCGAGCACCGCGCGCAAGTCCTCGGCGTGGGCGTTCTTGTCGGACTTGAAGCCGAATACCCGCTCCCCAGCGACCCGGGCGGCGATTCCGCCTACAGCGCCGGAGGTGCGGGCAAATCGTCGCAACTCACCGAACAGGTTGGCGCGATCTTCAGACATCAGGCAGTCTCCAACTCGTCGATGAAGCCGGCGATCACGTCGAGCCCACGGCGCCAGAACGCCGGGTCGGACGCGTCGAGGCCGAAGGGGGCCAGCAACTCGCGGTGGCGCTTGGTGCCTCCCGCGCGCAGCATGTCGAGGTACTTGGCCTGAAAGCCGGGATGGCCGTCCTGAAACACGGCGTACAGCGCGTTTACCAGGCAATCGCCGAACGCGTAGGCGTACACGTAGAACGGCGAGTGCACGAAATGCGGCACGTAGGCCCAGAATACGTCGTACTCCGGGGTGAACTCGAACGCCGGCCCCAGGCTCTCGACCTGCACCTGCCGCCAGATCGCGCCGATGCGCTCCGGCAGCAACTCGCCGCCGCGGCGCTCGTCGTGCAGCAAGGTCTCGAAACGATAGAACGCGGTCTGCCGCACGACCGTGTTCAGCATGTCCTCGACCTTGGCGGCGAGCATGATGCGGCGGCGTGCCGGCTTCGTCTCGGCGTCGAGCAGGGCGCGGAAGGTGAGCATCTCGCCGAACACGCTGGCGGTTTCGGCCAAGGTCAGCGGCGTGCCGGATTGCAGGTAGCCCTGCCGCGACGCGAGCACCTGGTGCACGCCGTGGCCCAGCTCGTGTGCGAGGGTCATCACGTCGCGGGTGCGGCCGTGATAGTTCAACAGTAAATAGGGATGTGCGGAGGGCACCGTCGGGTGGGCGAACGCACCGCCGGACTTGCCGGGGCGAAGGGTCGCGTCGATCCAAGGGCGGTCGAAGAAGCGGCGGCCGACATCGGCCAGTTCGGGGCTGAATGCGCCATAGGCGGACAGCACGCGGTTGCGCGCCTCGTCCCAGCCGATATGGCGGTCCTCGTCGTCCGGCAGGGGCGCGTTGCGATCCCAGTGCTGCAGCCGGTCGAGGCCCAGCCACTTCGCCTTCATGGCGTAGTACCGATGCGACAGCCGCCCGTAATCGGCGGTCACGGCGGCGACCAACGCGTCCACCACCTCGTCCTCGACCATGTTCGATCGGTTGCGGGCACTCCCCGGGCGAGGGTAGCGCCGCCAGGTGTCGGAAATCTCCTTGTCGCGGGCGAGCGTGTTGGTGATCAGCGAGAACAGCTTGACGTTGCGGCCGAACGTCTCGCCGATCGCGTGCCCGGCGTCCTCGCGCGTGGCCCGGTCGCGGTCGGACAGCTTGTTCAGCACGTCGCTGACCGTCAGCTCCTCGCCCCGAAACGGCACCTTCAAGCCGGCGACCGTCTCGTCGAACAGGCGGCTCCAGGCCTGCCGGCCGCTGAGGTCCTTTTCATGCAGCAGCTTCTCGGCCTCGTCGGAGAGCTGGTGCGGGCGGAACACGCGGAGGTCGCGCAGGAACGGGCGCCAGTGGGCAAGCGCCGGGTCGGCCAGCTTCTGCTCGAGGTCGGCATCGTCGATGCGATTCAATTCGAGCGAGAAGAAGATCAGGTGGGAGCTGATGGCGGTTGCGCGCTCGCTGCACGACTGCATGAACTGGCCGATGGCGCTGCTCGTGCCGTCGCCGCTGAACAGCAGTTGCGCGAACGACATGACCCGGCCGAGCCGCTCCTCGATGCGCTCGTACTCGGCGATCGCCTGCGCGACGACGGCGCCGGGCAGGGCGGCGAGCTTGCCGGCGTAGGCGTCGGCGAAGGCGCGGGCCTCCCGGTCGGCGGCGTCGAGGTCGGCCTTGACCGCGGGGTCGTCGAGGCCGGCGTAGAGGTCGGACAAATTCCAGCGCGGCAGCTCCGCCTTGGTCGCGGCGGCGGCTTGGCCATCGGGAGCGGTCAGCAGGCCGGGTCTCGTCATGCGCGGTGGTCCTGATGCAATCGGTTCCACCCCATCTAAGGACGCGATAGCATCCGTCAAAGGCTTGAAGCCCTCGCGCAACGGCGAGAGGGCAAGGGAGGGCGGCGCGATGAGCGAGATTCGTGCGATCGAAATCGAGGCGAACGGGCTGGCGTTCCGCTGCCTCGAAGAAGGATCGGGCCCGCTCGTGCTGTGCCTGCACGGCTTTCCGGACCACGCCTGGACGTTCCGGCACCAGCTCGCCGCGTTCTCGGAGCGCGGCTTCCGGGTCGTGGCGCCGTTCATGCGTGGCTACGTCCCCACCGCCGTCCCCGCCGATGGGCGATACCAGAGCGCCGTCCTGGCCCAGGACGCAGCCGCGCTGATCGACGCGTTGGGGGCACGGCGCGCGATCCTGGTTGGACACGATTGGGGCGCGACGGCCGCGTACGCGACCGCGGTGCTGTTCCCCGAAAAGATCGATAAGCTCGTGACCATCGCCGTCCCGTACGGCCCGGCGCTGCGCGACGCCATGATCCATGACCCGGCGCAGCAGAAACGGTCGTGGTACATGTATCTGTTCCAGACCGCGCTCGGCGAAGCGGCGCTGGCGGACGACGACTTCGCGCTCATCGACCGGCTCTGGCACGACTGGTCGCCGGGCTGGACGCCGCCGCCGGGCTATCTCGACACGCTGAAGCGATCGTTCCGCCAGCCCGGCGTGCCACTGGCCGCCCTGACCTACTACCGGCAGAGTTTCCGCCGCGACCTGCAGGACCCCGCCCTGGCCGAGCTGCAGGCGCAGATCGGCCGCGCCCCGGTCGGCGTCCCGACCCTATACCTGCACGGCGTCAACGATGGCTGCATCGCCGCTGCGTTCGCCGACGCCATGACGCCGCTTTTCACCGCCGGGCTGCGGAGCGCGACCGTCTCCGACGCCGGCCATTTCGCGCATTTGGAACGACCGGACGAGGTCAATCGGGCGATTGCGGAGTTCATCGCCATGACCCCAAATCGACTGCCATGACCATCGAATTCATCGGCATGATCCAGCCTCGCGAGCAGTCGGAGATCCACCCGGCGCAAGGCCCCGCCATCGACCTCGGCTACCTGCGTGCCTCCGCGCAGGCGCATGAGGCGGGCGGCTTCGACCGGTTCCTGATCGGCTGGTACTCGAACGGGCCCGACGGCCTGCAGCTTGCCGCCTACGCCGCCGGGCACACGACCCGGGTCGGCTTCCTGGTCGCGCACCGGCCCGGCTTCCAGGCACCGACCAACGCCGCCCGCAGCTTCGCAACCCTTGACCAATTGAGCGAGGGGCGCGCGGCGATCCACGTCATTTCCGACGGGGACGACGCGGACCAGCGCCGCGACGGCGACACCCTCGGCAAGGACGAGCGCTACGCCCGCACGGACGAGTATGTCGGCATCCTGAAATCGATCTGGGCCGCCACCGGGCCGGTCGATCACGAGGGACCCTACTACCGGTTCGCCGGCGCATCGTCCGAGGTCCGGACCTACCGGCAGCCGCGCATTCCGATCTATTTCGGCGGCGCGTCGGACGCGGCCATCGAGGTCGCGGGCAAGCACGCCGACGTCTACGCGCTGTGGGGCGAAACGCCGCAGCAGGCGGCGGAGATCATCGCCCGCGTGCGTGCGTCGGCGCGCCGGCATCGCGGCAACGCGGCGGCGCAGGGGATCAGGTTCAGCCTGTCGTTCCGGCCGATCCTGGCGGCGACCGAGGCGGAGGCCTGGGCGCGGGCCGACCGCATCCTGGCCGACATCAAGCGCGTGCGCGGCGAGGCGGCGCTCGGCCCGGCGACCGGTGCGCCGGCCAGCGTCGGGTCGCAGCGGCTGCTGCAAGCAGCGGTGCAGGGCGAGCGCCACGGCAGCTTGTACACCGCCATCGCGGCGGCGACCGGCGCGCGCGGCAACACCACCGCACTGGTCGGCACGCCGCTCCAGGTCGCGGAGGCGTTTCTCGAATATCAGGCGCTCGGGGTCACGACCTTCCTCATCCGCGGCTTCGATCCGCTGGACGACGCCATCGACTACGGCCGGGAGCTGCTGCCGATCACGCGCCGCCTCGTCGCCGAACGCCCGGCATGAACGCGCCTCAGCCACCTCGGCCCACCGTCTACCTAGCCGGCCCGACGGTGTTCGAGCTCGACCCCGACGGCATCTTCGCCGCCATGAAGCAAATCTGCGCACGCCATGGGCTCGACGGGGTCTCCCCGCTCGACAACCAGGTCGGCCTCGACGCCGGGGTGCCTGGACGGCTGCTCGCGACCGAGATCGTGAGCGCCGACATCGCCCTGATGTGCCGGGTGGACGCCGGGGTGTTCTGCCTCGACAGCTTCCGGCGCGGGCCCGAGATGGACCCGGGCACGGCGTTCGAAATCGGCTACATGCACGCGCTCGGCAAGCCGCTCGCCGGCTGGACCTGCGACCGGCGCGACTACCCCGAACGCGTCCGCGCCTTTTTTGCCGGCACGTTCGGCTTGTCGTTGACCGCGTCGTCGGCCGGCGGCACGGGCGCGCGATCGGGCGTGCTGCGCGACCCCGATGGCGTCCTCGTCCACTCCGAAGGGTGCCTGCAGAACGCGATGACGCAGGTCGGGATCGAGCTGAGCGGCGGCGCGGTCCACGCCGACCCGATCTGGACGGCCGCGTTCGAGCGGGCGATCATCGATGTGTCCAGCCGATTACTGCCGACGGGACGACTACCAGGCGAGGGACCCTTCCGATGACCGACCAACCGCGTTTCGAGCTGTTCGCCTTCTGGCGCACCTCCGCCACCTACCGCGTCCGCGTGGCGCTCAACCTCAAGGGGCTCGGCGCGAAGGAGCGCGTCGTCAACCTCGAAGCGGGCGAGCAGCGCGGCGAGGCGTTCCTGCAGGTCAACCCGCTCGGCGCCATCCCGGCGATGATCGACCTCCAGGCGGGCCAGTCACGCACTCCTCTTACCCAGTCGCTCGCGATCCTCGAATTTCTGGATGAGGTCGAGCCCTCTCCCGCGCTGCTGCCGGCCGACCTGCACGGCCGCGCGCGGGTACGCTCCCTGGCCGCGATGCTCGCCGCCGACACCCACCCGCTCATTACGCCGCGGGTGAGGAAGTACCTGGCCACCTCGGCCGGGTTCGACGACGCGGCGTGGCGCGCCTGGCAAATCCACTGGTTCAACACGGGACTGCAGGCCTTCGAGCAGCGCCTCGCGACCGAGGCCGAAACCGGCCCGTTCTGCCACGGCGACACCGTCACCATGGCCGACATCTGCCTCGCGAGCATCATCGTGGTCATGCGCATTTTTAAAATCGAGGTCGCCGGCATCCCTACGGTCGACCGCATCATGGCTGCTTGCGAGACGCAGGAGGCGTTCGCGAAAGCCGAGCCGCGCCACCAGGACGGTGCGCCCAAAGCCTAGCGCGTCATAGCGCGCAAGTGGGCCAGCGGCGGCGCCGGGTCGGCCGCCGCGTCCAGCAGTCAACGTCGGCCTTGCGGCGCTGGAAGGAGTTCGCACGGAACTGACAAACGGGCAGTACGCTTGAGACTCGCGTGAATGTTGCAGCGGCTGCCCAATCATCCATTCCCATCCGGCAAGCTCGATCGCCCTGGGAGCAATCAAGGTTCGTCCATGTCCCAAACAGACACTCCGGTCTGGTTCATCACTGGCTGCTCCACGGGCTTTGGCCGCGAACTCGCGCGCTTGGTGAACAGCGCCGGCTGCGGCTATCTCGCAGCGATCGAGGAGGGCGAGGACGCCGAGGTCCGGGCCATGTTCGAGGCCAACTTTTTCGGACTGGTGGCAATGACCCGCGCCGTATTGCCGGGCATGCGGGCCCGTCGAAGCGGCCACATCGTCAACATCTCATCGATCGGCGGCCTCGCGAGCTTCCCCGCGACGGGCTACTATCATGCGACGAAACACGCGGTCGAGGGCCTGTCGGAATCGTTGGCGCAGGAGGTCGCGCCGCTGGGGATCAAAGTCCTGCTCTTGGAGTTCGGCCCGTCGCGCGCCAACTCGGCGGGTCCGTCCATCAAGCAGTCCGCGACGCGGATCGAGGACTACGCCGCCCTGGCCGGCGTCCGGCGAACGCAGACCGAGGAGTGGAGTGGCAAGCAGCCCGGCGACCCAGTGCGTGCGGCAAGGGCGATCATCGCAACCGTCCAGGCCGACGATCCGTCCCTTCGCCTGGTGCTCGGCAAGCCGGCGCCGGACATCGCTCGCGGCAAGATCGCCGCGCTCAAGCAGGATTTTGACGCGTGGGAGGCGACCACGCTGGGCGCCGATTTCCAGGAGGGATTTCGACGATGAAGACGCGCAGGCTGGGGCGGAACGGGCCGGAGCTTTCCGCCGTCGGATTGGGCTGCATGGGTATGTCGGCCTTCTACGGCGGCCGTGACGGTGATGAGAGCGTGAGGACGCTGCACCGGGCAGCCGAGTTGGGCGTGACCTTTTTCGACAGCGCGGACGTTTACGCGAATGGCATGAACGAGGAACTGGTCGGACGCGAGCTGAAGAGCGTGCGCGACCGGGTGTTCATCGCCACCAAGTTTGCCAACACCTGGGGGCCGAACGGCGAGCGAACCGGGATCAGCGGCAAGCCGGATTACGTGCGGTCAGCCTGCGACGCGAGCCTGAAGCGCCTTGGGCTCGACGTGATCGATCTCTACTACCAGCACCGGGTCGATCCGAACACGCCGATCGAGGACACCGTCGGCGCGATGGCCGGGCTGGTCCAGGCCGGCAAGGTTCGGTTCCTTGGGCTATCGGAAGCTTCGCCGGCGACCATCCGCCGCGCCCACGCGGTGCATCCGATCACGGCGCTGCAGACCGAGTATTCGCTATGGTCGCGCGAGCCTGAAGATGCCATCGTTCCCTTGCTCCGCGAACTCGGCATCGGCTTTGTGCCCTACAGCCCGCTGGGGCGCGGCTTCCTGACCGGGCAAATCAAGTCGCTTGAGGATTTGGACGCCGACGACTGGCGCCGCACCTCACCCCGGTTCCAGGGCGACGCGTTCGGCAGAAATCTCGACCTGGTCGCCAAGATCGGCGAGATTGCCCAGGCGAAGGGCTGCACTCCCGGGCAGCTCGCGCTGGCATGGGTCCTGGCGCAAGGCGAGGACATCATCCCCATCCCCGGCACGAAGAAAGTACGGTATCTCGAGGAGAACGTGGCCGCCGCAGAGGTCGTCCTGAGTAGGGACGAACTAGCGGCGATTGACCGCGCTGTCCCGGTGGGGTCCGCGGCTGGCAAGCGGTATGCGCCTGAAGGAATGCGATCGCTTGACGGTTAGGGTCTGTGACTGAACTCTGCGATGCGTAGGTTGATGACTGTAGCGGCGAAATGGGCGAAGCCCATCCAACTTCGGCGCGCTTTGTCGCGTCGGAGCGCGATCCGGCTGCAATCCTTCAAGAGCGAGAACAGGTTTTCGACGTGGTGGCGCCGGGCGGAGATCGTCTTGTACCCCGGCGGGGGCTCGATCATGCCGCGTTTGGCGATGGTTTGCATGGGCGTTGTCCCGTTGGGGAAGACGAGATAGGCCGTGATGGTGCGGATGTGCTCGACGAAGCGCGTCCGCCCTGGTTCGGCGGTTCTGGCGTTGATCCAGAGCTGTTCGAGGCGATCACAGACCGTATGGGGCCCCACGGCTGTTCAACGCTCTGTTGCTGCGATCATTTCCAGCAAACGATCGACGCCTTCGAGGGCGGCACGGTAGCGGTCCTGGGGGCGTGACGCGGTCTTGTTAGCCGTGAG
>JAABUX010003242.1_pt1 | contig 21788 bp, 19 predicted proteins | sample 5561851 | NCBI WGS metagenome assembly JAABUX01 (sample SAMN10711883, study PRJNA513361) | rock metagenome | isolation source: Antarctica rocks | place: Antarctica: Victoria Land, Richard Nunatak red sandstone | collected 2016-01-03 | reverse complement strand
CGTTTGAGTAAGGATTATGAATACCTCTCGGAAAGTGAGGAGAGCTGGATTTATACAGCCATGATTCGCATCCTGCTGGCTCGCTTGGCGCGAAGCCACTCCTGACCACTTTTAATACAGGCTCTTACTGCGCCTCGCTTTCGTTTCACTCATATCCCTAGTGTACCATAAAGTTCATAGTGTTTTTAACCTTCGTAGTGTAAAGGGTGTGTCAGTGAGACGTACAAGATAACTTGACCGTTTGAGCCTTGATATTTGACACAGATCCAGGTCATGAGGGAAACGATGGAAGCTTCTTTTGCAAATACAACACAGCATTCTCTTCCCAGCGCGGCTTGAGCCAGGCGAACAGTTGCGTCTTGGCGTCGGAAGGTGCCAACTAACGAGCTTCCCTACTTCTGATGAGAGAGACGCAGACGGAATGCCAGTACGCCGCCGCTCAGCACAAAGGCCATGCAGAAGATTACGACCCAGTGTGGACCTACCGAGCTGAGCAAAAAACCGAAGAGCCAGCCACAGAACACCGTACTTATGCCACTGGTAAACAGCAGGATTCCTGCGACCGCACCGGGCGATCTGCCCGCCCGTTCACTGCCGATGGCGAGGAAGGTCGCGAAAATGGGCGAGAGTCCGATGCTTGTTATGGCTATTGCAATTGTCCCAATGAATGCATTTGGGCTGAAGAGCATCGCCACAAGTCCTCCTAGTGTGACCAACACGCCGAGCATCACCATTCTCCATGAGCCAATACGAGCAATCAGCACTGCCGCTATCAGGCGACCGAGGACGGCTACAGCCCAGGTGAGGCTGCTCAGTGCTGCGGCGACAGCGGGTGTTTGCCCATACGCGACATGGAGATAGGCAGGTGTCCACGCACGCACACTCGAACTGATGCCCGACGTGAACATCATTGCGCCAATGATTGGCAATAGCGCGTTTAGGAGAGAGGAAGAGTCTGCTTTCCTACGTCCAATCTCTCCAGAGGGAGGAACAGAATGTATTTCTCCCTCTTCTGCCGCATATCGTTGCGGAACGCCCAGGAGCGACAAGAGCGCGACTCCTATGAAACCGAGAGTGAAGAGAAATGAGGGGCGAGGATCGTTATGGAAACGTGTCAACAGTCCAGCATCCACCAGTGCGACGACGATACCGCCAAGCGGATACAACAGGTTGAACAGGTTCAGGGCCATGCCACGGTTGCGAGCAAAAATGCTGCTAATAAGCCCATTCGTTGCCGCGTCAATGGTGCCGCCGCCAACTCCTGCAAGCCCCGCGAGAACCAGGAGTGCAACGAGTGGTGTAAAAACCGCAAGGAACAGGCTGAGATACATCAGCATGACGCCGAGAAGGACAATGAGGGCCGCAATGAAGAGGACGAACCGTGCTCCATAGCGGTCGAGCAGAGCACCACCGACGAGTGCTCCTGGAAGATATCCTGTGGACCACACGACGTAAAGCAAGCCAGCAGAGACCAATGAAATGTGCAAATAGCTAGAGAGCGGGGTAAGGATTGGCCCCCAACCGCTATCAGCAAAGACAAAGACCCAGAAGATGAGGCAGGCTGCAAGAGTGATGAATGCGACAGAACGCGTATCGCGTTTTGCTGCTTCTGGATGCGATGTTGTATCAGAAGATAGGGCCATGCAATTTATCTTTCAGTTTGTCAAAAGATGGCAGCGTGATGCAACTCAACCTCGACAACTATTCAGTTGTTTGCTTTCTGTTATCGAACTTTCACTCCTGCAGCCCAAACACCACGAATGGCCCGTGTGGCAGCAATATCCTGGGTCGGGTCTCCCTCAATGAGAAGCAGATCAGCCCGACGCCCAGCCTCAATGACCCCTCGGTCTGTGAAACCAAAGACCTCAGCGGGGACGACCGTTGCAGAACGCAGTGCTTCAACGGGCGTCAGCCCAGCCTCAACCAGCAAACCTAATTCATCATGGAATGCTTCCCCATGTTGAATCTGCGCGGGTGAAGCCGGTGCTGTGTTCGAGTCCGTCCCAGCCAGGATTGTTATGTCTACCCGGTGGAGAGCTGACACTGTTGAGCGAGCATGGGCATACGCTATGGCAGCCCCATGCGTCGGCATGCGTTCTGCCAGACTCGCCACGGTACGCATCATGGTTAAAGTTGGCACCGACACGATGCCCTGCGTCGCAAGAGAGCGTGCAAGGGTGTCATCCACGTCTGCGTCGAGGGGAGCATGCGTGAGGATGTCTACTCCTGCCTCAGCAGCAGTGGTGAGTGCGACTAAGGTGGTGACATGGGCAATCACTTTCAGACCTGCCTGATGGGCAGCCTCGACCAGTGCGGCGATGGTTGCACCATCAAGGGCAGCGGAACCCATTCTGACAGGATCCTCAACGATCACTTTGATGTAGTCAGCCCCGTCCACAACGCGCTCGGCCACAAAGCGACTCGCATCGGCAGGGCCTGTCACCGCACTCGAAGCAGGAAAGCCCATTCTGGTTGTCTGCATGCCTCCTGGGGCACTGGCCGGGTTTCCTGGGCCTCGGATATCAGCGAACCCGTGTCGATGACGCAGCGAGTTGGTCACCGCCATCGATTGCGACCCCATGTCGAGCATGGTCGTACAGCCCCAGTGCGTCCCTTGCTCTAGCTCAGCGACATTCATCAAATGGACATGGCAATCGATGAAGCCAGGCAGAAGAGTCCCATGCTGACCATCAACCGTGCTGTCAGCCGTCGTTGCATTAGAGATGACACCATTGTCAATGACCACTGTGCGTTCCTCGGTCAATGCGTTACCATCAAACACTTTGACATTCGTAATTGCGATTGCTTCAGACATACTTAAAATTCCCTCTTTCTTCCCTCAATGGGAAAGATGTTTCCCACGTATCACATACGACTCTCTTTATATGTAATATTGTGCATGCCCGCCCTTTCCTTTTTACTCAGAGCAAACAATCAGTATGTATCTACCATATCAGAGCAAGGTATCTGGTGGCAAGGTTTTTGATGGCAGGGTTGTTATTTTTAGCAAATTCATTGTAACTTTATAGAAAATATGCTATAATCCTTTGTGCCCTCAATCACTCTCCTTTTCTAAGAAATTAGCAGTGCCGGGAAAAGAAAAAGATGTACACGTTTGTCCAGGCAAACGTTATCTTTCTCAAAATTCTTGTGCAATTGAGGCTATTAAAAGGTTCTGAAGAGAAGAGAGAAGTTTAAACCAGCCCTCAAGAGGAGTTCGTACATCATGACCTATACGCATAGAAACATTGCTGAGGAGCAAAAAGAAGCGGGCCTGAAAGCAAAACAAATAACGGCTATCTGCGAAGAGTTTCATATCACGCTTGATCCAATTGACTGGCAAAACGCTGGCATGCGAGCAAGTGTGATGGTAAATACACTCAAGATAGCGGATTTGTCGGAGCTGAGCCGCCTGGATAACGCTTCCATTCTGCGCCAGCTTCAAATCAAACTGTTCGAGCAAGCCGCTCTCAAAGCTGTCCACGCTCGACCGGACCTCAAGGCATTAATGTGGAGTCCTGTTGAGGTGGTGCAACCACAGGCGTTTTTGTGTCTCTGGATCATCACCCTTGAGACCGATGAGCGGATAGCTATTGCAGAATACATCAGAGATGGACAGCGCGTCTATGAACACTTCGCATTCGATGTAGACGATAGAAACGCTCTCGCCAAACTCTTTGGGCCAGGTTGTACGGGTGAGTATAAACTTGGTACAACCGTCACGCTTGGAGAACACGAGCGTCGATGCACCGGAGAGATCGTCTATATTCTTCCTCCAAGCAAGACAGTTACTCACCGTCAATCTCCAGCAAGGGGCCGTCATACCATTTCGGGAAAAGTCTACACAAACGACAGTTCAGCACGGTACGTCGTCAATTGTCATGATGGCTTCCCTCATATTGTTAATCAGTGGCAAATCGTTAGTGACATTTAAGGCTGCTATCTTCATGAAGTTTCGCGGCAGGATACCCACTACCTGCAGGTGTGGGAGGAATGCCGCGCCTCCTTTCTTTGTACTAGATGGACCAGGGCTATTTAAAAGTCGATTCGTTTCTGGTTTCTAGGGCACCCGCAAGGGGATGCCCTAGTCCTCAATGGCCCTGTGCTGGGAGAGAAAAAGGGAAGTTTCTTGCAAAACTATGGTATTATAAATTCTGCAAGGGAACAGGTTGTAGGGGCCATTATTTATAACGCCCTCGTGCCGATACACAACGTTGGTGAGGATTGCGAGACGGAATCAACGAATGGGAAACGTGGTTGATTGGGGCGAGGGCACGATGTAATCAGAGCGTGATGAATCAGGCCAGTACAGGGGGAACGGCTGAGATGGCAATTAAGAAAAGTGAGTTGTATAGTTCGTTGTGGAAGAGTTGTGATGAGTTGCGCGGGGGGATGGACGCTTCGCAGTATAAGGATTATGTGCTGGTCCTGCTGTTCGTCAAGTATGTTTCGGATAAGTATGCGGGTCAGCCGCATGCGCTGATCGTGGTGCCTGAAGGTGGCGGCTTTGCAGATATGGTGGCACTCAAGGGCGATAAGGAGATTGGCGATAAGATCAATAAGAGTATCGCGAAGCTGGCTGAGGCCAATGATCTCAAGGGTGTGATCGATGTGGCGGACTTCAATGATGCCGATAAGCTGGGCAAGGGGAAGGAGATGCAGGACCGCCTCTCCAATCTGGTCGCGATCTTTGCTACGCCAGCCCTGAATTTCCGCAAGAACCGAGCTGAGGGCGACGATATTCTAGGGGACGCTTACGAGTATTTGATGCGTCACTTCGCCACTGAGTCGGGCAAGAGTAAGGGACAGTTTTATACGCCGTCGGAGGTTTCGCGCATTATGGCGAAGGTGATTGGCATTCACAAGGCGAAGAGCCAGGACCAGACTATTTACGATCCGACGTGTGGCTCCGGTTCGCTACTACTGAAGGCTGCCGACGAAACGCAGGCGGGCGTGACCATTTATGGGCAGGAGATGGATAACGCAACGGCGGCACTGGCGAAGATGAACATGATTTTGCATGATAACCCGACAGCCGAGATATGGCAGGACAATTCGCTCTCTAGCCCGTACTTCAAGAACGAGCATGGGATGCTCAAGACCTTCGACTTCGTGGTCGCCAATCCGCCCTTCTCGAACAAGGCGTGGAGCAATGGCTTCGATCCGTTTTCCGATGCGTATCAGCGTTTTGCGGATGGCGTGCCACCGCTAAAGAATGGCGACTATGCGTTTCTGCTGCATATTCTGCGCTCACTCAAAAGTACGGGTAAAGGGGCGGTGATTCTGCCGCATGGAGTGCTGTTTCGGGGCAATGCCGAGGGCGAGATACGCAAGAAGCTTATCCGCAGAGGGTATATCAAGGGCATTATTGGTCTGCCCGCCAACCTGTTTTACGGGACGGGCATCCCGGCGTGTATTCTCGTGCTGGACAAGGAGAACACAGCGAGCCGTAGCGGTATCTTCATGATCGACGCCAGCAAGGGGTTTGTGAAGGATGGCAACAAGAACCGTTTGCGGCATCAGGACATGCACAAGATCGTCGATGTATTCAACAAACAATCCGAGGTACCGAAATATGCGCGGATGGTGAGTGTAGCGGAGATCGCGGCCAATGACTACAACCTGAACATTCCGCGCTATATCGACAGCGCGGAGAGCGAGGATGTGCAAGATATCGCGGCGCACCTGCTGGGTGGTATCCCCGACCGTGATATCGACGCACTGGATCGCTACTGGCAGGTCTTTCCCACGCTCAAGCAACACCTCTTTACAAAGGGACCGCGTGCTGGCTATAGTTCGCTCGCGGTAGAGATCGCGCAGGTCAAACCAACTATTTTTGCTCACCCTGAGTTTGTAACGTACAATCAGGGGGTGACGGCCCTGTTCGAGCAGTGGTACACAGGTAATATAGCGAGCCTCAAGGGTCTGGGTGTAGGCAGTCACCCCAAGCAGCTTATCGAGACGATTTCCGAGGATGTACTACGGGTCTTCGGCAGAGACAGGCTGATCGACACCTACGACATCTATCAACACCTGATGAGCTATTGGAGCGAGACAATGCAGGATGACGCGTATATGATCGCGCTGGATGGCTGGAAGGCCAATAGCGACCTCGTACCCGCGCAGCTTGTGATTGCACGTTACTTCGCCGCCGAGCAAGAGGCTATAGAGCGTTTGGAGGTTGTGAGGGAGGGCGTAGCGAGGCAGTTGGAGGAGATGGAGGAAGAACACGGCGGCGAGGGTGGTCTGCTCGAAGAGGCGAAAAACGACAGGGGCAAGCTGAGCAAAGGCAGCATTCATAATCGGCTGAAAGATATTGTCATGGACCCCGATGCAACGGACGAGAAAACGCTGCTCAACAGGTATCTCGACCTGCTTGAGCAGGAGACGGAGGCGAGCAGGAGGGTCAAAGCGGCGCAAAAGGTACTCGATGCCCAGGTAGAGGCAAAATACAGGGTGCTGAGCGAGAACGAAGTGAAGACGCTGGTGGTAGACGACAAATGGCTGGGGCGGCTGGCGTCCGATGTGCAGAGCGAACTGAACCGCGTCTCGCAAGCCCTGACGGGACGAAGCAAGCAGCTTGCGGAGCGGTATGCCACGCCGTTGCCGAAGCTCACCGAAGAGGTCGAGGTGTTGAGCGACAAGGTAGAGGTACATTTGCAGAGAATGGGGTTCGCATGGTAGAGGCACTAGAATATGAGAAAATCGAGTTAGGAAAAGTTCCTACAGGCTGGCGTTTGGACTATTTAGAAAACTTATGCACTACCTCATCTGGTACTACGCCATCGAGAAGTATGGAAGAACGATACTACAGAAATGGAACTATTCACTGGGTAAAGACAACGGATCTCAATAACTCGAATATATTTGCTACCGAGGAGCAAGTCACAAAGATAGCCTTAGACGAAACTAGTCTTAGGGTTTATCCAGTCGGAAGCCGGGGCAGATGAGGCTCTTGATCGTCGTGGATAAGCTCTTGACGGGCTTCGACGCGCCCTCAGCCAGCTATCTGTACATCGACAAGCAGATGAAGGATCACGGGCTGTTCCAGGCCATTTGTCGCGTGAATCGGTTGGATGGTGACGACAAGGAATACGGCTATATCGTCGATTACAAGGACTTGTTCAAGAGCCTTGAGCGGTCGATTCATGACTACACCTCGGAGGCACTGGGGGGCTATGATAAGGACGATGTGAAAGGGCTGTTGAGCGACCGCATCGCAACAGCCAAAGAGCGTCTCGAAGAGGCACGCGAGGCGATCAAAGCACTGTGTGAGTCGGTTGCATTACCCAGAGGTATGATGGACTACATGCACTACTTCTGTGCAAGAGACACGACGGACAAGGAGGCACTCAAAGAGAATGAGCCGAAACGGGTCGCGCTCTACAAGCTCACGGCGGCACTGATTCGTGCCTTTGCGAATCTTGCCAATGAGTTGCCGGAGGCGGGCTATAGTTTCCAGGACAGTGAGCAGATTCAGCAAGAGGTGGATTATTACACGAAGGTCCGTAGCGAGATGCAGAGGGCGAGTGGTGACACTAGCGACTTGAAGGTGTATGAGCCAGCGATGCGTCACCTGATCGACACCTATATCCGCGCGGAAGATAGCAGAAAGCTCTCGGCCTTCGACGACGTGCCACTGGTGCAACTGATTGTGGAGCGCGGCATGGATGCATTGAATGACTTGCCACTGGGCATCCGCAGCAACAAAGAGGCGATGGCCGAGACTATCGAAAACAATTTACGCAAGGCCATCATTGACGAGCAGCCAAGCAACCCCGTGTACTACGAAAAGATGTCGGACGTACTCGATAGGCTGATTGAGGAGCGGCGGAGTCAGGCCCAGGAATACGAGCAGTATCTGGCAAGCATTGTTGAGCTTACGCGGCAGGTAGGCAATCCAGGGCGTGGGGCAAGCTATCCAGGCACCTTGAATACGAGTGGCAAACGGGTGTTGTACGATAATCTTGACAACGATGAGCAACTCGCCCTAGCCGTTGATACAGCGGTGGTACGAACGAGAAAGGATGAGTGGCGTAAAAGCAAGATCAAGGAGCGAGAGGTCGGGTATGCTATTCTCGATGTCCTGCAAGACCAGGAGAAGACGAATCAAATTTTAGAGATTGTGAAGAGACAAGATGAATACTGAGAAGCACCAGATTACGGTGCATGGCTTTGTCGTGGATGTGGTTCGCAAGGATATCAAGAACCTGCATCTGGGTGTCTATCCGCCAGCGGGTCGCATACGGGTAGCGGTCCCGTTGCGCGTCAATGATGAAGCGGTGCGCCTCTTTACGATCTCTAAAATAGGATGGATTCAGCGGCAGCAGGCGAAGTTTGCAGGGCAGGAGCGGCAATCGGAACGCGAGTTTGTGAGCGGTGAGAGCCACTACTATCAGGGCAACCGCTACCTGCTGAATGTGGTGTATCGCAAGGGGACGCCAGCGGTGATGATTCGCACCAATAAGATGCTGGATATGTTCGTGCGAACGGAGAGCGATACGGCAGAGCGCGAGCGTGTGCTGACGGCGTGGTATCGGCGGCGGCTCAAGGAGGAGATCGTGCCACTGATCGAGAAGTGGGAGGCGATTATCGGCGTGAAAGTGGAGGAGTGGGGGGTGAAGCAGATGAAGACGCGCTGGGGGACATGCAATATCGAGGCACAACGCATCTGGCTCAACCTCGAACTCATCAAGAATCCGGTACATTGCCTGGAGTATGTTGTGGTGCATGAGCTGGTTCATTTGCTTGAGCGTCACCACAACGAGCGGTTCGTAGCGTATATGAACAAGTTCATGCCGTTATGGAGGCATTACCGCGAGGAACTGAACCGGGCACCATTGGGGCATGAGACGTGGGAGTACTAATTGCTATTCCTGATTCTCATACTATTCTCTGCCTCTGCTATGACCTGCTGTGTTGTTACACCTTCCAGGCAAACGTATCCTATCGGGCAGGTCGCATAGCCGCACGGTCTGCATGGGACTTCATGTGCTAGCACACGAAATGGACCATCATGAATTGGTCCATTTGTCGCCGGATTGCCGCTCCCAAATACGGTGACTGTTGGCGTCTTGAGGGCATAAGCCATGTGTGCAGGGCCGGTGTCATTTGTCACAAACACAGCTAGCTTTGCAATAACTGCTCCCAGTGTTGTCAATGATGTCTTGCCGATGAGATTTCGGCACGGTTCACCGACGTTTTGTGCTATTCTCTCTCCTGTGGCTTGCTCTTCCTGTTCGCCGATGAGAATTACCGTCCCACCATGCTGCTGTCTCAATTGTCTGCCCACAGTTGCAAAGCGATCTAGTGACCAGCGTCTTGTAGCATCTCGCGCCGCTGGATGCAACCCTATAAGCGGCGGTTCAGCTCCTGCCAATAATGATTGCGCCTCGTTATAATCTTCGGCCCATAACGGGAACTCTATCTCCTCTCCCTGTGCAGGTATACCGAGAAAAGAGGTCAACGCCAAGACAGTACGTACCTCATGTAGCTGTGGATAGGGTAACGCGGCATCTAGCAGACCTGGAGGATTCCCTGGTCGCACAAAGCCTGCTGTCGCCTTTGCGCCTATTAACAGCATAAATGGATTAGAGTTGACGCCAGAGCCTTGCATCTGTATCGCTAAATCAAATTGTTCCGCCTGCATCTCGCGCAGAAACTCGGTGGTGCGGTGTGCATCGAAGAGTTGTTCCGCTACTCCAGGAAAGCCTGGAAATGCCACAAACCTGTTGAAATAGGGAGAGCGCAAAACCAGGTCTTGCAGCATGGGCAAGGTAATCATGGTAATCTCTGCTTCCGGCAGTGCTTCGCGTAATGCTTTGAACGCGGGCGTTGCACACAGGAAATCCCCAATTCTTGAGGCACGCAGCAGTACTACTTTGCGCGGTACTGCTGGCAGTCGAGAGAGTAGGCCAGGCGTAAATGCATCATTCATGACGTGTTAGCTTTCGATGTGCGGAGCATAGCGTGCGATCATTTCTGTAAGAAGATTCAGCGCGTGCCCATCAACCGTACCTGCCTCATTTAATACAGTGGTCGGGACCTGCGAATAGTAGGTTCCAGAAGGCATGATAGCGCACCCACCCCAGCGTCTCATTAACAGGTTTTGTACCAGAACTTCCTCTCCTGAGTGGTAACGTGGCAGGCGCGACCAGAAGGAAAAGCCTCCTATCTCTTCGAGCTTTGCCCGATCATACAGGATACACGAGGCAATCCAGGCGACTTTATAGCGTCGTATTTCACCTGTTACAAGATGCTGGCTGGCATGATACAGGTTAGCGGCGCGATGCAGTTGCCAGCGTTCCCATTGCGGTGAACCTGGCTCAACAACCTCTGGACGCACTGATCCATCCCAATATTCCACATGTTGCTGCTTCGGTCGCACATCGTACCGATGCGATAAGCCAGTGGGAAAGGCACCAACAAAAGCACATTGTTCGGCCTGAAGCGTTTCTACCAGCCGCTCAAGCACCCAGGGTTCCATAAACACATCATCGTCAAGATAGAGGACATACGTTGCATTGCTCTGCTTGAGCAAGAAGTCGCGTTGTTCGGCTATGCCTTGAACGGGGGGGCGATGATGCCATTCAACCGATCCTCCTCGTACCTCGATGATGCGTTGTAACGTTAAAAGCACCTGCTCATGTTCAACTGGCTCCTTGCTCTGGTCAGCCACGATCACGCGAACATCATATAACGTTTGTGCGGCAACACCCGAAAGAGTTAGGATAAGCGAATTCAGACGATTATAGGTGGGAAGTAGTATATCGACAACTGCCATGTGCAATACCTCCAGGCACTAGAAGGTGCCAGAGTAGATCGAGCAGGAACGACAAATCTCCGGCGGCTCGTCAGATGAGAGTTGGTCACGAAATCCTTGATACTCGGAGCTGTTCCATAGCGGCTCGACTCCTTGCTCTGTTACCTTGCCAAAGTTGATGCGGTCCGGTGTTGAAACCATACAGCAAGGCATTGCATAACCTTGATAGGTGATATAGGCTCCTCTCCAGGGCCAATCGCAGCGGGTTGGGCCAGGAGTGCCAGGCGGGTGTAGGCGTAGCCGTACATGGGGCAGACGCAATTCTACTCCTAAGGCTTTTGCAACGTTCCGTGCCTCTTGGAAATACTTGTCAACGCGTTGCGGGTCTTCCTCAAGGAGCGTCTCCTGTTGCACGAAATCCCGCATAGGTAGGTAGTTGGCAGGTAGGCTCAGCTCACCAAAGTCGTGACACAGATGCTGGACAAAAATCTGGTCTACAGACCAACGATGAGCAAGGCGAACGAGGTCAGGAAGTTCATGTAAGTTCTGTCGCATAATAACCATCACTAGATGCAGACGTGGATAGTTACTATGAAGGCGTGTGCGAGCGGAAAGGATACGTTCCAGGTTACTCACGATGCGCTCGAAATGGGCACGGATACGAATGCGCTCATATGTCTCGGCGGTTGCACCATCTATAGAGACATGGAGGCGATGAAGTCCACTCGTCACGCAACGTTCAGCACGTTTCTCGTTTAAGAGCGTCAGGTTTGAGTTGGTCGTGACTTTGATACCTCTTTTGGCCGCGTATTCCACCATATCGAAGAAACGAGGATGCATCATTGGTTCGCCCAGTCCTTGCAGGTGAAGTTCCTGTAAGCCGATGAATGAGTCAACGACACGGGTAAAAGTCGCGAACTCCATAAACGCGGGTGGGCCATAGGGTGGGCCATCCTTGCGAAACTGGATCGAACACATCTGGCAACGAAGATTACACTGTCCAACTGGCTCGATTTGTACGTATGTAGGCAGCTTCATACCCTCTTTCCTCCTCTATAAAAAGAACACGCGGAATTTGATTGCGCCCCGTAGCCGCCAGAAAATCGCGAGCGGTGGAATTGCGAGCGATGTGATAAGCATCTCTATGACATGACGTGGCGTATGAGATGTGTAACGTAGTCGTTGTAGACAGAAACGGGCCGTGAGACATCCCCATAGACCGACCCCACCAAACACCAATGGTCTCACACGCTTTACTGAACCAATAAGCACAAACAATAGAACTACTACAATTCCGTAATACTGCCAAGGAGGGGTCGCCTGAATTTTTTGACGGTAGAGGTGCGGATGCTTTTTATAGAGCAGGGCATTGAACATGCTTTTGCGCTGCTGTTGAAGGCAAATACCCCAGCGTACAGGTCGTACAGGATGAAGAACTACCGCGTCTGAAACAGCAATACACCTGAATTTGCGCTCTAAAAACGTGAAGAAAAGATCGCTATCTTCTCGCCACGGATCAGTGAAACGCTCATCAAAACCTCCAACCATTATGAGTGCATCACGGTGGTAGAAGCAGTTCGCGGTTGCAAATTCACACTGCTCAAGTTGAGCGGCATTGTACTCATAATCAGTGGGCATGTCTGTTAAGGGCACAAGAATGCGTCCTGAGGCTCCCACGATATTGTCTGCGAAAGCGGCAACACCAGCATTGAGCCAATTTGCATCGGGTACGCAATCGTCGTCAGTAAAGGCAATCACCTCTCCTGCAGCGGCACGCCAGCCGAGATTTCGCGCTACCGAGGGACCATGAGAGATACCTGTTACTGGCACATAGCAGATAGTATACCGATGTAGGTGCATCTGCCGTGACCAGCACTCGACCTGTTGTCGTGTTTCTTGAGAATTTGCGTCATCAACGATGATAATCTCGTATGTGGCTGGGTCGAAGTTCTGAGCGACAAGTGCAGCCAGGCAGCGTTCAAGGAGATCAGGTCGTTTGAATGTTGGCACCACAACTGAGGCACGTACTCTCATGAGCGGCTCTTCACTTTTTCAAGCACAAACGAGCCAATCACCAGTGCGTCAAGCGGCGAGGTCCAGAAGCACTCGACGGCATCACGCGGCGTACATACGATAGGCTCGCCACGGGTATTGAATGATGTATTGATGAGTACAGGAACGCCACTTTTTGCTTGAAAAGCTTTGATGAGGTCATAGTAAAGAGGATGCTGCTGTTGGTTAATCGTCTGGATACGCGCTGTACCGTCCACATGGCGTACTGCTGGAATCAAATCGGCCTTCTCAGGCAACACGTCATAGACGAAGAGCATAAATGGAGATACGTCAGCGGAAGCAAACCAATGATGAGCCTCTTCTTCCAACACCACGGGTGCCACAGGACGGAAATCTTCGCGATCCTTGATCTCGTTGAGCCTTGCTTGCATGGAGGCATGCATTGGAGAGGCGAGAATAGAGCGTGCTCCCAACGCGCGTGGGCCGAACTCCATGCGATGCTGAAACCAACCAATGACGTTATCCTGTACCAGCATTTCAGCGACCTCCTCGGCAGTATTCGTTAAGCGTCGGTACGGTACCTTCGACCATTGGAGAAATTGCTCGATCTCATTATCATTGTACGCGGGACCGAGGAAGGCATGATTCATGGTGAAAGAGCGTTCATCTGTCTGTCGCTCAAGCGCATCAATCCAGAGTGCAGCACCAAGGGCAGTACCTGCATCACCAGCCGCAGGTTGCACCCAGAGATGTTTGAATGGTCCTCGATCTCGTAGACGCGCATTCATCACGCAGTTAAGCCCAACACCACCTGCAATACAAAGCGCATCCGTATTGGTAGCTTTATAGAGCCATGATATGAGTTCGAGGGCCGTTTCTTCAAGCGCGACCTGCAAGGAATGTGCGATATCGTAGTGGTGCGACTCCAACGATCCACCCTTTACGCGTGGAGGACCGAAGCGTTCTTGCAAGCGAAGTTGCTCAATCGTATATTGACCATTCTGGCCTACACGGATGATGTCACGGAAGTCGGGAAGGTAACGCGGTTTGCCAAAAGAGGCGAGTGCCATAACCTTGTACTCGTCAGAAGAGTGGAGAAAACCGAGATATTCTGTCACTTGCTCGTAGAGAAGTCCAAGCGAGTGTGGGACATTCACCTGTCCAAGCCACTTTAGTTTATTGCCACTACCAAGGCTATAGCTTGTTGTCGCTCTTTCTCCACGTCCGTCAAGAGTTAGGACAGCCGCATGTTCAAATGGTGAGGCGAGAAAAGCACTGGCAGCATGAGCTATGTGATGTTCCACGAAATGCCAGCGAAAGGGACCATTGGCAGATACGCCACGAAAGCGTGCCTGTAAATGGTGAGGCACTCCACCAGAGAGATGTCGTGGTGCATTGACAATGGATGACAGAAAGAGCGGATCCCATGAAGATTCCCATTCCGCAGGTGTTGGATGTGCGCTCGGCTCAAGAGGGAGTGTAAGCGTTACGTCGTCGCGGTGTTGACCAAGCAACAAGAAGGGATCATACGAGTAGGCGACGTGATGAACGTCTGCAAGAGTGATACCACCTTCCTGTAGACAGTAATTCAGCGCGTGAAACGGCAGCTCATAGGTTGAAAAAGGGGTAGGCCGCTTGCCATGCTTGATGTGTGTGAAGCGTTCTTCCTCCGCCGCCGCAATCACCTGCCCATCTTCCACAAGACAGGCTGCCGAGTCATGATAGACCGCGTTGATCCCTAGAGTATACATCCATACACCTCCTCGTATACGTCTAACGCCGATAAAGTAGCAATGCAAGAAATTCTCAAGAATTTCTGTTTGCTTCTTATTACACGTTAAGGATATGAGAAAAGCGACATATGCTTTAGACTACATAAATGGCTGCCATATGTGACGTTGCTGCGTTGCGACACGGATATGAGCATGGATAGAATACCTCTACTAAAAAAGCTGGTAAAGCGGTTCCACACCGAGTACTCCTTAGCTTCCTGGGTTAGCGATACAATTGAAATGTTGTCATAGGGACAGCGCTCAGCACAGATGCCGCACCCAATGCAACTTTCAGTGATGTAGACTTCGCCGCTCGGCATACGTGCTATACCAGCACGGCTACACAACATGCAAACAGGGTCCTGGCATTGACGGCAGGCGGTAGCAATGCTAATGTTGCCGACAACCATACCCTTGCGGTTCATACGTGAGTGTCCATGTCGTCGTTCGCAAGCATCCTCACATTTATCACATTGGACGCACTTGTCCAGGTCTATTACTAGCACCTCAGTCCCCTCTATTACGCCGCCCCCAACCAATGCACGTAGTCCGGCGCGTGTCTCTGCATTCGTAAATGACTGGGTGGTGCCTGTGCGTAAGAAATCTATGGAGCCGATGAACGTTTGAGCAGCATCCACAGATATCCGGTACTCTTGTAGACGCATCATAAAGTGCTGGTTGAAGTGAGAACTTTTGAAGAGGCCAGAAAGTGTAACAGGTAGTTATCGGGTACCTGTTGTGCATCGCTGAACATCGGTTGTTCACGGATACGGCTCATAAGCAACTGCTGATTCCATCCCTGTGGCAGATATTCCAGGATACGACTCATGTCTACCTTACCGTCCCACGATATGCCAAGGCGCTGCTTGAGCGAAAGCATTAACAGATCGCGGTGATTGTTGACTGGACATACGGGAACACACGAGCCACACATGACGCACTCGTTCGTGAAGCGTGCAACGTGGGAAGCCACTTCATCGGAAACGGTGGCAAGGTTGAGGTCTGCTATATTCACTGTGGAAGATAGAGGCAGTGGACAAGCTTGCATGCAGCGATCACAGCCAATACACATGTCTATTTCAAAGCGCACCTCATCTTCAGTGAAGGGCACAAGACCACTACGATGCTGAACACCTGTGATAAGTACATTTTTTGCTGAAGGCTGCATATCTCTATTCCCTTTTACTTATTCAGTGACGTGCCACATACTGTACAAAAACGTGCCGTATAGGGACTAGTTGCGCTACATTCACGACAGGTTGAACGACGTGCGGGAACTTCAAGAGTTGGATACTCAGGCTCCTTGTGACGTTTTAGTAAAACAGAAGACGATGCATCAATCTGGCGCGTCTGGAGTACAAACGCCACTTTCCCCAGTAGCACCTGATCGCCAGGCTGGAGGATATGCACGCTTCCTTGCTCAAGGCGTACCTTATTGACAAAGCTACCATTTTTACTTGCAAGGTCAAGCAGTACATAGTGACCATTAGCATAACTGATCTCTGCATGACGGCGTGAGATAGAATCATGTTTGATCACGAGATCAGCACCATCTTGCCGACCTATGGTCACAACCTTTGTTTGGCTAAGATAGGTTTCACGCTGAGCAAACTGTTTATCAGAGTCCGTAACAAGGACTAGTGCCGCTTCGGTAAGCATATTCAACGTCAAGATTGCAGAATGTTCTCCCTGAAGCGCATAAGCGGCCTTTTTGGTGGCAACAGCACCTTCCCTGCTGACACCAAGTATAGGTGCCGACACACCAAGCTCATCGAGCCATTGATTTAATGTAAAGTCAGGAGCAAGCAAACGGGCAGTGACGGGTGATAGATTTACACCGTGATCTATAGCACGTTTGAAAGCCAGCATACTACTACGATTCCCAAGGGCTAGCATGCCAACGGGAACACCGTCTTTGAGGATAACTTTCTTGTACGTGCGTGGTTCGGGGTCAGCAACAAGCTCCTGATAGCCTTTTCCTCCTTTAGGAATATTCGAGAGACCAACCGAGGCAAAGTCGAGTCCATACAAAAAGGTTGCATTATAGAAATTGTCGAAGCGGAATGGGTGACTAGTATCGAGCAGGTCGAGCATACTATATGCAGCGGTACGTGCCTGTTGAATAGAGGGGTACCACTGCCCTATCACGCGTGTATGACTCGTCAGTGGATCGAACGTCTCAATAAGGTCTCCGGCAGCATAGATATCTGGCATATTGGTACGCATTATGTCATCGACCTTCACACCACGACCGCAAACGATACCCGCGCGTTTCACAAAATCAACACTAGGCTCGATGCCAAGGAGAAAAGACTTGAATGTACGATAAGTGATTACCAATAATTGCCAGAATGTGTTATAACATTCTGGCAATCAATAGCTAGTGTACTACTTTCATTGTAGCTTACAGGCAAACCTTCTGACGACATAATTTTAAACGCGTTGGTTGTGGGAGATGGCCCTTCACTCTGCCTGTGAGATAGCCCAAGCCGCGTTCACAAGACCGATGTGACTGAATGCCTGTGGGAAGTTGCCCAGTAATTCGCCAGTCGTGGGGTCTACTTCCTCGGCGAGTAGTCCGACATCATTTCCATAGGCAATCGCCCGTTCAAAGGTCGCTCTGGCTCGCTCGGTCTCTCCGGCAAGGGCAAGCGCGTGGGCCAGCCAGAAGGTACAGAGCAGAAAGGTTCCTTCCTCGCCAGCAAGCCCATCAGTCGCACGGTAGCGGTAGATAAGGCCATGTTCATCAGTCAGTCGCTCGGCAATTGCATCAACGGTGGCCCGCACACGTGGGTCGGTGCCGGGTAGGAAGCCTACAATCGGCATCATGAGTGTGGAGGCGTCCAACTCATCGGAGCCGAACGCTTGCGTGAACGCCCCAGCTTTCTCGCTCCACCCACGCTCCAGAATGGTGGAGTGGATTTGCTCACGCGTGATTGTCCAGCCATCGATCCGATCATGTGCGTCTAACACATCGGCGAGTCCGATAGCGCGATCAAGTGCCACCCAACACATGAGTTTTGAGTAGAGATAGTCCCTTGGGTCTCCACGCACCTCCCAGATGCCCTGATCAGACTCTTGCCAGTGGACAGCAGCCGCATCTGCCACCTCAACCAGGAAATGGCGTGTGGTCTCGTCAAGCTCACTAAGTTGGTCGCGCAGACGATAAGCCGCGCTGAGCAATTCACCGTAGACATCAAGCTGACGCTGCTCCCACGCACCGTTGCCGATACGCACCGGACGACTACTACGCCACCCGCTTAGATGATTGAGTGTGCGTTCGCTGAGGTCGCGCTCGCCGCCAACGCCAAACATAATCTGAAGTTGTGTACCCCGTTGGAGCTGCGAAGCCACCGCACCCGCCATCCAGGTGAAGAACCAGTACGCTTCATCAGGACAGGCCGCAACCCAGAGAGCCTCCATAGTCAAGGAGGCGTCGCGGATCCAGGTGTAGCGGTAATCCCAGTTGCGCTCACCCCCTATCGACTCTGGCAACGAGGTGGTTGGAGCGGCAACGATTGCTCCGCTAGGGCGAAACGTGAGTGCCTGCAGTACACGCCCACTGTGATGAACCAGATCGCGCCAGGGTCCTTCGTATTTCTGGTGAAGGTCTGACCATGTGCGCCAACCCATCAGAGTGTTGTGAAGGGATTCGGTAATTGCCGCAGATGTATACACCTGTGGGGCTTCTTCCCAGCTTGCTTGATGCTGCAACGAAAAGTTCGCCTGCTCGCCTGCATGAAGGGTGAAGCGAGTGCGGGCAGTCGAGCCTTCTATATCTAATGTTCTCTGCGAAGATAGCAACAAGAAATCGGCACCACCGCGAGAGGCAACACCTCCTTCAATTGACCTGAGCAAGGGAGAGATAAGGCCGTATTCAGAGCGAGGCGCGTACTCCAGTTCTATCTCTACCGACCCACTTTCGCATGAGATTGAGCGCAGTACGACTCCAGGCGAAGCAACTCCAAGCTGGTGTCCGCGCTCGTTGCGCCCGATAGCCATTGCATCGACCAGCACAGCAATGCCTGTTGAAGTGGTGAATCTAGTTTCGAGAGCCATCGTAGTGTCAATATAACGGCGGCGTGTCTCGGAGGCATTCACCGCATGAATGGACCAGTGACCAGCTTGATCGTCTAGCAGCCGTGCAAAGACTGATGGTGCGTCGAAACGGGGAAAGCACAGCCAATCAATAGAGCCAGTACGACTGACCAGCGCAGATGAGCGGCAATCTGACAGCAACGCATAGTCGGCAATCGGCAAGTTACTCATTATCTTCTCCTGGCAATTAAGCGAAATAGGTATAACACAACAATCTTTACTCATAAAGGGTAATTTTGGTATAAGCGGTGGAAGAGGACGCTTCACGAGTGGTATATGCACGTTTGTATGCAAATCCGTCTTTATAAACACGTCCTTCTCGTTACTGATTTACATATTAAGCCTGGCAATTAGCTTTACTCGTCACGCTATATACTAAAAAACAAACGTCTCGTCTCTATCGTGGAATAGAATAGGGGAAGCGTTATGTTGTGACAAAGAAAATACCATCGGAGCGTTTATTCCATGCATCGTCCTGCCATCAACCCTAAGATTACTGTCAGTATTGTTTTTGTCGCCGCTATGTTCATGTCAATCATGGACTCGACCATTGTGAATGTTGCCTTGCCTTCGTTGAGTCGTGATTTTCATGCAATTGGCACGTCAATTGATGCCGTCGTCGTTGGATATCTTGTCAGCCTCGCCATTATTATTCCGGCATCGGGCTGGCTCGGTGATCGCTTTGGAACGAAGCGTGTTTTTTTGAGTGCGCTGGCCCTTTTCACGCTTGCCTCGGCCCTGTGTGGGTTGGCACCAAATCTTCCTATGCTAATTGGCTTTCGCGTTTTGCAGGGAATTGGTGGTGGTGCGTTAACACCAGTTGGAACGGCTATTTTGTATCGTACATTTCCACCGATAGAGCGAGTACAGGTATCGCGCATCCTTAATATTCCGACAGTGCTTGCTCCGGCATCGGGTCCCGTCATAGGTGGTTTACTCATAGACAAGTTATCGTGGCACTGGATATTCTACGTCAACGTGCCGATTGGCATCGCCGTTTTTCTGTTCGGTCTGCTCTTTTTGCAAGAGTACCGCGAACAAACGACGAAATCCTTTGATGTGGCTGGGTTTCTGCTGGCAGGCGTTGGCCTCGCTTTGACGATGTATGCCCTGAGTGAAGGGCCGAGCTATGGCTGGACATCTGGCGGTATCCTCGGTTCTTTGAGTGTAGGACTCGTTTGTATTGTGGTTTTCGTCTTTGTCGAATTGCGCTCAACGCATCCACTATTGGACCTACGCCTGTTTCACAATCGAGTGTTCCGCACCTGTAACCTTGTTACACTGTTCTCTACGGCTGGTTTTCTCGGTTTGCTCTATGCGGTACCATTGTTCTTACAGCAGGCACGCGGAGTTTCAGCACTCACCTCTGGCCTGACGACGTTTCCAGAGGCGGTGGGTGTGTTGATCGCTACACAGATTGTGGCCCCTCTCTATCCCAGTATCGGACCACGACGGCTTCTTGTGGGCGGACTTACAGGAGTTGCGATTGTTATAGCGTTGATGAGTCTGGTTGGACAGGACACGTCACTTTGGTTGGTACGTGGCCTGATGTTTCTTACAGGAGCAGGCATGGCCTTCTCGTTTACGTCTGTGCAGGCAGCGTCGTTCGCCACCATCTCCACGGCAGAGACAGGTCAGGCGTCAGCTCTCTTCAACGCACAAAGACAGATTGGTGCCTCGCTTGGTGTTGCGCTGCTCAGTAGCGTGATTAGTGCTGTTGGGCTGACGCAGGTGAACGCGAGTGGTGTAACGGTGCCAAATCTGTTGGCCTATCATGCAGCGTTTATCACAGCAGCAGTGCTGGTAGTGATCGCGGCAGCCATCGGATTGAAAGTGCATGACAGCGACGCGGCGGCGACGATGCGGCGGAAGGAACAAACACAACAAGAGGCTGCTCCAAAGCAGGAATTGGGAACAGAGCAGGTTCACGTGTAAGGAATAAGACTATTGTTTGATAGGCAATTCACTTATCTCCTATACACGGCTAAGCATAAGATTCCCTCCGAGAACATTACGTCGCTTGAAGGTTGCAGGAGTAGTGTCTTCCTGAAGTTTGCGTAGCGACTGAGTTCTGGCTTCCAGATACCAAGGCTCTTGCAATATATACTGATGAGCCATCGCCCATGTAGGCACAGGCAGCCCATCCTGTGTGCAAAGCTCTTCGACGGTTGCAGCAAAGAAGGTTGCCCATTGCTGCAACTCTTGAGTTGCTACATTTTCAAGTGGTTCACGCACCAATGCTTCTCGATCCTCTTTTGCTGAACGTCGCCAATCATCAAGAAAATCTCCGATAGCTACCCAAGGCTCTTCACGCTGGTCACTGATCCGTCGTAGTGACTCGGCGGCTGTATACCGATGCCAGTTGTAAGAACGCATATGCTGACTCCTCTCTTATGCGAAAAGATCATCTACTACATATTGTACCTTAACGGTCAGATACTGTGAAGGAATGTAATGCTGTAAAATATCTAAAACCTCTTGTGGATGAGAAATACCTATATGTCTTATCAGTGCTCTCGCATCGGCAATATCTCTCTGGCGGCCAGCAGTGATTTTCATGGCAAGCAAATACTCTAAAGAGACTAGATAGACATCAAGTCCTGGATATGTTCGCCAGAGAATTACTGCTGGTTGAGAATAAAGAAATCCTTTAGCTCCATCATTGAGCCAATCGGGAGGAAGTCCCTCTCGCTTAGCGATACGAGCAACTGCGGAACGGATAGCTTGTGCTTCACGTTCAAAAGATGCATCTATGTCGCGTGTAGAAGCACGATTTCCCGGCACTGGCAGAGGTGGCACAAGCTATTTATACGGCTTTCCAGCAAAGTACATTTATCTTGCTAGAAAAACCAGAGGAGTTTGTAAGAAGGGCAACGATACAGGAGCTTGAGGCAGAGTTTTTAGCTAAGGAAGAGTATTGGGATACTATCATAATAGAACCAACAACGATTAACGAGGTTAAAGGATACTTAGGTTTAGAGCCAGCTTCGTATACAAAAAAGAATAGCGTAACAGCAGTATAATGTCCCTAAGAATCTGAACACAGAAGAAGGCGGAGATAAGATATACTCAACGCATGATGAGAAAACAGTATACAGCAGCATTCAAGGCCAAAGTGGTGCAGGAACTTCTCAAAGAAGAGA
>JAABUX010003241.1_pt1 | contig 21791 bp, 20 predicted proteins | sample 5561851 | NCBI WGS metagenome assembly JAABUX01 (sample SAMN10711883, study PRJNA513361) | rock metagenome | isolation source: Antarctica rocks | place: Antarctica: Victoria Land, Richard Nunatak red sandstone | collected 2016-01-03 | reverse complement strand
GAGTTGATCGGACCAGGAGCGGACGTCTGCGAGGCAGGTGGCGGAGTCGGTGTGGGCCACGGCGCACCTCGGGGGGTTTCCCAGCCAAATTAACCGCTCCGCGAGCTAGATACAACTGTAGTACTAGTCGGCCCGGTCGTCCGATCCGTTAGCCCCGTCTCGCTTCGGCTTGACCGCATGGAGGGCTTCGGCGAGGGTCGACATCTTGGGCCATCGGGATTGCTTGCGCTTGGTCAGGGTCTTGCGGAGGATGTCGCACAACTCGTCGGACAGGCGGGGGTTGGCAAGGGCAGGGTCCATCGGCTCGGCGTTGATCTTCTGGGTCATCTGGACCAGGGAGCTGCCGCTCCCGCCGAACGGCATCTTGTCGGTCAGCAACTCGAACGCCAGGACCCCGAAGCCGAAGATGTCGATCCGCTCGTCGGTTTCTTCGCGGCGGATCAACTCGGGGGCCATGTACTGGAGCATCCCGGTCCGGTTCCCGGGGCGCTGAAACGCCGGGGTGTTCGGGACGGCCAGGCCGAAGTCGATCAGCTTGACGGAGTTGTCGCGGGTGACCAGGAAGTTGTTCGGATTGACGTCGTGGTGGATGAACCCCGCCGCGTGGACGGCGGCCAGCCCTTCGGCGGCTTCGGCCAAGAGCTTGACCTTGGCCCGGACGCCGAGCTTAGTCGCCTCGCGGACGAACTTCAAGCTGACGCCGTCGACGTATTCCATCACCAGGTACTGCGCCCCCTGAGTCGACACCCCGTGCTCGAAGGTCCGGACGACGTTGGGGTGGATGATCTGGCTGGCGATCGCCCCTTCGGTCGGTCGGTTGAGCTTGTGGGCCCGCAACTCGGCGGCGGACTGCTTGGCGGTCAACTGGATCTTCAAGCAGATGGTGCGGCCGGTCTGCTTGTCGATCGCCCGGAACACCTTCGACATGCTCCCTTGCGGGGTCTCGCAGGAGATCGAAAACCGACGCTCGAGGTCGACCCGCCCCGCCGGTCCGAACAACCCTTTGAGTTTCGCGAGCATGGGAAGGGGTCCTACCTTTTGGCAGAAGGGAAAGCACGCGAGAAAAGCAGTTGGCGGGGGCAACCCTCGATCGAACGCGGATTGGAGATTTCTCGCCCGACTCGACCGAAACGTGGACTAAGTTACGCCGACTCGGTCGCGATGTGACTCTCCAAACTCCGCCATCGAAGCGACTTCCATCATGACCGACATGCCCCGAGCAAAACAACCCCGGAAGGTCGACCGGTTTTCGCTCACTCGACGGTCCGGACGTGCAGTTCTCGGAGTTGCTTGAAGTCGACCGTGCCCGGTGCCCCGGTCATCAGGTCGGCCCCCTTGGCGGTCTTGGGAAAGGCGATGCAGTCTCGGATGTTGGTCAACCCGGCGTAGAGCATGACCAGGCGGTCGACCCCCAGGGCAATCCCGCCGTGGGGCGGGGCGCCGTTCTTGAGGGCGCTCAGGAGGAAGCCGAACTTCTCCTCGGCCTGCTCGGGGGTCAGGCCGAGCAGCTCGAAGATCCTCGACTGGATCTTGGGGTCGTGGCAGCGGATCGTCCCGCCTCCACACTCCTCGCCGTTGATCACCAGGTCATAAGCTTGCGCCCGGACCTTGGCGGGGTCGGTTTCGAGGAGGTGCAAGTCCTCGGGCAAGGGCATGGTGAACGGGTGGTGCTCGGCGGCGTATCGGTTTTCCTCGGCGTCCCAGTGGAGCAGGGGGAAGCGGATCACCCACGAGTAATGGTACGACTTCGGGTCATACAGCTTCCGATCGGCGGCGATCCTGATCCGGAGGTTGGAAAGCGCCTGGCTAGTCACAATCTGAGAGTCAACAATGATTAAGAGTAAGTCACCCGCCTTCGCGTCGAACCGCTCGCGGAGTTTCGCTTGAACAGGGGAGATGAACTTAGCGGTCGGCCCAGTGAGCGTCTCGGCGTCGAGTTTGAGCCAAATCATCCCTTGAGCGCCAAATGATTTGGCATACTCGGTCAGATTATCGAGGTCTTTTCGGCTGTACGCCTCGGCGCCGCCAGGGACGCAGATTCCACGGACTCGACAGCCCGCAATCTTCGCTTGCTCGAACACCTTAAAATCTGTCCCGACTAGGATGTCGGCCAGGTCTTTCAGCTCCATCGCGTAGCGGAGGTCGGGGCGGTCGTTGCCGAACCGCTCCATCGAGTCGGCGTAGTCGACCCGGACCAGGGGGAGCGTCAAGGTTTCGCCGGTGAACTCCTTGGCCATCGCGGCGACGAGGTTTTCCATCGTCCCGATCACGTCCTCGTCCTCGACGAACGACATCTCGACGTCGAGCTGGGTGAACTCGGGCTGGCGGTTGGCCCGGAGGTCCTCATCCCGGAAGCATCGGGCGATCTGGAAGTAGCGGTCGAACCCGGCGACCATCAACACCTGCTTGTAGAGCTGCGGCGACTGCGGTAGGGCATAGAAGTGCGCGGGGGTGACCCGGCTGGGCACGAGGAAGTCGCGGGCGCCCTCGGGGGTGCTCCGCCCCAGGATCGGGGTCTCGACTTCGAGGAAATCGAGGGCGGACATCGAGTTGCGCATCAACTGCGCCATCTTGTGGCGGAGGATGAAGATTTCCTGCATCGCCGGGCGTCGGAGGTCGAGGTAGCGGTACTTGAGCCGAAGCTCCTCGTTGGCCTCGGTGGCTCCGCTGACCTCGAAGGGGGGCGTCGGGGCGGCGTTGAAGACTTCCAAGGTCGTGGCCCGGACCTCGATGGCCCCGGTCTTGAGCCTGGGGTTTTCCTTGCCGGCCAGGCGGGGGTGGACGATCCCTCGGACGCCGATGACGTGCTCGTTGCGGAGGTCATGCGCGGCGTGGAGCGGATCTTTGGCGTCCCCTGCGTCGAGGACCCCCGGCTCGAAGACGACCTGGGTCAGGCCGTATCGGTCGCGCAGGTCGATGAAGATCAGGCCGCCGTGGTCGCGCCGGGTGTCGACCCAGCCGTTCAAGACGACTTCCCGGCCGACGTGATCTCCGGTCAACTCGCCGCAAGTCTGCGTCCGTTTGAGCATGGTCGTCGCCGGATCATCCGCACTGGAGGAGAGGAAAGGTCGCGCCGGGTCGGGCCAACACAACAAACAGGCCGGGAAGGGGCGTTGAACCGCGTCAAACAGCGTACCTTCGGAGGAGCGAGGGCGTCAAGCGCGGTAAAGGGGCGAAGTGGTCGAGTCCGCCATTGCGTAACGATGGTCCGTCGCGATATTTTAGGGGGATCAACCAGCACATCGCGCGGTGAAGCCATCCACGCGCCCCAATCACACTCGGCTTGACATTTGATACTCGAAGGCGGAGTCACACCGACTCCAGGACCGGACCGTCATGGATTTTCAGCTCGTCGTCCTTCGTGGCCGGAGCGCCACGACCGCCTTGAAACTTGGCGACGCGATCACGACGGCGGGGCGGCACGATGAGTGCCAACTCCGGATCAAGTCGTCGGAAGTCAGCCGGAAGCATTGCCAGTTCTTCGAGAAGAACGGGATGCTCATGGTCAAGGACTTGGGCAGCTCCAACGGGACGTTCTTGAACGGCAAGAAGATCGAAGGCCAGCGCGTCCTCGAACCGGGCGACGAGTTGACCGTCGGCCCGGTGAAGCTTCGGGTCGAGAAGGTCGGCCAACCCGGGGTCGGTGCCAGGCCCTCGGCGCCGAAGCCGGGCGACACCGCAGTTCCGTCCCCCACGGTCACCCCGGGCGCGGCGTCGGACGAGTTCGAGATCGATTTCGACGACGGGACCGAACCGGAATCCGAAGAAAAAACCGTCGCGATGAAGCCGGGCGCGGACAAGCCCGCCCCGTCGACTCCCGCGAAACCGGTCGCCGCTGCCGCCGCCGCGATCGACTTGCCCGCGACCGAAGAGGCCGGAATAGGCGACGACGCCATCGCCGACTTCTTGCTCGACCTCAAGCTCGACGACGATTGAATAAGCCGAAGTCGCCAGTTGCCGGCGGTTGTCGAATGATTTCTTGTTGCCAGAACGCGACGTGGATCGTTCACCCTTCGCCGAGGGTGTTGGATTGAATCAACAAGGGAATCGATTTGCTCATCTCGGCGGCAAGCTCATGCGGAATTAAGTCACGTTGTGGGATTGTTCACGTTATCTTTATGCAGCACCCGTCTCGGTGATCATTTTTCCTCAATCAGACTTATCCTCCTGACCTACGAGAAGATCCGCCATGGCTCGCCGTAAAAATGCTCCCGAATCGATTCGCTTGAAGCAAAGCTTATCGGAACGGCTTCGCGAGTTGAGGACCGAGTTTTTCGGCGAACGAGGGGGCCCCGACATGGCTCGGACGCTCGGAATCCTCGTCCGGACCTGGTACAACTACGAAAGCGGCGTGACCGTCCCGGCCGAGATCATCCTCCAGGTCGTCGAGCTGACGTCGGTCGAGCCGGTCTGGTTGCTCCGGGGCGAAGGCCCCAAGTTCCGCCCCGCCTCGCCGCCGCCTTGCGCCGCCGACGGCCTGAAAAGCTCGTCGGTCGCCAGCCTGCTCCGGGCCGCGTTGGACCGGCTCGAACAGAAGGAAAAGATCGGCCAGGCCGCGGCCGACCAGGGGTTCGCGGTCGCTTCGCCGATCGTGGCGCAGTTGGAAGACTGGGAGCCGGGGCAGGACGCGTCGAACCTGGTCTTCGTCGGCGACGGCAAAGCGACGAGCGGTCAGGCCGTGACCCCCAACGATGGCCCCCGCTATCTCGCCGCCCGGAAAGAGTGGCTTGCCGCCCGCCAGGAACTCCGCCACCTCCGGATTTCCGACGACTCGATGTCGCCGATCATCGCCGAAGGGGCGCACGTCACCTACGCCAAGGCCGAGCGGGCGTCGGTCGCGCTCCACGACAAGCTCGTGGTCACCTGGGTCGACTCCAGGCCGGTGGTCCGCTGGTTCCAGCACTGCGGACGATTCGCCCTGCTCCGGGCCGAGAACGTCGCCAAGACCCCATCATCATCGCTGGTCGAACTCGAAGGTGACGACGCCGCTCAGGAATTCCACCGCGTCCAGTGGATCTGCACCCCGCATTGATCTTGATCCCGAGAATTGATGACAGATCGCAACTTCTTCCTTCAAGTGGTGTGGTGACTCGATCACCAGGCGACGAACTGGCCCAGGCAGGGCGAGACCATGATCTTGCCGTCGCCGATCCGGCCGGTCCGGGCCTGGTCGACGATCACCCGGACGGCGGCGGCGATGTCGGCCTCTCGGACGTAGAGCGTCAACTCGACCTTGGGCAGGAACGAGGCGTTGTACTCGCTGCCCAGGTAGCGATGGAGCCGGTTCTTCTGGCGGCCATAGCCCATCGCCTCGCGGACGGTCCCGCCCAGGATCTCGATCGCGCTCAGGCCGGCGAGCACCGCGCCGGTCCGAAACGGTTTGACGAGCGCGACGATCTGATAAATCCGATGCTCCATGACCGTTTGGATTCCGTTCGACCCGACGCGGCGGTCGCTTGACAACGCTTGTCTCGTCCTGGACATTAAACCATCAGGCCCGTCGAGCCGCCAAGAGGCCCGACGCGGCGGCTACGCGATGTGGGATCGTGCCATTCGAGTCGAGGTGGTTCATGCGTCGGGTTTGGTGTTGGCTGATCATGTCCTCGGCGCTGGTGTTCGCCGTCGGCTGCGGGCAGGAGTCGTACAACAAACGCCTGGCGGCCACCCTCGAACGGTTGGAACGGGAGCGCCGGATCGAAAAGAACCTGATGAAGCCGCCCGGCGACAAGAAGTTCCAGGACCTTTCGATCTACATCCGACCCCCGAAGGACGAGGAACTGGTCAAGGTGGGCCAGCTTCCGGTGGGGGAAGGGCAGTATGAACTTGACAGCTCGTTCGTCGACAAGAGCGGCGCCGTGCTCCACCTGTTGTCGAGGGTCAAGCTCCCCAAAAAGGCCGCGACCAAGGGGGCGCCTCCGGTCCCGCCGACGACCACGCAGCGTGGCGACTTCACCCGCGACATCCTCGCCGTCCTGTCGAGCGTGTATGGCCAAGTCGAAGGGTTCGCCACGCCCAAGTTCGTCGACGAAAACAAGCGAGGCAACCGCTTCAAACGCCTGGTCGTGACAGCCAACGAAAAAGAAGTGAAGCTGTATACGTACAAGCAAGACAACCACGAGGTCGCCCTCGTCTTCGTGTATGACCCCAAGCTCCGGGGGGTCCTCAGCTCGAAGATCGACCTTTGCCTGGAAACCTTCGCCGCAGGCCCCAAAGCGGCCCGGAACTTCAGCGGAGGCGACGCCGAACAGGACGACTCGGCGGGCTCGGCCGTCGTCCCGATGTGATGGGGAAATTGCGGATCGCGGGACTGCGAATGACAAATCGCAGACCGCAAAGTCATTCCGAAGAATTCCTTGCGATTTGCGATTTGCCAGGATAATTCTTCGAGATCGATCAGACCCGAGGGCGGTCGGAGGCGTCCCAGGCGGATCGGGCGGCCTGGGATTCGACGTCGGCTTCGTTGACGAGTTCGTCGCGGACGATCAGGACGTCGGGGGGCGCTTCGATCCCGATCCGGACCTGATTTCGGTCGACCTTGACGATCTTGATCCGAATGTCCGACCCGATCTGAATCCCTTCGAGCTGCTTGCGGCTCAAGACGAGCATCCGTTTCCTCCATGAAATCGGTATGTCCGGTTCCTATTGTCTGGGCCCGACCATCGCGGGCCACTCCAACAAACTCGTCGAAATTCGGGCTGGACAGGCGACAACAATTTGGCCCACTTGCTCAAGTTTGGCCCGGTCGAGGCCATTTCAGGCGGTAAGGGATCATCCAGTTGAACCAAGGCTTGTTGAGGTTCCGGGTGTCGAGCAGCTCGGCGATCCCGAGCCTCGACAGGCCGGCGATCCGGTGCTCGGCGATCGCCTCGGTCCGGTCGTACCCCACGGCCCAGCGTCGGTAGAACGGGCCGTCATCGAGGCAATGACCCGTCCTGCGCGTGATCGGGTTTCGGCCATCAAGGGCGTCGACCCCGCCGACCCCTTCGACGGTCCGGGACGAGGCGTGGCGGATGCCGAAGACGTTCCTCTTGAAGTCTTTTTCCCGGATCATCGCGGGCGAAACTTCGCGAATCTCTTCGAGGCGACCGCCCTTGTAGGTGATCCAGAGGGATTGCGGCTCCCCTTTGCCCGGCCTTGGGGTGCTGTCATAATAAATCTGGGTGCGGTCGGGGAAGTGGACCCGGCCCCACTCCCAGCGCCTCATCGCCAACGAGATCTCGTCGGCCCCGGCGTTGTGGTCGTGATAGCCTCGCCCCTCGAAGGCGACGGAGTGGTCGCCCATGTCCACCGTGCCGCCGACCTGGCAGTCGGGGGCGGCCAGAATCCAGTGGTGAGGCGACCCGCTCGAACCGAGGTTCCGCTCGAACGGCTCGTTCCCCTCGGCGGGGGTGAACCGGATCGACGCCCGGATCGGCACACCGTCGACCGACGGCGTGAGCACGGTCAGGCGATACGTCCCGTCGGGGTCGCGGACGACCCGGCTGGTCCCGACCTGGACCTCGAACGGGTCGGCCTGGTGCTTGAAATCGTCGGCCTTGTGCCCGCTCAGGGCGTAGGCGACGAGCTTGCCGTCGCGGTACCAGCTCAGGCCGACCGCCGAGTGGTCCAGGGCGTCGGGGCAAGGGTACTTCGCCGGGTCCTTGACGTGGCGGATCGCGGCGACGCCGTAGCTCGGGTCGAACGGCAGGCCCGCATAGAAGATGATGACCAGCATGTCGCGGGTGTCTTCGCTGATGGCGTCGAAGTACCACCACTCGTGCGCCCCGGGCGTCTTGAGGCGGAAGAAGCGGTCGGGGTCGAGCCGGGGCGGAGCGTCTATCATTGGTCTAGGTCCAAGAGGGCGGGAGGTTGCCTATTCTGACCGCGAAGAGGGGGGATGCTCAACCCCAGAACCGATGCCAGGCGTCGCGCGAGGTTTCCCACTGGCAACCGGCCAGGGTGGCGAGCTTGCGGGGGGTCGAGACCCGCGCCCTGGCTCGGAACACGTCGAGGTCTTGCCGCTCGATCGCCCCCAAGATCCCGGCGTAGGCGCGACCCATCACCCGGACGGTCAGCCGGGCCGAGTCGCCGTCGAGCATGGGGATTCCCGCCTCGGCCTGGTCGTAATAATGCCTGGCCCGGTCGATCTGGAACCGGATCAAGGCGCGGAGCGAGTCGTTCAAGCGACCGTCGGCCAAGTCGGCCTCGGCCACGCCAAACCTCGCCAATTCGTCTTGCGGGAGGTAGACGCGCCCCAAGGCGAAATCTTCGGCGACGTCGCGGAGGATGTTGGTCAACTGCATCGCCGTCCCCAGGGCCAGGGCGTTGGGAATGCATCGGTCGGAGGTGTAGCCCAGGACGTGCGTCATCATCAGCCCGACCACGCCCGCGACCCGGTAGCAGTAGAGGTCCAAGGCGTCGAAGTCGGGGTATCGAGCGATGTCGAGGTCCATCGCCATCCCGTCGAGCAGGTCGTCGAAGAGTTGGCGGGGGATTCCCCGGGCGCGGACCGTCCTCCGAAATGCCAGCAAGCCGGGCGCGATGTCTGCTGAGTTGCCATAAGCCTGGTCGAGCGCCGACCTCGCCTCATCGAGCCGGGCGGTCGCCTCGGCACGGTCCCGGGCGTCGTCGACCCCATTGTCAGCCCATCGGCAGAACCCATACACGGCGTAGGCGTGCCCTCGGGTCGCTCGGGGCAGGCAGGCCGAGGCGAAGTAGAACGTCTTGGCGTAATGCCGGGTGATCCGCCGGCAAAGCCGGGCGCCTCGGGCTTCGAGCGGCGAGACAATTGGACTAAATTGAATTTGAAGTGGCAATGCGACGTGACTCGCTCTGGCCTCAATGCGACGGATCGAGAGAACTAGTTTATCCAATCTCCTCGACTAAATCCCAAGAAAGCTCTAAACTTGGCCCCAATCGATCATGATCAAGGAGCGAACCGATGTCGTCACAAGAGTTCAATAAACTCCTTGAAGTCCTGCCGACTCTTTCGCCGGAGCAGCTCGAGTTGCTCCGGCGCGAATGTGACGTGGCGGCGATCACCGCGAAAAGAGACGAGTCGTTCGAGTTGACCGAAGCGGAGCTGGCCGACCAGGAGATCCAGCGCCGTTTGTTGGACGCCGGGCTATTAACCGAGATCAAACCGCCTGCGCGGCTGACCGCACCGAGCCGGGCTTTCGTCCCGATCCAGGTCAAGGGCGAGCCGTTGTCGGAAACGATTATCCGCGAGCGCCGGTGACGTGACATTTTACTTCCTCGACACCAGTGCGCTGGTGAAACGATACGTCCAGGAAACCGGCACCGCCTGGCTTCGCAACCTGACCGATTCAGCATTGGGAAACGCATTGCTGATCGTCCGGCTCACCGAGGTGGAATTGACCGCCGCCTTTGCCCGCAGGCGAAAGGGCCTGACCCTCGATGCCGGCGAGGCGCGGAAAGCATTGGCCCAGTTTCGCCTGGAGATGGTCCAGGATTACCGCGTCATCGAGATCACCATCCCACTCCTGAACCGTGCAAGCCACCTCGCCGACCTTCATGCTCTACGTGCCTATGATGCCGTCCAGCTCGCTGGCGCCCTCGAAGTCCGGTCGACGATCCCGACTTTGAAGATGATCTCCGCCGATGGCGAACTGAACGCCGCCGCAACGGCTGAAGGTCTGACGCTGGACAATCCGAACGAGTATCCGTAGATGAATCAATCACGAAAGGGCCAGAAGAGGACAGGTGGTTGATACTCGGACCGAACAAATGAATTGAAATCGACACCATTTTCCCCTACAGACCATTCTCGCCTACCATCCCCTGCGCTCTATGCGATTGCCTTGCTCATCGTAGTTGGGCGATCGTTCGAACCCCACAGCGTTCGCCAAGCAATCGAGAAGTGGACGGAGATAAGTGACGGGTTCGATGTCGGACGATTCAACTTGGAACTCCGGGAAGAAAGTCTGTGTGCGGCTGATTGCCTGGTCGCTGAACCCGCACCTTGTGTCGGCTCGCACGCCCTTGCAGCCTACCAAGGCGGCAAATATCCAAGTTGGATGTTTGATGCCGATCCCCTCGCAGACCCCGAGATATTGCCGCACCAATTCGATGATCGCCGTCTCGCACGAGCCTTCACGCAAAAGCTTCAACTCGTGCTGCTCGTAGGTGATGTCGGTAGTGACAGCTTCCAGCCGCCCGTCACGAAGAAGCTGGGTGTATGCCCCAACCTCACCCTCGCCGTCGTACATGGCGAACCCGTCGGCATTGAATCGGGGGCGACCGTACTGCTTCCCAAGGGGGCGGACCGCTTGGCCGTGAGCCTTCAGTTCCGACGCCGTGTACTGTTTCCGGCATTGGACCGACTCCGCCGGAATTAAATGGACAACGAACATCGCCTCGTTCCTCAACCGGAACGGAGCTTCACCGGCCACGATCGCTTGGACTCGCTCTCGATGAAACGATTCCATTCGATAATGAATGAGTTCGTCGGCCGAGAACCACCCCGCAATGACCTGATCTATCACATCTCCACCTTATCTTTGAGACACTGGCCACCCAGGCCGGGAAGAAATTACCCCAGGGGACAAACGCCGCTAATCTCGAAAAGTGTCGGTTTGTCCGAACCTGGGCGGTCCCGTCTCCCACGGAACCGGACCGGCAACCCGCCCGAGCGGACCGCCCCGAAGGTCAGTTCAAGGATGTGGCCCACGGTCCCCGACGCCTTGAGCTTGTACACCGCTTGGAGGCGAGCGTAGTGTTTCCAATTCCGGTCGCCACGGTGCTCGGCAAAGATGCTGCGGATCGGGCTGGCCCGCACTTCACATGTACCGCTCGACCCTCGAATGTAACTTTCGAGGTAGCTATCCGTGGTAAAGCTGCGGTCTCGGTCCGACGCCTCGGGTGGGTCGTTTAGGAGGATTCGACCTACACGAAGCCTGGCGATATCGTCGGCCGAGTACATCCTGTTGCCCGTGTTAATCGACATCTCGGACAATGCTCCCCAAGCGCGGCCGTCCTGGGGTGTGAGGTTGACCGTCCAGACATGCCGCCCCTCGTCCATGATGGATTCCATGTCCTTGACCCGAACTGACCCGGCGTCATTGTTCCAGGCGAACGGGATCGTCGAGCCGCCGCCATACGGACCAGGACGCAGGCTCACCAAGTTAACTTCCTCATCGCCGCTGGTGGAAGTGATCACGAGGGTGATGGAACCGTCCCGGTTCGAGCGGATGGTCTGGGTCAGAAAGAAGTGGCGGTCTAGCATGACCCAAGTACCCTTCGATTTGGAGAGGCCCTTGGACTTCGAGGAAGTTTTGACGACCTTGCCGACCTTGGGTTTCGCCACCTTCCGTTTCGCCGCAGCGGTTGAACGGTCCTGGAAGTGCATCAGGACGATCCGTCCAGTCATCTCGCCGGAATGCACCGGGCGTTGGCGGGTACTCCCGATTTCACGATCGATGAAGTCGTAAAGCGAGTTTGCCGTGACTTCTCCGTTGACTTTCGCCCCACCCCTGAGCCCACGGAGCAAGGCGTCCGTGAACAGGCCGTGCCCAATCGTCTGGTCCTCATAGGCATACTGACTCGGCGAGCAGGCCGCAACGATCACTTTGCCCTGCCCTTGGACCACGCTGATCGCCCGCTCGATGACGAACCGATCGTCTGGCATTGGGGGGCGGCGGCCCCGGACGAGTATCCCTCCAGAGTGGCAGAAGTCGAGCCAGAGAAAGACACGATGACTTTTTGAGGCATCGAACAGGGCTTTGATCCGAGCTAATGGGACGCCCGTCTCGGCGACCCGGTCGACTTCGGTGTCGTAGGCGATGTAGTAATATTGGCCCTTCTCGACATGGCCATGACCGGCGAGGTAAACGAAGACGGTCTGGTCAGCAGACGCCCCAGCGAGAGTCTCACGCATCGATGCGAGGATCTTCTCTCGGGTCGCCGATCTTTCCGTCAAGGCCGTCACATCGCCGCTGCGGAATACCCCATCTTTCGACTTGAGGATCTTGCCTATCGCTTGGACATCGGAAGCGACAGCAGGCAACGAATCGATCGGAGAAAGATAGTTGCTAATCCCGACGACGAGGGCGGCTTGTTTTTGTCCTAAGTTTCTGCCGGCGGTTTTGCCTTTGGGCTTCACCTTCGCTTGGGCAGGGGCCTGGGGCTCCGAGTGTGAAGGTTTATTCTTCGATGACTTACTCAGCTTGGCGGATGGCTGGTTAGTCGACTTTTTTGACGATTGGATCTTGGGCGGCTTGTGCGTCGGATTCGATAGATCCTGACCCTTCGGCTTCTTCGGGGGCGGAGGCATACTATAACCTCGTTGACCGCTGCATTTCGAACCTTTAATTACCGCCCGGGTTGTCGGCCGAACAGGCTCATTTCAAAAGTACCAATGGACAAGCGGCAAGGCAAGCGATCCTTTTGTCTTGATCATAAATAAACGCTCACTTCCCACCTTCTGATCTTGGCTTCCAATCACAAGAACTTCTCCAGGACCTTGGCGCTGCTGATCACGCCCGGCATCCCCGCCCCGGGATGCGTCCCGGCTCCGACGAAGAAGAGGCCGCCGACGTCCTCGGAGCGGTTGTGCGGGCGGAACCAGGCGCTTTGGGTCAAGGTCGGCTCGAACTGGAAGGCCGAGCCTTGGTAGGCGTCGAGGTCGGACTCGAACTCCTTGGGGGTGAACGTCCGGAGCGAGACCAGGTGCTTGCGGAGGTCGGGGACCAGGTGCGGCTTTTCGAGCGACGCGAGGACGCGGTCAGTGTACTCGTCGCGGATCTTGTCCCAGTCCTGACCGCCTCCGAGGTGCGGGACGGGGCTGAGGACGTAGAACGCCTCGCAGCCGGGAGGGGCCATCGTCGGGTCGGTCCGGGTCGGGGCGTGGAGGTACAACGAGAAGTCCTCGGCCACTACCTTCTTGTCGAAGATGTCGCCCAAGAGGCCATGATACCGAGGCCCGAGCACGATCGAGTGGTGCGGCAGGTGCGGGTACGTCCGGTCGGTCCCGAAGTAGGCGACGAACAGCGACATGGCGAAGTTCATCCGCTCCAGGCGGCGGTCGGTCCACTTCCGGCGGTGCTCGGGCTTGATCAATTTCCGGTAGGTGTTCGTCACGTCGCCGTTGGAGACCACGACCTTGGCCTCGAACCGCTCGCCCGATTCGACCCGGACGGCGATAACCTTGCCGTTGGCCACCTCGATCTCCTCGGCCTTGGCGTTCAAGGCGAGCTTCCCGCCCAATTCCTCGAACAGCTTGACCAACCCGTCGACCAAAGCCCCGGTCCCGCCCATCGCGAAATGGACGCCCCAGGTTTTTTCGAGGAAGTGGATCATCGAGTAGATCGACGACGACCGGAGCGGGTTCCCGCCGATCAACAAAGGCTCGAAGGAGAACACTTGCCGCAGGCTCGGGTCCTTGATGAACGACGAGACCTTCTTGTAGACCGACTGGTCGGCCCGGAGCTTGATCAGGTCCGGCGAGACCTTGACCATCTCCCAGACGCTGTGGAACGAGTGGTCGGCCAGGTCGGTGAACGCCCGGTCAAACACCTTCTCGGTGTAAGCCAGGAATCGGCGATAACCCTCGACATCGTCGGGGTTGAACTTGGCGATCTCGGCCTCGATCCGATCCTTGTCGCCGGTGTAGTCGAACGTCCGGCCATCGTCGAAGTAGATCCGGTAGAACGGGTCGATCGGGACGATGTGAACGTAGTCGGCGATCGTCTTGCCGTTGAGCGCCGCCAGCTCATCGAGGACGAACGGGACGGTGATGATCGTCGGCCCGGCGTCGTAGGTGAACCCTTTGTCCTTGTAGACATACGCCCGACCGCCCGGCTTGTCGCGCATCTCCAGGAGGGTGGTCGAATACCCCTTGGCCTGGAGCCGGATCGCCGCCGCCAGCCCGCCAAAGCCGCTGCCGATGACGACCGCCGGCCCCTTCGACCCCACCGGAGCGGGCACAGTTTTGGTGATCTTCGGGGTCTTCTGGAAGGCGATGCTCATGGGGGTAGTATTCAACGAAGTAGTCATTGGTCGATGACCGATCTGGGATGAATTTCGACGCTCGGAACATTGCATTAGTGCGGCGAGAGGAAACAATCAACACGTTTGATCGGACCAAATTGTTCGTGACCCACTTCAAGGGATCGAAGCCACTTTTCCCAATAAGATCGAAAGCGGAAACTCTTCGACGTCACTCAAAGAGGCCCAGTAGCGAATCTCCTCGGGCAATCCATCGAGATCGAGCGTGAGAAAGTCCTGAAATTCGCTCAATAATTCCTCATCCTCGACCCCGTCCACCAAAGCTTCGTTCATCGATGCCAAGACCAACTCTCCCATCTCATACTGCTGAGTCCGACTGAGCTCTTGCGAGCGACAAATCCGAATAAACTCGGCGACTCTCCGAGCATCCGCGTTGCAGATTCCCCAATCTTGTTTGTAAAAGGTCAAGCCAAGTTGGTCCGTGAGGTCTTGGATGTCTCGATCGGCGGAAGTCATTGTGTCTCATCCCACGAAAGGGTAAGCCGTCTTCACTCCCGATTTGCTTGGAACCAGAAGGACTCGATTTGCCGAGGAGTAAGTGCCGTCGGCATTGATTTCCCGCCCTAATCCAGAGGGAATCTCGAAGGTTTTCGCCCCTTGCGATAACTCGGACAATTTGCTGGCGATGAATTGTTCCGCCCCGGAATCATCCACCCATTGACCAGTCGGGCGGCCAGTATTCATGGCTCGCTGGGTCAATTCGTGGGTGTTGTGACTACCATGCTTTGTGAAAGTATGGCCAACTCGTCTCCCTCGCATGGGACCGGTCGGGACGTAAGCTTCGGTATCAGCCACGATGATTCCCGAAAGGCCAACCGTCCCGATCCTGTTTCAACCCTCGACGGCCAGGCTATTGTCGAGGACCTGCGAGACACCGGAAAGTGCGTTGACTCGGTCTTCGCCCCGCTTTTACGAGAAAACCACAAAACGGTCTCCTTCACTTGAGCCAGTCCGACACCCGGAGCGTGAAGCCGGGGAGGACCGCCCCGCCGTCGAGCGTGGCCAAGTGGTCCAGGACGGTCGAGCGATCGACCGCCTCGTAGACCGTGACCTGACGCTTCCGGGGGTCGGCGTACCAGACCAGGCGGACGCCGGCGGCGAAATACTCGCGAAGCTTCCGATCCATCTCCTGCCGGGTGTTGCTCGGGCTGAGGACTTCGACGGCCAGGTCGGGGACGACCGAGGGGATCGCCTCGTCGGGCAGCTTGCCGTCGGGGAACCGCTCGTTGAGGTAGACCGCCACGTCGGGGATGCGGACCTGGTTGACCTTGAGCCGGATCATCCCGTCGGCACCGAGGACCACGCCCAACTGGCGCGGTTGCATGAAGTCGATGAGGAAATAGCAGAGCATGACCGCCAGGTGCGACTCTTTGTACCCCATCGTCTTCTCCACGAGGATGCCGTCGATCAACTCGCAAAGGCGATCCTCGCGGAGGTTGACGGCCTCCACGTCGGCGACCGTGGCCGTGCCGGGGGTGGGGTGGAGGAGGATTCGATGGAACGGGATCTCAAGGGAGAGGACTTCGCCCAGCGTCGAGGTTCGGGTGACGGGCGGGTGAGCCGCGGTTGTCATGTTGGGTGCCTCGTCGGGATTCTCGGACGCCGGGAGCCGGAGATAGCGGCGATTATCGCTCGACGGCCAGGCCGGTGTCGAGCACCGGCGAGACGGCGGCGTCGGTCTCGATCATCGCGGCGGTGAACTCGGGCAGGGGGTCGGTCGCCCGGTTGGAGGAGGCTCGGAACAGGCCGGTGAGGGCGACGAACTGGCGGCGCTGGGCGGCGTCGATCGGGGCTTCGGCCAGGGCGGACACGGCGTCTCGGCGGACGACGTCGAGCCGGGCTCGGCACCAGGGGATGGCGCCGCTCTGGTGGATCAGGTCGAGCAAGGTCCGGCGGCGGTCGAGGCCCACCGGGGATTCCAAGGCGGCGACGAGCTTGCGGCGACCCTCGGCTTCGAGCCCCCGGTAGGCCGCCCACAAGACGTAGGTCCGCTTGCCGCCGTCGAGGTCGGGGTGGTCCCCCTCTTCGAGGTCGGCGCCGAAGGCGTCCAAATCGTTCTGGACCTGGAAGCCGAAGCCGAGGAGGTCGCCGAACCGGTCCAAGGCCCGGGCCACCCCCGGATGCGCCCCGGCGATCGAGGCCCCCAGGACGAGCGGGCCGGACACGCTGTACCTCGCGGTCTTCCGGAGGTACGACTCGATGATCTGGTCCTCGGTCAGCCGGTCGAGCGGGCAATCGTCGTAGAGGACATCGAGGGCTTCACCCAACCCCGTCTCGAAAAGCATGTCGGCCATCAGGCGGTTGGCCCGGCCCAGGGTGCAGTCGTCCAGCCCGGACCGGCTCAGGAGCCGCATCCCGAGGGCGAACAGCAGGTCGCCGCCGATCAGGCCGAGGTCGCTGGAGCGCTTCCGCTCGGTCGGGTGGTCGGGCTGGAGGGCGTCGAGCCGGATCGCCTCGTGCAGGGTGGCGCGGTTCCGTCGGGTCACGCTGCCGTCGATCAGGTCGTCGTGGACGAGCATGAAGGCGTGGAACACTTCCAGGCTGCTGGCGGCGAGGGTGACGGCGACCGGAGGCGGGTCGAACCGGCCGGTCAAGATCCGGTAGGAGGCTAGGCAAAGCCGGGGGCGAAGCCGCTTGCCCCCTCGGAGGACGAACTCGCCGAGGCGGTTGTAGAGCGGGGCCAAGTGGGGGTTGCTCGCGTAGCCTCGTCGGGTTTCCTCGAAAAACGCGAAGAGGTCGCGGTCGACCCGGTCGCGGTCGCTCGAAGGGGTCAACCGGTCCAAGGACGACAACTCGGGGGTCGAGGTTCGGGTGGCGGCCTGGGGCACGGGCTTCCTCGCCGTCAGTTGCGTGTCGTGATTCGCCAAGGGGAAAAGCCAAGCCCAAGGCGACCTTGATCGGCCCTTCAAAAGCCTGGCGGTCGTCGCCGATCGCCTCGCCCTCGGGTCGAAACCGCGAAGGGTCAACTTTTGTGAAGGTGTCATCTCATTGTAAACGACCGGACAGGGCGATGTCGGTCCCAAATTGCCAAGATCGCCCCGATTTCCGGCGCGACCGGCGGGACGCTCCCATCTCGACCATCCCGGGCGGGTTCGATCATACTCGGAAATCACGCTCGCCGCTTCGAAATCTAACCGGGTTGTCCATGAATCATCGTGTCATCGATCTGAACGCCGACCTCGGCGAAGGCTGCCCCTGGGACGAAGCCCTCCTGCTCCGAGTGTCATCGGCCAGCGTTTCCTGCGGAGCCCATGCGGGCACTCCCGACGAGATCGAGCAAACCCTCCGGTGGGCCGTCGCCCGAGGGGTCGCCGTTGGTGCCCACCCCGGTTATGCCGACCGGCTCGGATTTGGGCGGTTGGATCAGGATTTGACCAACCTCCAGATCGGCGAGTTGATCGAAGGGCAGTTGAACCGGCTCGAAGCCTGGGCCGAGGGCGCCGGGGCCGCCGTCCGGTTCGTCAAGCCTCACGGGGCGCTCTACAACCAGGGGCAGCGCGACGGTCGGGTCGCCTCGGCGATCGTGGCCGCGCTCCTCCGTCGGGGGCTGCCGATCCTTGGCCAGCCCGGCGGCGAGGTCGAGCGCGGGGCCCGGAAGTTTGGGCTTCGGTTCGTGGGCGAAGGGTTCGCCGACCGCCGATATCGCCCCGACGGCCGGCTCGTCCCCCGAGCCGAGCCGGGGGCGGTCCTCGAAGACCCGGCCGAGGTCCGCGACCAGGTGCTCAGGCTGGTGGATCGGGGGGTCGAAACCTTGTGCGTCCACGGCGACGACCCCCGATCGGTCGCCTTGGCCGACCTGGTTTCATCCATCCTCGAAGGCGCTGGGGTCGAAGTCCGGGGGTTCGCCTGACGTGGCCTTGGTGGTGGTCCGACCGGGCCTGTTCACGACGGTCCAGGACCGGGGGCGGGTCGGCTACCGACGCTTCGGCGTCCCGGTCGGCGGGGCGTTCGACTCGGGGGCGTTCGACCTGGCCAACGCCCTGCTCGGCAACGATCCGGGTGCCGCCGCCCTCGAATTGACGCTCTATGGAGGGTCCTTCCGGGCCGATGCCGAACTGTCCATCGCCCTGGCCGGGGCACCCTTGGCCGCGACGGTCGAGACTCAATTTGGCGAAGCCCGCCCCTGGTCGATCCCGCAAGTCGGGACGCTCCGGAGGGGCGAAACCTTGACCTTGCTCGGGTCCAAGCTCGGCGCCCGGGCCTACCTGGCGGTCCGAGGGGGCTGGCGGACCCCGGTCATCCTCGGGAGCCGGTCGCTCGAAAATCCCTGCCGGGCGGGTGACCGGTTCGACGCCGATTCGGGCACAGCCTCGACCCGCCGCCCTTCGCCCGAAGTTGCCCGGGCGTTTGGTTGTTGGGACGATCCCGACCCGACGATCCGATGGGTCGACGGCCCGGATTTCGAACTGGGTCGATCCGAGCTTGTCGGCCCCTACCGGGTCCTCGACCCGTCGAACCGGGTTGGGGTCCGCCTCGAAGGGGCTTCCGTCCCGGTGGAAATCGACCCGAGCCGGCTCTCGAAACCTGTCGGCCCGGGCGCGATTCAGGTTGCGGGCGGGCGGCCGATCATCCTCGGCGTGGCGGGCGGGACGATCGGCGGCTACCCGCACGTCGGCCACGTCATCTCGGCCGACCTCGACCGGGTCGCCCAGCTTCGACCGGGGGCCGAGGTCCGCTTCGAGCGAATCCCCTTCCCCGAAGCCCGCCGGATCGACGCCGAGCAGCGGCAAGCCCGGGCACTCTGGCGAACTCGCCTCTCCATCTGGGCCAAGAATTAACCCAATTCTCTTGAGCCGCGGATGGAACACGGATAAGAGGTAAAACGACTTTTTTATCCGTGTTCCATCCGTGTTCCATCCGTGTTCCATCCGTGTTCCATCCGTGGCCAAGGAAATTTCTTTGAGATTGCCCGAAGCGGGAGAATCCGGTATCAAACGCGGCGGATTCTTCGGCTCGTCCCTTTTTGTTTATTCGACCTGAGGGTTGACCCCTTGATGACGCCTGGCCGCCGATCGTGGCGAATCGCGATGGGAACCGTCGTCTGGATGATCGCCGGGCTGGCCGGGTGCCACGGGGTCCCGATCGCCCGGGTGGCCCCAGCGCCGAACCGGCCGCAATCGACCTTGGGGTCGGTCGGTCGCGCGGCGCTTTTGCCGGCGACGGTCGCGGTCGACATGCCCTCGGAGATGTCTTCGATCGACCCGAGCAACTCGTCGACGACCGGAACCCTCACGCGGTCCTCGGCGATCGACGGGGCGACGGGCCAGGGTCCTTCCAACCTCGGCAAGCCCGCGACCCCGACCGCGCCGTTGCCGCCGACGCCTTTGCTTGACGCCGCCCTGGTCCGGGCCAAATCGCGAGGCGAACTCCTCGACAGCGCCTCCAACTCGGCCAACTTCGACCCGGCGGTCGCCGTCGGGTCGGTCCCCTCGGCCCTCGCGGTCGAAGCGGTCACCCCGACGCCCGAACCGAGCATGGTCGCCGCCGCTTCGGTCCCGACTCCCGAACCCAAGCCGGTCGAGACCGTCGGCTTCGCCCCGTCGGCTTCGCCCGAGGAACTCTGGCGCGAGGGGGTCCGCAAGCTCGTCGGCCTGGCTCGGTCGAAGCAGGAGCAGGGCCAGGCGGGGTCCGGCAACGGGACAGGTCTCGAACCCTGGGGGCTCCGCGCCAGGGTCCTGGCCTGGCTGGCCGAGCCTGACATCGACCCCGACCTCGGCCAGCGCGAGGCCGATAACGTCCACTCGGTCCTCCGCGCCCTGGAGGCCACCAACGCCGTCTCGGGCGACTCGGGCAAGGCCCGACCCGACGCCCACAACCGAGGAGACGACGTCCGGGTCGCCGTCCGGACCCTCGAAGCCAAGGCCCCGCTCGAACTCGTCGACATCCGACTTTGCTCCAAGGTCGAGCGGTTCGGCGACTTCACCCTGATCGACCCCCAGGCGCCTCGGAGCGGCGACCGGGTCGTGATCTACTGCGAGGTCGACGGAGTCCACAACGAGCCGACATCGGGCGGATTCCAGACCAAACTGGCCGGTCGGATGGAGATCATCCCCGAAGCGGGAGGCTCGCCGATCATCCTCCCGCTGGAGACCGCCGGGGAAACCTTCCCCCGACGCCGGAGGGATTACTACATCGCCTACCTGAAGGAACTGCCCCGGAGCCTCGCCCCTGGCCAATACACCCTGCGGTTGACACTTAAGGACGTCTTTTCCGACCAGTCCGCCAGCCGGGCGATGCCCTTGACGATCGTCAAGGGGAAACCCGTTGACGCTTCCACGCCTCATGAGCTGGTTCCGACCCTTTGAAAGGCTTGCGGTTGACGGTCCGATCGGCCATAATCGACTCATCCAATCTTGCAAAAGTCTCCCGCCGCCGACCGTCAGGGCATCAAGTTCAGTCCTCAGGGGGTAGACCGGCCATGTCGAGAACCCGGGCGATTTGTCGGTGGAGCGTCGGCCTCGCCTTGGCCGTCGCCTGGACCGGTCTGGCGGGTTTCGAGTCGTCGGGCCAGGATTCCGCCGGGCATCGGTCGGTCGTCCTCGCCCTTCAGAAGACCCAGGCCAAGAAGAAGGGGACGCCCTCCAAGAAGGCCGCCGACCCTTCGGCGGACGCCGGGGCGACGGGGGCCACGCCCAAGGCCGAAGGGTTGGTCGTCTCGAACGCCGATGCCGACGTCGCCGCTCAGATGGCCAACTTGTCGTTCAAGCGCGACATCGCGCCGATCCTGGTGGCCAACTGCGTCGGCTGCCACACCGGAGCGGGCGCGGGGCTGGCCCGGGGGAAGCTGAGCATGGCCAGCTTCGAGAAGCTGATGGCCGGCGGCAAGCGAGGGGCGGATATCGTCCCAGGCGACCCCGACACCAGCCACCTGGTCTTGATGGTCAAGGGGGAAGAAACCCCCAAGATGCCGCCGAACAACGGCCAGCGCGGGTTTTCCGCCGCCGCCGCCGAGAAGATCGAAGCCTGGGTCAAGTCCGGGGCCCGGCTCGACGCCGGCCTGTCGCCCGCCGACCCCTTCGACAAGTACGCCCCGACGACCGGTGACCTCCGCCGCGACGAACTCGCCAAGATGAAGCCCGAGGAGCGCGACAAGATCGCCGAGAAAACCGGCCGAGACCGCTGGAAGAAGGCGACCCCCACGATCCCCGACTTCACCGCCGGTGCCCACTTCCTCGCCTTCGGCAACCTCCCCGGCGACCGCACGAGCAAGCTCCTCAAGGCGATGGAAGCCCAGTACGCCCTGACCAACCGCCTCCTCGGCTCGCCCAAAAGCCCCGCGCTCGACCCGGTCGAGAAGATCAGCCTCTACCTCTTCAAGGATCAGAACACCTACGTCGAGTTCGTCCGGAGCATCGAGCAGCAGGAGGTCGACTCCGGCGAGCAGGCCCGGGCCAAGCTGAACGTCGAATCCCCCTACATCGCCGCCGTCGACCCGGCCAACGGTGGCGACGAAGTTCCCCAGCCCAAGAAGGGGGCCCGAAAGGCCAAGAAGGGGGACGACTCGCCGGGAGGCCCCGAGCGGTCGCTGCTCGGGCTCTTGACCGAGCAGCTCGTCACCGGGGCGGCCAACAAGGCGAACAAAGCCCCCAAGTGGGTCGCGCTCGGCCTGGGGGCCTATGCTTCGAGCCAGGTCGAAGGGGGCAGCCCGTACTACCGCCGGCTCCGGGTCGAGACCCTCGAAAACGTCCGGATCGGCTGGCAGCAAAAGGCCACCGAGGTCCTCGGCGGCCAGGCCCCGACCGAGACCACCCGCGCCGTGGGCTACTCCCTGTTCGAGTGGATCGCCG
>JAABUX010003240.1_pt1 | contig 21793 bp, 46 predicted proteins | sample 5561851 | NCBI WGS metagenome assembly JAABUX01 (sample SAMN10711883, study PRJNA513361) | rock metagenome | isolation source: Antarctica rocks | place: Antarctica: Victoria Land, Richard Nunatak red sandstone | collected 2016-01-03 | reverse complement strand
GCTCTTCCGATCTCGAGCACCCGTCGATAGATCTTCCCAGCTCTTTCAGGGTTTAGCTGCACATGCGAATGTACACGCATTGGAACACAGTTCAGACTCGAGGAGGATTGCCGAGTTGATACGATTGCATCGGTTGTCGAAGTTGGCATCGATGCGGGCTGTCATCCGTCGGGGGTCGCTTAAGCAGCGTAGATGCTGATTTCATGCTTTCGAGAAGCGGGGGGCCTCGCAGCAGGAAGCCACCAACCGGCCTGCAGGCAACAGGCAGGCCGGCAGCATGCTTGGCTGTTGCCGCGACTCTCCTGGTCACTTGGATCTCGCTGAGCCAGTTGGCGCACCTCATTTCGCCTCTCGAGAAGGTCAGTGCCGGTGAAGTAATCCGGGCATCTGGTTGGCATTCGGTCATCGATGAGACGGAGCGCAACCTTGAGAGCCACTTGCCCCGGTGGCGCGGCGTCGACACCCAGCCCCTGAGCACCGGCTCTGCACAAGCTGGTGCGCTGTTGCTTCCTGCGGCTGGTCACACGCTGCATGACCACTTCTGACAAGGCTCGTGCCCACAGGCGTCGGCGAGGCCAGCAAGCCGCAGCTGACGCAGTCCACAGAGCCTGCCGCACAGAAGAAGGATGTCGCCGCAATCCGCCCTGTATCTGGACAGTGCAATATTTCTCCGCACACAGAGTGCGTATAGGCCTACACAAAGCTTGTGTGCAGCTGCACTTGTGCTGCCAATTACAGACAGAACCCGAGTGCTATGTGCGCAGCTACGGCTGGGGGGATCCCGTCAAATGGGGCACATCGAACTTGGTCGACAGCGCGGAGGCGTGCTGCCAGCAGTGCTTGCAGTTCAAGCCAAAGTCCGCCAGCGACCAGACTTGCAATGGTGCGTACGCATGGCTGCACATTCCAGCCTTACAGGCACTCGGCAGCATGCGCGGGCTCGCTTAATATGCGTACCGAACCTGTTGACCCTTCCTGCATTCTTGCAGTGTGGGTGTGGTGCGGCGAAAAAGCTGGGTGCGGAGCGCAGTACCGGGAGTGCTGGTTGAAACACCTGGTAACCTCTCTGCTCCCGGCAGAGCCCGACTCATGCATCTTGCGACCTCGGCTAACATCTCAGACACGCCACACCCTGCGCGCAGGCCCACCCTGACGCTGCAGCGCCTCGAGAAGGACCTACTGTTCCGTGGACAGCGGGTGTGGTGGCCTCGCCCTCACGGGATGAGAGCGCCGATGTCGTCACGGTGCGCTTCATCACCTTGATGCGAACATCCCACATGTGAAAGCATCCGATCTGGTCTGACGGCTAGATGCCCCACCGACAGGACCCTTCCGAGGATCGGAGCTTCCACATCGTCATCACAGCCGAGGGCAGCGCCGTGCACTGGCAAGCACGCGTCCACTACTACTGGTACAAGAAGATCAAGGCGCAGTGCGAAGCCAAGGGAAAGTGCCAGATGGGCGGCTTCACGCGCCTCCTGCACTCCGGCAAAGCGGACGACCTCATGGACGAGATCCCGTCCTACGTCGTCAACCCGCTGCCGCCAGACAAGCAGGACCACAAAGGCTACGTGGTCCTGAACCGTCCGTACGCCTTCGCTCAGTGGACGCAGCAGGTCACGATCAAAGAGAAGTACGTGATCATGTCGGAGCCGGACCACGTGTGGCTGAAGCCGATGCCGAACCTCATGAAGGTGCAGCTTCCTCCCTTGTGTCCCTGCGCCCACTTGTTATCCCTATATGCACCCACCGTCACTGTATCTGCTGCCTGACACGAAGTCGTGGTGCATGGTTGCAGGGCCGGCGGCCTGCCGCTTTTCCGTTCTTCTACATCGAGCCGTCCAAGAAGGAGTTTCTGCACATCACTGAGAAGTTTACTGGACCGCTGACGACGCAGCAGGCAGAGACGATAGCACCTATCGGTAGGAGACTTCGCTTTCGCCGTACCAGCACAAGCATGCGTCCCAATGTGCGCTGTAATAATTCTAGATTTACCGCAGGCAACGCGCCGACGATGATGGCGTGGGAGGACCTTATCGCGGTGTCGCCGCTCTGGATGAACATCTCCCTCGCGATCTTCAACGACGTGGAAGCGGCCAAAGAGTGGGGCTGGGTGCAAGAGATGTACGCGTTCACCATCGCATGCTACAACGCCGGCGTGCCGCGCGTGGATCTGCACCGGAAGATGATGTCGCAGCCCCCGTGGGATTCAGGTGCGCTGTACTTGTTGATGCGTGCAGTTGTGTCGGCATCACCTGACCATTGCATCGGTTCTGAGCGCGGCATGCTCCTTGCTCGCAGCCATGGACCCTTATTACATCTTGCACTACACGTACGGCATGGACTACACGAAGGATGGCGTGTTTACGCCTGGCAAGTATGGCGAGTGGCGCTTCGACAAGCGAACTTACGCCAGCTTGCCTCCGCCACGCAACTTGGGGATGCCTCCGCCCGGCATGCCCAACGCGTTAGTTAGGCATCTCGTCTCAGCCATTAACGAAGCCAGCAGTCACATCCCAGGCTGGGATGACTATGCAGCGACGGGTATTGCCAAACAGCTGTGGGATGGAACGTTATAAGATCTGTTACTGTAAGGTCTGAGACGCACGCAAACACACCAGTTTCCTCCGCTGTCCGATAGCACCTGCATCAAGCTCGGGGCCTCAGTGCAGGCAAGCTGCAACAGCAATGGCGGCGGTGCAGGCAGACAGTCACCTGATGCTCGGAAGCTCACTAGTCTCCGGCATGTCTACAGACTCGGTTTATGATCACGACAAACTGCGCTGCATGGTCTTCAGTGGCCCAAGATGCGCAGCCTGCCCGATGAAACGGCGGCCTGTCAGCGACGTGCAGGCCAACCATTTAGGCAATGGTGAGGCCGAGTAGCCTCACACCTGCCATGTGCCGACGGCACCCCTCCGCTCAATGTCCAGCGGATGCCTCTGCAATCTGCTGGTCAGTGCGGGTTCCCGCGCCCGCAGAAGGCCAGCAAAATGCACAGCAGGGTCGGCGCGGCGCCCTCCGGCGGACATGCCTTTCACAATACCGCATACAGCACGCGGCCGCAGCCAAGACATGAACGCCCGCAGCTCCTCGAAGCTGCAGTGCAAAGAGTATGGTACAACGTGCAGCAGCTTGCGCGCCGCAGCGACTTCTGCCAGGCATGCACAAGCGTGACTTCAGACTCCGGTCGGCCTGTTTTGCGTACTAAAAATCATGCAGCCAGCAGGATAAGCACGTAAGCAAGCACCTGTTGGCGTCACGGCATCATCTGCTTCAGCAACAAGCGCAGCTGTGGAACTCAGCAAGGCGCTGTACTGCGCCAAATCGAAGTGGCCAGCTGCGAATGTGCTCTTCGGCAAGGTGCCCAGCTGGCTGTCAACGATTGGCATGGCATTGGTGCTGCCGGTTTGATGATCATTCCGGCTATCAGATATGCTTTCGTCTTCTCTTTGCTTGGCGGGTTGACCGGACATCCAACCTGCATATGACAAATATGTGGTCAGAATCGAGCACGAGGTTGGGCCTGTGCTGACCAGCTGAACTGCCGTGCGCTCGACTGCACAGCAAGCAAAATGGCAGCACCTGATGCGACAATGCCGAGTGTTGGAGCGCTTCTGTTCAAGCGTGCAAGGTACTGCGCAGTGAGCCGCCACCTGCTGTCATCCAACGTCATGGTCCCATCTGACGTGATGTCGTCGGCCTTTTCACGAGCTAACAGGGGCGCGGGCTCGCACTGAGTGCAGCCTCACCTGGGGACGACCCGCAGGCGCCCAAACTCTGTATCCTCACAGAACGAGTGCCCAGGGATGCCTGCCAGTCGGAAGACCTTGCACCGTTCTGCGCTGATGCGAATCGGCTGCTGGAGGATGGCCGCCGCCGATGCAAGCAGCTCTTCTGCTTGGCAAGCAGCGTTTCAAGCGGTTAGCTTGGGTACCGTCATGCGGCAGCAGCATCGCCCTGCATACTTCCTTTCGAATGTTGCAATGCTCCCCGTCGCATGCCAGCATGAGCACAGTGTGAAACTAGTGTTGTGCAGCGTCTGGCAAACCTATCGCATGCTGCGTGAGCTTTAATACTTGTCTTCTGCCAGTGTGCCTACCTTTGCCGAGCGTGTCAACACCAATTACAATGTCGTGACGCGGATGCTCCAGTAGGAGCTTGTGAAGCTGCTGAGCTGCCTCTAAGCGCGTTGGTAAGACATGCCTGTCGTTGTGCCGGCAAGCAGTGATTACTACAATGCTATGGTGACAGGGGCACATAGCAGCTACAGGCAACTGGGCGCGCACCCTGGATGACAATAGGTATTGTCCAGGTACAGCAAGTCAATTGGGGCTTCAGTGAGCTTATGATGCCATCTGTGGACTGCTTGGTCATTCAACTCCCACCTGGCACAGGCATGACAATCCCATTGCATTCACATGCTGCTGATGCGAAGTTACCGTTTCGCATCAGCACACGAGCTTGTTTACTTCCGTTGCCTGGTTGCACGACGCACCTGAAGTCCCCAGTGTGCAGTATGCGGCCAAAGTCGCCCTCGAACAGAAACATCACTGCCCCCTGATCGTGCACAAGCACAGGCCTCATCCGACGCTGTGTTCGAGCAGCTGGCGTGGCGGGTAAAAAGCTACTCAATATAAGTAGGGCAGGAACGCACTCACCGGGCAATGCTGCGCGTCCAGCAATGTGACCCTCACGTCGAGACTGAGATGAGCATTGCCGACTAACTTGCTGCGACCGAGTGTCAGGGTAACGGTGTCCCCGACTGGCAGTGAGACACAGCGCTTCAACAGCTGTGGCCACCGCATCTGCGCTGGAGGTAACACGCTTACGGAGGCCGATCTGATGCAGTCCTGCGCAGAGCCTATGATGACACGCACCTTGATGATGGCGCCTGACACAGGAGAGCAGTATAAGCGAGAGCCAGCCCATCGCTCGCTGAGGCCCTCCGTGTGATCAGCGTGGCAGTGGGTGAGGAAATGTCCCAGTGCATCGTGCGAGCTGCGCTTCCACAGATCGACCGCGATACTGCGTCCGTTCCCGCAGTCGATGAGCACCCCAGTGGCCATAGGTTGCCTCAGCTGACTGTATGGCCTGCCCAGCCGGGTGCCCGGTCACATGCATCCGCAAGCCGATGCAACGAGAGCAGCTATTCGACATGGCGACATCGTACGAAGGAGGCGGGATGTGAAATTCGAGTTTCAGGGCCAGGGCGATGGTATGGTCGTCTGGACTCTCAAGCCTTACAAACACGTGCTGCGTATGGTGAACCTCTTGCAGCCACGCACATGACCGAAGCTAGTGTCAATGTACACTGTGTACGCCTTGAACAGAGTGCGGTGGACAGACTCCTTGACTCGGCGCGTCTGGGCCCATGGCAAATCGGGCGCAATCAGCTCTCCGTCTCTGACGGCCTTGTCTGGCCATCCCACCTGCGAAGCGTCCATAAACTCGGCTGTCTGCAGTCACGGGAGGATCATTGTTGCTTGAAGCTACCCCGCAGAACTGGGATCCGGAACTCACGTGGCAGCCCATTGCCGGTCGTAAAATGTAGCCTCCTCCAACAGGTTCCTGAAAGCTGGGATTGAGTCGCTGGTCCTGAAGATGAGGATCGCGAAGACTGTCAGGTGCAGCGCCAGCAGGCCGAGGAAGCTCCCCTGCTGATCGGCCAGGCCCGCGCCGGTCAACTTGTCAACCCCCAGGGCGAGCACGTAGCCCACCATTGCCGCCCGTCCGTTCAGCTTCTCCGCCTGCAGACATGCGTACCGAACTATCAGCCCAGGCAACAGGATGCCGTGACAAGCCTGCCAGATGCTTGCTCCCTCCGAAGCTGAGGTGGTACACTTCTTGCAAGTGCAGGCCTGAGGTGGAGGCCTGGCCACCGTGTATGGTGCTGCACGAGCGATGGCTCATCCATGCCGCAGGTCGCACCTCCGGCAGATGGAACCGGCGCACCCACGCCCACCAAGGTATCTCGGCCGTGTCGAACAGCACGGGCTCCTCGTTTGTGCTGGGAATGGGGGACTCCTCGAGCAGCCTCCGCCTCTCCATCTCAGCGTCAATGACCTGCATATGCGCTCACACTGACGGTAAGACGCACCGCGGATGACGGCTGCGTAGTGCGCAGGAGCAGTACAGCAGCAAGGAAGTGCTGATTGAAGCGCACCTTCTCCCAGGCTGCGTAGTCCATGACCCCATTCGCACTGGCGAACTCTGATAGTACCCACCTCCCACTGACCCACCGGTAATCTACAAAGCGTCCATCGATGACTTGCAGCTTTTCGTGACGAACGATGTCGGGCTGGACAACAGTCGCCTTGACCGCAGGGCTGGCATCCTGCACGTTGCACTGAGATGCGCTCATGTTGTGCACACAGAGGGTTTGCACACACCGGTCAGTGTCAACAGCCAGGTTCCTGGTGATCCAGCGAGAGCGCTGATGACCGACCAATACCCGCAGGAATCCTGACAAGGAGCACCTTGCCAAGCGCCTGGGTGCCGGTGAGAGTACCGCCGCGTGCCAACGGTGCAGCCTTGCGCTCCGCCTGCATGAGCGGTGGCACGCATGAGCGTGGGCCGGCCATCTCCATGAACATGCACACATAGTGCGGACTGTCTGCATAACCTGCATGCGTGATGCGGTGAAATCGAGTGAAATACCTTCTTCTCGGCGACTGCGACGGCCCCATTCTCGTCAGCTCGGACGATGAGAGCCCTGTCCATGCACATCGCATGCACTCAGCGACCGATGGAAGGGGGTAGGGGAGGGGTACAGGAATGCCAACAGCGATGGTATCTTTGATGTTCCAAGCTAATACCTTGACCTTGACATTGGCAAGCTCTGCGATGTGCGGCTTCCAAATGTGCGGCACACGCCGCCCCTTTGCTGCGTCATATCCATGGCGACCTTCATGCTGCAGGAGTTTGTTTCGCAGTCGCCGCAATATCCACTATCCACAGGGGAATCTTGACGCCGGGGGACTGCCAGCACATGCTTGGTGGGAATTGCAGGTGTCCTTTATCGTGCCTGCTGACTGCTTGTTCACGCTGAATTGCCGCACGCAGCGTCCCCCCTCGCCCCCCCTCGGCCGCCGCTGCCGCCGTGACCATGCAAGGAGGTGTCGGAGCCCGCGTTTAGGCATGCCTGCGGGCGGACTGCCGCCGCCCTCCGACGAAGCAGAGGATGCAGTGTCTAGCTCGGGCCGTGGCGCCGTGTTTGTCCTCGAGAACGCCGGTCTGGAGACAGCAAAAGTCGGGAAGGTCCGCCGAGCGTCTTGATGTTGCGTGGGCGTCCAATTTTCAGCTGAAGCTTTGCCTGGTGTTTTTCTGCATCCTATCAACGTTGCAATCGTCGTACAGACGTACCAGCTGCTCAATGTCGATGACCACGCCAGCTTCCTGCGGAGGCACGGCAAGGACCCCTCACAGTACAGGCCAGACATCTGCCATCAGGTGCCTGACACCGGCTATGTCGTCTTGGGTGAGCATTGCGCGGACCGACTGCGTGACTGATCTGACAAGCGAACGCTTCTCGGTGTGCAGGCCTTGCTGGCCATACTGGACAGCCCGCTGAACAAAGCTGGACATGTCAAGGTGCGCAGGCCACAGCCATCTTGCGCGGTTTTGTTGCAGGTTGCGTCGCTGCTCACGGGCACTGACCGCCGCTGGTGATCGCGCAGGCACTGTACGTGCACACAGCTAGGGCGTGCTGATCAGGGTGAACCCACGCGTCCGGCTGCCGCGGACCTTTCGGCGCTTCTGCGGCCTGATGGTCCAGCTCCTGCAACGGCTGGCTATCCGAGCTTCCGCAGGTCCAGACAAGCTTCTGAAGGTGAACTTGCTCGGTGGCGCCTTCTCAGGCAGCAGCCGCTTGCACGAGCTTTACCCCGTGGTGACAGAGTCCGTGCTGTGGCAGGTTATCAAAGGCCCCGTGACAAAACATCTTCCGGCGGGCTGCGCACGTATCGCGTTGTCTCACAGCGCCCCGGACGTGATGCCACTCAGGGCTTTCGTGGAGGCGCTGCCTGCCGACGGCGTGCCCGTCGTGTTCAGCGTCGGAGCCATGGCTCACGGCAAAATAGACTGCTCCTACGCTGACCGATGGATATCGATATCGGCGTTCCCGCTCAGCGCAGCGTGCTGTCTCGGTAAGATCACGAACGCCTTGGAGTGGAAGTGGGACATAGTCTGAGCACTGCATTGCGACGTCAGATTTGCGGTGTTGTTCTGCTTGCTTCAATCTGTAACATTTGGCTCTATTATAAACCTGTGCTGCAAAGCAAGCGCACTCTGCAGATATGGATAACATCCTCAGTCAGGAAGCATGCCGTGCGGGTAAGCTTGTATGACCCGTGGTGGAGCATTGAGCGACCGCACTTGAGCAATATCCCGGGTGCTATCCCACACACCATCTGCACCTACTGAAGATGCTGTCGGGTTGCACATGACACTGTCCAGCGAACCAGCATCACCCTGTGCCCATCCGCAACCATTCGCCTTCATGTGTGGCGCCGGTAGTACATATAGGTTGCCTGGCCTCATGCACCATTGGCCAATGATGCGGACGAATAACAGGTTGCCGTTCCCTCGAGCTGCCTGCAGCTTGCGTTGTTCCTGCAGCCGGATTTGCAACACCTCCGAACGCTCCATTCCGGTGGCGATGTGCTGAAGACAACGCCCTTCCACTGGCAGGTGGCCTCTGAGCATATGGCATATATCATCGAAGCTTGGTTGACATGCTGACATGGTCGCTATGCAGCCGAACGCCAGGACGAATCTTGGGGCATAGCAGTGGCACAGCATGGCGCTTTGTTGCCCCGCGAGGCGGCAGCAAGTGCGTGGCAGTGCATGACGCCCGATCAAGATCGGATGACGAGAGACACACCACCTTGAGTTTGGCCGAAGCGTGCCGGCTGTAATGGCCATTGAAGGTCTGCATGCAGACCACTGCATGTCCTGCTCTGCAATGCATGGTTGAGTAGTGTTCAAGGACAGCCGGCCTCACGCTTTGACTAGTAGTAGTTGACTCGTAGATTCAAGAGTGATATGCACTTGTTGCTTTCTATCCTCATTCCGGAGTAGTGCACATGGCAGAGTCTCGTGTCCCCGTCGGTCACCACGACCTTGAAAGAGAAGTGATTATTGATGCGCTGTTAGCTGTCCCTCCGATTTCCTCAAAGGGGCACTGGCAAAGCCTTTTGCCATGCGCCCACAACAATTGTGAGCGCACTAATTGCACGTGGGCAAACCTACTGAGAGAGGCACCGGGCGACGTGCCGTCGCATATTCGAGGGGAGGCTGACCGAACTTTGTTTGAGCTCACGGAGCTCACGGGAGATCACTGGATGCGCGTGATTGCCCTGCCCTTCTCAAGGTCGAATGCTGGACCGCCCGCTGTTTGTGTAAGCGCTGCCGTGCGAAGCAATCTGCGAATCCCTAGACGGTTGTGCGCTATATGATTACAGGCAGCGATGGCTGTATGCCGTGTCCAGCACTGGACAGGTAACGGCCCCTGCAGTGCCGCCAAAGCAGACGGCGAGCGGCATTGTAGGCTGGGCCCACAGTGTTGTAAGCAGCGCATCACAGAAGGTGCTGCATCATGATGCCGACGATGTGCGATGCGATAATACACAACCACTGATGTTATGGCGGTGGGTTGCAGGCGCAGAGCATGTTACAGCGGCAATGGGATGGCCTGGTGCAGGCCCCTGATGGCAGCATAAAGAACCGTTTCTACAGGTGGCCTGTGTTCAGTGACCTCGCTGGGCGATGTCAAGAGGGTCACGAGCTCACCGCATGCATTGACGTGCAATGCAGGATGGCGATGGCGGTCCTAGCACGTGAGGATGTGACAGAGTCGTTCCTGAAGACCATTCCAACAGATGTAGCTCAGCTTCAGCTCATTGCTCCGGTGCGCACCGTGAGCGCAAGCCTCTGTGCTCCCTGCTGTGTGTCATTGCCTGCAAAGTTGTATGAGCCGATGCAGGCGGACCTACCGGTAAGTGTTGCCAGCACGGAGCGCTACGTGAGGCGGCGCATGCGGCTCATGTTGCGGCAGCAAGAGCGCCTGCATCAATGCAGGATGGTGCGAGTCAGATGTCATGTTATGGTACTTGCTTGGTCATTTACATACACAGATGTGCAAAATTTACGTGTAGGTGAGCTGGCTGGGCGCAATTGTGCCCTCTGCGCCGCTGGCATTCCTGCCCATACCAAACATCCCAATGTACTACGCAGGTTTGTCCCCGCCTGATCTTCACTGAAATGCTGACACTGCTGTCGCATAACTACTGCTCCGTTCAGTCGTATGCTGCAATGTTTCAGCCTTTCGCAGGCTACAGGGCATGGTCACACTGGAAAGCCTTGAAGGGTGCTCGGCAAGCTCTGGGATTGTTTCAGCAAGCAGAGCTTCTGCATGTAGATCGCATGCGTGAGCAACTGAGGGGCCAAAACAGCGCCGCGGTGCGTTGTGGACGACACAGTGACGGATGTACATTCACAGCATTACTCAAGGTGGACCCGAGTCTGCCGTAGTGCATGTAGGGAGCCAGCTCGAGTCCAACAGGGGCCGTGACCGTCTGCACACTGCCGGACCTAGATGCACCAGCCCGCGAGATGAGCAGGTGTTCCGGGCCTCTCTTGACGAGTTTTGTACTTACACAACGCACTACTATGCATTGCGCTGACTGCCTGCATAACACCTGTGCAGTGTCCACGAAGAAGACAAGCCGGCCGACCTAACTGATGTAGCAGCTCAATATGATCTGCCTGATTTACAAGACTTTTACCGAAGAGCAATGACACAGAGGCGGCCTAAGGCACCATAGCAAGCAAAATCCCAAAGCGACTTTGCACAGGCTACCACCAAGTGACCCTCAACACACAGCTCTATACACTGCCAACACACATGCACATGGTTCCACACCGGTTGTGGGATAGCGCTGGCATACATACGTTATGGCGATACTATGGCCAGGGGCATACGCAAGTTCCGAGCATCCGTGGTCGAGAGCATGGAAAAGCCCTTGTCCTGCAGTGGTCGGTGTGCACGCTCAGTAGGGCTGGCAGAAGTAACATAATGGGAGCACCACCATGCATGGGATGGAGACGTACCATGAGCATCTTGATGACTTTTGTTTCAAGTGCTCTGGCTGTGCTCTGACCCCCCGACCCCGCTGGCAGCATGATGTAGACCGCTTGCAGAGATGGCCCGCCCTTCACCGGCAAAGCCGTGCGGTGGCGCTCCATCCTCCCTGCGTCAGGCCCATGAGGCACCATTCACGCCACGCGAAGTCAGTATGTACAAGTACACCTTCCACACAGCATTGGCTGGCATAGCAAAGATGGCTATTCAACATTCTCGAGCTTGCAGGGTTCGATGTGGTCCTTCTGTTACAATTCAATACATCTCTGCAGACGCAGCATTGAAGGATGCACCTCGGATGTCGTCTGTCTGCCCACAGTAAAAGAAGCCATCGCTGCGCTGACAGATGTAGACGCAGGATGAACCGACGGTGGCTGCTGACGGCTGCTGTCCAGGACCAATGGCCTGCAGACGGACCGCCTCACTAAATTTGAAAGGTCCTGATTGCACAAGCACATATGCAGGCAGCTCAAGCAGTGCCAGTAACATCTGTCGCAGACACAATTGCGTACATATGAGGGTGCCATGCTTTGACCGCCGAGCATGCGTGCGGCGCTGTCCACAAGGACCTGGCCCGCAGCAGCCAAGCTGCCACTTGAGCGTGATGGCACTAGCCGCGGTGGGGGCCGAAACCTGGCACACACAACACATATGTGGCAAATGCATCTTCTCTGCAACGAATGAGCACGTTCAACTCGCAGTCCTTCAAGCACGCAACAGCCAGCAAAGTCCTGCCTGGGTGCAGCCTATTCGTTGAGGCAAGCAAAAGCTCCACAGGCATGGAAAGGGGGGTGCGCGCACGGAGCTCGGGAGTTGTTGTTGCTGAGTCTGTTGCCAAAGGCCCTGTGAGACTTGCTGCCACCATTCAGAGTACCCTGGCCAACACTAGGGGTTTGGGACTCGCTCTCTGTCTGCTGCCTGTTTGGGCTGGACGTGAGCACCGCGTGCTCAGTGCTGCTGCTGCTGCTGCTACTGCTGTTGCTGGTGGTTGCGGAGCTGTCCGTGTCGTGCACAAGCCCCTACGCCCACAGCACACCAAGTTAACATGCCAGCACTATTCGACCATAGCCCTACCTGGTCAGGTTAGGTGGTCGAGCACGTGTTTTGGTGAGTCACCTGATACAGCTGCGCCGCCCGATCAACAATGTCGCTGGGCAAGCCGCTCCTCGCCGCAACCTCGAGCGCCAGGCTCTCGGTGCTCTGACCAGGGACCATGCGGCATGTGGGCTCCAGCTTGCCGTCCGGCTGGCGTCGCGTCTCCATCATGAAGCGGCGCAGCCGCGGCGCGCGCAGGTCAACATCCAATAGCTGATGCAGGTGCGTTGCGAAGACACCCTGCCAGCAAAATGCACGCCACTTGCCGATGCACTGTCCAGCACATACCATACAGACAGCGTCAATGCGTTAGGTGAGCCCACTTTATTGAGGTGCAGCCTCGATCACGCTCATGCAAAGGCTTCATGCAAGCGTCACACGGACAATGCTTGTTCGCTTGGGGTTTGCTCACTCGGGAAAAGGTCTGTGCAGTAGATACAACAAGGGCAAGTTCCGGCAAGACATGCTCCAATCCGCCGATACGGCATGTTAAGCATGCATGACCCGGGACTGTCCCAAACCTAGGCAGCCAGGGGATGACCAGCAGTCAGAGTTGGCTGCGTGTTCCTTGTCAATCCCTAAGGGGTTCCTGCCCACCTTGCATCCAACCTTGTCGAGGGCCTCTAGGATGGCGCCGGCAAGAGCGGCGCCTGCATTCACCTCCGTACCCTTTCCGAGCTCGTCGACCAGCACCAGCGAGTGCTGCGTCGCGTCTGCAAGCACATACCTGCAGCCATCATAGACGTAGTTGGCCGACGAAAGTTTGTTTGACAAGCGCCTGCAAGGAATGCGGAGGGCAAGGCAAGGAACGCACATGAGGACGGAGCGTGTGCAGACATGCATGCAACAGCTTGTAGATGCAGCAGGTGAAGGACACATGGTCCCGCAGTCACTCCTCAATAAGTGACTGCCTCCTGCATCCTCTGCGCACCGCATCTCTGTCATCTCCACGGAGAAGGAGCTCTTATTCTCCAAAGGGCTGTCTGCTGACAGGTTGCGCAGCATAAAAGCATCGATGTAGGGCACCGTGGCGGATGCTGCCGGCGCAAACAAGCCGCATGCCCCTAGCAGGGCCACGGAACAGGTCATGCGAAGCATTGTCGACTTGCCCGCCATGTTTGGCCCTGCAACAACAGCCGGGGCAGCGGGTAAGGTGTTTTGGCTGAGGGCCAAGGGAATGGTGAGGTCGGAGTGAGGCTGATTTCATGGTGGTCACGTTCAACGCGAGCACAGACAATTGATTAACTTGCACCTGTCAAGAGGTACAGGCCGCTCATGGCATTGATGTCATTTGGGACTGGCCCCTGGCTGCTGGCGTCCATCCAGTAGGGCCACATGCCACGTATCTGTGGGCAACTACATATTTAAGCAGCAGTCCCTCGACCTCAGCAAGACAGCAACTCACCAATGCATTTGCAACAGACCTCAAGGGCCTGACTGGCATCTCGCCTATCCTCTGCAGTCACACACATTTATCGTTTATTATATAAGTAATCAGATGCTGCGTGGCAATTGCAGATGGCTACCATTCTGCATTGCAGGATGCACGCACTTGCACGCTCGAAACCCAGAAGCTCGGGGTGGCACCAGTTGCGTCGCCGTGCCTCATTCGTGTGCAGGTCCAGCGTGCCGGCAATAAGGCAGAATTTTGCTGCAGATAGCAGCGACGGCAAATAGCGCTCCTGTGTGGTGCAGTGCAGCGCAGTGCAGTGACCAGCCTGAACGCTGGTGGTTCATCTCCAGTGCAGATGCTCTCGGTGCCAATGTGTTGCCTCGCAGCAAGCAGCGAACGAACAATTGCTAGGACAACAAAAGCAGGGTGTCCGGCGGGCACCGACAGTGTTGTTGCAAGCTCCCGCAGCTTCCGCCGCACTGCCTGGCTTGCGGCGTCGCAGGCTGCGCGATACTCGCCCAGGGCTTCATCGAGCTCCGCTGTGGTGTACCGGTTCGGCATGGACCTGCCATTCCGATCAACCGGATGCCGCAGCCGCTCAAAGCCATCATGATCTTCGTGTGTGCCGTCCTGTGCCAGCTTGAAACGCCGCCTGCCCTGCACAAGCCGATGCAAGATGGTGAGCATAAGCCGACGAGGCCGCTGCTGAGCAGCATGAGAGATCACAGATTGGACGCTGCTCCTGAGCCGTGCGAACCTCGCTCTTCTCCTTCAGGCTGATCCACACCGCCTGCGCACAATGCTGTAGTCAGGAACAACACCAGTGCCAAATGAGACATAAAGGCTCCGATCAGACCATGGCTCACATTGTTCACACGGTCGTGCACCAAGCTTGCTCGTTGCTTGGGGCTTTCTGGTCGCTGGGGGATGCGGACGATATCCCATGCCTCGCTGAGAGCAGCCTGCAGACGTTCGCCAGCCAACTCAACCTGCATGTATCAGGGCAACTTCTTAGGCACGGCCTCGACTGCGTAGCGCATGCCCTCAACTTCCAAGGTTCAAAGCGTGATGCCCTCAGCAAACACCTGCTGCAGATCCTGCTGAAGGTGTCGCTCATTAATTTTTCGCCTGAACTTCTCGTTGTGGGTCAGCAACCTGCCGAGGATCTCTATGCTGTCGCCCGCGGCCTCGGCGTCATCCATGGAGTCCAGCATGTCGTCGTCTGGGATGCAGCCGGCCGATGATATGGCTGTCATGTCGGGCTCGTGCACCATGTCGTCAATTAGAGCCATGACAGCCCTGCACACATCGCCATGATAGTTCCATCATTGGCTATGGCGGCGTATATAAATGCTCCGATGGCACAAGCGCATGACGCAGAGTGTGTAGACTGAGGTTATGTGCGGGGCAAGCGAGCACGATGGGAGACACTGGTCTGGGTTGACAACCACCTGCAATCCTCAATGAGCCGCTCCAGCGTCCGCTGTGATGCGGTGTTGAGGTTGGTCGGAACCATGACTGCCTCCGCGAATAGCGTGAGCGCCGGGTCCCGAACCGTGGAGTCGGTCGCGGCCAGCACCGTGCGCAGGTCCCGAAAGAAGGCGTCGCTAGCCTCCTTGTACAGCAGCTTCATTGCGATGGTGTGAGTCGTCATGACTGGATAGTATGGCAGCGGGACAGCGAGCCCCGTCAGCAGCTGGCAGGCGCTGTGGATGGCTGTGGCGATCGTCGGTGGCGGCGGCAGCAGCAGCAAGTTGCGCAGCCACAGCCGCTGACTAAGCAACGCCTTGCCTGGTAGCAGAGCCTCCAAAATGGACGGCACACCTGCATCACGTGGGAGCAGCTTGATGCTTCTACATGGCAGTCCTCCAAGCAGGCGCTGCATATGTTGTTGCGACGAGCATGCCTCGCGTCTTGTGCAGGCCGAGCTGGCTTGCTGTAGACAAATATAAGGGTTTCGGCCGGTCTTTTGCTTGAGCGACCACCTGCATGAGCAATATGGCGCGTCACGTACATGCCGCCGCTACAGAGGGAAAATGTTTATTTATGGATCTCCTTCAGCCTGCAGCATTGCCGCACGTAACAGCTCTGCAGGAGACCGCACCACGTGGAAATCTGTGTCTGTCGGTCGCTGGAGCTCCGCACGGACCCTGTTGAGAAACCCATCAACAGGGTCGGGCTCGCTGTACTCTTGTATTTTGCCCACCTGCCACAGCATGTCCATACTGCATACTGAGACCAGCAAACCAATATCATATGCTCGACAGTCTCGTGATGATAGAGGCTTTGCTGAGTTTTGACACACGTGCTGTCGGTTGCGGGTCCACCGAATGTGATCGTGAGGAACGACAGCAGTATGTGCGAGCATGAGGTCTAGGCATGATGCTCGCGTGCCATGCACGCGCCTGGCTACCAAATATTTGCTTGATGCGGACATTCCACTCCGACTCATGCGAGAGGCCAGCCAGTGCGCCCCGCTGGCCTGGGCTGTGCAGGGACGCATGCAGGAAGAGAGGCGCTGCCAGTCCACCTGATAGGAGCATCAACGAAGCTTCATACTGTGAATGACCGAAGACGAGATGATGCTCTTATCAGGTTTGTAATGTGACCACCAGCTTTGATTCCAACACTAGGAGGGCAACGCTACCCTCATGAAGGCGCGCAGTGACTGCATCCTCAGTGAGCCCCTCGGTGACGACACACTCCAACACGTCCGCCTGCGCCTCCATCACAGTGTAGCCGCCAACCGTGGCTGCAATGCCCAGCAATGGCAGGGCAGAGTCCAGCTGCTCCTCCTATGGTCGCAGGCACATGTGGCGTCAGCCCGTGCAGAGGTGCGCCCACAGCACACTCAGAGCTCGCAGACACTATTTTGTACATGCTGTGGTGGCGCTGCGCCTTCTATCGCGCCTGTTGCCCATCGATGGCCCCGTGCATGTAGTACGGCGACGCAGGGCTCATAACGCCGGCAAGATACCGTTCCTTTCGAGGTTTTTTGACGCCGTAGACGTAGTCGTCGCCGACCTCCTCACAGACAGCCTGTCGTGCATGCACTGGCAGACAATCCCACCGGCGCGTAGAGAGGCTGCAGCATTGGAGCCGGCGTAGGTGGTTCGAAAAAGGCAGAGGGGACGACAGCCTCACCACTGTGAACCCTGCTCCTTGCACAAGGTCCGCCAGCACGCGGTGGATGTTGCCCTTCGGACACCCGGCGCGGGGAGGGCTTCTGTTGCCCATGGGGTTGAGTCCCGCGAACTGAACGAGGAGCACGGCATCCATGCCGACTGCCTCGTAAAAGTCGCCGCACTGACAAGCAACATGACACTCGCGTTTACATGCGGACACTTAGAGTGAGGACTGCAGGTGGGGTTGCGAGGCGATAACACATCAGCGCACCCGCACGAGAAGCACGCAGAAGGGGTGTTGCTTCTTCATACGCTTGAAAAACTCGAATAGCGGGGGCTGAGGGCCTTTCCTAGCGCCAACTTGCTGGCGTACGCCAAGTGGTTGGCGGATGTCGATGTCGCTCAATAGCCGTCGTGCAGATGGCTTGTCGACGCGTTCGAGAGCACTCTGCCAATGAGTAACCACAGGGTCCTCCACCTGCGGGGATCATGTCATTGTAATGGGATTGTGCCGACGCCCATGACATGTGATGCATGCCGCAGGGCTAGCGCAGGAGCCGCACAGAAGGCCAGCAGATTGCCCTGCTGTCAACCGCGGTCAAAGCAGTCGACGTCGGCGGTACGGGGCGCTCTGTTAGGTTGCCGCAGAGGTGTCGTATGGCTGGCCCGCATGGCGTGTGGGGGACGCGACATTGTCGCAATGTCCAGGAACCCAGCAGCAGGAGACGGCCAGTGCCGCAGCGGCTGGCCTGACTGCTGATGCCGCTTGCCAATCTCACGGGCACTCGTGCTGATCGCGCACCGACAGGTGAGAAACATCGCAGTGGTGTTCTGGAAACGGCACCGAGGCAAAACCTTTAGGCGGTCCAAACACAGCAGCGGTTTGATCTGTACCCACATGCTTTACATGGTGTAACCATTTGCCCGAATGATGCCTTCGGACAAAATACGCAGTAAAGCGACAGGAGCATGCATTTAGCGCAGCCTCGTTGACATTGCAGCAAACTGATGTGCAAACAGCCTCCTTCTTGCGAATACCATATAGCGGGCGACAGAATTAGAGATTGGCTTGAGGGCACCACCAGCGAACGAACCCCGGACCCTAAGCCCTGTCAAGCGCGAACCGCATGCCACCAGCGCGCAAGCAGGCGCGCCTTCCAGTATTCATGGACGAGCAATCTGTCGCGACGAAAGGTCCAGCTATCGACGTCGAGCAAGCCTCTGTCAATCCTCCACCGTCTGTAGCTTCTGGGATCTGCGTGGAATTTCAGGTACACTCACGCTGGCGAGGCGCGCAGGTCAGATCATAAGCATACCCGTTTGATTTACGGGGAACGTGCGACACAGGATGTGGACTACTTTGTGCCCGCAAAGACAGGCACCCACAGTCGCTTTCTGCTGACTGCCGTTTCCGGATGTATCCGACGCCGGAGCATCACAGCCTTGGTAAGCAACTGACCCCTGAGGTCGTGCGCGTGTTCACATGCAAGCCTCGAGCTGCTCGTTACATGGCCGCAGATGGGTCCAAGTGGCAGCGGTAAGTCAACTTTACTAGGTATGTGTGAACTGCACGGATTCGACTACCTGCAAGGCCTGGTAATGTGAGCGCGTCTGAAGGTCACATCTTCACGAGCTGGACGATATCTTGTTGTGCAGATATCATTTCAGGTCGGAAGCTTGCGCAGCGTGGGGTTGTCCTCTATGGAACCCAGCGCCCTACTCGTCAGTTTCTGAAGCGTTTCACCAGTCTTGTGGAGCAATTTGGTACGCATATGCACTGACAGCACGCGCGGCTCTCCTCTGGCAACCCGATCACTGCAGGCTGATGTTGATTGTGTCTGTGATGCTGGTCACAGACACATTGATTTCGAACTTCACAGTATATGAGATGCTTCTCTATACCACCGAACTCAAGTCCGCCACGAGCTGCACGGCTACAGACAGGCAGATGAAGGTCGATGGCATCATCGAGCGACTCGGCTTACAGTCGTGCAGGAACACACGTATTGGCGCAGCGCATGCTGGGATTTCAGGTGGCGCATGCACAGGAGGATTACCAACCTAATGCTTGGCGTGCCACATTGTGTTTGCCCACGTACATTGAGCGGCCACAGGAGGCCAAGCCAAGCGAGTCAGCATAGGCCTGGCGTTGGTAACAGATGTACACGTGCTAGGCCTCGATGAGCCCACGTCAGGGCTGGACTCATACACAGCTACTGAGGTCAGCTCCTCTGACTAGACCTAGCAAATTAGCCAATCGTGCATGTCAACACAACGTGCCGCGCTGCAGGTTTTGAAAGTGCTGCGAAAAATTGCAAATGGCGGCGTGACCGTTGTTGCCGCCATCCACTCTCCAACATCATATGCTTTTCAACTATTCGACGACTTAATCATTCTCATACGTGGCCGAGTCGTGTATGCCGGGGCCAACGGTATGCTCACACACCCATTTTACCAAAGACCAAGTACATCGTTTAGCTAATCATGAGCGCGGTCAGCATGGCAGGAAGAGCTGTACAGCACCACTTTACGGAGACAGAAGACGCCACCGTGCAGCAGAATTTGGCAGAGTGGATTGTGGCGCTTGTCACGCAGGTGCTTGTGGCCATCATGTCCGCCTTGACGCTGTGAAATGTTAGTTGTGACACTCAAGGGATCCTGCTGTGCCAGCTCAGCAATTGTGCAACCAATCAACAGCAAATCTTCCAAATTTGGTTCTCAAGCATGATAGGTAGGACCGTCCAGGAGCGCAAGCAGATGTGACACCGCATAAGATGGACCCCTGGGCCTGCACAGGCCGACATGGATGGACGAGTGGAGGAAATGGCCTCCAAAATGGCAGCTGTCCACGGAGAAACAAAAGCAGCGGGTGGTGTCCATGCCGACACGTGCAGCTGTGGTGCGTCAGACACAGCCCGGTCGCAGCTGCAGATCAAGACTGCCACAAATACCCCTTACTGGAGAGCATTGAAGATATTGTTAAAGGTGTGCTATAACACTGGTTTTGGATTGGTCCATTGGCGGGTCGAGGTGGTTGCGGCATGCCTGTAAGCGCACCATCACACTCTCGCAATCAACATACCCCATCATGCGGCATGTCACCTGCAAATATGATACATGTGGCTTTGCAGTTCAGAGGAGTAAAGGATTACTCGGACCCGAGCTTCGTTATACCGCGGGTGTTTGATAAGGTGTTCGTTGCGTTCCTGATGACCACGTTGTACTGGGGCTTGGGCAGTCGGAGATCCTCTACCAACGTCAACAACATTACCGCTCTACTTTTCATGTGGGCGACATTGCCAGGCTTCACAGCAGTATCATATATCCCTGCTATCGTACTCGACAAGCCTCTCTTTCGCAGGCAAGCCGCCCACGTGCACATGCTTACAATGATCCAGTGTGATCAAAGCGGCATTCAGGACTCGATGTGATCTGCAGGGAGCGAAATGATGGCTTGTATTCAGCACTGGCTTACTTACTGTTCAAGCTCTCAGAGGAATGTTTACTATCTCTTGGCACGAGCATATTCATGAGCGCAGCAGTCTTTTTTGCTGTCAAGCTGCAGGGCAATTGGTTGCTTTTCTGGTTTGCATTTTACTTGACAACATGCACCGGCATAGGTAACACGCTGCAGTGATGCACCTGGTGACTGCATGGACGCAATGACTGTGCAAGTATATGTGTGGTAAGGTCAATAAACTCCTTGTCCTCGCAGTACTCGCCTATGCAATTGCAGCAGCCTGTGCCACGGTAGATGCCGCAAATGCAGCGCTGCCAGCCTACGTGCTGACTCTGCAGTTCTTTGTCGGCCTCTTGATACGGATTGCCGATATCCCAGGTTACGCGCTCCTCCTCCCGCTGCTTCGTCTGGCTCCTTTGCAATTAACATATGTACGCCACCCCTGCCATAAGCTTGCAACGTGCTGCAGCTTATTGGAGATGGTATGCTAAGCTTAATTTCTTGAGTTACTCCTGGAAAGCGCTGATGATTAATCAATTTGAACATGAGTCGGTGGGTATCTACGACAACGTAGAGGTATGTTGCACACATATTAACCCAGACACGCACCGTATGCACTCAACACAGACGCTAGCAAAAGTTGAAGAAATCCGTGCTGCGTGCGCAATCACTATGTGCGCTGATGTGCAGACCCTCACATTCTATGGTCTTCACGGCGAGCACGCATGGTCGCAAATTGGCATTGAGGTGTCGTTCTTCGCGGCTTTCCTCGGCATTGCTCTTCTTGGTTTGCATTGGTCGAAGTTGTAGCATACCATGAGTGTTGCATCCAGTTTATGTAAATGTATACAGTTCTTGACGGAAATGCGAGGCCATGCATGATGCCAAGTATCTTGCAGTACGGCAGTGGTTGACAGCAGTGTTTTCGTGCGAGCCAAGACAAAATCGCTGCCCCAGGCATCGACAACCCCGCACATACAATGCGTCACTGACTCACTTCAACTCAAACTTGGCAAATGCACCTTTCAAGCTGCACCCAGACTCGGAGGCTTTGTTTAATGAGGAGCATGGCGGGTTATGAGCCAATGCTACCCTCTTTTGATAGCCAGGGTGTGTAGGCTTACATGTTGGATACCGCCAGCACGGCGCACCAGGCATGGGGACACCCGCAAGCGCAGGACTGCACCACTGGTAATCAAGCCATGCAGCACGAGAAAATATGGGTACTTGCCACGGGCTCCTTGCCGCTTTCGAAGCGATCGTACAGTTGGCCAATCAAGCCTATCGGCTCTCACAGCCACCTGCCGCCGGTTGCCAGAGTACGCGCGTGTCGCGCGCGCTCCGTTTGTGATGCATCATCACTGAACAGGATAATAGCAAAGCCTTGCTGCGAAGCTGGGCGAGCTGAGCAGGTTTACTGGTATTGCAAAACCGTGAACACTCACTTCACTGCCTTCATGGCTGATCAGTCCGGCGACGATAGCATCATACTTCATGTACTCTAGGTCATCGCATGCTTTGATCGCAGCAGGGCACCGACCACTTCGGATTCAAGCCTTTATGGCCAGCCCGGCGAG
>JAABUX010003239.1_pt1 | contig 21806 bp, 20 predicted proteins | sample 5561851 | NCBI WGS metagenome assembly JAABUX01 (sample SAMN10711883, study PRJNA513361) | rock metagenome | isolation source: Antarctica rocks | place: Antarctica: Victoria Land, Richard Nunatak red sandstone | collected 2016-01-03 | reverse complement strand
GCCCCGCCACGATGACCAGCGGCGCGGCGATGCCGATCGCGGCGTAGCCCGGCGTGACGGCGATACTGAGCGTGCCGACCGCCATCAGCCCGAGTGTCACGATCAACCCTCTGCGGCGGCCGACCCGGTCGATGAACGCCCCCAGGAAAATCGCGCCGAGCGGACGCATGAGGAAGCCCACGCCGAACACGGCCAGAGACTTCATCAGCGAGGCAAACGGGTCGCCATCGGGGAAGAAGGCGCGGCCGATGAAGCTCGCGTAGTAGCCATAGACAAAAAAGTCGTACTGCTCGAGGAAGTTGCCGCTGGCGACGCGGATGACGGCGCCGATGTTCTTTCGCCGTTCGGCAGAGGTCAACGTCGCCACGTCTTGTCCAGCGCAACCGGGTTCGTCGGGCCTTGAAATCAGCTTGCCTTGACGCCGACCGGCTTGGGGTCGTGGGCGTCGGGTCGTTCGATGGCATGCCGGATCAGTGCGCCCGTGCGGTACAGCCCGTGCACGAACTTGCTATACGGCATGGTCACGAACAACGCCAAGATGAACCCCAGGTGCACGGCGAGCGCCACGCCCATCGCGCCCGTCGCCCGCAACGCCAGCAGCGCCAGCCCGGTGACGGCGACCATCATCAGCAACAGCAGCAATCCGGCATCCGCCCCCAGCAGCTTCGCCGATTGCGGTTCATGGTCCCCCGCCAGCTTCAGCCAGAACAGCCCGGCGGTTCCAGCCACCAGCCCGAGCCCGCCGGCCGTACCCAGCAGCACCGGCATGCTCCAGACCTCGTACGGCGCCTGCCAGCCCAGGACATGATGGTAAAGCGTCGCGACCGAAGTGGAGGCGAAGCAGAGCAGGAAGCCGTACGCCATCAGGTGGTGGAACCAGCGCCGCTGCGTGGAGAAGCCCTCGTTGCGGTCGTTGCACCCGTGCCCGCCGCCGCCAAGGTAGCGCAACGTCGCGGCGTCGCGCAGCGCCTGCAGCAGCGGCCGGCCGCAGGTCAGCTCCGCCGGCTGGCCGCCGGTATTCCGCCAGAACCGGGCGAAGCCGATGCCGAGCGCCAGGATCGAGAACAGGAACGTGACGGACGCCACGGCGACCATGGCCGCGTACGGAACGACGTTGTAGAAGCCCTGGCTCGGCACGACGGGCTGCGGCCCGAACAGGATCACGTGGCGCTGCAACGCCAGGGCCAGCAGCAGCACGCCGCCGACGCTCGCGGCCACCGCGACCGACAACGCCAGGCCGTTGCGCCGATACAACGCCGCGAACGGCCCCGGCCACGCGTAGGCCGCGTAGCTTTCGTGCCGCACCTCGGCCAGCGCCTTCGGCACGTTGATGCCGAACTCGTGCGGCGGCGCATACTGGCAGGCGTAGTAGCAGCCCTTGCACGCGTGGCAGAGGTTGGCGAGGTAGTTCAGGTCCCCGGCGGCGAACTCCCGCCGCAGCTCCATGGCGGGAAACACGGCGCAGAAGCCCTCGCAGTAGCGGCAGGCGTTGCAGACCTCCATCGCCCGCCGCGCTTCGTGCAGGGCGGCCGTCTCGGCGGGCGGCGGGCTCAGGTCAATTGCTGGCACGTCTCGCCGCCTCCCGTCCCGCGATGCGGCCGAACACCGTGCCGATCGCCATGCCGAACCCGGCCAGGTAGCCGCGGCCGAGGATGCTGCCCGCCATGATCTCGCCGGACGCGAACAGGTTCGCGGCGGGCCTGCCGTCGTCCATGATGACCTGCGCCTTCTCGTTCACCCGCACCCCCAGATAGGTGAAGGTGATGCCGGGACGCAACGGATAGCCGATGAAGGGCGGCTCGGCGATGGGGCGCGCCCAATTGGTTTTCGGCGGGTCCAGCGCCGTCGTGTGCACGCCGTCCAGCGTGCCGGCGTCGAAGCGCCCGGGCTGGCACGCGGCGTTGAAGCGGGCGACCGTGGCTTCGAGCGCCGCCGGGTCGAGTCCGAGCTTGCCGGCCAGTTCGCCGACCGTCGCCGCCTTGATCGCCGGGAACACCGACGGCATGAACAGCCGCTCGCTCCGGCTGTCGATGATGCTGTAGGCGACCTGGTCCGGCTGCTGGGCGACCAGGCGGCCCCAGATCGCGTAGCGCTTCGGCCAGATGTCCTCGCCCTCGTCGTAGAACCGCTGGGCGTGCTTGTTCACCACGATCGAGAACGGCACGCAGTCCAGCCGGGTGACGATGCCGCCGTCGAACTTGGGCGAGCGTCCGTCGATGGCGACGGCGTGGCACTGCGTCGGATCGCCCACGGAGGCGACGCCCTGGGCCAGCAGGTTCTTTAGCACGCGGCCGGTGGCGTACGGAGTGCCGCGGATCAGGAAGTTCTCGGCGGCCGGACCCCACGCCTCCTTCAGCCACTCGATATTGGCCTGGAACCCGCCGGAGGACGCGATCACCACCTTGGCCCGGACTTCCAGCGGAAACCCCTTGCTGGTGACGGTCAGTTTGCGGACGAACCCGTCGTCGAGGTCGATCCGCTCGACCTGGGTGTCGTACAGCACGGCGACGCCGAGCCGTTCGGCGGTCGCGTAGTAGGCGTTCATCAGCGCCTTGCCGCCCCCCAGGAAAAACGCGTTGGTGCGCGACAGGTTCAGCGTGCCGGCCAGCGACGGCTGGAAGCGGACGCTGCAGCGCGCCATGAACGGCAGGGCGTCCTGCGTCGCGCGGATGGTCAGGCGCGCCAGGGCCTCGTCGGTCTCGCCGCCGGTGACGCGCAGCAGGTCGTCCCAGTACTCGTCTTCGAGGTAGCTCTCGGTCAGCACGGCGGTGGGGGCGGCGTGCATCGCGCGCAGGTTTCGGGTGTGGCGGCTGTTGCCGCCCCGCATGGCCTTGGGCGCGTGTTCGAGCACGAGCACGGAGGCGCCCGCCTCACGCGCGGCGACGGCGGCCGTCAGCGCCGCGTTGCCGCCGCCCACGATGGCGACATCGACGATCCACGCCGGGTCAGCCACAGGGTTTCCCTTCGGCGCGCGGACCGTGGCGTAAGCAGGCGAGACAGGGGTTCATTGGCTCCATGACAGTGGTTCTGGGCCAACTCGACGGCAGCCCTCTCCTGATATTCCCGCGATCGATTGACCCTGTCCAAGAACTACCGGATGGTTGCGCCCTACAAGCCGCAGTGAAGCGGACGGCCCTGGGGAAACGCGATGGCCACGACACGCCGTGCATTCGTGCTTGGAGCGGGCAGCGCCGTGGCCGCCCCAGCCCTGATCCGCCCAGGCCTGATCCGCCCAGGCCTGACCTACAACGCCGCCGCCCAAGCCGACGAGCCGATCCGCATCGGCTGGCTCGCCGCTCTCACCGGGCCAAGCTCCGCGCCCGCCATCGGCTTCAACCGCGGCGTGGTGTTCGCGGCCGAGCAGATCAACGCGGCCGGCGGGCGCAAGGTCGAGGTGCTGACCCGCGACACCCAGGGCGACCCGACCAAGGCGGTCAACGCCACGCAGGAGCTGATCGGCCGCGCGAAGGTCCACGCCATCTGGGGGCCCACCAACTCCGGCGAGGCGCTGGCGACCACCCCGATCATGGCCCGCGGCAAGATGCCGTGCATCCATCCCTGCGTGGTCGACTCCCTGATCGACCCGGTGAAGTATCCGAGCGCCTTCCGCATGGCGCCCTCCAACGGCCAGTGGGACGATGCGGTCCGCGCCTACTGCCTTAACGTAGTGAAGGTCCGCGACGTGTCGGTGTTCGGCGACACTACGGGGTACGGCACCAGTGCGGTCGCGGCATCGGTCGCGGCGTTCGGCCGGGACGGCGGCACCGTCGTCAGCCAGGCCTTGATCGACGCGACCCAGCCCGACGTGACCCCCGATATGCTGCGCGCCAAAACCGCGGGGGCAAAAGCGATCGTGGTCTGGACCGTCAGCACCGGGCTGCTGTCCCGCCTGATGAATGTGCGGGCGCAGCTGGGCTGGGACGTGCCGATCCTGGGCCACCCTTCGCTCGGGTCCGGTGACTTGAAGGGCCTGGTGGAACACCCGGCCAATTGGGAGAACGTCTTCATGGTCGGCTACCGAAGCTGCAGCTTCGACGCGGCCGGCATGCTGCCGGAGCGGACCGCGGCGTTCGTGGCGACGCTGAAGGGCAAGGTCGACCTGTCCGACACCTCGCTGTGGTGGGTCGCCTGCGGCTACGACGCGGTTAACCTCGTGGCCCACGCGGTGGACGCGCGGAACTCCACCGCTTCCGACGCGATCGTCGCCCACTGGAACGGCTTGAACGGCTATCCAGGCGTGTTCGGCGACTACCGATGGTCGCCCGAGCAGCACAACGGCTATCCCCAGGGCGACGTGGTGATGTCGCGCGCCAACTCGCAGCGCGACGGCGCCTTCAGCCTCGCGCCCGGCTACGCCTGAGCCGGCGCCATGCTCGCCTCCATCATTGCCTCGGGCCTGGCGCTGGGGGCGGTGTACGCGCTGATCGGCATCGCCTACAACGTCATGTTCGCCGCGTCCCGGGTCATGAGCTTCACCGCCGGGCAACTGGGCATGCTGGGCGGGGTGTTCGGCGCGCTGTTCATCGCGCGGTGGGGCATGCCGGTCCCGCTCGGCTTCGCGCTCACCTTGGCCGCGTGCGCCGCCATCGGGGTCGCGACGGAAATCGTGGTGGTGCGCCCGGTGCTGGCGGCGCTGGAGAAGCACCTGTATGTGCTGTCCACCCTGGCTGCCGCGCTGCTGATCCAGCAATTCACCGCCATCGAATGGAGCACGGAGCCGCAGCCTTTCCCCCGCCTGCTCGGCGTCGGCGCCGGGGTGTGGGACGAGAAGTTCTGGCTTCCCGTGCTGGCCTGCGCGGCCGTGATCGCCGGGCTGGAATGGATGTACCGCCGCACCCTGGTCGGCCGCGCCTTCGTCGCCATCGCGGAGGACAACTTCGCCGCCCGCGCCCTGGGCCTTCCGGAGCGCCGCCTGCGCATGGCGAGCTTCGCGTTGGCGGCGGCGATCGCGGGCTTGGCCGGGTTCGCGAGCGGGCAGTTGCTGCTGGCGTTCTTTGCCAACGGGGCGATGCTGAATTTCTACGGCTTCGTTCCGGTGGCGCTGGGCGGCCTCGGGAACAATCGCGGCGCGGTGGTCGGCGGCCTGGCGCTCGGGTTGTTCCAGCAGGCGGCGAACTTCACCGTGGGCGGCGTGTTCGCCAGCGTGGCCGTATTCGCCGTGTTCATCGTCGTGCTGCTGGCTGCACCCCAGGGCGTGTTCGGCGCCAAAGCGGTGCGGCGGGTGTAGGGCGTGCCCGGCGACAAGGCGCTCGCGGAGGCCGCGGCGGCCCCGGGCTGGTCGCTCCCACGGTGGCTGGGGGCAGGTTGGCCGTATCTCGCGGTGCTGGCCGGAGCCCTGGCGCTGCCATTCGCGGGCGAGGATTACTGGACGTCCATTGCGACCCGGGCGGCGATCTACTGGGTGCTGGTGTCGGGGCTGAACCTGGTCGTGGGCTTTGCCGGGCAGCTCGCGATCGGCTGGGTCGCGCTGCTCACCTTGGGCGCCTACGCCGACAGCGTTCTGGTGGAGAAGCTCGGCATCGGCCCGTTCCCGGCCCTGGCAGCCGGAGCCGTGCTCGGCGCGGCGGCCGGCGTCGTCGTGGGCCTGCCCGCGCTGCGGCTGCGCACCTTTTATTTCGCCATGACGACGCTGGGCTTCGCCACCATCGTCACCCAGGTGGCCCTGGCCTGGACCGGCGTCACCGGCGGCGGCATCGGCGTGCCCGGCCCGACCTTGCCGGCGCCCCTGGACACGACGCTCGGGTTCTACCTGTTCTGCCTCGCCGTGAGCGTGCTGTGCACGTGGATGACGCTGAACGTGGCCTCGAGCCGGTTTGGCCGGTCGCTGGTGGCGCTGCGCGACGCCGAGGTGGCGGCGGAGGCGAGCGGCGTCTCCAAGGCCGGGCTGCTGCTGACGGTGTTCCTGTTCAGCGGCGCCACGGCCGCCGTCGCGGGCGGGCTGTTCGCGACCCTGCAATCCTACATCACCCCCGACGCCTTCACCTTCGACCTGTCGGTGATGTTCTTCGTCGCCATCCTGATCGGCGGACGCGGCTCGGTGATCGGCCCGCTGCTGGCCACCGTGCTGCTGACCGTGCTGCCGGAGATCGCCGCCCCGCTCGTGGTATGGTCCACCTTCCTCTACGCCGCCCTGCTGCTGCTGATCGTGCTCGCCCTGCCCGGCGGCATCGCCGAACTGCTCGACCGCAGCAGCCGACGCAAGCTGGCATCGGGACGCACCATCCGGCCCCGCTTGCAGGAGTTGCCGGGGCTGTTGGAGGCCAAGCCTAGCGCCGGCAGCTTGACCTTGCGCGGCGTCGCCCTGCGCTTCGGCGCCGTGCGTGCGATCGACGGCCTGGACCTGGAGGTGCATCCCGGCGAGGTGCACGGGCTGATCGGCCCGAACGGCAGCGGCAAGACGACCACCCTGAACGTCATAAGCGGCTTTGCGACGCCACAGGCGGGAACTCTGGCCGTGTCCGGCGAGGCGCTGGCCTTCGGCGCCGCGCACACCCGCGCCTCGGGCGGCATCGCCCGCACGTTCCAGACGCCGCGCATCGTGGGCGAGGCGTCGGTGCTGGCCAACGTCATGATCGGCGGCACGACCCTGGGCCGCGCGAGCTTTACCGAGACGCTGCTTTGTCTGCCGCGCCACGGCCGCGACGAGGCGATGCTGCGCCGCCGGGCGATGCAGGCGCTGCGCGTCGTAGGGCTGGAAACCCTGGCCGGCGCGCGGGCCGACCGGCTGCAGCATAGCGAGCTGCGCTTCGTCGAGATCGCCCGCGCGCTGATGACCGGCCCCGCCTTCCTGCTGCTGGACGAACCCGCCGCCGGCTTGTCGGCCGACGAGATTTCCCGCCTCGGCGCGCTGGTGACGGCGATCGGCCGCCGGGGAACGGGCGTGCTGCTGGTGGAGCACCATGCCGACCTGATCTTCGCGGTCTGCGACCGGGTGACGGTGCTGAACCTCGGCCGGACGCTCGCGAGCGGCACGCCCGCCCAAGTCCGCGCGCACCGGGAGGTGGTGGATGCCTATCTCGGCGGCTGACCCGCTCCTGGACGTGACCGGGCTGCATGCCGGCTACGGCAAGGTGGGTGTGCTGCACGGCCTCGACCTGGCGGTGCAGCCCGGTGAGATCGTGGCGCTGCTGGGGCCGAACGGGGCCGGCAAGACGACCTTGCTGCGCGTCGTCTCGGGCCTGCTGCCGGCCTCCGCCGGACGGGTGCGCTTCGGCGGGCAGGACTGCACCGGCGCCGACCCGCGGCAGGCATCGCGGCGCGGGCTGGCGCACGTCGTCGAGGGGCACCGGGTGTTCACGCAGCTCTCGGTCGCCGACAACCTCGACCTCGCGGCCTACGGCCTGCCGCGCGCCGAACGGGCCATGCGGGTCGAGGAGGCGCTGGCCTTCTTCCCGGAGATCGCGGCCAAGCGGCAGGATCGCGGCGGCGCGCTGAGCGGGGGGCAGCAGCAGATGCTGGCGGTCGCGCAGGGCCTGGTCCGCCGCCCCCGCCTGCTGATGCTGGACGAGCCGTCGGCCGGGCTCTCGCCGGTGCTGGTCGATCGGGTGCTGTCCGTGCTGGTGCGGCTGCGCGACGCCGGGACGGCGGTGCTGCTGGTAGAACAGTTGATCGACAAGGCGCTGGCCGTCGCATCCCGCGTCTACGCCCTGGCGCAGGGCCGCATCGCACTTCACGCGCCGACCGGGGCCGCCGACCTGCATGCCCGGCTGGAACACGCCTACATGGGCCGCGCCGCATGAAGATCGTCGCGATCGCCACCATCCTGGTCCATTTGCCCTACGCCTATGACGGTCCCCGCCACAGCGTCGGCGGCAAGGACTGGACCACGATGGACACCCTGCTGGTCCGCGTGGACACCGATGCCGGCATCACCGGCTGGGGCGAGGCGTTCGGGCACGGCGCCAATCCCACGACCAAGACCGCACTCGACACTCTCGTCGCCCCGCTCCTGATTGGCGCCGACCCCTCCGACATGTCCGCCCTGATGTTGGAGGCTGCGCAGAAGCTGCATCTGTTCGGGCGCAACGGCCCGATCACCTACGCCCTGTCGGGCGTCGACATCGCCCTGTGGGACATCGCGGGCAAGCGGGCCGGTCTGCCGTTGTCCCAAATGCTCGGCGGCGGCCACCGCGCACGGGTGCCGGCCTACGCCAGCCTGCTGCGCTACGGCGACCCGGCGACCGTCGCGCGCAACGCGGCGCGCGCCGTGGCCGAGGGATACCGCGCGATCAAGCTGCACGAGATCGATGCCGCCGGCGTGCACGCGGCCCGGCAGGCGATCGGCCCCGATATCCTCCTGATGAACGACGCCAACTGCCCGTGGTCGGTCGCGGAGGCGCGTCGCATGGCGGAGGCGCTGCGTCCGGCGGACCTGCATTGGCTCGAGGAGCCGGTCTGGCCGCCCGAGGACCACGCCGGCCTCGCTTGCGTGCGTGCCGCGGGCGTGCCCATCGCGGCCGGTGAGAACGCCGCCGGGCTGCACGATTTCCTGCATTTATTCCAGGCGGATGCCGTCGACATCGCCCAGCCCAGCGTCACCAAAATCGGTGGCATTACCGAGGCGCGAAAGATCTACGCCCTGGCCGAGGCGTTCGGCGTGCGCGTCGTACCGCATTGCGCCTATTTCGGCCCCGGCTTCCTCGCCTCACTGCACCTCGCCGCGACGCTGGGCGCGCCGCTGGAACGGCTGTTCGTGGACCTGGACGCGAGCCCCTTCGCGCCCTGGACCGAGGCGCAGGAGGGCTGGCTGGCGGTGCCGGACGCGCCGGGCCTCGGCTGCGATCCCGACATGGAATTGGTGGAGCGATACCGCCGCACGCCGATCACCGTTACGCAATAGGGAGTCCGCCATGAAGGTCACCGCGCTCAACACGACGCTGCTGCGTCTGCCGCTCGAGACGCCGATCATGAGCGGCCTGGGGCCGATCGAGGCGCTGGGCGTCGTCCTGGTGCACCTCGAAACCGACGCGGGCGTGGTCGGCGAGAACCTGGTGTTCACCTTGAACGACAAGCGCGTGGCCGTGCTGGACGAGATGGTGCGCAGCCTGGCTTCCCTCGTGGTGGGCCGCGACCCGGCGTTCACCAGCCGGTTCTGGCACGACGCCTGGATCGACATCAATTTCGTCGGTCACAAGGGCGTGCCGGTCATGGGCATCTCCGCCATCGATGGCGCGCTGTGGGATATCCGGGGCAAGGCCACCGGGCTGCCGATCTATCGCCTGATCGGCGCGCATCGCGACCGCGTGCCGGCCTACGCGAGCGGCGGGCTGTGGCTGTCGTCCAGCATCGCCGAGCTGCAGGCGGAGGCGGCGGGCTTCATGCAGGCCGGGTTCCGCGCGGTGAAGATGCGGCTGGGCAAGCCCGACGCCACCGAGGACGTCGAGCGGGTGCGCGCGGTGCGGGAGGCCGTCGGGCCCGGCATCAAGCTGATGGCCGACGCCAACCAGCAATTGACCGTCGATCGCGCGATCCGCCTCGGCCGCAAGCTGGAGGCGTTCGACCTGACGTGGTTCGAGGAGCCGCTGCCCGCATACGACCTTGAGGGCGTCGCCCGGGTCGCGGCGGCACTCGACACGCCGATCGCCAGCGGCGAGACGGAGTACACCCGCTACGGCTTCCGGCAGATGCTGGAGCTGAAATCGGCCGACGTGCTGATGCCGGATTTACAGCGCGTCGGGGGCGTGACGGAGTTCGTCCGAGTCGCCCACATGGCCGCCGCCTTCGACGTCCCGGTCTCGTCGCATTTGTTCAGCGAGATGTCGCTGCAAGTCCTGGCCGGACTGTCCAACGCGACGTATCTCGAGCACATGCCCTGGTTCGGGGCGTTGTACCGCGACGGCCTGGTGATGGAGGCGGGCGAGGCCGTCGTGCCGGAGCGGCCGGGCTGGGGCGTGACCTTCGATCCTGCGGCGGTGGCGCGATACCGCGTCCGCTGAGCCGGCTGACCAGCGCGTCAGGCAAGCGGACGGTCGAGGCTCTGCCTCAGACGGTCGTCACAGCAGGCTTTTGTCGAGCAGCATGTGCACGCCCTTGTTGCCGTCGACCAGCTGCGTGACCCGCAGGTTCCCCGCCAGCGAGCACAGCATGTAGGCCTGGTTGCGCGACAGGTTGGTGCGCAGGCAGACATGCTTGACCATCTCCCGCACCGCCTGCTTGGCCGCGTCGTCGAGGTCCTCGTCCAGGCCGATCGACATCAGCTGGGTGGCACTCTCGGCGAACGGGAACGTCACCTTTAGGTCCTTGCGCACCGTCAGGCGGAACGTCCCGGACAGGCCGATCTCCAGTGCCGTGATGCACACCTCGCCGTCGCCCTGCATGCCGTGGCCGTCGCCGGCCATGAACAGCGCGCCCTCGTTGAACACCGGCAGGTACAGCGTGACGCCGGCCTTCAGCTCCTTGTTGTCCATGTTGCCGCCGAACGCGCGCGGCACCGGCGAGCCGCAGCGGCCCCACGCCTTGGGCGGCGCGACCCCGATGATGCCGAAGAACGGCTCAATCGGCAGGTCCGTGCCCCAGGGCAAGGTCGCCACGCCGCGCGCGTGGTCAACCGTCGGGTGGATGGTCTCGTACTCGGTGAACTCGTCCGGCAAGGTGCCGAGCAGGGGCAGGATCGCGACGAAGCCCCAGTCCATCCGCACGGCGGCGTTCAGGATGTCGACCTGCAGCGTGTCGCCGGGCTGCGCGCCGCGGACATACACCGGCCCGGTGATGAAGTGCGGCCCCGGCCCCGGCGGCAGCGCGTCGAGCGCCGCCTGGTAATCGGCAGCGCGTCGAGCGCCGCCTGGTAATCGGCCGGGATCGGCAGGTGCTTGGGCAGTGTGTCGCGGCCGCCGGCAGGGAAGGAGTGCAGCAGGACGGTGTCGCCTGACTCGACCGTCAGCACCGGCGGAGTGGTCGCGTCCAGGTAGCCCAGGACCATGTTCTCCGGCGTGGCGGGAATTTCATGATGCGCCATCGGCTGCTCCTTGTTCAGAACTGGACGCCGCGGGTCAGCGCGCCGTCCACGACCAGGTTGGTGCCGGTGATGAAGCTTGCGGCCGGGCTGGCGAGGAACACGACCGCGCGGGCGACCTCCTCCGGCCGGCCCATGCGACCGGTGGGGTTGAGCGCGAAGGACTGCGCGAACAGGGCCGGATTCCCCTGCTCGATGCGCTCCCACACGCCGCCGGGGAAATAGATGTTGCCGGGTGAGACGGTGTTGGCCCGGATGCCCTTGCCCGCCAGTTGGAACGCGAGCCCCTGCGCATAGTGGATCAGCACCGCCTTGAACGCGCCGTACGGCCCGGCGGCGAAGTCCACCTCGCGCCCCGACACGCTGGAGATGATGACGATGCTGCCGGCGTCCGAAGCCTCCAGCCAGGGCATCGCCGCGCCGACCACGCGGACGCTGCCCATGATGTCGGTGTCGAAGCCGGCCTGCCACGCCGCCTCGTCGCCCGCCACCGCCAGCGCGCTAACGTTGGGCACCACGATGTCGATCCCGCCGAGCGCGCGAGCAGCGTCCGCGACCCAGGCCGACAGCGCCGGGCCGTGGGACACGTCCAGGGCGGCGCCGAACGCCGGGCGGCCGGCGGCGCTGAGGGTCGCGACGGTCGCGTCCACCTCCGCCGGGTCACGGGCGCACAGGGCGACATGGGCGCCCTCGGCCGCGAACAGGTCGACGATGGCGCGGCCGATCCCCTTGGTGCCGCCGGTCACCAGCACCTTGCGTCCAGACAATCCGAGATCCATGCGCGCTCCCCTTGATGATCAAGCGTCTTTCTTCACGTTCCAGAACAGCGGCAGGCCTTTCAGCACGCCGGATAGTTCCTTGCGCGTGGCCGTCGGCTGGAAGTATTCGCCGAGCGGCAAATAGGGCACGTCCTGGAAGGCTTGTAATTGAATTTGCTCGGCGATGGCCTTTTGGCCCGCCAGGTCGGGCGCCTGCAGCCACTGGTCGCGCAGGGCTTCGACCTTGGGCATCTCGGCCCAGCCGAACCAGCCGGCGCGGCCGTTGCCCCGCAGCCCCAGATGCACCGCCGGCGTGAACTGGTCCAGGCCGAAGAAGCTGGTGAAGAACACGCTCCAGCCGCCCTTGTCGATCGGCTCCCGGCTCGCCCGGCGCTGGATCACGGTGCCCCAATCCATCGACTGCACGTCGACGTTCAGGCCCGCGCGCTTGAGCATGTCCGACCCCACCAGCCCCAGCGCGTTCAGCGCCGGCAGGTCGGTCGCCACCATCACCACGACCCGCTCGCCGTCGTAGCCGGCGGCCGCAAGGTCCCGCTTGACGTTCGCCATGTCGCGCTTGCCGTCCAGGACGTCCATGCCGGCCTGGGTCGCCATCGGGGAACTCGGCGGGAAGAAGCCCACATCGGCCTTCCACAGATCGTCCTCCGCCCCCGCGACCGCCTGCATGTACTCGGCCTGGTCCACCGCCCCGAGCAGCGCGCGGCGGATGGCCGGCTTGTCGAACGGCGGCTGCAAATGGTTGAACCGCAGCATCGCGGGCACGCCGGTCGGGTCGAGGTCGCTGACCCGGACGTTCGCGTCGCGGCGGAGGGCGGGCACAAGGTCCAGCGCCGGCTCCTGCCACCAATCGACCTGGCCCGTGCTGAGCGCGGATGCGGCGGTCGAGGAATCGGGGATGACGATCCACTCGACCCGGTCGACATGGGCGATTTTAGGCCCGGCGGTCCAGTCGGGCGTGCCGCCGGGGCGGGGCACGTAGCCGTCGAAGCGCTCGTACACGGTGCGCGCGCCGGGCACCCGCTCGCTGGCGACGTAGCGGAACGGCCCGCTGCCCACCGCCTCCGTCAGGACGGCGAACGCGTCGGTGCCGGCCAGGCGCTCTGGCATCATCGGGCACATGCTGCTGGCGACCTTGCCGAGGGCTGCCGGCAGCAGCGGGAACGGCCGCTTGAGGCGGAACAGGATGGTGCGGTCGTCCGGCGCCGAGACCTCATCGGTGGCGGCCATCAGCGCCTGCCCGAACGCATCGCGCTTGCCCCAGCGCCGGATGCTGGCCACGCAGTCGCGCGCGAGCACGGGCGTGGCGTCGTGGAACATCAGGCCGGGGCGCAGCGTGAGCCGCCAGGCCAGGCCGTCGGCCTCCGTCACGACGCCGTCCACCATCTGCGGCTGCGGCGCGAAACTGCTGTCCTGGCCGAACAGCGTGTCGAACACGGCGAAGCCGTGGTTGCGCGTGATGTAGGCGCTGGTCGCCACGGGGTCGAGCAGCGGCAGGTCGACCTGGGGGATGAAGCGCAGCACCCGGTGCGCCTGCGACCGTGCGATCCGGGGCGACGCGAGCGCCAGCGCCGCCGTGGTGGACGCCGTCAGAAATGTCCGGCGGTTCATGCGGCGGGAGCGCCGGTGAAGATGGCCTTCTTGATGATCGCGTGCACGCCCCAGTTGCCGTCCACCACCTGGGTGATGCCGAAATCCACCGCCACCGACATCAGCGAGATCGCCTCGTCCTCGGTCAAATGCTTCGTGCTCATCAGGAATTGCCGCATCTTGCGGAACGCGTCGCGCATCGCGAGGTCGATCGAGGACTTGCCGAAGATGTCGCTCTGCGCGTTGGGCCCGAGCTCGGCCAGGTAGTTCGGGTAGCTGAACCCCTGCAGCACCCAATCGTCGGAGGTTTCGATCATGGGGAAATTGAGCGCCTCCAGCGCCGTGCCCGCAAGGTCCGCCTGCTTGTGCAGCACCAACTGGAACGTGCCGGTCAGCGAACACTCGATGGCCGTCCCGCACAGCTCCGAATCTCCCTGGGAGGCGTGCGGGTCGCCGGCCGAGAACAGCGCCCCGTCCACCGCGACCGGGTAGTACATCGTGGCGCCCTTGCCGATGCGCCAGTTGTCGATGTTGCCGCCGGTGTAGCTGGGCGGAATGGAGTTGACGATGTCGGCCTCCTTCGGCGCCACGCCCATGGTGCCGAAATGCGGCCGCACCGGCACGCGGATGTCCTTCAGCACGCCCCAGTTCCGCTGGGTCTGGCTGTGATCGACCGGCAGCCCCGGATAGTCGATGATCTTGTGCACCACGCCGGCCGGGTCGGTGACGGTGGGCCAGCGGAAGTTGTACAGCGCGCGCGCCCAGTTGCGCTCCCCGGCGGCGTCGATCTCGTAGATCGTCACCACCTCGCGCGGGCGCTCGCCGGTGATCAGGTCCTTGTACTGGAAGCCCCAGTTGGCGGCGGCGTTGCTGCCGAAGGCGAGGCCCTTGAACTGCGGGTTGGCGCAGGGCCGCGGCCTCACGTCGAGGATTCGCACCTCCAGCACGTCCCCCGGCGCGGCGCCCCGGATGGCGACCGGCCCGGTGCAGATGTGCACGCCCAGCCCGCCCCCTGCGCCCACGGCGGCGTCGAGCGCGCCGGCCCCGCGGCGGGTCACACCTTTGCGGTCCTTGGTCCAGAGGTAGACGCTTTCGGCCCCGGGATCGCCCTGGATCATGCGTTCGCTGTCGTCGCTGGCCTGGTGCGTGAGCGTCTCGATGGTGACGTAGTCGCCCGAGTTGATCTCGACCTGCGGCTTGAGCAGCTTGCTGAAGTAGCCCCAGTGCACCGTGTCGGCATTGGCCGGCAAATGGTAGAAACTGGTCTGCGGCGGCTGCTTGGCCGTAGCGGCCTGGGCCAGCGCCGGCGACACGAGCGAGAGCCCGCCAGCCGCGAGGGCCGCCGCCCCACCCGTGGCGGCAAAGGTGCTTTTCAGGAACGCGCGGCGCTCCGACGCCATGGTGGCGTGGAAGTCCTGCAGGTGCCGTTCGAACTCGGCGCAGCTTGGGTCGTCACCTCGGCACATCCGGCGTCCCTCCTGATACGGAGGGAGGTGCTGCAAAACCGGTGCCAGTTCAGTAGCCGCGCGCCCGGTCGAACAGGTTGGGCAGCTTGCGTCCTTGCTCGAAGGCGCGGAGGTTCTCGAACACCACATCCAGGCTGCGCGCGTTGTAGGCCAGCCGGTCGTCGCTCGACACGTGCGGCGTCATGATCAGGTTGGGAACCGTCCACAGGCGATGGCCCGGCGGCACCGGTTCCGGCACGAACACGTCCAGCACCGCCCCCGACAGCGCCCCGGCGTCGAGCGCGTCGCACAGCGCGTCCTGGTCCAGCAGCGCGCCGCGGCCGATGTTGACGACCCCGGCGCCGGGCGGGAGCAGCCCGATGCGGCTTCGGTCCAGGATGTTGCGAGTCGCCTCCGTCAGCGGACAGGCGAGCAGCAGGAAATCCGCGTCGGCCAGGGCCGCGTCGAGGTCGGCCGTCGGCAGCACCCGCTCGCACGCCGCGTGCGGCAAGGGGCGGGCGCGCACCCCCGTGACCCGCATGCCGAAGCGGGCCGCGTGCTCGGCCACCGCCCCGCCCAGACTGCCCAGTCCGACGACAGTCAGCCGGCGGCCGGCGATGACGCTGCTCGCCTGCCGCCGCCACACGCCCGCGCGCTGGCTGGTGACCAGGGCGGGCAGGCGATTGGCCAGCATCAGCAAGGCCATGATGCCGTATTCGCCGGCCTTCGGCCCGTGGACGCCCCGGTTGTTGAGCACGAGGACGTCCGGCGGCAGGCTTTGGAAGGGCACGGGGTCGAGCCCGGCGGAGGTGCAGAACAGCAGCTTCAGCCGCGGCGCATCGACCGGGAACAGCTTTTTCGTAATCCCGGTTGCGGTCACCAGCGCCTCCGCTTCGGGCATCGCGCGCGCGAAGTCGTCCAGCGTCTCGCCGATGCTCACCTCATGCCGGTCGTCCGCCAATCCCGCACGGGACGCGGCTTGCTGCCATTCCGACCGGGCGATCGGCTCGCTCAGCATGCCGGGCAGGTTCTGGACGTGGATGCGCATGGTGTCTTCCTCGCGGTTTTCCCGGGACTGCGGCTGCTACGCCGTACGCCGTCCCTCGCGCAACTGGGGACACGGCAATGACCATCGCGTAGTCTCGCCGCACCGTGGCTCGGCTTGACGCCGGCCGACGATGGAGAGGTGGGCAATGAGCGCGTTCGATTGCGTGGTTCGGGGCACGGTCGTCACCGCGTCCGACATCGTGCCAGACGGCTATGTCGCCATCCGCGGCGAGACCATCGCCGCGATCGGGCAGGGCGCGCCGCCGGCTGCCGCGCGTTTGCTGGACTACGGCGGCCATTTCATCCTGCCCGGGCTGGTGGACGGCCACTTGCACACCGCCTCGGCGATCGGCTGGCCCGGGATCGAGGGAGCGACCCGCAGCGCTGCGGCCGGCGGGGTCACGACCTGCGTCGACATGCCCTACGACGTGCCGGAGCCGGTCACCGACGCCGCCCTGCTCGCGGACAAGATCGGCTGGGTCGAGCGGACGTCGCACGTCGACATGGCGCTCTACGGCACCATCCGGAAGCAGGGCGGGGTGGCGGCGATTCCGGGGCTGGCGGCGGCGGGCGTGTGCGCGTTCAAGCTGTCGACCTACGAGTACGACCCGGTGCGCTTCCCGCGCATCGACCACGCGACCATGCTCGCGGCATTCGCCGCGATCGCCCAGACCGGATTGCCGGTGTGCGTCCACAACGAGGACCAGGAGCTTGTCGAGCATTTGACGCGGGAGGCGAAGGCGGCGGGCGAGACCCACGCCATCATGCATTGCCGCACCCGCCCGCCTTTGGCCGAAACGATGGCGGACTTGGAGATCTTCGAAATCGGGCTGCAGACGGGGGCGCGCGTGCACCTCGCCCACTCCTCCCTGGCCCGCGGCTTCGACCTGGCCGAGGCGTTCCGCGGCATGGGCGGGCAGGCGACGGGCGAGGCCTGCATCCAGTATCTGTGCATGACGGAGGCCGACATCGTCCGTCTGGGCGGGCGGGGCAAGTGCAATCCCCCGTTCCGCACCGCCGAGGAGGTCGAGCGGATGTGGCAGGCGCTGCTGGCCGACCGGATCGCCTACGTCTCGACCGACCATGCGCCCTGGCCGGCCGACCGGAAAAGCTCGGACGATATCTTCGCGTGCGGCGCCGGGCTGATCGGGTTGCAGAGCTTCGCGCCGCTGATGTTCACCCTGCTCGCCGAACGCGGCCTGCCGCCGACCCTGATGGCGACGTACTGCGCCGAGCGCAGCGCCCGCTTCCACGGGCTTTGGCCGCGCAAGGGGGCCATCCGCGTGGGGTCCGACGCCGACCTGGTGGTGCTGGCGCCCGGCGAGTTCACCTTCGACGCGGCGGCCATCCAGGACCGGCCGGACCTGCGCTGGTCGCCATACCACGGCCGTGCCATGCGCGCCCGGGTGGCCGCGACGCTGCTGCGCGGCCGGCTGGTCTGGGACGGCGCGGAGGTGCTGGCCCGGCCCGGCGACGGCGTGTTCCTCAAGCGGAGCGCCGCGTGATGGAACGGATTTTGACCGTCGCCGCCGCCCAGCTCGGCCCCATCCAGAAAGCCGAGCCGCGCAGCGTGGCGGTGGACCGCATGGTGCGGCTGATGGAGCGCGCGCACCGGCGCGGCGTGCAGCTGGTGGTGTTTCCGGAGCTGGCCCTGACGACGTTCTTCCCGCGCCATTATTATGACGACCTCGCCGAGGCCGATCGCTGGTTCGAAACGGCCATGCCGTCGCCCGACACCGCCCCGCTGTTCGCGGCGGCCAAGCGCACCGGCATCGGCTTCCACCTGGGCTACGCCGAGATCGTGGCGGAAGCCGACGAGACCGGGGTGGTCCGCCGCCGCCGGTTCAACACCGCGATCCTGGTAGGGCCGGACGGCGACATCATGCTGAAATACCGCAAGGTGCACCTGCCAGGCCACGCCGAGCACATCCCGGCCCGGCGCGTGCAGCACCTGGAGAAGCGGTATTTCGAGGTCGGCAACCTCGGCTTCCCCGTCATCCGCGCGCCGCTCGGCGAGCTGGAAGGCGTGAACGTCGGCATGATGATCTGCAACGACCGCCGCTGGCCCGAGGCGTGGCGGGTGCTGGGACTGCAATCGGTGGAGCTGGTGCTGCTCGGCTACAACACGCCCAGCCTGAACCAGGAGGCCGAAGGCTTCGAGGCGCCCCACCTGCGCGTCTTCCACAGCCACCTCTCGATCCAGGCCGGCGCGTACCAGAACGCATGCTTCGCGGTCGCCACCGCCAAGGCCGGCGTCGAGGATGGGTGCGAGCTGTTCGGCCACTCCATCATCGTCAATCCGCAGGGCGAGATCATGGCCCAGGCGACGAGCTGGGACGACGAGCTCATCACCGCCGACTGCGACCTGGGCATGTGCGCGCTCGGCCGCACCACCATCTTCGCGTTCGACAAGCACCGCCGTCCGGAGGCGTATGGGCGCATCACCGGCCAGGTCGGCGCGACAGCTCCGCCGGTGTGGCGACGCTAAGCCTGCATCACCGCGCCGATTGCCTGGAGGGCGGCGGCTTGGCAAGGCTCGATCACCGGCACCCCGGCCGCCGCCTGCACGGCCGCGCGATGCCGGGCCATGCCGGTGCAGCCCAGCACCACCGTGCCGGCGCCAGACGCGACCAGCGCCCGCGCGGCCTCGATCAGCCGCGCCTGGAGCGCCGCGCCGTCCAGCAGCGCGGCCATGGACACGTTCAGCGCGATCTCGGCCGCCAGCCGCGCCTCCAACCCCATCGCCCGCAAGGCGGCCATATGGCGCGGTTTCGACGCCTCCACGATGGCGATGATCCCGAACCGTTCCGCCCGGGCCACAGCCGCCGCGACGGCGCAGTGGAACACGCCGAACACCGGGCGGTCGGTTGAGTTTCGCACCGCTTCGACGCCGGGGTCGGACGCGCACGCGATCACGTAGGCGTCGGCAACGCGGGTTTCCACCAGGCGGCACAGCGGCGCGACCACGCCGTGCCAGTCGCGCCAGGTCAGGATTGCCGGCGGGCCGTCCCGCAAGGTTGCGACCTCGAACGCCGGGCCGCCGGGAAAGCGGCACGGGGCAAGGGCCGCGTCGATCCCGGCGCTGCAGGCGACGGAGCTGTTGGGATTGACGACCAGAACCGTGGACATGGCGTTTCCTGCTTGCGGCACCGTTATTGCAGCGTCCAGCATGCCCTCTGCAACCTTGGACCAACCCCGCATGACCCTCCGCCGCGCCTTGCTCGCCTGCTTTCTGCTGGTCTCCGTCGCCGCACGGGCGGAAGAAGCGCCGCTGCGCACGGCCGTCGACGGCACGTTCGCGCCGTTCGCGTTTCCCCGCCTCAGCGGCGGCATCCAGGGCTTCAGCGTCGACCTGTTCACCGAGGCGGCGCGGCGCATGCACCGTACGATCACCATCGACAGCGCCAGCTACTCCGGCCTGATCCCGGCATTGGATTCCGGGCGCTACGACTTCATCGCCGCGCCCACGACGGTGACGAAGGAGCGCGCGGAGCACCTGCTGTTCGCCGACGGATACACCTGGACGGAGTTCCAGTTCGCCATCAAGCGCGGCTCGCCGCCGATCACGTCGCTGGAGGATTTGCGCGGCAAGGCCATCACGGTCAACAAAGGCAGCGCCTACGATGCGTGGGCCGGCCAGAACGCGGCGAAGTACGGCTTCACCTCGCAGGCCTACGACAACAACACCGACGCGATCCAGGCCGTGCTCGGCGGCCGCGCCTACGCCAACCTGGCGGGCAATGCCGTGCTGAAATACGCCGCGACCAAGCTGCCACAGCTGGTGCCGGACTTCGCCGTCGCCGATACTCGCGCCCAATGGGCGGCCCCGTTCCGCAAGGACGAGACAGCGCTGCGAAACCAGGTCCAGGATGCCGTCAGCTGCATGAAGCAGGACGGAACGCTGGCCAAGCTCAGCGAGAAATGGTTCGGCGCCGTCCCAGCCGCCGACGATTTGGAGCGGGTGATAGATCCCGGCTACGGCGTGCCCGGCATGCCCGGCTACGACCCGGCGCCGCACGACCTCCACTGTGACTAGGCCGATCGTCGATGCGCGCGCAATCCACAAGCATTTCGGCGCCCAGCACGTCCTGAAGGGCGTGGACCTGATCGTCGCCGAGCGGGAGCTGGTGTTCGTCATCGGCCCGTCCGGCTCCGGCAAGTCGACGCTGCTGCGCTGCCTCAACCGGTTGGAGACGCCGACATCGGGCGCGATCACCATCGACGGGATCGACCTGCTCGACCCGCGGACGGACATCAACCGGGCGCGGCAGCGGATCGGGATGGTGTTCCAGTCGTTCAACCTCTACCCGCACATGACCGCGTTGGGGAACGTGACTCTGGCGCTGCGCCGGGTCGCGGGCCATGGCCGGGCGGAGGCGGACGAGATCGGCCGCGCGGCGCTGGCGCGGGTCGGGCTGGCCGATCGCGCCGGCCACCGTCCGGGGCAGCTCTCGGGCGGCCAGCAGCAGCGGGTGGCGATCGCGCGCGCGGTCGCGCTGAAGCCGCGGGTGATGCTGTTCGACGAGCCGACCAGCGCCCTCGACCCCGAGCTGGTCGGCGACGTGCTGGGGGTGATGCGGCAATTGCGCGAGAGCGGCATGACGATGGTGGTCGTCAGCCACGAGATGGGGTTCGCCCGCGCGGCGGCCGACCGCGTCGTGTTCATGGCCGACGGCGCCGTGGTCGAGCAGGGAGCGCCGGAGCAGGTGTTCACCGACCCGGCGCATGCCCGCACCCGCGCCTTCATCGGCCAAATCCGCAACCACTGAATGACCTTCGCCGACACCTTCCTGGACGGCGCCGTCATGACGCAGGTCCTGCCCAAGATCGTCGAGGGCTTCGGGCTCACGGTGGAGTTGGCCGTGCTGATCGTGGCCACGGGGCTGCTGGCGGGACTGGCGCTGGCGCTGGTCCGCAGCCTGGGCGTGCGCCCGTTGAACTGGCTGATCGTGTTCGTGGTCGACCTGTTCCGGGCGCTGCCGCCGCTGGTGATCATCGTGCTGCTGTATTTCGGCGCGCCCGCGATGGGCGCCACGCCGTCGGGCTTCGCCTGCACCTGGGCCAGCCTGTCCCTGGTGCTGATGGCCTTTGCCGAGGAGATCATCTGGGCCGGCCTGAACGCCGTGCCGCGGGGCCAGTGGGAGGCGGCGCGGTCCACCGGACTCGGCTTCGCCCCGGCGATGGCGTTCGTCGTGCTGCCCCAGGCGCTGCGGATCACGATCCCGCCGCTCACCAACCGCACCATCGCGATCACCAAGGGCACGGCGCTCGGCTCGGTGGTGGCGGTGCAGGAAATCCTCTCGCAGGCGTCGTCCGGCATGTCGTTCAGCGGCAACCCGTCGCCGCTGACGCTCGGAGCCGCGGCGTACTTGCTGCTGTTCCTGCCGGTCGTGGCGTTCGGGCGCTGGGTGGAGCGGCGCTTCAGGTGATCGAGACGTTCTTCAACGCCGACATCGCCATCGCCGCCTGGCCGATCCTGTGGCGCGGCCTGATGATGACGGTGGCATTGTCGCTGCTCGTCGTGCCGCTCGGTTTCGCGTGCGGGCTGGGGCTGGCGCTGCTGTCGACCGTGCCCAGCCGGACGCTGCGCTGGGCGCTGGTGGCGTGGGTCGACCTGTTCCGCGCCTTCCCACCGCTGGTGCTGCTCGTGTTCCTATACGCCGGGCTGCCGTTCGCCGGGATCGAGCTGGGCGCGGTCGGCTGCGTGGCGATCGGCTTCTTCCTCAACACGGGGGCCTACTATGCCGAGGTGATCCGCGCCGGCCTCGATAGCGTTCCGCCGGGCTTGAGCGAGGCCGCCCGCAGCACGGGACTTGGCCCGGTGCAGACCCTGCGCTTCGTCGTGCTGCCCCCCGCCCTGCGCAACGTGCTGCCCGACCTCGTGTCCAACACTCTGGAAGTGGTGAAGCTGACCTCGATCGCGAGCGTGGTGGCGCTGCCCGAACTGCTGTTCCAGGCCCGGCAGGCGCAGAGCGTGACCTACAACCCAACGCCGAT
>JAABUX010003237.1_pt1 | contig 21813 bp, 35 predicted proteins | sample 5561851 | NCBI WGS metagenome assembly JAABUX01 (sample SAMN10711883, study PRJNA513361) | rock metagenome | isolation source: Antarctica rocks | place: Antarctica: Victoria Land, Richard Nunatak red sandstone | collected 2016-01-03 | reverse complement strand
ACGGACCCGCATGCACATGGGCGCCCGGTGCCGCTGCTGCCACCTGAACCGCGCTCGCGGAGCCTGGCGTGCACGCCGCGGCGGCGGGGCAGCAGCCCACGCCTGCTGCCTGCGGCGCGGCCGGGGCTGCGGGTGCGGCAGGCGCAGGCGCGTCCGCGTCCGGCAGCGGCCGTATATACCCCTTGCACACCAGGTCGCCGGCGTGCAGCACCTACGCCAAACTAGGAGCAATTCAACCCCAGCCTCCACGGTGGGATGCGGAGCGTGCGCGCAGCCAAGCACGCCTGGCCTCCCCCACAGGAAGACATGCAAATGGCAGGAGAAGACGACCTGACGTTGGGTATCCGGCCATGCACGGACGCCAAGGCTTCAGAAACCCTGAAGGGATGGCAGGCTTCACCTCACATCTGGAAACGCTAAGGCTTCAGAAACCCTGAAGGGATGGCAGGCTTCACCTCACATCTGGAAACGATAAGGCTTCAGAAAACCTAAAGAGACGGCAGGCTTCACCTTACACCTGGAAGCGCTAAGGTTTCTCAATCCTGGAGAGAACGGAAGGCTTCACCTCATACCTGGAAGCGCTGCCGCGCGTCGAGCGCCACGCGCAGCGCGGCCGCGCCGCCCGCCGCCAGCGGCACCGCCTGCAGGATGGCCACGTGCTCGAACAGCACCGGCAGCGCCGCCGCCGGGCGGCCCAGGCGCGCCGCCAGCGCGGCCCAGGCGGCCTGCAGGAAGGCCGCCGCCTGCGCCGCATGCGGCTCGCGCTGGTACTGAGGGTGTGGCGTGAGCGCAATCTGCAATGCTTGTCACAGCGTGATGCGCACATGCAAGCGCTACCAAGAGCAGCCCAGCAACTGCAATGCAGTGTGGATCGTAAGTGGAAACGAGCATGCTGGGCCTGCACCGGCAGCAGAATAACGCCGTCCACGACATGGTCTGCCAGGTAGGCATCTGCCTCATGGCCTGTGTGTCAACGCCAGATGTGATTTCATTCCCAGCTAGCTGCTTGATGGCTGCTGTTGGCTGACCAGTTATAAGCTTCAGCAGTATCCAGAAGGTTTCGAAGCTGTGATACTTACAACGGTTGCATCATGTGCATACCCTCTGTACTGCAGATGCCTTCACAAGTTGGCACAGAGCGTATGCTTGCATGGGTCCTGCCCAGCAGGGTGGTGTGACGCGCCCAGGTCAAAGGTCCGACTGGAGCCCGCAGCCGCGTCGGGCAGCGGCGGCGGCCCGAGCGGGTACGTCTCGCGGTGGTCCCACGCGCACAGCGCCTCGGTGACGTCCCGCGGCACTGCGCGCGCCTCGCCCCGAGCTAGTCGAGCCCAACTTAGCATGTGCATTGCGTTTCCGCACTTGCCATCCACAGCTTTGCACAGTGGTGCGCAAGCTTGAGTTCCGTGCAGGATTGCTATTGGGGGACACGCAGCAGGCTGCTCGCGCTTGGGCTAAAGGAGCTCTAGGCACCGGTGTGCACTTGGGAGGCATGCAGCAGGCTGCGGCGCAATGTGTTGCAGCCAGAGCTCTTTGTGACAAGCTTCATTTAGGAGGCCATGCAGCAGGCTGCGGCGCACGCTCGGGGCTGAGCGGCGCAACCGGAGGCGGTGGCGCCTGCCACGCAACGCGCACGCCCAGGCGCCACAGCTCTGCTACTGCCGCTGGCAGCGTCTGCGCGGCCGGCTCGCCTCGCCGCATGGCTGCCACGTAGGGCAGGTCCGGGCGGCCTGGCGGCATGCCGCACAGAATGGGCTACCACCGCATGCAGCAGAGACCCTTTTAGGAGATAAATAATGCGCGCAGTGCGCATCGACACGTCTAGCTTGACGCAAAAGGGTTGTCCTGCAGAAGCACTCTCGTCCAGTAGTAAGGGGGGCGCTCTGGGCTTACTGCATGACCACACAAAACTGACCTTGATTAAGTACTGATGCTGTGGCAATAAAGCTGGGAACGCAGCAGGGGTAGCAGCCGTGATCGAGTGAAAGCGTGCATAACAGAGCATGTTTGAAAAACCTAAACGGATTTAACATGTAACATGTAACCACATGTAACCCAGAGAGAAACATATTCCCTCAGGGTGCGGCAGCACCTTGGCGCAACGGCCCGCGCAGCAGCGAGTGCGGCCCCACCTCCAGCAGCACCGCGCCCTCGGGCACCGCCGCAGCGGCGTCCGTGAACAGCACGCGCCTGCTGAATGCAGCCACCTGTGTCGCACCGGCGGCAACTGAGCGACTGTGAGAGCCCCGTGCCAGAGCTAAGCATGCGTGCTCTCCTCCCGGTGTGCATGCAAAAGCAAAATCCCAAGCCACTCTATGCATATGCTCAGAGCTTGCTGCCTTCCGCTAGTCCTGCTCCAATTCAACCTGGGAGTGCAAGGCACACAGGTTGCCATGGCCGCAACCCAGCCAACCATGCTCGGCGTGCACGAGAAGGGACGGAATTCTGAGAGCACACATGGTAGGCGGCGGAGCAGCGAGCTGCTGCAGGGTCGGTGCTCTTCGGGCCGAAGGTGGACGACAGCCACGTTGGCGAGCGCACGCGCGGCTCGGGCAGGGCGTGCTCCAGCGCTGCGCGGCATGTTGGAGGCTTGTGTAAGAGAGTTTCAAGCTTCACGAGCTACGGTGACAGCCTGAGAGTCAAAAACACGAGATGCATGCGCAATGTCCGGCACAGCAGGCAGGGCGTGGCCCAGTGCTGCGCAGCATGTTTGTGACATGCGTGAGTACCCGCAAGCTCTGCCGCCATCCCATGCGCATGCTGGTTGTCCAGCGCATCAAGCGCTGCTCTGTCCACATTGGTTCTGCCCTACCTTTCTCGTGAAATTAAGAGTCAAACTGCTGCAAGCGAACACAGCACAGGACACTGGCCATCGGTCCAGCAAGCAGGCACCAGCGGTGCATCGGGGCCTGGCGTGCTACCTGCTGCAAGCCTCGGCTGCACGCATCATCAAGCGAGTGCCGGCGCGCACCGGCCTGCAGCTCGGCCAGCACAGGCTGCAGCATGGGCGAGTGGTACGCCACGCCGCCGGTCACCAGCTCGCGCACGAACGCGCCCTCCGCCGCCAGCTCCGCCAGCAGCGCGCGCAGCTCGTCCGCGGGGCCTGCACTGAGCGAAAACGCAGAGATGACCTGGGCAGCCCATGGCCAGCGAGTAGCTACTCGCCGCTGGCAGCACAGCGCCGCCTCCTTCCACTGTATTAGCAGCGCCGTGCCGACAAGGCCCCCAGGCCGCAAAACGATGTGCAGCTGAGGACTTTACTCTGGGCGCTACAGAGGGGACCGCCAATTTGTATTGAAGTCGCAATTGCAGTTGAGTACATAGCATTTTTTTTTTGAAACAACATATGAGGACTGCTCTAATTTCATCAAGTGCGAAATAGCAGCCAGGCATCACGCCGGCCAGCGTCGAGCTGGCGGGGCTGTTGTCGCAGGCGACCACGCAGCGCGCCGCGCCCGCGCCCGCGCGCGCCAGCCGCGCCTCGGCCTCGTGCGCGCCCAGGTCCACCGCGGCCATGAGCCCGCCCGCGATGCCCCGCTCCGGACACAGCCGGCTGGAGCCATACGCACCGACTCAGCAGTGCAAGTGGCATGGACAGGTGGCCAGGCAGCTGAGCGATTATAAAGTCTCCTTCCAATGAGTGGCAGGGACACTCTTGCAATAAAGTTGAGAGCAAATGCTTTCCACACACGCTGCCATGTATCACGTCCTAGCGCCGCAAGCATACACATGCATGGACGGCCACAGCGCTCCGCGCACGCTGCTCCGCGCAGCACGCATCGCCAGAGCATCGCGCGTCCGGCAGCTCGCCCGGCAGCCATGAGGAGGCGCTGGAGCGCACGTGGGGACACGCTTAGGGTCATCTAATGCTACCCCCTGGGCTCGCGGCGGGGCGCGCCTGCGGTGGAACGCGACAGCGAGCGTCTCCTTGCGGGTCAGCGCGCCGTCCGCGTAGCCGCATGTGATCTCCCCTGCGCAGGGTCAGGGTTAGGGTAAGCCGCCCAGACGCCCGGGCAGTGGGCGCCTTCCCGAGCAGCTCTGCAGTCGGGCGTACGCGGCGCAGGGGAGCGGGCGGCTGGCGGTGCGAGCGAGTCTGCACGTGCGGTGTGTCTGCGCGCGTGTGCCGCATGCGCAAGGTGATGATATAGATGCAGAGCTTAGCACGCAGGGGTGTCTGTTGAGGGAGGCTCAGATAGTCAACCTGGTCCGCAGGAGCTTCATGCTGTGATGACCGTGGACAGGCACAGGACAGGCTGGGGATACAGGCTCAGGCGCCGAAGCCGCCCCAGCCCCGACCTGCGGAGTGGCCGAGGACGCCGGCCGGGCGGATGCCGTAGTCGTCGCGCAGGACGTCCACGATGCCGATCTGGCGCGCGCGCCGGGCTCGCTCAGCGCCGCTGCGAGCAGGCAGCGTCTCTCCCACGGGGCCCGGCCATGGGGGCATCAAGCGCACAGTGCGCAGGGCAGAGCTTTCTACACCAGTTTTAGAGCGCGCGTGTGCATGGTAGCATGCGCTGCACGACACCCACCCGCGAGACACAGATCTGCTAGAGCGCAGAGCTTGCCACCTGTCACAAAAGATGCTCTCTTGGAGGCTGCAGCGGCAGCCACGGCTAGAGTCCGAGCCGGCTTGGCTGCACGCCTGCACGGCAATGATGCCGACCCCCGCGAGCGCGGCCTGCGGAGGTCCGCGCGCATGCGCGGGCACTGGCTGCCGTTGCCTGCAACTGTATAGGGTTAGGGTAAGGGGCGGAACGTTGCGCTGGCCGCCAGCAGGTCCGCGCCCATGCGCGGCCACTGGCTGCCGTTGCTGGCGCCCCCGTGTGCCGGCGCACACGCTCGCATTGCCTTGAAGCAGGCGGGTGGGCGGGCGCCCGACCTGGAAAGACAAACCAGACTGGCGGCGGCGCGGGCGGGGCGCGCGCGCTGCGCAGCTCGCCCCCGCGCGCCAGCGTGCCCCGGAACGGCAGCCGCGCGGCGTCGGCGCCCTGGCCGCGCGCGTAGCGTCGCAGCGGCGTGCTGCACTCCGCGACCCCTGCCCGCGCACAGGGCCATGGGCCCTCACATCAGCGCGAAGCCGCTAAGTCAAGGTGCAGCAGCCCTACATAGCTGCTGAGTCAGCCATTGAACAACATTAGTTCAGTTGGACTCTACTGCTACACTCTTTTGCTCATAGCACAGCTCTTGCCCGCATGCATAGCAATGACACTTTTGACTTTGTGGCCGTGCGACCAGGAGTCGCCTCGCACCCGCGCCGGTGACGGCCGCGACCAGCCGCGTCAGGCCCTCCTGGGTGCGCGCGGCCAGCGGCAGTGCCTCATCCAGCACTGCGCCGGGCTCAGGGGCAAGAGCAGTCTCGGCAGCACCACATGCGCGCGCATGGTCATCATTGATGACTATGGCCACAGGCTGGGGGTGCGCGACGCCGCGCCCGCAGCGCAGCAGCACGTGCGCGTTGGAGCCGCCAAAGCCAAAGCTGCTGACGGCGGCGAGGCCGCCGGGCCAGGCCACCGGCGCCGCCACGACGCGCAGCGTCTCGCCGGCCAGGCCGGCCGAGGCGGGGTTGGGCGCCGCGTAGTGCAGGTTCGCCGGCAGCGCGCCCGCCTCCGCGCCCAGCAGCACCTTAATGAGGCCGGCCAGGCCGGAGCAGCCCTCGGCGTGGCCCATGTTGGACTTGACGCTCCCAATGAGCAGGGGGGCCTCGGGGCCCCGCCCCGCGCCCGCCCCGTACACCGCGTCCAGCGCGGCCAGCTCCTGCGCGTCGCCGACGGCCGTGCCGGTGCCGTGCGCCTCCACGGAGCCGACGTCCGCCGGCGCCACGGCCGCGCCGGCGCACACGCCGGCCGCGAGCGCGGCCTGCGCGGCCGCGCTCGGGAAGGTGATGCCCTCGCGCGTGTGGCCGTCGTTGTTGGTGCCCGCGCCCAGGACCGCCGCGTAGGGCGGGCGCGCCGCCCAGATATAGGGTAGGGTTGGCTGTAGGGTGGGGGTAGCGCGCGGGCTGGGGTCGCCGGCGCAGGGCGTGGGGTCCGGCGCCGCCGGACCCGGCTCGGCGCGCTGCGCGGGGCGTGCTGCAGGCCGCCGGCGCAGCACGACCACGGCAACGCCCTCGGCGCGCGCGTAGCCATCGGCCGCCGCGTCGAATGCGCGGCACGCGCCGCCGGGCGACAGCATGCCCAGCCGCGCGAAGGCCAGCGAGTGGTGCGGGCGCAGCAGGCCGCTCGCGCCGCCCACCAGCGCCCAGTCCAGCCGCCCGGCCGCCAGCTCCGCATGCGCCTGCACAGAGGTGCCAGCCGCTGTGCTCAACTTGCGCCAGATAGCCATGCAGACCCGACGCGAATCGAATAGTATCGATCGGGCAGCCAGAGCCCACTTCACATGCCGGGGCAGACCGCGCGCCTCGGCCAGGGCGGTCAGCGAGGACGAGCAGGCGGTGTCGACGGCCTTGCTGGGCCCGCGCAGGTCGAACGTCCAAGAGAGCCTGTTGGCAAACATAGACGCGCTGCAGCCTGTGTGCTCGTAGCCGGTGATGCCGTCCGCGTCGCCCAGCCACAGCTGGTGCGCCTGCGCGCGCGTGCGCGCGGCGCGCGCTGAGCCCGAGCACGTGCCTGATGCTGTATTGCTCAGTGCGTCACAGACTCGCTTTTCATCCTGACTAATTGAGCACCGCACAAAGCAGAATATGTGTGCGTTTGGATGGCACCAAATTGCCATGTGAAGCCAGCGCCGCTTCGGTTGATCTCGGGGCCGCTGGAGTTGTGCTGTCACCGCTGCCACGCACGCGCATGCATGTGCGGCCTCAGGCTCGTGGGCGTGCTTTGTAGGAAGCCCCCGTGCACCTCGCTGCCGCATGCGCCGACGTAGACGCCCACGCGCGCGCTGCCACGCAGCGCGGCCGGATCCACGCCTGCGTCCGCCCAGGCCTCGTGCGCCACCTCCAGCAGCTTGCGCAGCTGCGGGTCCATGCGCTGCCGCGCACGCACGCCCGCCCGTGAGCGCAGCAGCGCGTGCTCAGCACGCCATGCTGGCAAGCCAGCCATCAAAATCCCTGACACTCTGCCGACTGTGGGAGAGCGAAAGGTCTGCTTTTGCAAGCGCAATGCCCTGAAGCACTGACGGTATGCTTGCCTGCGCGATTCCGTGTTCAGCAGTGCTGAACCAGCACGGCAAAGCAGCCGGCGCCAGTGCGGTCCGCGCTGGCCAGCACGCCGCCGGCAGCGCGCCCTCTGTTCACCCCGCCCGGCGGCCGGCACAGCGCTGCTGACTCGCGGGCGCCGCGCACCTGCGCCTGCTTGCCGTGCACCGAGAAAAAGCCGGCGTCGAAGCGGTCCGCGTCGGGCAGCTTGCCGCAGCGCGCCGGCGTGCCGAGTGCGCCGGGCGGCCAGCGCCGCGCGTCTGCGGTCAGCATGTCGGTGCCCGCCGCCAGGTGCCGCCAGAACGCGCCCGCGCTGGCCGACTCTGGGAAGCGGCAGGCCAGGCCCAGCACCTCCACCACGCCGCCGGCCGCGCTAGCGGCGGGCCCTGCTGCCGGTGCGCAGGCTGCCGGTGGCGTGCTAGTGTCGGGTGCGGAGAGGCCAGAGCGGCCCCGCGGCATCCCGGAGGCGTCTGCAGCGTCGCCGGGGCCGGGCTGCGCGGCCACTGCCCAAGCGGGTGCAGGCACGCCAGCGCACGGCGCAGAGCAGCCGCCCGGGCCCTGCGCCTCTGGGGCGCTGTGAGCGCCGCACGGTTGCGGCTGTGCCGCTGCTGCGCAGCTTGCTGAGGGTGCGCTCATGCTGAGGGTGCCTGCCCTGCGCGTGTGTGCCTACGCTACACAACTGCACACACGTCTACATGGGCACAACGTCCCAGTGGTGTAGTGTATAGCCGTGCGACAAGCACGGTGCTCGTCACGGCTGCAGCGGCATTGCATGCGCTCGGTACGTTTCCAAGGACGCAAGAGCTTTAGCAGCGTCTACGCGCCAAAGCACTACACTCAAGCTAGTCTCTCGTGGCACGTCGCGGGAGAGGAGCACACGGACTACCGCGTAGTTCCCGCGGAAGCTGAAACCGCGGGAGCGTGACAGCTACACACGCCATTCAAATCTCACATGTCCCGCCATGATGATCGCCTGCAACCACATCAGCTGCGGCGTTCACGCAATGCCGTCCTTGAAGAAGGCGTCGTATGTGCTGCCGCCCTCGTCGTCGAGCAAGCCCAGAGTCTTGAGGCGCCGCTCCTGCCCCGGCACCGCGCGCGCGCTCAGGGCGCCGCTCCCGTCAGGGCCTTGGAGCGCATGAACAGGGGTTGAGGGGCAGGACTTTCATTTGCATACATTAGGCTTGCGTGTTCGACACCGAGCAGGCTATCGTAACGCCCGCCGCGCTCGGAGGTGCGGGGGCACCTGGTAGAACTCGAGGGAGCCGATGCGGTCCGCGCGCGCCTCGAACCAGCGCAGCGTGCTGTCCAGCGCCTCCTTCTCGCCCAGGCGCACCTGTGCGCGGGGCACCGTCTCAGAACCTGAGAGCCACCAGCCACCAGCCGCGCGCTGGCAAAGCAGGCCGCTCCTCACACGACTGTAAAGCCGTTCACATGGTCCAGGAACGCATGGCATTTGGGCGCCGTCTAAGAGCCACCCGCGCGCTGGCAGAGCAGGCCATTCCCACACGTAATTAGAGCCGCTCGCGTGGTTCACGCACGCATGGCACTCGGGAAGGCCGCGGCGTGCAGGGCTGGCCGGCACAGGACTCCAAGCAGCACCGACTGCACAATGCGAGGCATCATGCACGCGCTTGCTCGCGTGCTTTTCCCACAGCGCCCAAGGGCCCCACCTGCACGGCCATGGCCAGGCGGCTGCCCGGCGGCGCAGCGCGCGCGGCGCGCAGGTCCGCCTCGATGCCGCCGGCGTAGCCCTGCGCGCAAGCGCACACCGAATCAGGGGTATTGTAGGGTAGGAGAATCAGGTTAGGGTAATATAACCCTATAGCCAGCGCGCGGTCGCTCACACTCGCCACGGACAGCGTCGACGTCGCCAGGCTGTCCCACTGCTTGCAGGCAGGCAGCAGGATTGGCACGTACGGTGCCGCGAGCTGCCCGCGCCGAGGCGTCCAACATATAGCACTCCAGGGGCCGCCGGACTTTATAAAAATGGTGCTCGTCCTGCCTGTGTGCAGTCCCCGCGCAAGCCTGCGCACAGCCCAGGCAGTGCAGGGGAGCGGGCGCCGGGCACCTGCAGCGCGCCGCGGCAGCCGTCGGCCATCGACTGGTACACCGCGCGCTCGTTTGCCTCGCTGACCGGCTTGAGCATGTGGCCCCAGGCGTCGTTCCTGAACAGGCTCTCCAGCAGGAACGCGTCGCTGCCTGCGCGCGCACGCGCGCTGGCTGATGGCCGCGCAGCGCATGCCTCTGCCATGCAGTACTTTCATGCTAGGAGCCCGCGCCGCCATACCAGGAGGTTGAACGAATGTGCATGCCCAGTCGGGAGTCGGACGTGGCAGGCAGCCGCGCCCTTCGCGACGCGCCTGCTCGCAGGGAGGCCTTGCAGGGTTTGCAGCATGAGGTAGACATTGCGAGTCACACTGACCAGTGCTGCAGTGCCGCGGTCCTGCACCAGCGGAGGCAGGCCGCACGCAAGGCTCCTATTGTTCCAGAGCAGGCTGAGCATGCTGACATGCGCGTCTCCAGACGCGGCGCGCCGCGTGCGGCAGCGCGCCGGCCGCACCGGACAGGTTGATGAGGCGCAGGAAGCCCAGCAGCGAGTCGGACGGCTCGCGGCCGGCCAGCAACGTGAACTGCGCGTCGGCCGTCAGGTCGGCCGCCTCCAGCACGTCGGCCTTGTCGTCATGGAAGCGGTCGCCGGCCGGCAGCGCCAGCTCCAGCAGGAAGCCGCCCTGCCGGCAGCGGCATGATAGGGTAGGATTAGGTCAGCTCCAGCATCAAGCCCCCCTGCCGGCGGCGGCTTGCGCGCTGAGGCTCGCGGATGGGTGGCCAGGGACAGGGCATGGTGCCGTCGGCCCTATACCGCCCATCAGCAGCTCGCCAGCTGCTACCTCCCTGAGGCACACTTGCTCCTGCAGCGCCTGTCAGTCCAAACCCGCGGTCCCGCACAGTGCCAGTGTAGCTCAGGCGCTCAAGCGACAGGGTGCAGGGTGCAGGCACGTACGGCGAGCACCGCCTCGACAGGCCCATTGTCGGCCGCTGCATCCCCTGCCCCGGGCCTGGGAGGTACCAACACTGCCTGGGGGCCATGCGCGGACACGCTGGCCGGGCCAGCATGTGATGTTGTTATACCTTTTCACTTACGTCTTTTGACAACACTCTGGTCTCCATACCCTACCATAATCATGTAGGGTTTGCCAGCCGCGCGCCTGCAGGGTCTCCGCGTCCAGCACGCCGTGGTCCAGCAGCACCTGGCTGTCCAGCTTGCCCGCGCCATAGTCCATGGCCACCGCCTCGCCGGCCGCGTAGTCCCGGTCCGCCTCCAGGCTGGCCGCCTGCGCCGCGCGCCCTGTGTCGGCGCGCCGCTCGGCGGCCTGATGCGGCGCAGCTCACCGAGCGAGCGGCCGCACGGCGTCGGGACACGCCAGGCTCGCGAGCAATGAACAAGTACAGCAAGCAAGTGCACTGCTGCAGGCACGTGCATCAGAGCATGCATTTGCATGCCTGCAAACGATGGGTGATGTGCTCAGAGCCAAGTTTGTGGTACGGCGACATGGTGAGGCGGGATGCGGACGGCATGCCAGGGTGAGAGCAGCCACGCGCCTGGCCGCGCCCGAAAAGGCCGCCGCCGACGCGCCACTGCGGCGCGCCCCTCCTGTGTGCGGCCTGCCGCGCGCGCTGCACGCGTGAGCGCCCTGTCGCAGATGGGCGCCTGCCTGCATATCTCCGTGCCGGGCAGCTTCTGGGGGAATCGCTGCCTGGCAGCGGGTCGCAAGTTTGCCGGTCAGGCACTGCACGCGCTCCCGCACATCTTCTGTGTAAAGAGAGAGGAGCGGGTGATGCAATGAGCGCCTGTCGCTTGTCAGGGCCAGGCGCATCGCAGCCATATTGAAATGTGCCAAGCTACGCGGGATCGCGAGGCGCGGCGATGCGCACCAGGTCGGCCAGGGGCACGAGCGCAATTGCTGCGGCGTCCAGAGGCGCGTGCGTGCGCGCGCGGACCGTGCCGACCGCCCACAGGAAGCGCTCGTAGCTGCGCCGCCCCCAAGCAGGCATTACGGACAGCACTAATCACGAGGACGGCCCAGCCTGGCTAACGATTTTCACAGCAAGTTGGCACTGCTGCTGCGATCATAGCTTGCACGTGCCCCCTGGGTTTTTTTTGGAACTAAGCATGCTCCTCAGACATCTTGAGGCAACCAACCGTGTCACGCCTCAGAACCGTGCTCTTCACACCGTGCGACCCAGCAATGCTTCCACCCTGGATGAGCTGGGATGCACCTGAACGCATCAGCTGGGAACATGTCCCGGTTGGGCGCCAGCAGCGAGGACTCCAGCTCGCCATACTTTGCCTCGAAGAACTGCCTGCAGGGGTGCGCGGGCGTCAGCGCCTGGTGCGAGCGCCAACCCCCTTCACCGTGCAGCTTGGGTTCACGCAACCGCCCACGCCTGGCAGCCTCTGCATGTGGCTGACACAGAGGGTGGGCAGCGGCCACACACAGCGCGTGTCACGCGAGCGCTGGCCGCTTGCTGGCAAACCGAGCACCCGCCAGAGCGCGGGCGCACATGGGCACCTCCTGCCTGGAGCTGCGCTCTGAAAGCAGAACTCTCCGGCCTGCCGGTCACGCAGCTCGGCGTCGTTGCAAACCAGTAAGTCTCTCCACGGACTTCCAGAACCCCGCTGCAGCGCAACAAGACAGAGTGCAAGACTGCCGGGAGACACAGGGAGTGGCCGCCAGCACGGCGCTCGCGCTCTGGGCGCGCGGGGGCGCGCCTGTAGCCGCGCACGGACGTCAGCACCTGCGTGCCCTCCAGCTCGGCCAGCTCGGCGTCGCTCCAGAACAGCGGCGCGCCGCACTCCTCCGGCAGCGCGTCCAGGTACGGCCGCCAGGGCGAGCGCGGCGCGGCGCGCTCGGCCAGCAGGAACAGCGCCAGCTGCAGCCAGGGCTCCAGGCCGGCCACGAGCGGGCCGAGCGGCGAGCGCGCGACGGCGTCCGCGGCCAGCCACGCGCCCGCCGGCACGCTGAACAGGGGCTGGCCCCTGCCCCACGCACGAGGCGCGGGCTCGCAGCGACGCCCGCACCTCCTCGTGCACCAAGTAACAGCACAGTCGGGTGCAAGGACACGGGGAGGCGTCCGGCGCCCCAGAGGTCGCTCGCGGAGCGATACGAGGCTGCTCATCAACACCAGAGAGCAGAGTCGTGCAGGCGCTGCCACGCACCTGGCCACCGGGCGTGCGGTGACGAGCTGCAGCGCGCCGTCCGCGCCGCAGGCCGCGACGGCGTTGCTTTTTTCGCGCGGCACGCCGCGCTGCTCCAGCCACGCCGCCAGGCCCTCAGCCAGGGCCACGCTGCCCGCTGGCGCCTGCGTCTGCAGGCTCGCTGCAAGCCGCACCAGCAAGCGGCGCGCCGGGGCGCGCTGCCTTGCGGCGTGCGCGGCGCCGGAGCTCCGCTGCACGGACGCGAACCGCCGTGCGGTGCTTTGCGCATAGCCTGTGCCCGCGCTGCAGCGCAGGCTGCAGCTGCACTCGGCGGAGCTGGTGACACGCATCATGCACGCAGCACGAAAGCCTGGAAAAGCAAGGCTCGCAGATCAGCTGTTCAGACCACACCAGGAAGCTTGTCAAACAGCCGAGATCAGCAGGTCGGAACCGAGCTGATCAGGGGAACACTGGCCGATAGGTTCCCAAAGAGGTTATTCACCGGCTGGGCGGCAAAAGCGAGAAGCAGCGGCTCGAAGCCTAGCACGCAGATAGTGAAAGGTATTGCTAGCTGTATGCTAGACATTTCACGAGAGAGTCGGGGCTTGCTTTGTTCTGTTGAGTCATATTGCAGAGGCGCTGAACTCTGGTGACTCCGTAGGCCTCTGGTGCACTGCATTGACGTACTAGCGAGCTCTGCGGGCAAGACCAACAAAAGCCTCACCTCCTTCCTGATCTAGTGATCAAGATGCGCTGGCTCCTGGCGCTGGCTGCGCTTGCATGTGCGAGGGCAGCCACCGCACCAAGCTTTGCCATAGTCAACGACCGCTTTCAGAAAGACGGGGCTAGCTTTCAGATAATCAGCGGCAGGTGCGCGCTGCCTTCCAAGAGCACCAGGGCTCTTGTTACCAAGAAAATGCAGGAGCCACTGCTAAGGCCATGTGCTGCGCAGCATACACTACTTCCGAATACACCCGTCGCAGTGGTGCGCCCGCCTGCAAGCTTATGTAGGCTTGGCACTTTGTGTGCACGAAAGTCCATGCCCGCTGCGTATGCGCAGGGAGGACCGGATACTGCGGCTCAAGGCCATGGGCCTGAACACAATCCAGGCGCGTCGGCTGTTGGCCCGCTGCGTGCTTGAGCTGTATGGTAAAAAAGCGCGAGTGTTTGTCTTTCACATACTAGGCCTTGCGTTGGCACGTGTTTGGCTTGGCAGCACAGAGGGGCACAAGCAGGACCTGCCAATTACCAAAGGCGTCCAGACTGCTGCACGCAGCGTGCACTCCTGCACTCCTGTCCGCGTGAGCACCTGGTGGGCACGCAGACGGCGCCCTGCTGGTCTGCGGACAGCCGGCAAAGGCACACGCAGCTCCACAGCAGGCACCGTAGCCTGCGACGTGGCTGAAAGGCGCTTGCCGCGCAGACGTACGTGCCCTGGAACCTGCACGAGCCCAGGCCAGGCACGTTCGTCTGGGACGGCTTTGCCGACATGGAGCGTTTCCTGACGCTGGCGCACGATGCCGGCCTGCTGGTGCTGCTGCGGCCCGGGCCCTACATCTGCGCCGAGGTACGCATCGGGGGCAGGAGGGCCGTACGCATGTCCGCATGCTGCGGGCGTGTGCGCTAGAGCTCAACCTTGTCTGCGCCAGCAGCACATGGCCCTGACTGCATGGCGATGCCTGGCGCGTGTGAATAGTAGCGGGGTAAGCGCGGCAGCGTGCAGGCATGGTCAGCAGGTCGCATGGGCACGCATGTCTCCTGTAGTGCTAGGACTTGGAAAGTGAGCTGCTGCCCTGCAGCTCATGCAGTACTGATTCACACGTGATGGTGGGCGCGCGCCCGCAGTGGGACTTTGGTGGCTTGCCGTGGTGGCTGGCCTACTCGCAGGCGCGCCCCCGCCCCTCGCAACCCTGCATGCGCACCTTGCCCGCCCCACGCACACCCCTGGCGCCACCCCCGGGGCCACACCGTGGCAGGTGGCCGGCGGCGGCACCATGCGCTACCGCAGCAGCGACCCGGTCTACCTGGCGCACGTGGACCGCTGGTGGCAGCGCCTGCTGGCGCGCGTGCGGCCGCTGCTGTACCAGAACGGCGGGCCGGTGGCCATGGTCCAGGCGCGCGGCCCCGCCGCGCCGCCGCGCTCCCACGCACGCTGCTGCGCCCGGGCAGGGGCAGTCCTTGCCTGTTCTCGAGCCGCACATGCTGAGGCGACGCGGCTCGGTCGCAGCGCCAGCCAGAAGCAAGTCGTGATCGGCGGACGCCTGGCCGGTTCCACCTCGGTGCTGAGCGTCGTGGTGAGCGCAGCTGACACGCGCCCGCCCGCGCAGGTGGAGAACGAGTTTGGCTTCTACGGGCCCGACGAAGCTTACCGTGCGCCGCGCACCCGCCCATTTGCGCTCGTTGCCCTCTTTCATGGAGGCCGCAGCATGTTATGAAAGTTGCGACGTTGTTGCTGTCTTTCACCGTGGAGGCCTCAGCTCGGATGGAAGCTGCGAGCTGCGACTGCAAGGCATGTGTCGGACATGTACGTCGCCCTGTGCGCAGTGCGCCACCTGGTTGCGCTAGCGCGGACCATGCTGGGCAACGAGGTTGTCCTGTACACCACTGACCCGCCGCCGTACGTTGCCAACGGGACGCTCGCGGGCGATGCGCTCTTCTCGTGCGCTCCCGCCTCGGCTTTTGTGAATCGACGTTCGATCCGCATCACAGAGCGGCACAGAGCAGAGACGTGTTGCCTGTACGGTTTGCAGGCCGGTGAAGGGTCCCCAGCTCTGAGCTGACCTCTAACCCTAGCGCGGCGCCCGCGCAGCACGGTGGACTTCGGGCCGGGCTGGTACAACCTGAGCTACGCGTTTGGGCAGCAGCAGGCGCTCATGAACGCGCCCGGCAAGCGCGCTCCGCTCAACTCCGAGTACTAGTGCGGCCCGCGCCCCCCCGACCCGGGACACAATGCGGCCCTTGGCCTGGGCTCTGGACATCCGTTCGGCGCATGACCCGGCCCTGCTGCGGGGCCCTGGGTGTGGAGGCTGTGCCTCTTGTGCCGCGCGCCGGCAGCCTCGGCTTCCCAGACCGCACCGAGGTCGGCGGGGAGCACCCCGATGGGCAGACCATGGGCATAGCCTTCCTCCTCGCATCCGCCTCGTTGCACCCGGCTGGAGTCCCTGGGCGCGCAGTGTCCCGTATGGACCCGGGGCTTCAAAGTGATAAAGCTTAGGCGCACCGTCGACGTCCCGGTGACCCTGCGCCGCCGCGGCAGCACGGGATGGCTGACGTGGGTCGGCGACGGCATCGCGAACAAGAGCGTGACCAAGATGGTAACGCACTTCCGCGAGATCCTGGCCTACGCCAACGGCACGGGCTCGATCAACCTGTACATGGCGGCCGGCGGCACCAACTTCGGCTTCACGGCCGGCGCGCGCCCCGCCTGATTTGGCATGCCGCAGGGCAATAGGCCAGCTCAGGCTAAATATAGGGTAGGGTTAGGTTTTGAGCTGTGGCATGGCCCGCGCGGACCAGGTAAGTGCAGAGCCCTGGCGCGCGCTGCACAGAGCGCTCCTCGGTCATGAGCGCTGGACCTCCATGGCGCGTTTAGCACCATGAGCGCAGCGGATGCATGCCGGGCGGGCGCGCGCGCGCAGGCGGGCAGCTGGACTTTCTGAGCGACCGGGTCTCGGGGGCAGGGTCAGGCCTAACCTAGGACCCTAGCCCAGGCCCTTGGCGCCCGCAGGCGGGCAGCTGGACTTCCTGAGCGCCCAGGTCGCGCGGCGGCAGAGCCTGCCTAAACTAGGACCCTGATCCAGGGCCCTGGGCGCGCGCAGGCGGGCAGCTGGACTTCCTGAGCGACCAGGTCGCATGGCGGCAGGGCCTGCGCGGCCCGCCGGACTTCTACCGGCCGGTCATCACCAGCTACGACTATGGCTCACCGCTTAGCGAGGCCGGCCTGACCGGCCAGCCGGGCCTGGGCGGGCCCGACGGCTTTCAGGCGCGCGCGCCGCGCGCGGCGCCCACGGCTTTCCTCTATTGTCCACACTCTCTGCGGCCCTCCTTGGCTCCACCCCTGCAGAATGCAGCCCGGCACAGCGTGGCGCAAGCAGCCATGCGGCCACGAGTTTCTCCTGTAAAATAGCAACAGCCGCTGCCTCCGCACCATGCAGCCGTGTGCCGGAGAGGGCTCACCAGCCCGCTCCGTGCGCGCGCGCAGCTGCTGCGCGCGGCGATTGCGGAGCACACCGGGCGGGACCCGCCGGCGCTGCCGCCGCCGCCGCGCCTGGCGGCCTACGGCGCGGTGCCGCTGCGGCAGCGCGCGCCGCTGCTGAGCCAGCTGCCGGCCTGGTTCCCCGGCGGCGGCCTGCCCTCCGACACGCCGCTGGTCATGGAGGAGTACGGCCAGCAGTGCGCGCCCCAGGACATAGTAGCTCATCATTTCATTCCTATCCCTCCTTCCTACCCTAGCTGCCGGCCTAGTTTCTCCGGCGGAGGCACCGACACGTTGCTGGTCATGGAGGAGTACGGCCAGCAGTGCGGGCCTCTAGGGTAGGGTAGGGTACTCCCCACCCCTCGACGCGCCGCTGTGCATAGAGGAGTACGGCCAGGATTGCGCGCCCCTGCGGCCGCGCCGCGGCTGCGCCGCGTTCGCTAGTGCTCCGGCTAGCGAACGCAGGGGCCCGGGCAGGGCGGACAAGGCATGCGCTGTGGCATGTCAGCAGGGCAGTACTGGGCCGTTCTTGCTTGGCCTGCATGAGAGATTGGTGCTTCCATCCCTGCATCATAGGGACAGACCATGCCAATGATGGCACATGCACCCTATGCCTGCCCGGGCAGCGCTGCCCTTGCCCGTCCTTGCGGTGGCCCCGGTCGCACTCGCGCTAACAAGCCAAAGGCCTAACTTCCAGATATCTGGGGGAGTATTTTGGCATGGCAGGCCATCAGATGTACACCTGGCTGCTGTCCAACCAAGTGCGGGCGTCAGCCGCGACCATGGCTATCATGACGCTGCTTGTGCTGATGGCATGTGCCAGCACTGCAGGGGCGGCATCATCCTGTACCGCACCTTCGTCAACGCGTCCGTCGCCGTCGCCGGCGCCGTGCTGCACTTGGGCGGCGCCGTGCACGACGTCGCCCAGGTGCCCCAGCCCCGCCCGCTCGCTGGTACTCATCACTCGCTTGAAGCCCGCACTCGCTTGAAAGCCATCCAATCACTCACTGATATTGCATGGCGCCGAGGACGCGCCTGGCCGCTCCCCGCCGCCGCACATGGTGAGCGCGCACGCGCCGGCAGGTGCTGCTGAACGGCCGGCGCATGGGCGCCTTCGACCGCGACGGGTTCCAGACCCTGACCCTGCCGCCCGGGTCGCCGGCTCCGACCGGCGCGCCGCTGTTCGCGGGCACGATGCCCAGCCCCGGGCCCCAGGCGGTCCTGGACATTCTGGTGTCCGCGGTCGGGCGCCAGAACTCGCGCACGACCTACGACACCAAGGGCCTCTCCTCGCCAGACGTGCTCCTGAACGGCGCGCGCTCCCCGACCTCAAACCACGACCACCCAAAGCCCTGCCGCTGACACCGTAACCCTATGACCGGCGCACGGTCCCTGACACTGTTCTCAAGCCTAACTGCTGTCTTGTCAATGCGATGGCCAGGTGCACGCTCATGCATCAGAATGGTGTCCACCAGACAGGGTGCACGACACCATGCAAGCTCTGTAGGTGCACAGCCCCTGTGTAACCTACTGAGTACCCCAAGGCTTTGAGGCCAGGCTCCCCTCAGCAGCTGGCAAGTGATGGGGCAAGTCTGCATCCTGAATGTGCCTGGTCACGCCAGTCTGCATTCAATGTTTCAGTAGCAAGCCTAAAAGGGCGGATGCGACTGGGAATGCAGACTTACCGCTGACCGGCTGGACCGTGTTCCCGCTGCCGCTGGCTTCCCTGGGGCCCCTGTGCCTGCCGCCCGCTGGCGTCCCCGAGGCGCTCGCGGCGCCGCCGAGCCCCGCAGCCGCGCCGCCAGCGGAGCCAGGCTGCCCCGCCCTGGCGGCCGCCAATGCGTCCGCGTGCGCGAAGCTGCCCGTGGCAGGGCCCTTTGACCCGGCCACTGACGGGGGCGTCCTGTACAGGCGCGCCCCCCCTCCGGCAGCGCCGGGCAGGAATGTTGGGGAGACATGGGTTTTGCGGTGCCGGGAGCCGGGGGGCAGCTCTTTGCCAAAAAAAATTTGGTGTCAGGGTCATGTGCTGCATGCGCTGGGCGGCGCTGCAGCCCAGGAGGGCTTTTGGCACTGCGCTCGCCAGTGTGAGCGACTGATGAGGTGCACAGACGCCCACCCCCGCTTGGAGCAAGCAGACAACGTATTGGGCTAGCTCAGGGTATACCCTAAGCGGTGGCATGGCATGCTGTCAGGGGCCTGCTGCACGTGGATGCCGCGCTCGCGGGCGCCGACGGCCTCCTGCCGTCCACCTACCTGTCTGTCCGGGCCAACTGGTCCTTCGGGCTGGCGTACGTCAATGGCTTCAACCTGGTGCAGCCCGGTCCCTGCCTTGCTTGACCATTCTGGTACTGCCTCGGCTACTGCAGTGACTTGTGGCAGCCAGCAGCGTGTGACTTGCTGCATTCACATACACATGCTCACACACCAGTGGCGGCGGGTACCCCAAAGTTGTTGACGGACGAGCGGATGCTGCTATGAACGTTGGATAATGACACAAGCTGGTGGCCATGTACGACCCGCTCAACGCCCAGAGCTGCCCACTTTGGCTGGAGTACGCCCGCCAGCTGGTGCTGGCATGGATGCCCGGATCATCAGGGACGGCTTAGGGTAACCTACCAGCCCTGCCCGCGGCAGGGCTGGTACGCCGCCGATCGCGGCCCACAGAACGCGCTGTACGTGCCCGGCGCGCTGCTGCGCCCCTGCGCCAACGAGGTCGTCGTGCTGGAGCTCAACCGCACGTCCTTCACCGCGCCGGGCGACGTGCCGTCCGGTGCGGATTCGCAAGTGCCCGTTCTATCCTGCAAAACGTCCGGCTGATCAGGACTTCCACGACGTTCGCCAGCAAGGCGTAAAGAATGCATTGGAAAGAATGTTGTTTATCACTCCCAAATAAAAAGAACATGGGCTTGGCGGTGATGGAGCCGTTGCTGCCGGCGCGCTGTGTGTAACACTTTGCGCGCGCGCCGAGCAGTGCGCTTCGTGGATGCGCCGGACTTCAGCGGGCCGCCGCGGGCGCCGGCGCCGGCGGCCGCCCCGGCGTCGGCGCCCGCGCCGCCGGTCTCTGCCGTCGGCGGCGTGGTCTTCCCGTCTGCGGCGCCGGCGGCCGTTCACCCTGAGGCAAGCCCTAGCCTTCCTGGCATGGCCATGTCAGCCGTGTCCGCGCCGGACGCGCGCGGCCACATGGCAGTGTCCGCGTTCTTCCCTGGGACAACAGAGGCAGGGTTGGCGAGCTGGCCGGCCGCGCCACAGGCGGAGGCGGCTAGTACAGAATTTTCCAAGCTGGTCCTTGTGCGCGGGGGGCACCTCGTGACGCCTGAGGACCGCGACCTTGCAGCGTGAGCTCATTCCGTACCTGTGCCAGCCCCTGTGTGCCTGTAGGGCTTTTTAAGCTTATGCTCCAGCATGTCACATTGAAGCAGCTGCCCTACCAGCCTCAATCCAACACTGGCTGCTCGCGGCTACATTCTCTGCGTATGTCAGCTGGCACCTGCCACGCGCTGCCTGTAGGGTGCCTTCACCTGTCCACTCAGTGCAAGCTGTGTGTCATCCCAAGACAAATCTGTCCGCTGGCGTCTGCTGAGAGCTGCCCAAGGCTGAAGGCACAGCTGCAAAGAGCCGCTCAAAGCAATCCTGTCCTTGGCTATCCTGCACCTCAGCAAGCTCAACCTGCTACGCACAGCTCTGCTGCAGTGCTTTGCATAGACATGTTCACTAGAAATATGGCATCAGCACTGCTAGGTTTGTCCGTCCACCACCCGCGCAGGGAAAGAACTTGCCGTGCAGGCACCCTGTTGGTCTACATCTGGATGTGTGTGAGGTAGGAAGTTGCAAAGCATGCATGTCATACGTCCACAAGGTATCTGTCTGTTGTGCAAAGGCAGCACATTGCCGGTCAAGAGCGTTGTCAAGGTGCCGAAGCAGTAGTATTCGCTGATTGCGCACAGGCCCCTACCATTCCATGTCACGATACGCATGCAGGCTGCCGCAGGCAACGCACGAGAGGACGGAGGGTGCTATGCGCCCCTCCTGCTGCTGCAGTCCGTTAACAAAAGAAGACAGCACCCACCACAGCTTTCGGCTGCTTTGCGCGGCGCCGAGCCTCGCTGTGGTCACACAAGCGCGAACATGTGACTCCTCATGCGCCATGACTACATCGGTTTGCCGCTCACCGTCCTGTTACAGTAACGTGATGACATCAGCGTAGAGCTTTGTTAAATAGCTACTGCTGTGCCCACATGTGACATTGCACTCACTCCTCCACAACAGGCATGCAAAATGCTTACGTGCTGCACCGCGGTCACGCTGTAATTACACAGTCACGCAGACAGGCAGAAAGCGGCGCACGCTGTTTGGGCCGGGCCAAGCGCGCCCGTTCCGGACACCCGCCCTGGCCTGCACACCCCATGCAACAAACAAGGCTGACGTGCCTGCAACCCATGGTGCGTCACGGGCCCTCAAGGAAGGACTTGGGGCGGGCGGGCGGCAGCGTTCAGGGTGCACCTCGTGACCCGGGCACAGCTGGACTAGGCTCAGTAACAGCGGGATCATGCATTGGGGCCAGGGCTAACCCTGCGCCTCAGCAAATGCCTGGCGGCATGGCTGCGCGTCCAGCAGCGCAGCAGGCTGTGCTGAGCAGCGACCTGGTGAGTGTGCTCCCAAATTGCTCTCATGCGGTGATCCAGGGCTAGGTCTAGGGCAAGCACGCGTGACTGCAGCGGGTGCGGCCAGGCTGCGCGCGGGAGACGCGGCCAGAAGCTGGCGCGCGCGCCGGCAGTCATGAGCGCCTCCGGGGCTAGATTGAGGGACATGGCATGCAGCTGGTGGCATGGGCGCAGCCAGGCCGCGCGCGGGCGGCGCGCTGGATAACAGGCTTGCGCGCCGGCAGTCATGGGGAGCCTTCCGGGCTAGGTTAAGGGCCAGGGTTTGTGGCTGGTGGCACAGGCGCAGCCAGGCTGCGCGCGGGCGGCGCGCTGGAAAACAGGCTCGCGCGCCGGCTCTCGCCGCGGCTGGGCCGCTCGCGGCTGGTGCGGTTGGCGGCGCGCAGCGCGGCGAACGCGTCGTCGGCCGCCACAAAGTGCTGCATCACGCGCGTCACCGCCGCGAGCTCGCGCGGCGCCGGCCCGCGGGCCTCAGGGATGTCACTCAGGGTACTGGCCCCGTCTGTATCAAGGGGCGCCGCCGGGTGCTCCTGGACCCGCTCCAGGGCGGGCGGCGGAACTGCAGGCGCGGCCACGATCATGCTGCCGCGGCCCGACCGCCGCTTGCGCTCAGGCCCAAGCGAGGCAGCCT
>JAABUX010003236.1_pt1 | contig 21820 bp, 48 predicted proteins | sample 5561851 | NCBI WGS metagenome assembly JAABUX01 (sample SAMN10711883, study PRJNA513361) | rock metagenome | isolation source: Antarctica rocks | place: Antarctica: Victoria Land, Richard Nunatak red sandstone | collected 2016-01-03 | reverse complement strand
TTCCCTTACCTTTGGCACCGTTGCAACAGGCTCTGCTGAATCACTTGCGGTTTCCTGGCGCATTGCTCGCCATTCACCTCATCCCTTCTGGGGTTGCAAAGCGGTGTGCACCGCGGGGACATCACACAAACGTATAACCCCGAGCCGAAGGCAAAGATCCCAGCAACCCCAGCCAATCGCACTGGTCAGTGAGGGTGCACAGCTCGATACCCACGTGCTGCACGCAGCCACTGCCTGGGGCAGAATTTCAGCAAGATGTTCGGCATCGAGTTCGAGACGGAGGAGGGCGGCAAGGCGCTGGCGTGGCAGAACTCGTGGGGCCTGACCACGCGCACCATCGGCGTCGCCGTCATGGTCCACGGCGATGACAAGGTGCCACACGGCCTGAGAGTGCACCCACCCGCGCGCATGACTGGTTGGTCAGGCCTGCAGCAGGCCATCTGCATCGTCTACATAGGCACGCGTCGTGCATGTGCTTTGGAGCGCATGTCTGCAACACTCACGGGCCTGGTGGCTTGTTGTGCTACACATTTGGGTTTTGCTTGACTTTTGTCCGTCTGCATGGAGCCCTCTGAAGACTGACACTACCCACCCTTGGCACTTGGCAGGGCATGGTGATGCCGCCGCGGGTGTCCCCGACGCAGCTTATTGTCATCCCCATCCCCAACGCGAAGCTGTCGGCGGACGCCCGCGCCGCGCTGACGGACAAGGCGAGGGAACTGGCCGCGGAGCTGACGGCCGCGGGCGTGCGCACCGACAGCGACCTGCGCGACAACTACTCGCCCGGATGGAAGTACAACTACTGGGAGCTCAAGGTGCGGCTGTGCAGGATTAACCGAGGGATCGAAAGCAGGTTTAAGGTGAAGAGTCAGGGTCGCAGGTTCGCATGCACCAACAGCGACCTGCGCTTGATCCACACCGGGATTGACAGTTCTGAGTCTGCGGGCATGGCAAATAGATCAAATTCACGCCCGGCTGGAAGTACAGCTACTGGGAGCTCAAGGCGCGTCAGGGTCTGGATCAGTGTATTGCCAGGGTTTACGGTCAGGGCTTTGCCTACATGCGCCCACCGACCGCTGCACACCAACAGCGACCTTCGAAAACTACACGCCCGGTTCATGTATTAGGAGCTGAAGGCGTGCACCCGGACTCAAATTTGCTCGTGATGGGTAGCTTCATGAGGATGTTTCCTCAGAAGGATCTGTGATAAGAAGGTGAGGTCGCCATTGTGTTACATCAAAGTCGCTGCACTTGGGCAAGGCAGCTGTTTGGCATGGTGGTGGCATGGCAGGGGCGCAATGGTCAGCAACGAGACGACAGTCGTGGCCGGGATAGGCTGCAGCCTTGAACTGGTCAGCAGCACATGTGTGGCCGATCGACATGGGCGCATGACGCCCTTCCAGCCACTGCGCAGGGCGTCCCGATCCGCATGGAGCTGGGTCCCAAGGACCTGGAAGCGCAGGCCGTGGTGCTGGCGCGGCGCGACATCGCCGGCGCCAGGGAGCCTGTCGCCTGGGCGGACGTCGCGAAACGCGTGCCAGAGCTGCTCGAGGAGATCCAGGTCCGGCGCGGACCGTCCTCCCCGTCGGATGTTGCTACACCCAAGTTTTTGCGCCTGATGACATCGAGTAGATGCTTGCAATGGGTTGTTTGACATTCTGGCTGAGGAAGGCGTCTTGATACTGATTTTTGCAGCCAGCTGTCCTTAGGCAAGTTTCAATATGAGGGCTGCACCCTTCAGAGACAGTCTCGGGTCGTCTCAGGCCGCTTTGGCCTGCTTCCTTGTCGTTGCTTGGCTCTGAGGCTCGCTGAACTCAGCAAGCTGCACACGCGACACACAGGCCGACATGCTGGCGCGGGCGCGGGCGGAGTTCGACTCGTGTATAGAGAAGGCGCTGACATGGGATGACTTCATGGCGGCGCTGGACCGCAAGCACATGGTGCTCGCACCCTGGTGCGTGCCAGGGGGGGGTTAGGGAATGAAGTTAGGGTCTGGGTAGGGTGAGGATTAGGGTCAAGTTTGGGGATGATACTGGCGCCCTGGTGCGAAGACGCCGGGTTGTGCATCTTTGATCAGCTGACGCTGTACGTGGCTGTAGCATCTCGTTGTTGTCTCATGCATGCAACAATCGCCTGCGATTCAGAGGTAAGAATACATGTGTCGCGAACCCATATGGAGAGCATGCACTGACGCTTCACGTGCACACGGTTCAAGCTGAGAATCTCACCGTGGCCAGTGATCTTGCTGCAAATCATGTCGGCCTTCTTTCACACAGGTAAGTGGTTTTCTCGTAGCAGCTCGGTGAGGCTTGACACTGGTGCAACACCCTGCGCTGAACCAGGGGCGCTCCGTTCACCAGGTGCGACGAGGAGGAGGTCGAGGACCCTTTTACTCCTTACCAGGCCCAAGCCCAAACCCTTAGTCCGAGCCCTAAACCCTAGGCCCAGCTGAATCCGAGCCGCTCGGATAGCAGGTGCAACCAGGAGGAGGTGGAGGACGGGCGTAACCCTAGCTAGTCGCAAACCCCAATCCCAAACCCCCTGTAAGCCCTGACGTCAGCTGAACCCTGGCCGCCCGGTCCGCAGGTGCGACGAGGAGGAGGTGGAGGAGGGCGTCCGCAAGCGCAGTGCCAGCGGCGACGCGATGGGCGCCAAGACCCTGTGCATACCCTTGAAGCAGCCCGACCTGCCGGAGGACACCAAGTGCTTCGTCACCGGCAAGCCCGCCAAGAACTGGGCCCTCTGGGGGCGGTCATACTGAGGTCCCAGTCAGGTTGCCCCGACTTGCGCAGCCTGCCGTGGCTCCTTGACCGGCAGAAACCTCGGCGTTGTGAGGGCGATCGTGCTGATGGCAGCCGCGTCATGTCACCGGCAAGCCCGCCAGCGTGTGGTCGCTTGGGAGCCGCTCAAATGAGCGTCCCAGAACTCGCGCACCCAGCCCTGCTTCTGTCGCCGGTAAGCCTGCCAGGACCGGGGCCGAGCGGCCAACAGCATCGAGCTCTGTGGCTGCTGTGCTCTGCTTGCGGTATGGAGCAGCAGCTCGCTTCAGTCGTGGGTGCGCTGAGAGCCGGCGCTGCCATCACAATGGCTGCCAGCTGTGTCGACGCCAGCGGGAGAGCTCGTCCTTTAACGTGCAGAAAAAGGCAGGCCGGGTAGGGTCCGAACGTGCGCCTTTTTGCACGTCTCAGAGCGAACCAGCTCAGAGGAGGTCGTGTCGCGCAGTCCGCAGGTCATTATTGGCAGGTGGCATTCGCAGTAGCTCGATCTTCTGCTGTGCAGAGCGTCAAAGCGCCGTCATGTGTTGCCTCTCGTCCGACGTGTTGCGGTGTCGTCTGTCAGAGCAACGATTGTGTTTGAGCGGCGTTGCTAGGGATGCAGTTTCGCCTCAAGATGGCACTGCGGCTGTCGTGCTCAACAGTGTCAGCTCGGCGGGTTCCTGCCGAGCATGTTACAGCCCTGGCTGACTATGATGAGCCACTCGGTCGCCCTTCGGGCGAGCTGCACCTTGCATCAGTAGCGCATCGTTGCCCACAGCGGACCTGGGTCCCCTGCGTGATGCATGCGCAGCTGAATGTCGTATGGCATCACTAGCTGACTTCTGCTGCCATGCATGGACACCTTTCGACTCCCACACTATCCCCTCGGTGAAAACCCCGGCACTGTTCCAGTGTCCCTTCGAGCCTGGAAGCGGCACACGCATCGCGATGCTGATCTAGTTGGCGAGCCAATATGGCAGTAGTAGCTGACCCCGACGCGGTTTTCTCCGAACTGAAGGTAGCTTTGGGCAGGAGGCGTCACGGAGCTGCAGGCGCTGGATGGTATGTGGCGCGCCAGCAGCAGCCACAGGCGGATGCAGAGCCGCCCTGCCATTCGAACCGAACCCGTGCCGCCCAACGCATGCTGACGCCGCGGACTTCTCCGGGCTCGTTCGATCGAAGCTGGAGGCTCTGGTGACACCGTCGACCGAGCACCTCGGCTACCAGCCAAGCAGCACTCAGCTCCCGCCGCCCGGAGCCGACTTGGTGATTCAGCCCGCCGCTGCGGAGATCGAGACTCTGCTCACGGTGAGTTGGTCAGGGTCACGCATTGTTCGCATTGTACAACCCATGTGCTGGAGCTTCGAACGACAGCGTCTGCGGTGGGTCATCGCTGGTTGTGCTTCCAAGTAAGCTATGCGCTTTGATCGAAGCCGTTGCCGCCCCGCATCCTGAAGCGACCCCTGTGTCGGTGGCAGGTCGCGGGCCGGCATTGGGTCAGCAGTCTTCTCTCGCGATGGCTGGTTCGTCGTCGTTGCAGCTCCACGCCTTTGGTCGCTGTGCTGCCGCTGATTTATGTTTGCGGCGCAGGCGCGTCTTGCTCTATCTTAGTTGTACCACTCAACATCCCGTTGTTCGCGCAGCCGGACCGTCCCCTCGGTCAGCTCATGCGGTCCGGGAGGCTCCTTGGCCTGGTGACGAATACAGTCTCGAAGCGCGTCAAGCAGCAGTCCACGTCCATGCACGTGAGATCCCTGCACCCCCACCATGCTCAATGACTGCATTCAAGTCCTTGTTGCTCTCAGCCCTGGCCTGCATTCGACGCATGGGAATGCGTCGATGGCCAGCCTTATACTGAAACACTGCATGGCCCTGAGCTCATAATATTCAAAAGTCCCTGCTTCGCCTGCAGGAGCGTGTGGAGGTCTCGCCATCAGCCCCGGGCGCCGAAGACGATCCTGAAGTGGTGGTGGAGTTCGTACGCCTGCTGCGGCTGTGCGACAAGCTGCAGGTACGCAGCCAAACCTCTGCATACGTTGCCGAGAGCTGGCACGATCAGCCCGTACCTGCTTGTGCAGCGTTCGAGCGTCACTGCGCAGCAAGCTGTGCCATTACTGTGCCGAGCGCCGCCACCGTCATGAGCCATGGCAGGGAAGCCAGAACAGCTGTTTGAGCGCCTGAGGATGACCGCCGAAGGATAGCGCATAAAGACGGCGTTTGTGCCTCTGCAGCACAGTTAGGCGTCAACGCCACGATGCAAGTCCCTCAGTAGTCTCGCAGCTCTCAGCAACAGCACATGCCCTATACGTGGCTCTGTAGCTCATCCTGTGCCCTCTACCTGCCCGCCACAGGTGCCGCTGGAAGACCTACCGCTCGCCGGCGACGTCATTGGCGGCGCCAACCCCGCGCAGCTGTGCCGCACCTTCTGGGCCATATCACGGGAGTGCCGGCTGCGCGGCTTCAGGGTGCGTCTTGTTGCTTCATGACCTACCAGCGGCTGATGCCCGAGCATATGACAGCAAATCCTCGTTATATCTCAGGCTCTAATCACAGCCCCCGCAGACTGTAAATGCGACGGCAGCATGTCCAAGCACGCTTTCCGTGCGCAGCAGCCGCAGGGTTTGTGCCCACAGCGTTGCTGCTGCTCAGCCATCTTCCTGTTGTGTTGTCACAGACGGTGCCCGAATTCTTTGACGCGGACGAGGCTGCCGAGTACTGCCGGCTCACAGCCCGCGGCACCGCGAAGCCTGAGGTGCGTGCGTTTTTCGTGTGAGCAACCCATGGTCTGACGCGATGAAGGCTGCGGGAGTAGAGATGCTTTTGGGAGCGACAGTATCATGCGCCCACACAAAATTGCAGCCAGCTCGTGAGCCCATACGCCCTGTGTCGCTACGCGACTCTGTCCTCGCTGATGGTGCGCTCCCCGTGCGGACGTTTACCTGGAGCTCCATTCTGCGATTTGTGACTCCTATCGTGCTGTGCGGCAGGGCCCGACAGCGGCGTCCAAGCGGCAGCCCTACGTGTCACATGAAGCAGGGTACGTCAGCCAGACAGCACGGGCCCCGCCGGGCCGAGGCAGCCAGACCGCGGTCGGCGATGAGAGCCCGCCAACGTGGAGCATGCTCGATGGCGCTGCGGCCATGGGCGGCCAGCCCGATAGCGCCTCGTCCAGCGTCCGCCTCGAGGTGCGCGAGCAACTGTTGCCTCGGCTACGTGTCTTTGCCTCAACGTGCAGCGACGAGATGCAATGTACACCCCACCGTGGCTCGCAAGCCGAAGCGAAGTGGTGCGAAGCCGTTCAACTTTCATCACACTCTGATGTGACCAACAGGATGGTGTCCCATGGAAGTCGATGCAGATAGTGTTTACAATGTGCGTGTGCAGCCAATGGTGTGCAGCCAGTGATGCAACTAGGTTCTATGCGGGATAGCATGGCTCTGAGTTCCAGGGCGATGTCTCCACAGGAGGCGCACGTCCCCAGCCGGCAGCTCAGCTTCGTGTCCGCACAGCCGCCGTCCGAGACCATCACGCCCCGGCGCACCAGCATGGACCGCCTAGCGCCGCGTAGCAGCGTTCTGCTAGCTAGCGAGCCGTCACCGCCCGCCAGCCCTGCCCAGGCGACCCCGCGGCGACGACAGTTCCCCAGTGCGCTGCTTTTCTAGGGAGCTTTGCCCGCTATTGCAGAAGGCTGCGGCAGTCAGATGCTACGTCTTCCCATCAATCGTGCGAGGGACGCTCTGCACACATATAGATACTCATGCACACTGCATTGCGCTTGCATGCACGGTGCTGTTCGCCAGCCTGCAAAGCTCGAGGTGCTCAGTATGTGATTGACCGACGCAGGGATGACCTGGACTGGCGCCGGAAGCGGAGCCAGCTCCCTGGTGTCCGCGCTCCTTCACAGAGCCACGGAGCGCCCTGCCGCAGAACGCCCAGGTATGACTCCCCCATGCCACCATGGTCCATATATTCTGCTTAGCAGAATGCTCTATGCAAGTGTACAGCGAGGGGAGTGTTGTTGTTGAGCCTACAACCATACGTTCGTTGACAGTTATGGGACAAGGCTGTGGTTGGGTGGCTGCGGGACCCCGTCATGACAGGGTGTGCTTGTGTTGAGGCTCGTATGCGTGCGCAGGTTCGCGCGCTGCGCTGGCGCACGCCGTTGCGGTCGAGGCCGCCTACGACGAAGCCGATGCCGCCCTCTACGCCTCAGCGGCTGCAGCGTCAGCCGACGACGCCAGTACATCCGCCCCCCATGCGGAGGCCGCACATAGCACGTCCCGGCAAGCATCCGCTGTGGAGCCTGCCGCTTCTGAGGACAGCTGCTTCAGCGCCGGATCATTAGCCGTGGACGCCTCAGACAGGCCTGCTGTGAACGACGCTGCTGGGGCCAAACAGCAGAGAAGGGAATCGCAGCCGCCGACGGCGCCGACTCCGAGCCGCAAGGAGTCTGCAGTAGCCGTGCAGGGTTGGCGCAGCGAACGAAATTCATAAAGGTGCTGCCAATCGCATCGTTGCCTCGCCCCCACACAATGGCTTGTGCTGCCAGTTGTCCGAAGTGTGCATCGTCAGCTTTCGTGCACGTGATTACTGCGTCGTTCACAGGCTTGCTTTTTACGGACTCACTCCGACTCACTCCGGAGTCGCTCCGTCTGTGCGCGCTTTCTTGCGTGCCCAATAACATCCGTGCTGACGTTTCGTGACGCCAGACAATATATTGCAAATTTCGTGTTGTATTTCTATAGCCGTGCATGACATACACCCCAATATTGATGTGCTCAGCATGCTCTGCCGTTGCTGTATATCTGTCTTACGTCACATGGTCAGGGCGACCAGTCCGAACCCACATAACGGAAGTGCATCTGCAAGCCCTTTGCTGTCAGTTGTTTGAGTTTGGTGTCTGGGATCTGGTGAGTGTAAGTACGACGTCAGAATTGACCTACACCAGCCATAAGCACACATCAAGCTGCCTCACAACATCTGTGCTGCCGACAATGTGGCGCCACCTGCATCCCGTCAGACCTGCTCCAGCAGCTTGTCGGCTTTGCTGGACAGGATGTCGATCGCCTGAACGAACAGCTCCTGGGGCGGCAGTGCGCCTACAGAGACCACAGACATGACCGTCAGCAACCACCTGTTTGCTCAGCAGGGCCGGACATGCAGCAGACTCACGTCCTCGGGTTCCGACCAGCATGGACACACACGATGAGCGTGCTGCACAGTTGATGTCAGTTGTGAACACCCCAAAAGAGATCATCATTCGTTCAGCTGATTGCCCACCCAGCTTCCCCTGCGGACCTGTTACTAATAAATTTAATTAAAAATATATTAGCAAGTACTATTTACTAGTGTAACGGTTTTTTAAGACAGTAAACGCAAACTAATAAGTATATGCTTCTAAAGCTATTTTTTTAAACTGTTTAATAATCACGAAATACTAAAACTTAGAATTATAACAGTTAATAATTTTCTCTAAAGAAAGGTGAACTTAAATAAAAATAAAGCTAACAAAGGGATGAGCTGAAACGGCCGCTACGAGAGGATTGACCATCTCAAGTCCTAGGATTCTTGCTTCCGGCATCGCTCACCTGTGGACTGGACGGTGAAGATGAAGTGGTCCTTCCGCTTGCGCAGCTGCAGGCGGCCCTTCCACTTCTCCTCGCCGGACAGCCGCCGCAGCTGCACAGCAGTTGTTCACCTCCGTGACGCAGATCGACGAGAATGCCGATGACAGCGCTGTCGTGGTGACTGTGCGTCAAGTAACAAGTACGGTAGGCGTTCAATGAACTGTAGTCGAGACGTCACATATGTGGGCAACATGAACCGCCCATGCCTTGGCGCAAATACCGCCGTGAAAGCTGGAGCATGGTCCCTGGCTCAGGTTTCCACCTTTTCGAGCTGGTGCTCGTTGCCGCGGGCGGAGGTGACGACGGCCTGCCGCCCCGCCCCCGAGCCCTCCAGCCGGAACAGCGACCCGCGCTCCGCGTCGGCGAACTCCGCAACCAGCTCGTCCGCGTCCGCGTCCGTGATCGGCTGCGGGCAGGGGCAGCTTCAGCTAAGGGTTCGAGTTCAGGTTGGCTCCCAGAGGGTCTTGGGTTAGGGTTACATGCTTGAGCTCGTTGTCAGGATTGATGATCAGGGCCAGGTTTTGGATCAGGGTTCTAGACCTCGCTCAGGCAGCAAAAGCATGAGGCAGTTGCGCTTCCCCGCTACGTGGCAGAACATACCAGCGGAGTAGGGTCTGCGCTCTGAACGAGCAACACAAAACGGTGTTTGGGCCGCAGCAGAGGATGGTCGCTGCAGCGTGCAGCACTGGTGGCGCAGGCAACCATGCCTCTGCCAGCGAAACTGTCAACACGATGTGCAGAGACCCACCTCGATGACAACGACCTCCGGGTTGAGCCGGTACCATGCGGTAGCCACGGGCGACCACTTGGCGTGCTCCTCGCCCGTGCCTGACGCCAACAAGAGGGTGTACATGCCGCTTCGCGTGCTTAAGACCAAACACATCACTCGCAGGGCGAATGCCTACCCCTCATCAACCTGCCCACGCAACATTGCATCTGGTGTTATCAAGGTTGATGACGACACTGACTTTGGCCGTGAACTACCAAGGGTCCCTAGCCTCAGCTGCTTCGCGCATTCGAATGCCAACTCCCTCGACGGACCATGAACTTCAGTGCGTCACGTCTAGATGACGGACCTTTGACGGCGTGGGCCTCCAGCTCGATGCTCTGCCCAGGCCGCAGCTTGGCCAGCAGGATGTCGGACTCTACAGTGCCCGCGCCCTCGGGGAGCACTGCCTGCTCAGATGGTACAGCACATCGTTGGCATGTCTGCACTGAGTTCTGTCGACGGACTGGTACAACAACAAAAGTGATCTAGGATTAGACAGAAGGCTATGAGCTTGCGATCCCATGGGGTAGATCCTGCAGGTTGGTTCTCGCTCTTGATCTGTCGGTTTCCATGCTCTGCAAGGTGCCGCAAGATAAATTATACCGCCCAGGAAGATCAGGTCACTCCTGTATCATGAGGTTGATTCGTACAACAGGATGTCTTGCAGTGGTCGAGTATAATCCGTTCGGCTGCAGGGAACTGACCTGCTGGGAGTCGGCGAACGCGGTTCGCGTCTCGTCCGGCAGCTCGCTGCCACTCGGAAGCCACTCCAGCTGGCTCGAGTATACTGCGCATTCATTGGAGCACGTTCACATGAGGCAATGAGGCATGCACCGCCCCGACGCACTTGGTCTGCGTGAATGTGCTGAGATTATCCGGCTGCAGCGACCCACACACGCTGCAGAGACATTTGTGCCTCTGGACATTAGCGAGATTTGCGGCATAAGCAGCGGAACAGTCTACATTGGGAGGGGATACAGGCGAATGTCACCTTTTTCGTTTTCCATCTCGCCCGCCGCTTTGTCCTTCCACTTGCAGTCCACCTTGAGCTTGAACACAACGGTGTCCTTCTCGCCGGGGGCTGCCTGGGCTGCGCACAGGTACACATACTTGCTTTGCTTCCCTTTCAGAGTTATGATAGGTCGCTGCAGACTGTTTACGCTTCCAACGCGACGTTGCAGTCACGTGTAACACTGGCCCCTGGTGTGCATGCCCTTGCTGAAGCAGAGGAAGGACGGTGCAGAGAACGGAAGCTCAAGGTGTCCCGAAGATCTAGCAACCTAACGATTTGCACATCAGAAACTTCGCTGACGTGTTTGTCCTTGAGGCACACGGAGCTTCGAGCAACGGTCGCAGACCTGATTTGAAGCTGAGTCGGCGGGGGTCGATCTTGAGCGGCACCAGGCCCAGACGGTGCGCCAACATCTCATCCTGACGATGCACAAACAAGCTCAATCGTTGTCGGAGCAAGAAATGCATGCTCCGTGAAGCACAATTGTATAGCCTTGCAGCGTAAACCCTGAAGTCAGGTTAGGGTAACATCCAGTCATCTGAGTGTCCAGGATCTCACCGCGATGATGCTGGTATTGTTGACGAAGTACACGTGCTCAATCGCTACTGTCGGCACCTGTAAGGCGAACAGGCTGTAGTGCGTATGCCAGCGGGGGACTGTCGGGGCCTCTGGTGAACTCTCATTCCCTCGGGCGAATCTCTCAGAGCGGGGCTTGCACTGTATGGTGCCGCAAGCTTCCTGCAAGCTGCGACCTTGGAGGCGGTACCGTGAACATGTATTGGCCCTAGCAGCAGCTAGCAGAGCAGCGTGCGCGCCTCAGCAATCAGGATGCGGCGCAGCGCGTTGGCCACGGCCGGGTCGATGCCCCGGATGTCGAAGGTTAGATCGTTCGGCTCCTGCTTCAACTGCGGCGCGGCCTGCGTGCAGGCCAGAGCATGACCTGTCGGCACTTCATGAGCGCCGAGTCTCCATTCCGTGCCACTGTGGCCCTGGCGTGATCTTCCAGTGTGTGTGCTCGTCACATATGAGGTGTTCGAGACCAACGATTTCAAATGCATGTTTGCTCTTCTTCTGAAGGTGACGGTGAGAGAGCCCTAATCAGAGCAGCTGCGTGCCAGCCGCGCCTGTATGCTGAACCCGGCGTCGAAGGCCTCGTTGGACCAGGCGTTGTCCACGCCGATGGGCATGTACGTGCTGGCCGACGTCTGCGTGCTCGTCTGCGCGCAGCAGGGACCAGCTGTCAAAGCACAGGCCTCGGTACGGGGCAAGGGTGCATGATAGATCCCACCCACGCACGCCGTCAGAACGATCTGGGTTGCAGAGTGTTGAGGGTGCTGCTGCCGTGAGCGTGCATACTTGCAGCAGTGCTGGATAGCAACCGCGACAGCGTTGATTGCAATGATAAAGGGCTGTCATCGTCCATGGCAGTGTGTCTGGTGCAGATAAGCGATGTAGGCTGGTGGCAGCTGGACTCATCGCCGCACACGTTGAAGTTCATGTCGGGCCCGCTGGTGAGGTAGTCGTGGCGGTCCTGCAGGTGCGGCGGCAGCTGCGCGCCCGTCGTGCTGGGCGCCTCCACTCCGCCCTCACTGCGACAGCGGACGGTGGCACTTCATCACTGTTAGTCTGACCTCGTACCGCAATCAGAGAAAAACAAAAAGCGTCACAGGCATGACAATCTCGGCAGTCCAGAAACCACATCCTGTCTTTTGTTGCTACCTTTGAAGACGAAATTTATCTGCCAAAGAAAAATTACTGGGTGCTTACTAAAAAACTTTGTTCAGCGAAGCAGACTATTTCACTCGGACGAAGTTTTTTCTGCCTCGCTGGCAGCTAAGTCAACGTGTATCACGGCCGGCCACAACGCAGTGGTGCAGCCAGCTGGAGAGGATCAAGCTTTTGGGTCACAGAACTGGCCCCTGTGGAAGCTGCCCTCACTCTAACCATTCCCTGTGCCAGTGCACAGATGGCTGACGTCGGCATGTGCTGCCGGTTTCCGAGCCCGCACCTGCTGCCATGCCGACCGCCACGCGGGGGCGCCGTGCCGCCGCCCGCGCCGCCGCCGCCATCATCGACGTCCATCGCCGCAGCCCCTGCGCCGCCGGCATCTGCGCCCGTGTCCTCATTGAGCTGCATCGCCGAGGTCGTGGCCTGCCGCATCAACAACCCAATTGATCTTCGTGCTAGCCAAGATGCTGATACGGACGACTCGTCGCAAAATGGCACGGCTGATCTTGCTCCTCAGCACCGCGATCAGCTGGGGTGTCCAGACGGAGCTCTGACGGCGTATCAAGCTGACATCTGCATTGCTTGCTGTGTTGAGCGATCCACGCTGACCTTCTGCAGAGGACAGCCATGGCACGCAAGTGTTGACCGTCTGTCGCGGATGACTGCTGGCTTGTACTCAGGTCAGGCCCGCACCTCGTCTTCGGTCTTCGGCCGTCCCTTCTTTGCGCGGACCATGGCTCCTGGATGGCTGGCTAGCAGCCGTGCCTGGCCACAGCCGCACCTGCGCTGCTGCCAGTGCTGACCGCGAAATGCTGACCGCGAGGATGCGCCCTTTAGGCTGCTCTGTCCCTCCGCAGCAGTCTTGTCAGGTCCTCGAGGCGGCGGGTCGGCACCTCAAAGCACGGGGCATGCACGAATGATGGGATTTCGCATGCTGTTCAAGCCAATTGCAGCCATGCACAGCACCAAAATTCGCCGAGCGTGACTCCGGTCACGGACGACTGGGCTGACAGGGCAAGCAAATATTCTCAAGCAATGTGCTCTGATGAGGGGATCTGTTTCTCCGCGACCGATTTCCATTCTTCGCAAACGCACTTCCGTTTACTTATACTGACGGCGAGCACAGCACAAGCAGACCGCTGATCGCCGTGCAGCAACAGCGCTTGACCAGCACTTGCCTGCGTATCACTAAACGGCCCCGGATGACACGGTCGCCGAACACGGCCTGATGCTCCGGTAGCCAACAGCAAAGCAGCTTCGAGCAGATGAAGCGTTCTCGGTAACGGGCCCCAGCGAAGTCGGACCCCCGACCTCCAGATTCCCTCCCTAGACCAGCTTCAGAGAGGTCGCTCAGCTTTGGGCCGTGGCTGCCGCGGCCGGCGGACGGCATGGGCAGCAGGGAGCGGTCCGTCGGGCTGCTGGCGTGGCTGGGCTTCGCGCCATGCCTCTTTGCCTTCGTGTACATCAAGGATCAGCAGGTGCGACACCGCAGCACGCACCCATGATACTGGCAAGTCACGTATGCATTAAGAAACGCCGACGTGCACCCGCTGGTGCCCATCGGAGAGTGACGAGTAACCGCAGCGATGGCAGCGGGAGATCTGCAGCCGCTCACGGTCCCTGCACCCTCTCGCCAAGCGATGAGAGACCACACCATGCAGACCTGCCAGACCCTGTGATCGGCCCAGAGCACCTGCAGGCTCGGTTCTCACTGGTGGTCAGCGCCATCATCAGCGCCCTGGGCTTCAGGGCGACCGTCAGGCTGATACCCGTCGTGCAGCGCATGACGCTGAGGAGAGGCATGTTCGGTGCGTGTTTTGCCCGGATGCGCGGGCACAGACGGCGTCGCAATTGCTTCCTATGCAAGTGGCTCGGATCGGCTGTGTGAGACGCCACCTTTATCATGCCAGTATCTCGTGAACAGCCGAAACGTCGTCACAGCATTGGCGCAGGCAGGTGTCCTGCTCGTGTATCCGCCGCAAGAAGCCAGCGCTGCTCATTGTGCACAGCCTTCAGATTTAGCTCACATGGCTGTGTGTAGGGCTTGACATCAATAAGAAGGGCACCGAGGCCGGCGAGAAGAAGGTTCCGGAGGCCCTAGGGCTCGCACCGGGCGTCGTGTTCCTGGTGTGATGCAGCCTTTCCTCTGGACACAGCCTGAGGTTGTGGCCAGATGCGGCTGATCGAACCGCGGGTCGAAGTTGGTTCTCAGCCTTGAGTTTATGGATCCTAGCTGTTGCAAGCAGGTACCTGAGACACGCAGCCTCTTCATTCCCATTTGCACTTTGTTTACAGTCTTGCACCCTCAATGCTACGAGCGCTCCAAGCAATGAGGCCGGAGATCGGCGCAGTGGGGGTTCATGACTGTCAGCATATTGCGGATTGTCCTGCATGAACGGCATCGCGTGTGTTGGATAGCCTGCTTGGTCTAGCTGCGAGCAGCACTCCGATGCTTGATGAGGACGGCAAGTGCAGCCTTTGTCAGTTGGCATATGGAAGCCGCTCCGGGTTTGTGATCTGTGTCAAGCAGGCGGTCATTACTTCGCGCAGGTGTGCATCATTGTGTTCCAGCAGCTTCATCATCTGGACCTAGCCGGCATCTTCCAGTGGGCCAGTGGCAGTGCAGAGGCAGCATCAATACGAAGGTGCTCCATTCCGCTGTTGTTGTGGATCACATGCTGGCCCTGTCAGCCTTACAGACATTTAGTGCCTGCACGGAGCGTATCACGCGCTGCAGGTCTTCTTGAACGCATTTGATGATTTGTCTCAGGACGGACGTCACGGACGCGTGGATGGTGGACTACATGGCTGCGCTGGCGACCATTTGCTTTATGCTGTTTCTCGGTGCGCAATTCGTCACGCTACCGCAAGAATGGTACTGTCATAAACCCCATGCTCTTCCGTGATGGCATGCCACGGAGGAAACATCCGTCGCCAGATGTGAGAGCCTGGAGTGAGTCACCACGGTGATGCTCTGGGGTGGCCCCGCTGCACGAGAACATGTGTCGAGGCCAGCTCTGCCCACTAGACCCTGCTCAAAACCCCGCAGGCTTCGCGGACGACGTGCTGGACGTCCCGTGGCGCGTCAAGCTGCTGCTGCCCAGCATCGCCAGCCTGCCGCTGCTGATCGCATACAGCGGCGGCACGGCCGTTGGCGTCCCCAAGCCGCTGCGCCCGCTGCTGCCGGCCCTGCCGCCGTATCTGGAAATTGGGCCTCTCTATCAGCTGTACATGGTGCGCTCTGCGCTGAAATACTATCCTGAATTTTTTTGGGCTTCCGACCTCGTCGCAGAATCACCTCATTCATTATGAGCGCGGGATCAGCGCCCACTTGGACATGCTTGCAACAACAACCGCATCAATCATCTGCCTCCTGAGTACAGCGGGCGATGTTCAGTGCCTATGCCCAGCACTGTCCTGCTCTGGTCTTTTATGCTGCGGCTGCACTGCTTGCGCAGGTGCTGCTGGGCGTGTTCGCCAGCAACTCCATCAACATCCTGGCCGGCGTGAACGGCCTGGAGGCGGGGCAGACGTTCATCATCGCCTGCGCCGTGCTCTTACACAACCTGCTGCAGGCACGCGCCGAGCGCGAATGCAGCAACAACCACTCGCATGCTGATTGTGGCAACGCTGCTATCTGGTCGCTGCTTTGCCAGTGCCTCTCGGCTGAGACAGCGTCCACAGTGCATGTGTCAGATATGGCAAGGCGAAATAGAAACCGGGGACGTCCAGATGCATCTCGCTGCAGCTCAAAATGTCCCGGGTCGTCATGCGTTCAAGGCTGACAAGCGCGAAGCAGTAGCTTACGAGGTAGACACCAACTCATGTGGTGCTCAAGTGCGCACTGCCGTGCCTCATCAGATCGCTGGGCAAGCCGGCACGGACCCGGCGGTGCGGAACGGCCACCTATTCAGTGCATACCTGATGCTGCCGCTGGCGACGACGACGCTGGGACTGCTGCGCTTCAACTGGTTCCCATCACAGGCGCGACCGTTGAAATCACTCGATCCTGAAGCTCGCTCGATCCTGTAGCATTCGGCGGAGATGTCACATGCGTGTGCGCAGATGAACAGCCGTGCGCCAACCTGACGGGTGCCGCGCCTTCACCCTGCAGGTGTTTGTTGGAGACACGTACACGTACTTTGCGGGCATGACGCTGGCGGTGGCCGGCATCCTGGGACACTATGCGGAGACGCTGCTGCTGTTCATGATGCCCCAGGTGGGCAGCGTCAACTCATGACCAGTCGCCTATAGGAGCGAACACCGCATCGGGGCAGCCGCAGACCTGACCGTAAACAAATGCCCAAGACGAGCTTGCTGCATCTGAGCATGCTTGTCAGAGCAAGAAGCTCGGAGGGTGTGCAAAATGCAGGTGCTCGTTTACTGCCTTTGCAGTATCGGCTGCGCGAAGAATAGTTTCCCAAGATACGGTTGCCTCCGCGCGCAGGTGTTCAATTTCATTTACTCCATCCCACAGCTCTTCAAGTGGGTGCACTGCCCGCGGCACCGCCTGCCGAAGTTCGACCCGGCCACGGGCCTGCTCACAGCGACCCCGAACTACAACTTGGTGAACCTGACGCTGTACCTCGGCGGGCCCTGCACGGAGCAGCAGCTCTGTGTCCGGCTGCTGACGATGCAGGCGCTGTCCTGTGCCGCCGGATTTGGCGTGAGGCATCTGCTCGTCGGTGTCTGGAAGTAGTAGGGCTGCTGTGTACTGCGCTGCGCGTGGCGCTATCACTAGGAATGTAAGTCAGGCGAGGCTCAATGCTCTGTTTAACGCTGGCGTTCGTCTGGCGAGCCGGCGCGGCGTCTGTTAATGAGGGAGGCAAAGGTGACTCAGGTCGTCCTGGGAACGACGTTGCCTCTGCAGCTGCAGCAGTCATCTGGGCGTCCTGAAGAAGTTTGTCGCTCCGCTGCAATGCAAACCCAGGCAATGCCGTCCAGTGGCGCACCGTGGTCCTGCTGCTCGGTGTCGGCGTGATCCGCGGGAGGGACAGCAGGTGAGCTGCCTTGTCCCCAACCATTCGGTCCCGACCCACCCCCGCCTTCCCATCTTCACGCAACCATGCATTCACGACAAGGGAGCTCCGGGACGCATATTAGGTTTGCCACATGCATCTCCCGCAGACGCTGACCTTTGCTGGTGTTTGCGTGCCATACAGAAGACAGGAAGGCTCGCAGCAGCTGCGGGTTCCGCCGATCCTCATTCTCGACAGCGACCGGTCTGCGTGGACCCTGAGGCACATCTGCCGCCCCCCTGTTCGACGCTAGCTGACATGACAAGGTACGGCAGGTGTGGCGTGCTGCTTGATGCGAAAGCTGCGGCCTGAGCACCAACACATCATGTTTGCCGTTCCTCTCGACCCCCCCGTCACGTCCGTGTCACCTTGGTCTGCAGGCACCAGCGGCCATCCAAACGGCTCAGGCTGTCTCGCGAGGGCGGTGCCTGGATCAGGCGGCCCGCTGCGACCGTCGTGTCTCCGGGCGTCGCCTCGATGAGCGATGGCTGGGCCGGTGTGATTCTGCACGCTCTGCTGCCGTCCCATGCGTTAATGTCAGCACGCATTTTATTGATCAGTTCGTGCGTCACCAAGCTACGGCGTCGCACCGGCTGCTGCAGTCCTACTACAGCGGCATCGAATAGCATCCTCTGGCGGAGTGCTCAGCTCTTCGCTTTGCGGAGAGGCACGCTGACACCCTAGAATGTTCGATGCTGACGCTTGAGGCGGCTGCCAGTCTTGCTCATCTCCTGCGTGACCCGTCGCTCCTATATCGCGCAGGGCTGCCGTCCGAGCTGCTGGGCAGGATACTCGAGGTGGCAGCGGATCAGATGTCACTGCCGCCAACCGCGCTGCTCGCCATGCGCTTCACGTGCAGGTGTGCGGTTGGGCTCAACGCCTGGCACTGGATCCTTGCATGCCTGCAATGGCCTTCGTCGTCTGCTTCACTCCCGCATCGTCTTATGGAAAGTCTCTGCGACCCAGCTTTATGCCATGGAAGCAATTTGCGCCATGGCAAAGCTGCGCAGCGCAGGCTATCCAGTTGTCTGCAGGGGGTTGGGTGGCAGCAGGTGTGAACGCTGTGTGCTTGCCGCAGGGACTGGTACCGCGCTCACAGCGAGGCGGTGAAGCGGCTGACGGTGCCGCGCGTGTGGGACAGGGTCCTCAGCTGCATCGCCGGCCTGCCCCAGCTGCAGGTGAGCCAACGCTGCTCAGGATGCACTTGGCTGTGCGTCATTTCAGTATGCAACCTGATGCAAATGCAGGATGCAGCCCGTCCACTGCCGTACTGCAAATGTAGGCTCAGCATGGGTATCACGGCGCATTCGAACTTGACAACATAGTGATACCATGAGGACTTGCTCGGCAGCTGCTGGCTGAGCTGCTGACGCAAAGCTATATATGAGCTCGCCAGCTGTGTGCGCACTAATGCTCACATGCGAGTGTTAGCACAGCCTTGTAGTTTGCAGTCTGCTGACGAAGACTTGTGTGCCGTGTGCGTAGCATCTCAGGCTGCAGCTCTGCCTGAAGAACCCGCTTCGCAGCGAGGGCCTCGACACGTGCTTGTCGTCACTGACGAAGCTCCAGTGCTTGACCGTCTCCAACATCTGGCACGGTGCGCACCCATGCATACCCTTTCACGCATGCTATCTCGGGAGCAGTCCAGGCGCGGCGCATCAGAGATAGCAACACGGCGCGTGCTGTTGCGCGCTCGCTTGCGTACACTTGCACGGCCGTCGGTGGGTGGTGCTCAAGGACCATGTTAGCTGCACGCTGCTGACCATTGGGTTTCTGGGGACTCGCGTGGTGCGCACCTATCATACATTATGTGCTTCTTCTGTGACAACCTGCTTCCCGGGCATCATAACAGTACTAGCTGTGTTTTGAATAGGGGTCGGGCCGCGATTGATGGGAGCCGTCGGCTGCGTGCCGTCGCTGCGCCACCTCACGCTCGGCGCCAGCGCCGGTGCCTGCCAGGTGTCGACGCATCTCAGCGCCCGTCGCTGCACATGACCCCCCATACCTCCGAAGTGACCGCCGGACACGCATGTGCTTGGTATTCCATCGATAGCTTGGCGGCCCCTGCACCCATTCGTCATGTCAGCAACCTTCCGTCGGGTTCTGTCAAGAACAGGAAGGGCCCTCGTCAAGCAGTGCCCTCTGCAAGGCGTGAGCTAATAATGGTCGATGCATCCTTCCCCGATTGGAATAACCTAGCTGGAATAATCTAGTCCTAGTCTCAACCCTTGCTTGACCTTCAACCCTAGACTGCGACCTCGACCCTGAACTGAACCTAAGTGTCTCAGGGCGGCATGGTGGGGGCCGGGGAGGTGCCGGACGTGGCGCTGCGGTCGCTGTCGCGGCTGACGGACCTGCGCACCTTCGAGTGCAACAGCATCCTGCGATTCACGGGTGTGTAAATTGCTGACGATGCTCTGCTTTCACCGTCTGCGCCAGGATCATCACAATACTGGGACGTGGCGCAACCATATGCGAACGTTTCACGATTATGTCTTCCCCTGTGGGATCCCAGGAGACCGTGAGTGCTGGCTCCAGTCATGCGAGCATGATGTTGTCTACGGACCAATGTCCCTGTCAAGCGTCTGCAGCACTGAAGCAAGTCAGGAAGTGGAGCGTGTCTATCAATGCTGACCTTTTGGTGACTGGCTGCCCGCTCCTCCTGCAGGCTCGGCGTTCAAGGTGCTCCAGCGCTCGTGGTCGTCGACGCTGCGCGAACTGTGCCTGGTTGGCGGGCATCATTTGACAGACACAGCCCTGGAAGGCATAGGTGAGCGACTGCATGGCAGGCAATTGACTGCCGGGAAGATTCGGACTATGTTATCTGTCATCTCGTCCGAGGTCTTGGAGCCGGTTCACTGCTATCGCCTCAGCCACCGCAAGCCGCTGCAGATGCCTTGGCTCTCACCAAGAACAGAGTTGCGCTCATAGGCGCATCGTGTGCAGAGAACAGATTTGAGCGCATGCGCTCGTACCCATGAGCCTGCTTGGCCGCCAGCAACCCAGTGAGTGAGACTTCGGTCTGAATGCTACGGTTGATCACCGTGCTGACATCGTCAGTGGCACATGGCGTCTGCAGGGCGGCTGACAGCGCTGCAGGCGCTGCGCCTGGAGGACTGCAGCGCCGCGGGGACTCGGGGCGGGCGCTTCACGGACGCCGGCCTCGCGCGGCTCGCGTCATGCACCCTCCTGCTGGAGGCGCGTCGACAGCAACCATCGCTGACGCAAAGCCCGAACAAGCTTTCTCAAAGCTTGTCAAGCTGCCAGGCTCTTTTCAAGTAGCTGTTTTCAAGTAGCTGTTCACAGGAGTGGGCGCACCTTTTTAATGTTATTAAGACTCAGGATGCACCGTCATCGACGATCCTCTGATCCCAGCCGACGCTTGGTCCTGGGATCCTGCCGCTTCGGAGGCTCTGCTCGGTACAGCTCCTCTTTGTTGTGCAGCCAGACAGTCGCGCTTCAGCCCGGCGAAGCTTCTGACGCCGCTCACAGACGACTGCTTCCGGGCGCGCAGCTGACGTTCGTGTACAACGGCGACCGAGTCGGCGTGACCGACGAGGGGACGCGGGCGCTGGCGGCGGGGCTCCGCTCCCTCCGGCGCCTGAACCTGTCGTGGCACCGCAACCTGGGCGACGCGGCGGCCGGGGCGCTGGCCACCATGACGGCGCTGACGCACCTGGACCTGGGGTACTGCGACAAGGTGAAGAGGGTTTAGGGTAAGTTTAGGGTAGGTTCAGGGTATAGCGGTCGTGTGAAGGTTGTTCCTAAATGTGCTACCACTCCAAGTGATTTTGCGCTGACCCAGGTACACCTGGGGTTCTGCGACAAGGTGCGGCAGGACCCTAGCCTGTTCCCTCTCTGTGTCCCTCGTCTTCATCTGTGGCGCTGCCGCCGGTCGATTGCTGCCACAGTATCGCAATCCTCGATCCGGACGTTCAGTGGCTTGGCACCGGTCGTGAGTCCCTTTGTGGACCATGCGCTTCTTCCTTGCGGCAGATCTACTAAACAACATCTACCCGCACGGTCGTCCCACATAAGCCGCACAAACCTCACCCTCTTGTGTATCCACAGACTCGCGCTCCATTCGAACCCTACTAAAAGGGGGTACCCCAACGTTCTGCACCAGACTTTGTTTTGCCACCCTCTGGCAGGTGACATCGGCGGTGTGGGACACCCTTGAGCCGCTGAAGGACGGGCTGCAGGAGCTCCGGCTGACGCGCCTGTGCCCCGAATGCGGTGCGATGCATGCCTGGGTTCCCCATCCTTGTTGTTCAGCTGATGTTCAGGCTATGTGGCTGTGCTTGCTCTTCACCGCTGCATTCCTCTTGCTATGTGTCACGGTCGTAGCAGTGCAAGGACTGTGCTCAGTGCTCACATGCCTGCTGTTCGAGTCCTTCACGTCCTGATGCCGTGACACACGTCGGACCGACGCCCATGCGGACACCTGCACATGCAGCAGTCAAGCGGCGTCAGAGCCGAGTGTGGGGTTGCTATCGAGGGTGCTGTCTAGCGTGGTTGGGTGGTACACGACCTCTCAGCAGCTGGTGCTGCGCGCCGCAGGGGACTGGCACGCGTACCTGCCGGACTGGTGGTGCGTGCGCCACGGGCACTACCAGCAGGACCTGCCTATTGGCGCATGGGCGTACTATGATGATTGGGCCATCTGACACCATCATGCTCTCTGGATCGACCAGAAATCCAGACAGGCAGTCGCAGGCGACCCCTTGGCGAGGTTTGGCAGCTCTTTACAGAATGCTTCTGTTTGCGGTGCTAATGGCAGTCATATCCATCTTGATGGCGCAGTGGCAAGCCAAAAACTCTTCCCTGGGCCATGCGTGCTATGCACTTGAGCTCAGTAGGCGGGTATAATCTCGCAGTGTTCAGGACACACGGTTATACACCTTTGCTAA
>JAABUX010003235.1_pt1 | contig 21824 bp, 16 predicted proteins | sample 5561851 | NCBI WGS metagenome assembly JAABUX01 (sample SAMN10711883, study PRJNA513361) | rock metagenome | isolation source: Antarctica rocks | place: Antarctica: Victoria Land, Richard Nunatak red sandstone | collected 2016-01-03 | reverse complement strand
CAGGAGGCCGAGCGGCGCGAGGCGCTGCGCCTGTTCCGCGACCCCGTGGCCCTGGCCGACCTGCTCGGCGCCGACGGCATGCGCTACTGCCTGCTGCGCGAGATGGCCTTCGGCTCGGACCTGGACTTCACGCGCGACCTGCTGGTGACGCGCTACAATGCCGACCTGGCCAACGACCTCGGCAATGCGGCCAACCGCACCGTCTCCATGATCGGGCGCTACTGCGGCGGCGAGGTCCCCGACCCCGGCGCGGAGACGCCCGTCGACCGCGACCTGCGCGACGAGGCCTGCGCCGTGCCCGGTCGCGTCTGGGAGCATATCCGGGCCATGCAGCCGCACCTGGCGCTGGGCGAGGCGATCGGGCTGGCGCAGCGCGTCAACCGCTATTTCGAGGACAAGAAGCCCTGGTCCGCCTTCAAGGCGGGAGACACGGAGGGCGTGGCTACCACGCTCTACTATGCCGCCGAGACCCTGGGCATTGCCGCCTCGCTGCTGCTCCCGGCCATGCCCACGCGCATGCTCGAGCTGCGCCAGGCGCTGGGCTTGGGCGACCAGCCGCCCTCAACCGCGGGCGGCTGGGGCCACCTCGACCCCAGCACGCCCGTGGCCCGCGAGACGCGCCTGTTCCCTCGCATCGAGCGGGAGAGCAATTAGCCGTTAGTAGTTAGCTGTTAGCCATTAGCCATTGGCCAACCGGCTTGATGTTGCATCGCCCCGTTCCACGCCCGGCCGCGGCCGACCCGTCTTTACCACGGCTGCGGATACCTACGTCTATCTGGAGATGATAATGTTCCCTTTCCACCGCACGGCGCTCGCTCTGGCGGCCGCGCTGACCGCCTTTGCCCTCGTCCTGCTTCTCACCATCCCAACCCCGGCAGCAACTCTCGCTCTCCAGACGCTGCCCGCCGGACAGGGCCATACCGTTTCGTTCCCCGCCGATACGGCGGCGCACCTCGATACCGGCACCGAGTGGTGGTACTTCGTGGGCCACCTCTCCGATGAATCGGGGCACACCTACGGCTTCGAGGTCACCTTCTTCCGGTTCGCGGGCCTGCGCCGCTACTTTCCTGGCTCGCCCGTGGACACAGCCTACCGCACCGATGTGGCCATCACCGACGAGGCCGCGCACTGCTTCCACGAGGGCGTGGGTTACGCCGCCGCTTCGGCCCAGGCGACGGCCAGCGCAACGCAAGTGCAGTTGCGCGCGGCGACGGTCAACGTCTCGACGGTCGGTCCGCTGAGCTACCATATCCACGGCGGTACGTCCGACGGCAGCCTGGTCGACCTGACCGTGGCCTCCCGGCGCGCGCCCATGCTGGTGCACGGCGGCTACACGGGCTGGGGCTCGGGCTACACCTACTACTACTCGCTGACCCACATGACGGCCACGGGCACGTTGACCATTGGAGGTCGCCGCATTGCCGTCCGTGGTATCGCCTGGAACGACCACCAGTGGGGCAACATGCAGCAGAGCAACGTCATCGGCTGGCAGTGGATGGCGCTGCAACTGAGCGATGGCGCCGACGTCAGTCTGGTCAACGAGCGCCCCTACACCAGCATAGACAACGACTGGGCGCAGGCCCTGCTGCCGGACGGCCGTCAGGTCTACACGCCACGGGCGGTCATCACTGTGCTCGACCACTGGCGCAGCCCCGCTACGCACACCGTCTACCCGTCGCTGTGGCGCGTGCAGGTTCCCGCGCTGCAACTCGACGTCATAGCGCGCCCGACAATTCACGACCAGGAAGTCATCGACCGCTTCGCCGTCAACGGCTGGCTGTTCAGCTACTGGGAAGGGAGCTGCACCATCACGGGCACGCGCGCCGGCCATCCGGTTACTGGCAAAGCCTACGTCGAGTTGACCGGCTACGGCGCCCCGCCGACGATACCGCAACTCTGAGATGTTCTGGGGTCGCCGTTTCCTATTCCGATAGCTATCCGACGGTAAACGTTGTCGATATGTGTGTGCCACCCGTCGCGACGACTGTCATATGGTACGTGCCGTCAGGGAAGGCAGAGTGGTCATAAAACTCGTTGCCGAAGTACCCGGCCACGTGATGGAGCGTGTGCGGGTTACCCTGAACGACCACATTCCCCTGGCTATCGTAGAGAGTAGCGCGGATTGTGGTGATCTTCGGCGTGATGCCAACGAAGCCAACGAAGTATCCGAACGTCGATGTACTCCCAGGGAAGGCAGTCGTCTTTTTCGGATTGGGACGATTTGTATTGTTCATCCATGTATCCATAGCTGATCCTGTGGTTGTGTAGAGAGAGGGTAGCACGATGCCGGGGCTGATCGAAAATCGAACCTGCCGTGCCAGCGCGCCGTTGAGAAATAAATCGAAGGTATAGGTTCCGGGCGAGTACGCAGGCTGGGTATTCATGAAATAGTCGGTGTACGTTCCCGCGACATACTGCAACGTATGGATCGTCCCTGTCACGATGCCTCCATCAGGATCATGCTCGATGACCAGGATACGAGTTGCAAGAGGCTTGACCCCGCTGTACGCCACGTAGTAGCCCACGCTCGTCGCTCCAGCCGGGAAGGAGGCGACCTTGGGGGGTGGCCATCCAGCTTTGTGATTGGTATCCGCTTCAGTCGTTGTGTAAAAAGCGGTCACAGCGCCGCGGTCGGCGCGGGGTTCCGGCCGCGCCACATGCGATACACCCAGGCTGACCAGCACCATTATCGCTACAGTTGTTAGTCGTCCGGGCCGTTTATGCATTAGATACCTCCCGCAAACACCCCATGTATCTATCGTTCACGTCCTGCGCAACGATTGGATCAGGTACCTTGCTTATCCAGTTCGAGCGCCAATTTGTCCATCTGGATTATACACGGCGACGTAGAATTAACGTAGGCGCGCAGAAGTACTGGGAGCGCGGGCATCCCTCCCGCTAGGTCCGGGCGGGAGGGATGCCCGCGCTCCCAGTCACCCCAGACCTTCCACGCGCTAACGAATTAACCCAAGGACGCCGAGACGTCGTCATTGACGTTGAGCTACGTCGTTTCACGGGCGTTCCCGTCGATGTTCGTCGTGATCTGTACCAATTGCTCTTGGCCGCCTCAAGCCCCATCTGATCGAGGCACACGACGACACTATCCGCAGACGTGTGGGTATCCAGGCTTTCGATGACCCCCTTTATTTTGGCGAACTCAGGGTCGACTCGTTCACCGAACCAGGTCTTCCGCGTCCGCCAGTGTAGCCCTTCCTCTACATAGAGGGCCGGTTGGGCTGTCGGCTCCGCGGAGCCGACAGCCCAATCCGCACGGGTTGGGGGTTAGGGACGTTAGTGCCCGTTCTCCATCGCGGCGATGAGGCGGTTGGCGATCAGTTGCGCGCGGTTGGAGGGGATGGCGAAGAAGACGCCCTGCACCGGCTCATTGCCGCCCTTCTCGCCCGGCAATTGGTCGATGCCCAGCGTGTTGACGCCCACGACGTTGCCCTTGAGGTCGAGCAGTGGACCACCGCTGTTGCCGTGGTTGATGGTGCTCTGGTGCTGAATCCACACCGGACCGAACCCATCGTTGAGATCGCGGCCGAGGGCTGAGATGATGCCTTCCGTGACGGAGGGCGGACCGCCTAATTGGAAGGCCAGCCCATAACCGATGCTAGCCACGGTCTGGCCCTGCGCCAGCATGTCCGAGTCGCCGAAGGTCAGCGGACGCAGGGTCGTGGGGCCGATGTGGATGATCGCGAGGTCGCCCGCGGTGCCCGACGGGGCATTGTTGGCCAGGATGCCCAGCACCTTATAGGTCGTCTTGCCGTCGGGCGAGATCAGTTGGGTGCCCGCAGCGGCGCCGCCCTCGATCACGTGCTTGTTGGTGAGCAGGTAGGCGCCCGTGGCGTCCACGCGGTACACGAAGCTGGTGCCCTGCGCCTCGGCGTTGGAGAGGTGGACGTCGACGCGCAGCACGCTGGGCTCGACGCAACTGACGACGCGCTGTAGATTGGGCGCGTTGCACGGTTGCGCCGGTACCTGCCCGCGCGAGGGCATAACGGGGCGCTGGGGAGTGACCGGGGGAACTTGCGCGCCCGTAGAGACGGTCCAGGTGAGGGTCGTCTTGGGCTGGCCGTCAATCAGCAGCACGGCGCGGTAGGAACCGGGCGAGAGCGGACCATTGACGCTGAGCGGGAGCAGCAAGGCTTCGCCACTATTGCTAGAACTGAACGTGTGGACCCGGCCCGAGCCGATCTGGCCGCTGGAGGCGCTGTAGAGAGCAAACTGGAAGGTGTCCTTGCCCACGACAGCGCCATTGTAGGTGAAATAGATGCCGACCCTGGTCGTGGTGGTCCCAAAGACGCGGCCGGTGTTGGGCGCCGGGGCATCCTGCGACTGCGGATCCCAAGCGTTGAACGACCTGGCGGTGATCAGATAAGCCTTGGTGATGTCCACCGCCACCGCCCCGGCGACGGTCCAGTTCAGCGCGACGGCCCTGGCGCTGCTGACCAGCAACACCGCCTGGTAGCCTCCGGGCCGCAACGTGTAGGAGCTATCGAGCGGCGCCATCAGGGCCTCGCCGCCCGACGCCTGAGTGAACTTGTGGACGTAGCTGCCGCCGATCTGCTGGCCATTAGCCGTGTAGAGCAACAGTTGGTAGGTGTCGCTATTGACCCTGGCACCCTGATAGGTGAAGAAAATGCCGATCGAGCTTGCCGAGGTGGGGAAGACGTTGCCCGTGTTAGCCGCTGGCTGATCCTGCGTCTTCGGATTCCAGTCGTTGAACGATTTCTCCGTGATCAGGAACGACGTGGGGATAGACACCGAGGCGGGCTGGCCGGCGGTCCAGGTGATACGCGTCTTGGGGCTGCCGTCGATCAGCAGCACGGCCTGGTAGCTGCCGGCGGTCAGCGCGACCGCGTCGTCGATGGGCAACAGCAGCGCCTCGCCACCGTCCTGGCGGGCGAACAGGTGCGCCTTGCCCTTGCCGATCTGCTGGCCGCCGCTCGTGTAGAGCGCGAGCTGGTAGGTGTCGCTGTTCGGCGTGGCGCCCTGGTATTTGAAGAAGATGCCGATTTGGCGCGCCGAGGTGGGGAAGACGTTGCCGGTGTTGGGCGTCGGGGCGTCCTGCGTATTCGTGTCCCAATCGTTGAACGATTTCTCGGTGATAAGATAGGCCCGGGGGATGCTGACGGAACTGGCCGACCGCGGCCCTTGGACGACGAGGCGAAACTGCGCGGCCGCATCGTCGGGCTGGCCCGCGGCGACGGCGTCCGCTGCCGACATGTGGCCACTGCTCACCGTGCGAGCGCTGGCGATGGGCAGGCCGGAGGCGAGTATGCACGCCAGCAGGGCGCCGACGAAGGGAGCGATGGGGCGGGGATGGCGATGGGCGGGATGGGGACGTGGGCGGGCAACGTGGGAGAACACTGTCTTACTCATGCATCGAGGCTTCTTTCCTTTTCAATGTCAATCCGTGTCCGCCGACCGGCTGCTACGAGGCAGAGACGCATACCTCTTCACGACAGGTGTCCGTTAGCGAAGAGCACGAGCTATGCTGCCGCGCGCACAGGCAGCCTGACATACTATAGACTGCCCAGGGCATGTTTGCCAAGAAGCCCGATGGTAAGGTTCCGGTTGCGGCGGCGTCCGCGCCAGGGAGCCCGTCCATGACGGTTCGATTCCGGCGCCGTCCCGCCTCCGACGCCGTCCCCTTGTCCCGACGTTTTAGGCACTATTTGACAATATGGGGACAAAAGGTAATAATATCCCCAGCCGTGGGTGAAAGCGGATTGACGACCGCGCTCCTGCCGGCGGACACGATGGATGTGGATTTAGCGTTGACACAACGCTGAGAGCGGAGAAAGAACAGCAGCGTGGTTGCACAGACACCAGCACTCGTCGAGGTCGGCAAGAAACGCCGCGTCCGCATGGGCCGGCGCGACCGCCGCGAGGCAATCGCCTTCTACCTGTTCGCCAGCCCCTGGATCATCGGCTTCTTCGTCTTCAGCCTGGGGCCGATCCTGGCCGCAATCTACTTCAGCTTCACCGACCTGCAAGTCCTCAATCTCAGGAACGGTCTGCCCAACCTGATCGGCCTGCAGAATTACCAGGATATGCTGAACGACAATACCTTCTGGTACTCCTTGAAGGCCACGGCCATCTTCACCTTCGGCGGCCTGGCCATCAACACCGTCGTTGCCATCCTGCTGGCGCAACTGCTCAACCAGCGTATCCCCGGGCTGCGTTTCTTCCGCACCGTGTACTACATGCCCACCGTGATCGCAGGCGTGGCCGCCGGGTACATCTGGCTCTTCATGCTGCGCACCAACGACGGCTTCTTCAACGGCATCCTGAGCGCCCTGCATATCCAGGGGCCCGATTGGCTCGGCAGCACAACCTTCGCGCCGGCCGCCCTGTTGCTGTACAACGTGTGGTACGTGGGCCAGAGCATGGTGATCTACCTGGCGGCGATCCAGGGCGTGCCGACCTCGCTCTACGAGGCCGCCTCGCTCGACGGCGCCGGCGCGTTCCGCCGCATGTTCAACGTTACGCTGCCCATGATCTCGCCGGTGATCCTGTTCAACCTGGTCATCGGCCTGATCAACCAGTTGCAGTCCTTCATCCCCGCGTTCATCATCTCGCAGGGCGGCCCCCACTACTCGACGTGGCTCTACGGGTTCGGCATCTACCAGGAAGCATTCAACTACCAACATGGTGGAACCGCCGCGGCCTGGTCCGTGACGCTGTTCCTGATCTCAATCGTGCTGACCGTCGGCCTGTTCGCGGGGGCGTCTCGCTTTGTCCACTACCAGGAAGGACGCTAGGGGAACTGATATGGATGCTACTGCTACTACGAAAACAGCGCGGGACATCGTGGCCGCCAGACCAAAGGCGGGCTCGCTGACCGGTCGCCGGAACAACATCACCCTGCGCATCCTCTATTTCGCCATTGCCCTGCTGGGCGCCGCGTTCATGCTGCTGCCGGTATTCTGGATGCTGTCCACGTCGCTCAAACCCCAGGGCCAGGTCCTCTCCATCCCGCCGGTGCTGTGGCCAACTGCGCCGTACTGGAACAGCTTCAACGAGGCGGTGACCAGCGCCTCGCTGCCCACGGGCGTATTGAACGCGATCAAGAACTCGCTGATCATCACGCTGATCCCTATGATCGGCGACGTCGCCTCGGCATCCCTGGTGGCCTTTGCCTTCGCGCGCCTGCGCGCGCCGGGCGCCAATCTGCTGTTCTTCATCGTCATCGGGACGATCATGATCCCGTTCCAGGTCACGGTGATCCCCCAGTTTATCCTCTTCAACCAACTGGGCTGGGTCGACAGCTTCCTGCCGCTGATCGTGCCGCCGTTCTTCGGCAATGCCTTCAACATCTTCCTGTTGCGGCAGTTTTTCCGCGGCGTCCCGCGCGAGTTGGACGAGGCCGCCCAGCTCGACGGCCTGGGGTACCTCGGCATCTTCCTGCGCATCATGCTGCCCCTGTCCAAACCGGCGCTGGCCGCGGTCGCGGTGTTTTCGTTCGTCTACCACTGGAACGACTTTTTCTACCCGTTGATCTACATCAATTCCCCCGACAAATACCCTGTGCCCTACCTGATCGAGCAATTTGCCAGCGGGGCGTACGGGTTCGCGGAGTGGAACCATCTCTTTGCGTTGGGGCTGATCAGCGCGGTGCCGTCCCTGGCGCTGTTCTTCGTGGCCCAACGCTACTTTATCCAGGGTATCGTGGTCAGCGGCGTCAATGGGTGACGCGACGCATGACACATACAGACGCCGCGCCCGGTCCTACCAATGGTGGCGCCGTTTGCGCGACCGCTCGGCGGGGACCGCGGACAGCGGACATCCTCGCCAAGGCACAACAGTGATAGCCCAAGAGGCAGGGAGGTGACGGTAGGGGAATAGTCCGGCATGTCAGGTCGCACTTGTCCATGCATTCGTTCAAGCGCACCACACGTTAACGACGACGTGTCACGATAAGAATCCGCGAAAGGATGACGACGCAATGAAGTCTCGCTTGCTACGACGCCTGTCTATCGGCGCCGCGTCACTGGCCATGCTGCTCTCGGTGGTGACGCCGGGCGCGCTAGCCGCGCACCGCACCGCTTCACATGCCAAAGCGGCCGCGGTCACACTGATCTGGTTCATGCGCATCGAACCCAAGGAGAACCCCTGGGAGAAGGAGCGCGTGGCCGCCTTCGAGAAGCTCAACCCCAACATTACCATCAAGCTGATCCTGGCCCCCAATCCCAACGGTCAGTTCGACACCAAGTTCAACACGCTGCTCAACAGCACCCCTGCCGACATCTGGTCGCACCTGGGTCAGGCTGGCTTCGCCGACTACTACCACCGCCACCTGCTCTACAACATGAGCACCCTGATCAAGCAGTACGGCTACGACTTCGGGTCGACGCCCAAGAACCTGATCAACACCTACAACATCGGTGGCAACATCTACGGCATCCCCTCGATTACCCTTGGCAGCTACCTGTACTACAACAAGGACATCTTCGACGCCTACAACCAGGCGCACCCTAGCGCCAAGCTGGCCTATCCTCCGGTCAGCTGGACCAACAAGTCCTGGACGTGGGCCAAGATGGTCAGCTACGCTACCAAGCTGACCGACGCGTCGAAGCACCAGTACGGCATCCTGCAGGGCCTCTTCCCCTTCATGGGCTACGCCTACCTGGAGGGCACCGACATGTTCCCCGCTGGCGCCTACCAGAGCGGCACGCCCAAGACCTTCAACACGACCAGCCCGGCCATCGAGGACATCTTCCAGCAGATGGCGGACTGGGCCAACAAGTCACACATCGCCCCCTCGTACTCCGACCAGAAGTCGGCCGGCAACAACGCCATCGACCTGTTCAGCACGGGCAAGATCGCCATGGAGTTCACCGGCGGCTGGGGCTTCCGCAACTACAACTCGGTCACCTTCCACTGGGGCGCGGCGGCCATGCCGACCCTCAAGTCGAACAAGGACGTGCTCTTCACCGACCCGTACATGATGTACAAGGGCACCGCGCACCCCAAGGAGGCCTTCCAGTTCATCAAGTTCCTGACCAACTCGGACTCGATGAACTCGTACGTGCGCGAGGTGTCGTTCACCCCGTCTAACCCCGACTTCCTCGGTCAGTGGTACCAGCTCAACGCGAAGCGCACCGGTCAGAGCGTGGCCGACCTGACGACGCTGGTGGCCGGTGCCCGCGCTAACGGCCAGGAGTCGCCCAACCACCTGATCGTCAACTTCAGCGAGATCCACAACCGCATGGTCCAGGACACCGACCCCATCTTCTTCGGCCAGAAGACGGCTAAGGATCAGATGCCGACCGTCCAGGACGACATCACGACCGTCTTGCAGCAGACACACTAAGCGAGTAGTCAGTTGCCAGTTGCCAGTAGGAATTCTGATGACGAGCAACCGGTGACGCCTCGTCGCGAGGACCAGCCTGCGACTAAAGTCGCATGGCAAAGAACGACGACTAAAGTCGTTGGGACGACACGTACTGAGACACTTCAGTGTCCGTTGTGTGCCATGCGACTTTAGTCGCAGGCCCCGTTCGGCCCCATTCAACAGGCCGCCGCTCTCCTAGAGAGCGGCGGCCTGCTCTATGTTGAGGGAAAGACAACTCACTGTGCCATGTCGGTGTGCGGCATCACAAGTAGGAGCCCGACGATGACCACGGCGCAGACGAGGCCAGCGACAAGGAACATCCCGGCGGCGTGCAGGCGCTGGTAGAGCACGCCAAAGATGTCCGTGCCCAGGCACGTACCCAGGCCGAAGGTCGCGCCGTAGAAGAGCGTCTGCCCGGTCGCGCGCAAGCTCGCGGGGACGCGGCGGTCGATGAACGTGATCCCCGCCACGTAGAAAGCGGCGAACGAGAGGCCGTGGAGCGCCTGGAACACGAGCACCGCGTGGTAGTCGCGCAGCACGGCGTAGGCCAGCCAGCGGACCAGCGCGGCGCCCAGCCCGATCAGCAGCACCGGCTTGACCCCCAGCCGCCGCATAGCCAGCCCGACCGCGGCCATGACCGGCAGCTCGCTGAGCGAGGCAAGCCCCGCGGCGACGCCGACCACGCCGGTCCCCGCGCCAAGGTCGCGCAGGTAGAGCCCGAAGAAGGTGTTGTACGCGGCGTAAGTGGCGTAGGCCGCGAAGCACAGCACCAGGAAGAGCACGAGCGCGCGGTCGCGCAGCAGGGCGCCGATGCCGCTGCTCCCCCGTCGTAGCATGCCCGCGTCACCCTGCCCTGGCGCGGCGAGACTGACCGCGAACGTGGCCCCGAGCAGCAATCCGTAGAGCGGGAACAGGCGTAGGATACCGGTCCCGGCAAAGAACGAGCCGGCGGCCAGAGCCGTGAGCATGAACCCGAACGACCCATAGATGCGCACCGCGCCGTAGCTGCCGCCGTTGCGACGCAGCCACTGCAGCGTGGTGGCGTCGGCCAGCGGGATGGTTGGGCTAAGCGCGACGGCCAGGGTCGCGATGGGCAGCAGCAGGAGGGCGAACGAGTGGGCCAACGCCACGAACGGGGCCGTCAGCGCGGACGCGAGCAGTGCCGTGGTCAGCAGACGCTTGCGCCACCCGTAGCGGTCGCTCAACAGGCCCCATAGTGGCTGCAGCAACACCCCGGCCAGCGGCACGGTCGAGGCGATCAGCCCGATCTGCGAGCCGCTGAGGCCGATTGCGCCGAGATAGAGTCCGGCATAGGGGAAGTAGACGCCCGCCGCGCCGAAGTAGCAGAGGTAGAAGAGCTTCATGCTCCAGGGACCGGAGCGCAGCGCGGACGCGGCGGATGCGCGGGAGAGGATCACGGCTTATGATAACACGCCGGGCCCTCACCCCTTGCCCTTTCCCTGTGCGCTAGGGTCCGTGCATTGTCGCCGGTGCGGCAATGGGAGCGGCATCTCTGGGGGCGCGGGCGCTCGCTGCGCTGCTCGCCCATCCCGACGTTGACTCTGGGACGGGCAAGGCGCCTGCGCTCCCAGTCGTCCCATACCTTTTGCGCGCCAACGAAAAGTCGGCGACGAGCGCTTTCACTGGGACCGCAGCACGCCGTTTCACTGGGCAGCGGGTGACCGACGTCTGCAACAGACAAGTCGCAGAACCGACCTGCGGGAGAGGGGTGAGCGGAACGCCCTATCCAACGACCGCAATGAGCCGCACCCCCATGCAGGGCAGCGTGCATAGGTCATAGGGATGGGGGTAGAATTGCAGGCGGTAGGTCGCGGGCCAGCCCCAGGGCATCGTCCGCGACGCCGTGGGAAGCAGGCGACGGATCAACGGTATATGGCGCAAAAAGCCCCATGTCCCGTCGTCTGGACGCGCGCGGTCGTTGATGGTGAGCGTGGCATCGCCGCTACCCGGAGCCGTGCTATCCGTCAGCCGCGTCCCGCCGCAGGATGGATAGGCCGTGGGACAACTGCTCCCGGCAATAGGAACGGCGACCGCCCGCACCAGCACCGTCCGGCCGACCCAGGCGCCAGGGCGCCGCGCCATCCCGGCCCTCACCTGCGCCACCGTGTACACCGGCTCGCCCGGCGCGGCGGCACGCCCCACCACCAGTGCGGCAGCGAGGGCGAGCAGCACGGCGGTCAGCAGCAACGCCGACAGGATCAGGCGCAATCTCAACAGAGGCATGGTGCTTGAGTATATACTATGCGCGTGCCATCAGGAGATGAGTCCGTGGCGCATGTCGTCAGGAAAGAAGATCGTGGAGATGCGAGCGGCCGCGCGAGACGATGCGGCGGATATCGCGCGTATCTATAACCAGGGCATCGAGGACCGCGTGGCCACGCTCGAGACCGAATGGAGAAGGTCCTGACCTGACGGCGCGGCGACATAGCCGGGACACGGCGACAGCCGGCGACGCTCGTAATATTGTGCCAGTATAGTCTTCCGTGCTACGCTTCAATCACGAAGGAGGGTAGCGCACTCATGGATGGCGACGGCCAGCACGATGCGGAGGTGACTTACTTAAGCAAGCAATCTCCCATCGAAGCGCCGGACGATAGGAGCCCTCCGTCCGTCGGTATCGCGTCTGCTACGGACGACGACATCGTCCGCGATGACGTGTACCATGGCGACGGCTACAGCGTGCGCCTCTTGTCGCGCGAGGAGTCGCGCCGCGCGGGACTCGAGGGTTACGAACCGCGGATCGTCGCGCGTCAGCAGAGCACCGAAGAATTCCTGGCTTTCCTCGACACCATCCCCGCCGCCGATGTGGATACGTCAGCATGCTGATTCCGGATTAGACGGTGACATAGGCGCAGGTCGTTTACGCTTAGCCCAGTCCGGCCAGCACCCACACCCTGGAAAGGCTCTGCGCGGCCAGACGCGCCCGCTCCGCCGGCGGCTGTTCTTGCAGCGTAGCGTCGAACGGCTCGACGGCGACGGGGCCGTCGTAGCCCATCCGCTCCAGCGCCCGCAGGAAGCCGACGATGTCGATGACGCCGCCGGCGCCGGGGAGCAGACGCTGGTTGTCGATCTGCTCGTCGACGCCTCGCTCGGGCCGCGCGTCGTTGACGTGGACGTAGACGACCTGCTCGGCGCTCAGCCGCGCCAGATCCTCGGCCGTCCCATGCGCCGTGTACCAGTGGAAGCAATCGAGCAGCAGCCCCACGTTGCCCGTGCCCAGGCGCCGGCCCAACTCCAGCGCGCCGTCGATGCTATGGATAAACTCATGACGGTGGCCGGCGCGCATTGTCTTGGGGCCGACGAACTCCAGGCCGAAGCGGCAGCCATCGTCGGCCAGGACCTGGGCGATGGGACGCAGGCGCTCCACATGATGCTCCATGTTGGCCTCGTAGTCTCTGTCGTCGGAGTAGGGCAAGATCCAGGTGGAGCACCACGGGCTGCCCAGCGCCCCGGCCAGCGCGGCGTAGCGCGGCAACGCGGCCAACCCCGCGCGGTAGGTGTCCTCGTCGCCGCGAAAATTGACGGGCAAGCCCCAGCCGCCCGGACGCACCTTGGCGGCGTCGAAGAGATCTTTCACCTCCTCGACAGAGGTCCGCTCGACGCGTTCCAGCAACTCGGTCAGGGGCAGATCCAGTCCACCGAACCCGTTGTCCGCGGCGAGGCGCAACCCCTCGTCGAGAGGGACGGAGAAACCGAGGGCTCCGGGGCTCAAGCTGGTGAACATGAGAAATTCTCCTTTGATCTATCGGGGATAGACACGGCCTGCGACTGGGAGCGCGGGCGACCCGCCCGCTTGCAGTTGGCTACCGCCTGGCGTGGTTGCAACATCCGATTCCCTGGTCGGTGAGCCAAGCGGGCGAACCGCCCGCGCTCCCAGTAGAAATCCGTCCTGCACCCCTCTCCCGACCGCGGGTGAGGGGCGCCGGGCGAGGGTTCCTTATCATCCAGCGACAGGCCGTAGGTCTCCCGCCTCGACCATGCCGGTCAGCGGGTTGTCGGTGACGGTCAGGGGCAGGTCGACGCGCCCGCGCCGGCGACTGCTCTCGTAGAGGGCAAAGATGATCTCGGTGGCGTGCAGGGCGCGCTGGGCGCTCAGTTCGGGCTCGCGTCCGTGCAACAGGGCGTCGATGGCGTCGGCGATGCCGCGCTCGTGGAAGCCGGGACCATGCAGCGTCTCGCCGCCCGTGTCGATATCCTCCCAATCGGCATCGCCCTGGCGCCGCACGCGCAGCAGCGGCCCCTCGAACACGCCAACCTCGATCGTGCCGCGCGTACCGGTCAGCCTGTTGGTGGTCCCGATCAGGCCGGCGCCAGGGCCGGTGGCCAGGGCGCCGAACACGCCGTTGCGGTAGCGCCAGGCGCCCAACGCCTGTCCCTCGCCGTGCGCGCCGAAGACGCGCCGCTCCGTACGGTAGTCGATCTGTCCTATCACCCACTCGGCGGCGGACTCACCAGCGTAGAATCCGCACATGTCGATGTAGTGGGTGCCGGTGTCGTAGACATCGCCCTGGAAGCCCAACTCGACGCGCACGAGGTCGCCGATGGCCCCGCGCTGGAGGAGGTCATGGGCACGGGCGAAGGGCGCGCCAAAGCGCCGCATGTGGTTGAAGGTCAGTTGCACGCCGCGCTCCTCGCAGACGCGGACCATCTCCTGGGCGGCGGCCCACGAGTCGGCCATCGGCTTCTCGCAGTGCACGGCCCTGACGCCAGCGTTGGCGCAGTCGACCGTCATGGGCGCGTGCAGGTGCGGCCAGGTGCAGATGCTGACCACGTCGAGGTTGGCCTCGGCCAGCATGCGATGGTAGTCCGTGTACACGCTGTCCTCGGGGATGCTATTGGCGGCGGCGAAGGCCTGGGCGTTCTCGGGCACGATGTCGGCGCAGGCCACCAGTTCGCACAAATCTGGAAGCGCCAGGTAGCCTGCCGCGTGCTGATAGGCCATGAAGAACCCCTGGATGTCCGGCCGCTCCTTTTTCCTACCCGTCCCGATGATACCCACCCGCAAGCGTGCCATGACCTCTCCTCCCCTCTCCATACCTGTCCGTGCGTGACGCCGTTAGCATAACATGCTACAGTAGGAACCATGGATCATCTCACACACCCGTCCGATCATCAGCCATCCAGCCAGCGCCAGCAACTCCAGCAGCCCGGTAGGGGATCTGGATAGCCGCCGTCTGTCTTTGTTGCCACTATCGACCGCCAGATCCGTCGCGATCCGGCGGTCCTTTTTATGTCAGGAGGATCGTATGCCCGCGACCGTATTCGTCCGCGGCTTCTTTATCGGGCTCTCCGTCGCCGCCACGATTGGCCCGATGGCCGTGCTGTGCATCCGGCGCACGCTGACTCAGGGACGCCTGGCCGGCCTGGCCACCGGCCTTGGCGTCGCCACCGCCGATGGATGCTACAGCGCCATGGCGGGCTTCGGCCTGGCCTTCATCTCGCAGTTCCTGCTCGCCCAGCAGGTATGGCTGCGGCTCGTCGGCGGCCTGTTCCTCTGCTACCTCGGGGGCAAGGCGGCGCTGGCCGTGCCCGCGACACGGCCCGCCGGCGCGGGAGGCGCGACCCTGGGGCGGGCCTACGTCTCGGCCCTGGGCCTGACGCTGACCAATCCGCTGACCATCCTCTCCTTCGCGGCCATCTTCGCCGGCCTCGGTACAGGAGCGGGGAGTGGGTACGGGGCGACAGTGCTGCTCGTACTTGGCGTGTTCGCCGGCTCGGCCCTCTGGTGGGTCATCCTGACCGGCGTCGTCGCGGCGCTGCGGGCGCAGGTCACGCCACGCGGCCTGCGCTGGGTCAACCGCGCGTCGGGTGCGGCCATCCTCGTCTTCGGCGTGCTCGCCCTGGCCGGCCTCTTGTAAGGCGTCCTGATGGGAGCAGGAACATGACATTGACGAGCACATACATTTACTCATATCATGGTGGTATGAACGAGCGGAGAGGAGTATGACAAGGGGAGCCGGTGTTATGGATATGGATAGAGACGAGGTTCCGCAGGCTATCGAGACCATGGACGGCGTTGCACGGCGCTTGCATATCAGCATGCGGCGCCTGCGAGACCTGGTCAAAGACACGCCGCTGGCGACCACGCGGACGGTCGCGCTGGGCCATGCAGTCGGTACATATCGCCTGTGGCCCGCGTTGAGCGTCGCGCTGCTTCGCCAATTCCTGGCTGCCGAGCCCTGGTATACCCGTGAATGGCGCGCTGCCATCGAAGAGGTGTTAGCGTCGCCGGCGTGGCGCCAGGCCACGCGATCAGTCGCTCATGTGCCCATGCGTCAGAAGGCCGGCGGCCAGAGCGCCCGACAACGCGTGGATGCGGCGCTCACATCCCATACGCTGCGCTCCGCCATGCGCGACCTGTACAGCGAGGGTCTCGACATTCTCGACCGTCGGGGCCTGGGACCGCTGGTTGACATCGACACCATGATCGTCGACCGCATCGGCGATGAAAATGATGCTGTTATTCTCCTTGGAGCCGCGCAGGAGCTGTACATGTTGCCGACCGCAGTGCTCAAAGCGGCGGGCCTGGATCGCGAAAAGGCGCGCGGCTTCCTGATGGCCACGTATACAAGCGAGGGGGTTGCGCTCGACGCATGGCCGATGGTCGGCGTGCCCGAGGAGTGGCAGCCTGATCCAGATCTGATGCGCCACCTGGTTGAGGTGGGCGCGTGACGCTACGGCTACATGTCTCGGGCCTACTCTTTGATCGCCGCGATGAGTTCGGCCAGGCCGATCATCGGCTCCCAACCGTGCCCGTGGTCTTCGAGGCTCCACCAGGCCGAGAGCACGGCCTGCGCCAGCGCCCAACCGCGCAGCCGCGCGTGGTCGATGCCCAATGCCGCGCCGAACCCGTCGATGCGGCCCGCCTCGGGATTCGGCAGGGGCAGCGGGAGGCGATTGCGCAGGAAGGCGCCGACCTCGTAGGCGGGCTCGCCGACCAGCCCCTTCGGGTCGATGGCCAGCCACCCGCGCGACCCCGCGGCCAGGATGTTGTAGTGGTGCAGATCGCCGTGCAGCACCACCGGCGCGCCCGCGGACGCGTTCAACTCGCCGAAGAGGCGCTCCGCCTCGTCGACCAGGGCGGACGGAAAGGGGCCTGTCCCGCCGTCGTAGCGGCGGCGCAGCCGCGCGAAGCCGTCGCCCCAGTCCGCGACCGACGGGAACGGATGGTCCGAGGGGACGGGACGCCACAACGCCCGCATCACGCCGGCGGCGATACCGACGGCCTCCTCGTCGTCTTCCAGGGTCAGGAGCAGCGTGCCGGGTTCGAGGCGCTCCAGCAGCATCACCTGGTTGGCGGGATCGACCGCGAGCAGCCGCGCGGCGCCACGACCGTCGTAGACGCGTAGCGCCGCCGACTCGAGGGGAAACTCGGGGAACTCGCCCGTCGGCGCGCAGGCCTTGACGACCACTGGCATGCCGTCGGCGCGCAGCGCGGGGGCGGCGTAGTGGTAGGACAGGTGGGGGAAGGGCGGATCGAGCGTGAGCCCCCACTGGCGCGCGCAGGCGTCCAGGATCGCGGGCAGGCGGTCGAGCCAGGCCTGACCCTTCGCGCCGTGGATCTCAAGTTGGGTGCGGGCAAAATCGTCGGGGATGGCGAACATGATGTATTTCCTCTTCCTATTGCTCTCGTGCTCTTGACCTGTTGCCTGTGGCAGACACGGGCGCGGTAGAGAGGGATACGGGCGGCGGACGCGGCAGGCGTCAATAGTGCTGGCGCATCATGGTTGTCGGGACCTTCGTGTGATAGTGATGATACATGTGTATAGGAGACGTGCCTGATCCTCATTGTAAGGCATAGCGGAAGCAGACTCCCATTCCAGTGCAACGTGGCCGCTGGGGCCTCCCGTGCCCACGCTGTCAGCGCAGAGCCGCCGCCAACGCTGCCCCCCAAACAGGGGATAGCGCGCTGTCTCCAGCACGCCGATGCTAGGAGGAGTGGAACAACCGGGACAGGTGCGACGAGTGGCGGAATGAGGACACGGGTGATGGAGCGGAGTGGAGGTGCGGACTATCTCACCACTGGCGAGGCGGCGTGCCGCCTCGGGGTGTCCACGCCCACCGTTCGCCGGGCGCAGCGCCGCGGCGCGCTCCCGCTGGCCTATCGGACGCCCGGCGGCCACCCCCGCTTCCGAGCCACCGATGTTGAGGCCTACGCCCGACAACTGTCCGTCCCGCTCGAGGCGATCGCCGCGCGCGGCGACGCATCCGAGGGCTCGTGCACGGTGCGTGTCGCCGCGGCGGCAGGGGATGCCGCGCGTCCGGGCGATACCCAGGCCGATGCGGCGGAGCGTCTGCGGGCCGTCCTGGACGTGTCGCGCGCCCTGACGGCGATCGACGACGAGGCGGAGTTGCTCGCGGTCATCGCGTCGTCCGCCTGCCGCAGCCTCGGCTACGGCGCCTGCACGGTCTCGGTGCGCGACGAGGCGGGCGTCTTCCACTGCCGCGCGGCCGTCGGTTTCACGCCGGAGCAAGAGCGCCTCCTGCGCGCCCACGCCCTCTCGTCCGATGGGTTCGCCGTGTTGCGCGACGCGGCCATCCCCATCGGCTCCATCCTCTACGTCCCAGCCGGCCATCCCGTCCAGCATCATCCCACCGTGCGCGCCTCCTTCATGCCCACGCAGCCGTCCGCCCCGGCGGGCGCGTGGCACGGCGATTCGCTCCTGTTCGTCCCGCTCCTCGACCTGAACGGCGACGTGTTGGGCTTCCTCAACCCGGACGATCCGCTCGACGGGCAGCTGCCTGGGCAGGGGCAGCTCACCGTGCTCGACGCGTTCGCGCATCTGGCCGTGGTCGCGCTCCAGGTGGTGCGCGGGCGCGCGGCCGAACGGGCGCGCGCGCACCGGGCCGAGGCGGAGCGGCGCCAACTCGCGGGGCTCTTGCAAGCCATGACCAGCGTGCGCGGGTCCTTGCGGCTCGACGAGGTGCTCCAACAGATCGCCGGCGCCATGACCAGCGCGGCGGAGTTCGGCATCGCCATCGTCTACCTGCGCGACGCCGACGACACCCTACATATGCGGGCGGCCATCGGCTTGCCCCCGGAGGAGGACGCGCGCCTGCGCGCCAACCCCGTCCCGCTGCGCATCTTTCAGCAAATCATGCAGCCGGAGATGCGCGTGAGCCGGTCGTATCTCTTCGATCACCGCTGCCACCCCACGACGGAGGAGATCGACGCGGCGCTCAGCATCCCCCCATTGCCGCCCGACTGGCAGGAGGGTCAATGGCACCCCGAGGACGCGCTCACGGTCCCGCTGGAGGATCGTGAAGGACGCTGCATCGGACTCGTGTCGGTAGACGAGCCGCGCGACCGCGGCTACCCCGACCTCGCGCACATCCAGGCGCTCGAGCTCTTCGCCGACCACTGCGCTATCGCCGTCGAGCAGGCTGCTCTCTACCGGGACATGGAAGCCCTGGCGACGACCGACGCGCTGACCGGCCTGCCCAACCGCGCGCTGCTCCACGACCGCCTGCGGCAGGCCCTCGCCGCGCGGGGCGACGGGACGCCGCCGGCTCCCCTGGCCCTGCTGCTGCTCGACCTCGACCGCTTCAAGTGGATCAACGACACGCTGGGCCACCACACTGGTGACGCGACCTTGGCGCGGGTTGCGGGCCTACTGCGGGGAGTGGTGCGTCACACCGACATCGTGGCCCGCCTGGGCGGCGACGAGTTCGCCATCCTGTTACCTGGCGCGGAGGCCGCCGGCGCCGAGGCCGTCGCGCGGGCTATTCGCGCGGCGCTGGACGCGCCCATCGTCGTCGACGGCCGGGCGCTCTCAGTCGGGGTGAGCGTCGGCATCGCACTGTCCCCGGCGCACGGGGCGGCCGTCGAGCCCCTCTTCCAACACGCCGATGTGGCCATGTACGCGGCCAAGCGCGACGGGCTGGGCCACGCCGTCTACGAACCGGCGCATGCCGACCAGGACGCGGCGCGCCTCGCCCTCATCGCCGACCTACACCGCGCCATCGACGAGGGCGCGCTCGCCCTGCACTACCAGCCCAAGGCCGACCTCGCCTCGGGGCGGGGGTGCGGCGTCGAGGCGCTGGCGCGCTGGCCGCATCCGGACCACGGCCTGATCCCGCCCGACCGCTTCATCCCGCTGGCCGAGCAGACCGGGCTGATCGTGCCGCTGACGGCCTGGGTGCTGGGGGCGGCGTTGCGCCAGTGCCGCGCTTGGGCCGACGCCGGCCTCGCCGTGGAGGTGGCGGTCAACCTCTCGCTCCGCAACCTGCGCGACCCGGACCTGTACCCCACCGTCGCGAACCTGCTCCGGCGCCATGGGGTACCGCCCACACGGTTGTGCCTGGAGCTGACCGAGAGCGTGGTCATGGCCGACGTGGAGGGGACGCAGGCGACGCTCGCGCGTCTGGCGGCCCTTGGCGTACGTCTGGCGATCGACGACTTCGGGACCGGCTACTCCTCGTTGGCCTACCTCTCGCGGCTGCCGGTGGACGAGCTCAAGATCGACCGCTCCTTCGCGCGGAGGCTAACAACGGAGGCTACCAACCAGACCATCGTGGCCTCGACCATCGGGCTGGGCCACTCGCTGGGCCTGCGCGTGGTGGCCGAGGGAATCGAGGACGCCCAGACGTGGGCGCTTCTGGGGCGGCTGGGCTGCGACGTGGGGCAGGGCTACTACATTGCGCGCCCGCTGGCCGCCGACGAGGCGGGCGCCTGGCTCCGACGGGCAACGGAGGGCGCCGACCAGGCGAGCGCATAAGGCGACCACGAGGCGGCCACAGCGGGAGAGGTCTCCCCGCGATCACGGGCCAGCCTGCTCGTGTCCGAGTGGAAAGCGCGGAAAGCAGGGCCGTGTCGGCGCGGCTGGGCCAGTACGGGGAGTGGGTCGGCGAGGTGCCCAGATGATGCGTCAAGAGGCGGACAACGCGTCAACAGTGTATCATGGCCTACCTGGCGGATACGTCGGGCGAGGCTAGATACGCGGATAGGGTTGCCGCCGCGCCCTGTGCGTACACGGCGCGCAGAGCCTCTTCCAGCTCGGCCACGAACACCTGGTTGTGCGCCAGGTCGCCGAAGATGCTGTGCACGCTCAGCAGCGGGCGCGGGTCCGCTTCGCCTTGCGCGGCGAGGGCTTGCAACTCGTCGGCCATCGGATCCTGGATCGGTATCTCCTCTCCTTGCTCGTCGACACCCCGCAGGTAGCGGAACCAACCGGCGACGGCCAGGGTCAGCCAGCGGTGAGGCCGGCCCGACGCCAGGGCCTCGGACACGGAGGGGAGCAGGAACTTGGGCATCTTGGCCGAGCCGTCGAGGCAGATGCGCTGCACCTGGTCTTTGATCTTGGGATTGGCGAACCGTTCGATCAGCGTCCGCTTGTAGTCGTCCAGGTCTATCCCAGGGACCACCGGCAGCAGGGGCGTCACCTCCACGTCCATCATGCGCCGGATGAAGTCCCGGAAGTGCGCGCCGTTCATGACCTCGTCAACGTAACGATAGCCGGCCAGGTAGCCGAGGTAGCCCATCGCCACGTGGCTGCCGTTGAGCAGGCGGATCTTCATCATCTCGTAGGGGTGGACGTCGTCGACAAATTGCACGCCGACCTCCTGCAGCGGCGGACGCCCGTTAGAGAACACGTCCTCGACGATCCACTGCGTGAACGGCTCCGTCACCACCGGCCAGGCGTCGCGGATGCCAAAGTCGCGCGCGACCATCTCCCGGTCGTCGTCCGTCGTCTGGGGCGTGATCCTGTCCACCATGCTGTTGGGGAACGCCACGTTGGCGTCGATCCAGTGGGCCAACGAGCCGTCCCTGAGACCGGCGAACGCCGTCATCACCCGCCTGGCGACAGCCCCGTTGCCTTGCACGTTGTCGCACGACAGCACGGTGAACGGCGGAAGCCCCGCTGTGCGCCGGCGATCCAGCGCCTCGCAGATATAGCCAAAAACGGTGGTTGGGGTGGACGGATTCGCCAGGTCGTGCTGGACGGCGGAGTTCTCCGCGTCGAACGCGCCCGTGGCGTGGTCGAAGTTGTATCCGCCTTCAGTGATGGTCAGGCTGACGATGCGCGTGGCGGCGTTGGCCAGCCTGGCCAGCACGCGCTCGGGGTCCTCTGGCGCGAGCAGGTAGCCCGTCATGGAGCCGACCACGCGCGCTTTGTCCTGCTGGGCGCTGCGTTCGACCAGGGTATAGAGGCACTGCTGCGGGAGCAGGGCGTCCGCCATGCCTTTGTCCTGGGGCAGCAGCCCGACCCCGCGCTCGCCCCACTCGTCGGTGATACCTCGTTGGGCCAGTTCGTCCAGATAGACCGCCTGATGGGCGCGGTGGAAGCTGCCAACCCCGACATGCACGATGGCCTGCGTCAGCCGTTCTCTGCAATAGGTAGGAGTCTCTATGTCAGGCCTCTCGGCCGCGATCGCCGCCAGGCCTGATTCCGTGAGCTTGCGCGCGCCAATCGTATCGGGCGCGCCGGTCGCATCGTTCCGTTCGGAGTGTCCCACCGTT
>JAABUX010003234.1_pt1 | contig 21836 bp, 8 predicted proteins | sample 5561851 | NCBI WGS metagenome assembly JAABUX01 (sample SAMN10711883, study PRJNA513361) | rock metagenome | isolation source: Antarctica rocks | place: Antarctica: Victoria Land, Richard Nunatak red sandstone | collected 2016-01-03 | reverse complement strand
AATAGTAATCTATATACTAGCTATTCTTCTATTAAACTTTCTCTTTTATATATTTAGGTAGCCTATATATAGTAATATAATAAATTCTATATACTTATAAGCTTTATTACTAAATAGATCTAGAACTCGCTACCCCTAGAATACTTAATATAGCTAGTCTTATATATTAGAAGTTTATAATATTATTAAGTTATTTACCTTTCCCTTAAATAGGCTATATAGTATACTAATTAAACTATCTAGGTATATTACCCCTAACTATATTATACTATATACCTTTTTATATATAAAGTAGAAGAACCTCTAGTCTTCCTTTAATTAATAAAAGTACTAAAATATTCTATTAATAAACCCTTAAATTATAGACCTTCTATATATTTTACCTATATATTTAATTACCTTTATATACCTCTAGATCCTATTATATTTAAGAATAGAATATTAATATAAGATAGGACTATAATAATTATATAAGTACTTAAGGATATTATTAACTATAATAGAGATAAAGGAGGGAGACTAGCTAAATATTATTAATAACTTATATAAAGGATATAGGTATAAGAATTTTATTAGAATAAGATATAAAGTAAGCTTTAAGCTAGGCTAATAACTATATTACTAGTTAATACTTTTAAGGTTAAAATAAGTAAGTAATTAATATATCTTATCCTTAGTAAATCTAAATATCTACCTTATTTACTTAGGTAGGAAATTATTAAGACTATACTCCTTACTCTAATACTTAACTAGTAGGATATAGGCGTAGCGCGGGACTTAGCTAATATAATATAAATTAAGGATAAAGAGGGCTAGAGTAGCTATATATATAAGTTCTTTATTAGAATTAATATCTATAATATATTATTATTAATATTATAAATAAATAGATAACTATTAAAAGGGGTTTTATAGGTAAATCCTAGATAGGTAGGGCTAAGTGGCGACGGTTTATATTCGGGTAAATTCGGATTAGGCTTAGCGTACGGCTAGACCCGTATAAATTATTAAATAAACGTTGAATAATCTCACTGTAAAACCTGTCTAATCCTATATTCAATCACCTCCATAAGAGTGTCATGTACGCTGCGCGACCGCAGCGGCGTTTGATGACTTATGGGCGACACAATCACTTACCGTTTCACTTCCGTACGGAATATCAGCTTCTACTTGGGGGACATTTGATCACACCGCGAAGGTCTACGAAAAGGTTGGATCGGCTCGCACCCATGAGCACGTCGTCGCATTTTGAAAGAATAGATCCTTCCTACCTTGTCGAAGAAGAAACGGTGAGCGGCTATAACCCCAAGCATTACTATTTCGTCAAATTAGGGGAGGTTCTATATGAACGGTACAAAATCATCGGCAAGCTTGGGTTTGGATCAGCATCGACTGTCTGGCTGTGCCGAGATCTTCAGGAACAGCATGAGTACGTCGCGCTCAAGGTTTACATCAATAGTTCCAAATATCACCGAGAACTTCCCATCTACGAGGAAATCAACAATCTGCAGACGATTTATGAAGGGCGAAAGTATGTACGAAAGATGTACGACTCTTTTGAACTTCAGGGACCATATGGAACACACATCTGTCTCGTTCACCAACCGCTCGGTATCAGTCTTGGCGAGCTCAAAGGGTTAACTCCGGACGGGCTATTCAGCCCAGAGCTTATACGACAGACGCTGCGATGCATCTTGACTGGCCTCCAGTTTTTGCACAAGGAAGTCCGGGTCATACACACTGGTAAGTTGTCCTAAAGTCATCAGCTTTAGTATTGGCGACTCCTACTCACACCTGGAAACTTAAGATCTTCAGCCTTCGAATATACTGCTTGGGATCCACGATGACTCCGTGTTAGCCAAATTCGAACAATATGAGACCGAGAATCCATGCCCGCGAAAGGAGCTTGACGATCGCACTATCTATTTGTCGCGGCCAATGCCGCTAACAAAAGGGGAACCGTCTATAACCGATCTTAGTGAAGCAAGTTCCGGAGACTACAAACATACAGATCGGATCATGCCCAATGTTTACCGCGCACCGGAGGTCATACTTGGCCTCCCTTGGAGTTATCCAGTTGACATATGGGGATTCGGAATGGTGGTAAGTCTCCTGGTTTGAACTATCATGAGTTTGGTTACTACTTATGGTTTGATGCTGTCCGGGCGAGTCGAGGCTAATGAAGGTCATGTATACGACAGCTCTGGGATCTATTCCAGCCGAAACGCCTCTTCCGGCCCAAAGACTCGGAAGGTCGATACTCCGAGGCCCATCACCTTGCAGAAATGATTTCTCTCATGGGCCCGCCTCCTCTAGATTTCTTGCCGCAGTGTGGTGAAATAGCCGACCAGTATTGGGAGAAGAATGGTCAGTGTGGCTACACTAATACCCCTGTTCTTGGACGAGAGCTATACCCTTCTAACGTTGCAAAGCAGGCGCTTGGAAAAATTTGGCCCCGATTCCGGATACAAGCTTGGAGCTGATGGATCACAGACTGGAAGGCGAGGAGAAGCAACAATTCATTGCCTTTATGAGAAAAATGTTGCAATGGAATCCCGAAGATCGACAGGATAGCGAAGGTGTCTATTGGGATAAGTGGTTGCTAGCTGACTTGATAGAAAGCGGAGAGGTTGGCTGGGAAAACGGAGCCGTACAACGTTAAGCGCTTCTTAAATAGCTGCATTCTGATCTTTGTCCCGTGGTAGGACAATCCAATTAAAGTTCAGCATTGTTTGTTTAGTCGAAGAAGATAGAGTTCCGTCGTAGATTCTGATGATGACTTCCTCCAGTAATGGAATGGCTTTAAGCTGTACGTCGATCTGGGACAGTGCTTCATGACTGAAATACGAATTGTCGTTGTGCGCCTCGCTCAAGCCCTTGGAAGCTTCGCCGTAAAGGTGATTTTCTAGCATCTTCAAGTTCGTGCACCTTTGTTAAAGAAGCTTCAAATCCTACAGACTATCCCTTCTAAGCTGGAAACCTAACCCCCCCCTCTCCTCTGGTTATCCTTCAAGAACCGGGAAGTTGATGCATATATAAGAGAGTAGACTTGCGTTCGAAGGCCTAATGCAGTCCAGAAAGGCTTATAGAAGCCCAGCTGGCTCCCGCGGTATATATAGGAGAGTAAAAATGTTCATTCTATAGAGAATTACGCTGGCTTCGCTACGCACCTGTCGATTAACGTGCAGTAATGCGAGCTATTGACGTGGTCGGTCAGGCGCAAACGTCTTAACTGGACAGCCTGGATCCTGGAAAAGATAGATTGGGTGGGCTACAACCAGAAGTTCTTTGTAAATGTTATTACGGATCTTGACGGGGAAGCGTAATAGGGCGCCATAAGAGACTTCAACCTTAAGCAGAGGCAGTAGGAGGCTGAGCCAGGCAACAGTGATGATCCATGTAGTTATAAATAATACGAGCAGCTATAGCCGACTACGAGGCAGGTTATTCAGGCTAGAATAGGCTCCTTCCTTGGTACCTCCCCCCCCTTGCTCCCCCAGTATTCCCTCGCCTCTCTCTAAAGCGACCTTGCTCCCTTTCCCGATCAAAAACAGCAATCTTAAGTCCGAAGTTCAGGGTGTATATAATACGTATATATACATCTACCTATACCTACATCATACATATCGATCGCGAACTCCACTTACCCTCTACTTACCCTCTCCTTACCCTCTACTTGTCCTCCACTAACCTTCCACTAATCCTCTAGCTACCCTCTTTCTTATAGTACGTTTATAACCATTAGCCAGAGCGACGAATCAGTGCCTTTAATCAAAGACGCCCTTGGAGATAGGGACGGAGGTATCTAGTATACCGCTCTATCACCATGCCGTCTATGCATATATCAAAACCCACAACTTTATTAGACAACTTAAGGAGGAAAGAGATGAGAACGGGGATGGGAGATTCAAGTCGGATGTTAAGATCAGAATTGAGATGGGAATGCAAATGAAGATAGCAAAGGGAGGGAGACATGGGGATTCTGCACCAAATTCTAGAAGATAGGGGTTTCCAAGGTGGATATGGGCTGTATGGAATATCTTATACAACGTTGTAGATAAGGAACGTTGCAAGAGCACATATCCAGCCCTTCGACCATATGAGCTTAAGCAGGTGCAGGAGAAGTAGGTTAGGATATCCGTTATATCCACACAACAAAAGATAGAGAGATTTGATCAAGCAATTAAAAGAGCAGGGTAGATAATTCATTTTGTAAGCTCTGCTCTCTTCGCTTTTCCATACTGTTGTGGAGAAAGAAAAGGTTGTCGGTTCGCTGGATTTCAGGGTGTGGGTCTTTATGATAGATGGATGACGTTGCGGATGGTGGGATGGATGGGATGGTGGTCATGGTGATCATGGAGGATATGTGGGTTGGGTAGATGGGGTTGTGAGGAACTTGATTTAGTGTGATATTCGCGTATTATGAAGGACTTTGATAGACTAGATGAATTATCGATTAACTAAGAAGGAGAAAGGAGAGTAGAAGAGCCCCCTTTATATTAGATGGTTTCGCTCGTTGGTGGGGGAAATCGCACAATCGGTGGTAGAATCCGATATCAATGCCATGAATCTTCCTAATCTTAGCACCTTGCGACGGGTGCTGCTTACTGTCTTGAGGCATTTCTATATTTTTCGGAGAGAGAGCTGGTCACTAGCTCATGCTATCACTTTTTCATTCTAATTTTTTAACAAATGTCTTCGATCTAGAGCTAGCGCCATCCCGGAACAACGGATGAACCGGACATAACCCGTCTTTATGCAGTAAGTTGCAGACTGTATGATGATTACAGAAGTGATTATCTGCTCGTTCACGGCCTCAAGCGGCGAATTACCTGACAATCCCATACGTTATTACCTTCTTCATCACGGGCCGTCAGGAGTTTTATGTATTCTGCGTAAAGACGGCCGACGTAGCTGAAAGCATACGGCGCCAGCCTGTGACGCTGGTAGCGTTTAGGGTTCTTGCCGATGTCGAGGAGCACCTCGTCTGATTCTCGAAGGTGGTGCGGGACATTCCTGTCGAGTTTCGGCTCTCCTCCGGCTTGTCGCTGGGCAGTCGTTGTCCTGCTCTTCCTGTTTGCTGGCTGACCACGTTCTGCAACAATCGCAGCAGCAGCAGCAGTGATAGTAGCAGTGATAGGAGGAGGAGGAGAAGGAGGTGGCGAAGGAGGTGGTGGAGGGGAACGGGGAGGTGGTGGAGAAGCAGGAGTGGGAAAGCACTCCACTGATTGTACTTGATTGCCTTGGCCGTTTGGCGTTTTGGTCAAAGTTTCTACTATTCTCTTGAACTGCTCCAGGGTTGCGTTGAATTCATGCAATAGGTTAGCAGAATCAGGAATCCTATTCTTGGCTGATGGTCGCTCGAATGCACCATGTAGTGTCTCCTCTCGGAGTAAGGGCGAGCGTGGGTGCCTCCTACGACTGGAAATGGCAGGCATGCTCCGATGACGCTCCTTCTGATTACTCAGGGGTGTTTCTGGAAAATTGATTGGTGGACTTGCGGCGGGCGTATCCAGAGTTTGGGCGTGATCTCCGTCAGAGTCGTCAGATGGGTTTCCGCGATAGACCTTGTCATCAGAACCCACCCCAGCGTCTCTCCGTGCACTTCTTAACGGAGATGAAGGCGGCGGCGTTTGTCGATTACTTGCAGTCGTCGCTGAACGAGACTCTAGAGTAGACGAAGCACTGCCTACTGAGCTGACACTGGAGACGCGGCTCATCCTCGCGTTCGGTCCAAGAGGCAAAGAGTTCGGGGCTGACAGCATGCCCTGATTCATTTGCACCCTTGCCCGCACCCCTGGCGTGGAGCTGTAAAACGAAGTATATCTCGGCGCGCCTACAGGAGCAGCTCTTGGATTGGTAGTTTTGGCATCTGAAATGAGCTTTGGGCCTCGTGAAAGGCCCATTGAGGTCGATAATGTAGAACGATTTTGAGCGAAACTTATTGCTAGGTGAGGTCCCAACCTATCTGGGTACTTTGCATCTTCAAGAATGCGACAACAGGCGTCTCTGACCGAAGAGGGATGACCAGAACAAGAGCTGAGCTGCTTGACATGCTCCAAGAATTCTAATTCTGAGCCTCGCCAGGTGGCCAAGCTCGGTACGAAATCTGTTGCCCGAGTGAAGTAATCAGGCATCAATTGGCAGGTACATTGCTTTCTACATCCTTTAGGCATACGGAATCTTTCGTACTCGGTGACCCGTCTTGTATGGCCGTTGCGCCAGGTCTGCATCGAGACCCTATTGCAATGTGACAGGCCCTCATCAGTCCTAAGAGCTGACACTTGCTCTGGCGACTGTATGGTAAGCGTAGTCTTGCTGGGAGTTGAGAGATTATATACTCTACTGTCATGCGTCTGCTTCGGCGCGTTCCTGGGAGTCTTACGAGGTCCCATCGGTATATCACCATCATCTGCAATTCTCTTCTTCTCGTTGACAGTCGAGCACTCTGCGCGTTCACGTCGAGATCTTTCTTGCTTCTTTCCTTTTTCTTCTCTTTCTTTTGCTTGCATAACATTCCGCTGAGCTATAAGCTGCTGCAGTGTCATCTCATGTTCCACGACTTCTTTGGGGATCTCGACAATACCCTCTTGTTTGAGGATCCAGCAGCGAAGGTCCGAGTTCCATGTTGGCGGGGAAGCCCGTCTGAGTAAATCGTGCCCATCTCCATGTTCGCGCTTCACGTGTCTCATCGCTGATGTAGGACTGGATGAGGAAGATGGAGAAGTCTCCAGGTCAACAATTTCCAGATGCGTACCTTCGTGGCCTGGAACGGCAGTGGGAAGAATTGGATTGTACTGTTCAGAAACGAGCCTTGAGACAGATATGGCAGACGTAGGTAATGGTTGTGGATCCATATTGTCTTTTGACGATGGCACCCAATCGTCATCTCGATCCTTGCCCATATCTGGGTTCAGACCATGGACCGATATTGACGATGACCGACTGCTTGGAAGAACCCTTGCCGCAGTACGGGTATCGACTGCCAGATCCTCCGCCAGTCTCCCTGCACCAACCACATATTTCCTTGCAGAATACTCGATACCGGACTCGAGACACTTTTTGGGCGAGTGCTCGATAGATGGGATGACCTTCCGCGCTTGCGGTGGTTCTGATCTGCGATCCACGCTTTCTGTAATGGACTTCCCCGTCCTTCGTTGGGAGACTGGAGCGGCACGCGTTGTGATTCTGTCTGCGGCTTGCGCTGGTACTGAGCTGGCATACACCTTGACGCACTGCATGGGAGTGTCTTTGATTTCTCGGCTGTGAGGCCACGGAAATGGGTAGCCTCTATTGGGTTTGACGGTCGCTAATGGTGATCGTGTGGCGCTGGATCGCTCCGATGCCATTGGTATGCACGACTCGAGAGGTCTTCGAATGACAGCGATTAGTTAGCATACTTGAAGCTTAGGAAGAAGCATACTCAAAGAAATATGACCGTCAGAGCTCAATGCTGGCCTAATTCCTGTGGATATGCATGCACGAAATGTGAAGTGAGAAGATGCGTGAAAATTCACCCAGGGAGAAAAGGAGGTTGTGAACGAATGCTATCACGCAGGATTGTAGTACGCGATCGTCTAAACACGGCCAGCTGCATTTCGCGTCTGGGACTAAACGTCAATCATGGCAGGGTCATATTTCACAATCGTCCATGCCAATTTCCGCTTTAGTGATGAGAGACATCACAGTGGCAGTTGGTCCGCATGGCCGATATTGTTGCTCATCCAAGGACAGTAGCCAGCATCATGTAATCATCTTCCAATGCGTTAGTCTGTGGTCTACATACTGGCAGACCGTGAGCCACCTCCGAAGGAGTAGTGGTGACAGTCATTCTGCATTTTGCGCAATCCCAGAAATTTCCTTCTCTTTTCGTGGGCCTAATGCTCGGCTACACCCAGCCGAAATTGACAAGGCTCCGGGGAGCACGGTTTAGGCTGAAGATCGACAGACCATGCCGGGGAACAACTTCCATACAAGCCGGGCTAAGGAGGGTAAGGCTGTGACACACAGGAAGACCAGGATCTGAATGGTAGTCAATATGCCGCGCTAATGCGTTCTTAAACCACAGGAGGCAAACCGCGCTATACCAACACACGTAAACAATCGTCTGCGAGCTGTACGACAAAGGGGACTCCAAAAGGCTATACAGATTACGTTCCTTGGGTATTCCTGGGAAAGACCCATATGGTGATCATGACTCTTGGAATAATTGAGTAACACGACGAGATTTCTGGGGTGAGTATCTGTACACCGATAGTCTATGTTTTGCTGGCCAGAAATGTATCGAGGGTGGAAGAGGGCCTCGGGAAAGAAATGTATCTGATCGATTAGTCTCTCGTAGCCACAGCCACTAGAAGAAATGCGAAGTGCCTTCTCAATCCTGACACTTCCTTTCTGAGAGTATGTCTTCCAGTTATGTATCCCTCTCACCCTCTTGCAAGCCTCTTCCAATGGTACCTGAGCTGATGTAGAGCCCCCGAAATGACACATTGTCACACAGCCTCGTTCAAATCTGACGGGCCTAAGGAAACGCCTATGTATAGGGGATGTGATGTTGGCTTGCTGCGTGTGTAGGTTGCTTATGCTTGTGTCCGGGCGTGGTCCATATAGCATATGCCTTTGTCTTATGCCTAATATAGCCTGTGTTCTTGTTGGGGGTTGCCACCGTTTGTGAACACCGACACATGTTGGCTAGTAGGGTCCAGGGATTGGGAAAAGCTGGAATACAAGAAGATTTACTATGTAACGCGTCAGTAGTCGGGATATATGTTTATACTGAGCTCTTTGGTTATTGTCGCGAAATGCTTCGGCAGGCAGACCATCTCTGCGCATACCAGATTTATTACTCCTTCTGTGCTTAGGCTCTGGGCCTTGCAAGTGGGAGTTCAGGCTTGCTTCGAGCCTTGAGGCGTGCACGTGGCCTGTAAGTGGCGATGTCACTTGGATGTGGTCTGCTTTGCAGATTGCGTTAATAATACTGTGAGTCTTTCCGAATACCGATCCAACCATGTGCAAGTGGTGTAGCTCTGCAGCAGCTATTGTATTCACGCTTGTGCACGATGTATTAGCAGTGCCTATAGCTCTACACCGACCAATCTTTGCGAAGTGCTCCTTGCATGTGGAAACAATGGCGCTTGCTGCTCAGTAGCTAGGCGGCATGCCTTCGTGCCATCTGGCCTCGTCAGCTATCGGTATTGCTCGCAGGTCCATAGCTGAATCCAGGAGCAAAGAACAGCAGCGCCCGTAGGTCACCGTCATCAACTTTGAACCCGGTTGCATTGCGAGGCATGATCTCGAGAGGAAGCGAATTGACGATTTTCGGAGAAGGAGAAGGAATGAAGAAGTACTCTAATGACTCGGGGAAGGTTTGCCGAGCATGACTCAGCATGGTCTTGGCACTTCCTCGAGTTTGCCTCAGTCCCTCAGACGTGTTCCAAGCCGGGCGCTAAACCCCTTCGGGTTAGTGATACTAACTACGTAGCTAGGCGGTAATACGTCTAAGCGTAAATATTTATTTCTTTACTAGTAAACTCCTTATTATTAATATTATATTAATAATATTAGTATTATTTACTATAAGGTATATATAAAGTACGGTATATATATTAAGAACCCTTATTAGGCGTAAAAATAAGCTAATAGCGTTAATATAGATTAATTAAGCCCTATTACGCCCTATTACTCCGTAACTACTTCTACTAAAATAGCTATAGTACTAAGATTACCTATATTAAGTACCTTATATATTAGATATATATACTCTAATACCTTAGATACCCTATTTAACCTACTAACTATTGGAAAAATAAGCTAGCCTATTATTATTATCGCTAGCTAGCTACTAGGATTTTTAGAAATTTAGAGTTAATAGATAGTAATAGCATTATAGACAGTTTATTAGAGGCGAATTAGGTTAATAGTAGACTAGTTAGAATTAGAAGAAGTAAGAGTATAATTAAGGTATTAATATAGCTAGTATTTATATAATAGAATCCTATACTATTACGTCGTAAAGTTAAATATTAATAAATTTTATTAATAAGCGAAAAATTTATATAACGCGTTACTAAAAAATAGGATATCTAGTAAAATTATAGAAGTTTACGCTTAGACGTGCCGCCCTCCTGCTGCGTAGTCAGCCTTGCTAACCCGAAGAGGCTTAGCGACCAGCTTGCTGGCCAATCAATGGCACGTCTGAGGTACTGAGGCAACCTCGAGTTGAAAATTGATGGGCAGTCGCGCAGTCTATATCTGGGATCAAGAGGAGGGCTCAAGTTAATCGCCAAATGCCTCTTAGTGCTATGGGTTGTTACCATCAACCAGTGGGCTTCCTAACCAGTTCATTTGACGTCAAATCAAATTAGTCGAGGACCCGGTCGATTTCATATATCAGCAAGCTCACAGTACAATATAGGCTCGGGGATAGTTGGGGGGCAATGAGAGGGTACAGCACGTCGATCTACGTTTATATTGTCTCAGGGTTGATGTGGCGCCAGCGCGATATCAAAATAAACCATCTCAAGATCCGGCTGCTGCTCTGTCGTAATCAAAACGGTAAATTACAAAAATACCACACTTTTCAGGAATATTTTCAAAAATGCCACCCCTATATTTCAAAAATACCACACCTCCACCCTGGAAGCAGGGCGTATCAGTCCCAGGGCCGCCTTTCGGGCCTGAGACTCCGGGTAGAAGACCTCGTAGCAGCCCCTATAACAGCCACCGTAGTCCGGCTACCTCTACCGACGTAATTACCTAGCCTGATAAAAGAGCGCTGAGTACCCTAAGCTCTAGGGATAAGTCCCTTAAGAAGTTATATTTTACCACTAAAAATATTATTCCTTATGATGATAGCGACGGTCGGGAGGTTTATATAGGTCTCTAGGCCTGCTTATACCCTAGGGACGGACGTGCCGGAAACTGACTTACGGGGGCTGTTACGGGGGCTGCTGCGGGTGGTTTCGTGCTGTAAGGGGGCGCATCCCAGCTTCCGGGGTGCGTAATTTCCCGGGTGTGGTATTTTTGAAATATAGGGGTGGCATTTTTGAAAATATTCCTGAAAAGTGTGGTATTTTTGTAATTTGCCGTAATCAAAATCTTCCTGGTCTTCACAGTCGACTTTGATATAATGGGAGCGCATATGGTCACCAGGAAACTTTCATGATAACTGCTAATCAACACAGTCTCTCTGTCATGCTGCTTGGTCCTCCTTTCCATCGCCTACCAATAACTTCTCCATCATGGCGTAATGTTGATATGTAACCCTCGGTCATGTTTGATAGCAGATCAGTCCTTACCCACTGCAGAAGCCTAAATGTCCAGTCCCTTCAATTGTTTCAGCTGCTCTTGTCATCTCTGCTCGATCATCCGTGATTGGGTCGGACTCGCCAACGAAGCATACTTCAGAGGGTGAAATCGAATACAGCGAGACGTTGGGCACTGAGGTTCGCTCGAGCCGGCGAACGTGGATCCCGGTCCTAGGCTACAACCTAATAGCCAATCGACGTCTTTCATGCAGGCATCGAGCTCGGCTCCGAATCGGAGCGCGGAAGCATCCATCCAGTGGCATTCTTTGAAGAACCATTCGGGGCAATTCAGGCTTACTTGGACCTCTCTGAATCCGACCAGTGACTTCAAGGCCTTGAGCCATCGACAATCGGCTACGAAAGTAGGAATTGGTGTGAATGATTCGCATCTGATGTTGACGTGGCAAACTTTGCTCATGCTGTTGGTTGCGCCGATGTCGTTGATGAGCCTGATCCAGCATCTCGAGAGACGCTTAGTTGGCCTATACGTGTTCAAGCTTAGACAGATCTCGACGTGGCTTAGGTTGGCTAGCTTAATTCGACTCGATACCGTATATCGGCTGGGATATCGGCTGAGATAGTCTAGATCTAAGGAGAAGAGCAGAGGCAAGAGGAACTGCCCTTCTAAATGGAAGATCCTGGTCGCCTCCTGATTGACCTGCTTTGAGCTTTGCAGTATCGCCAAATGCTGCGTGGTGGGCTGTTGCATCTTCCTTCTCCTCCTGGATGAAAGCCCGCCAGGTGGTGGCGTGTCCAATGGCACCCAGCAATATTGAGGGATGTATTTCTTGCAGAACATGTGTTTATAGACCAAGTCACGGATCTCGCGGGGAAAATCGAGGAAGCGGATGTCTCCCATGTTTGCTGCTGTTCTACAAATAATAATTATCACAGGGTCATGAGTTTGAAGAGAGAGATGATTGATGAAAGGTGAATGGTGTATGAAAGGTGATTGATAAAAGGCGAATGGTGTCAGGAAGTTGCATGCACAACATCGACATTTATGTTTGGTTTGTGTTAAAATTGGTAATTCTTCTCACGCCCGTTACGCTAGTCTGCGGAGTCATAGTACTAAAAACGCCCACAGTATCCACAGCTACCTCATTGCGGTCATAACACGTGTATTCGCCACCTACCCCAACACTTAGTGGAGCTCTCCACCTGTGTCTTTCAGTTAAGACAATCTGCGAACTGTTTGAGAGACTTCAAAGCGTTCGTGTACAAATAAGCAGAGGTTGAAGGATATGTATAGGGGCAGATCCACTTGGTCTCTACAGCACCCTACAGTGTGCCCTACCCTGGAGACAAGTCTTTGGTAGACTTCCAGATCAGCGCGAGGAATTTCACGGCTTGGTGGGTATACCGTCAATGACGGGATATCGAGATTAACGGTCTTTCGACATTGCTGAGTAATACACTGTACCACCTGAACATATACAACTTTTCGGACAGGGCCGCAATAGCAGAAGCTCCGTTTTTCAATAAATCAGTCAGTCATCTCGAATGACCGTCAATCTCATGATTCCGTCATCTCCGTTATAGCCCCTTACGGCGCGAGAGGACGCAAATACATCATGAACTGTCCCAAATGTCTCAAAGATTTGGCCAAAGTATTGACCAAACATTGCCAAATGGAGCCCAGAGTTCTACCTTTGTCCTCTGAACCGTCCCTAAGTAGTGATGCATGAAGGTGCTCTTCTCACTCAAAGCGTTATAAAAAACCAGGACTTTGACACGAAGTATCCAACACCAAACTACTTTCATCTATTATACAGTAAATTCAGGCGCTAAAACATGTGACATAGAGACAACCTTCTTCTCTCGATCACTCAATTAGGGCCAACTCCTGGCGACAGATCAAATGGATACCCACTTTCTTCTTAGGTAATCCTTGTTGAGGGTTAGAGCGACCAGGTATCATATACAGGTCTTAGAACCCGATCTTCACTTGCTGCTTTGTATGTTAGTCCTAGCCAACATGAAATGATCGCCCCAGCGCTCTTACCGATAGAATGCTCTTACTCTTCGCTATATACGCAACATATTTCCTTCTGCATCATCTTCAAGATGAGAGCCTTGGCAACAGCATTTCCTTCGGTCCTGATTTCGGGACCAACACCGGCCTTCTACCGCCTCAATATTGATTCACAAATATGCCTCAGCCCAGAGTTGTGACAACAACACGTGTGAAACTTCGTGTTCATTAGGAGACAGCACCCCTCCCCGACTCGCCATCAAACGCCTCCTTGCTCGAACTCCGTTCCTTCTTCCACTGACTTATCTTCCCTTTTCGGAACCAGAATCTTTATAACTTGCCTGGGTTTTCTCCCCTAGCATGTCCTACTTATTCCTCACGATTGATAAAGCACCTCAACAACCGTGCCTCCTCGACCCTTGATCGGGCCCTTGGTGTTGCCCACGACGCCGGGCACGACGAGGCTCTAAGACCAGGTCAGTGTCCCGAAGAGCTGGGTGACATTGGCGCACCCAGAGAGATCGCTCGCGAGGCGGGGCAGGGGGCGGGGATTGAAGGTGCTGGTGAAGACGAAGAAGTAACGACCTACCATCTAACAACCGGAACATTCGATCTTGTGCCACAGATTGTATTCGATCGCAAGACTATAATCAGCACCCCAAGCTGTTGATAGATTTCCACAATCTTCGTAGAAAATTATACCTCGTCCGTCTCATCATCATCTCCTCCATGATTCGCTAACCAACCCCTATCAATATCACAATCGAGAAAATAGCAATCTCCACTCGCTGAAGTCTGAGAGAGGATTACCAAAAACAAGCCAGACTCCCTCAGCTTTGCTAGCTGTCATCTTCAATAGGGCTGCGAGAGGCGGTGTTTTGCTAATACTTCCTGTCGTCCATTGCGACCTTTGGAATTCTTTGTGTAGCTTCCTCATCCTGAGCTGGAGGTTCGCCTTTTTGTTTTCTACGGTTACTCGCCGTCGTACCATCGATATGGTAGACATATCCTCGCAGCGTGGCTAGCTGCTGCGTTTTCAAAGCGTCCCTGGGAAATTGGTGGACCACTTGCGAGGGCTTCTTCGTAGTATGTACAGCAGTGTTCCTGTTTGGTGGGATACGTGGGAAGCGTTGGGGGTATGATCATCAGGTTCCGTAGGTCCTGTAGACTCTGCTGAGAAATTTTGATTTCGACTCGGGGGAAGAGTCGATATCAGAGTTTGGCTCCACGATATGGTTCACACCTAGCACATTATCGGGGAGTAGTGTGCAATTTTGCTCGCAAGGGGCCGGATTCGAGTTCTAGTCGGCTGCATAGCGTGAGATTGTGAAGTGATAACTCGCTCTGACGGGCGAGAATTCATGGACGGTATCGAGGAAGAGTGATATCGTATAGGAAGACAAGCTCATCGATATTGTTTTAGTGGATCGTAAGGAGTTTTTCCATTTACTTATTCGGAGACTGTGTTGGTTTGTTAGCTGTTTCTTGCTTAGGATACCGCTTGGGACTTTCCGTTTTGAGGCTGCTTGGGCAGCGAGATATGTTTCGGTATTTGTCGGAGTTGAGTATGGGGATTTTGAACTTCTGCTAATAGGGTCTTTGCCGAGCCTTTTGCATGCTCCGACGTACCCTGCAAAATTCTTTTGGTCCATGTCATTTTCCTCCGTATTATGACGAAAAGACTCAGTAGCCTATCTTGAGTATATTCCTGCCGTTCTTTGATGCCTCGAAAATATACGTGAGTCAAGGGTCTGACTGCGTGAAGTTCGTCCTTTTCGTCATGCGTTAGCATACGTTTGCAAATCTGGAAATTTCCATTAGGCTCTGCTAGAGGTATTGAAGGTTGGACAAATGATGGTTGTAGGGTTGACATCGTAATCCAAGACGATTAAGAGTGAGCTTGGAGGCAGAGACTTTTGACTAGGATTTGAGTTAAAGAAGCAAATCTGTGCAATATATGTATATATAAACGTGGGCATGCAAATCAGTGAAGTATTAACTATAAAGAGTGGGTGAAGAAGCAGCCAGGACGCTTGTAACTGCGCACATGCTTCGCCTTTCTCTCATACCATGGGTGTGGCTGACAAATTGAGCATATATGTTTTCTTAGAGGAAGAAATGTTGGTTCACGGCGGCCATCATGTGCTGAACAGCCATACTATAGTAAAATCGTGACTGTAGGGAATGAACGAAGCTTCGATTCCTTAACACGGAATCCAAAATGGGTCGTAGGCCGCATATCCAAGTATGTTTCAACATTATGATAGAGACCCGCTCTTTATAGATGCCAAAGAAACTGAAATTTAGGAAACTGAAGGTTGGGGCGTAACGGGATGTCATTCATTCACAGGAGTGATCGTGTTGAATCCAAGGAGAAAGAAGCCTTAAGCTCCAGTGATATGCAAGTGAATCGTGAGAACATCACTGATCGCAGAGACACCTCCTTACTGCGCCCTTTTTGACAGCTTAGTGCCATCTCGCTCCGCCCTCGAGCCCAGTGCGCTCATTTACCATCTTATCGCGTCTATGAGCATGGGACTTCCCCTTGTGAAGGGTCTCTGATGTCTGCAAAGCTTTAACGAGATCATCTCCGTAGCTGAAGAATGAAAATTGCTATACGCGATTCGAAATCCCTTTTCTTACGCTGGTGCTTGCTTTGTGAGTTGATCCATCACCAAAATGATGCAAATGATGTGTGAGAAGGGTTCAAACCGATCAAATCAGTGAATAGAATCAAATGTATTGATGCGGCAGTAAATATCCAACAGCTAGTGACGTCTCAGTTTGCGAAGGTCAAAAGGAGCAGAAGCGTTAGCTAGTACAGATCAGAGTGAAACCTTGGGAACGAGGTTCAGTATTAATATTTCAAGCAAAGCGTCGTATGTCTAGCCTCCGGCCAGTGCTCATTTCCGCTCGATTTGAGACACGGTAGGAATTTCTGCTTTGGGCGCGAAAGGAATGAAGAGCAGCTCCAAGCATCAATATATAGTCATTACCGCCAATATTGCTCCATACCGCCTTGGCGTTAATTGACTCAAAAGAAATTCTGAGATATACTCTAGCTCCCGTACTAACATGCGTTTCCTTTCAGATTTGGAGCTTCCAGTTGCATGGTTCTTTGCTCCAGGTATGATAACAATGCCTGCAAAGGCGATTTTGTGCTTTATGGGATGGTCTCAATGCTGTCTTTCAAAAGCAAGCAGTCGAAAGTATATTCGGGCTTATCTGCATTTGAGCTTCTTCGTTGCAAGGTTAACGAGGCTGACCGGAAGCCGGGTTGGAGCCAACCGTGAATCGCAGCAACGCTCAATGGTGGAGCTCATACTTATTCCTAGCCTTTTACAACGCTAAGGGGTTCTTTCCTTCATTTTCTTCATAAGGTCATCAGAAAGGGTAAATAAGCAATTACTAAGCGATCCTAATAACCCGTTCTTTCCTACAATAGCTCTTCCAGATTTTTAGATAGTACTAAATATAAGATATTTTATACTATATAGTCTAAGTATATATTAATAGGGGCTAAACTAGGATTCTATTTATTAGTAAGCCTATTTTATATAGTTAACTTTAATAAATAGAAGGACTAATAATTTTAGAAGGACTTAAAATTATTTAAGATATATATCCTTATTAATTACTATTATTTATTAATTACCCTATTATATAGGCCCTAGTATATATCGCCTCTACTCCTAAAGCTTCTATCCTACTATAGAAGTATAGCGAGTAGCCGCGCTTATTTACTTAAGAAGCGGTATAACTAATTCTAAACCTCCTCCTTAGAAGGAAGCCTAGAAGAGACCTCGCCTATAAATACCCTACTATTAATATTTTAAAGCTATATAGTAGCGTTAATAAGGGTTACTAAAGCTACTAGTCTAGCTATTAAAGCGGATATATTAGTAATAATACCTATTAAAATTTAAGTCTTTAAAGGGCTTAGAGATAGTAAGGAAGACCTAGTAGAATTTCTTAAAGATATTAAATAGGTATATAAATAGGATTATAAGTCTAAGGAACTAGCGTCTAGAGCTTAATTAATAAGCTTAGAACCTCTTAACCTAATAGTAGTATTTTATAATAAGACCTATAAAATATTATTTAGATAGTATATTAAGGCTAACGCTTATACTTAGTATAATAAACTTAATCGTAATCTAAAAAGTAATTAGCCTCGCTTATATATAGCCTTTCTCCCTACTTTTTAAATTATAATTAAGGATGTGTTACGACCCGTCGTCTTCTAACTAGAAGGCTCCGGAGTCTAGGTAGATCTCGTAGAGAGGAGTGTCAAGGACTAGGGTAAATAGGCTTCGTACTAAACTGGTCTAATACAGGTCGAGTATTATATTTAGTATCTAGGAGATATCTAGGTTAATAATATAAGTTAAGTATAAAGCTCCTATCTAAGTAGGGACGTACGCTTTCTATATAGATATATAAGATCCTGCTAAGAGGTATAAGTCGGTAGACTAATCCATCTAATCTATATATAGCTCCTATAGTTTAGTAAGCTAATCTATCTAATCTACTTATAAGTCGAGTCTCTCTCTAGACTAATCTACCTGACGGTAACGAGAAGTACCTTTACTAGGCGTAGTATAAGGACCGCTAGTCTATACTCGTAATATTAGCTCCTCCTCTAAGAATTATTATCCCGATAATCCTAACTTCTATAATACCTACTAATAGGTATAAACTATTAAGCTCTTTCCGTTATTATTAGCTATTATTATTAATCGCGCCGGTAACTCTAATACGCGTTTATAAGAACTGTAAAAAGGCTAGGCGCCTAGAGAAGTATAAAGTAGGGGGTTTATCTAATCATTACGTGGAATACGCCCGACTAGGCTATAGCTACGATCTCGCTCCTTTCTCTCCTACTTATTAGGCTCGCGTTTAGAAATAGCGCGATGCTAAGCTAGTAGAGTAGAAGGCTTTCTAAAAGGAGGCCTAGGCTTGAATAGTTCGTCTCACCATAGAGCTGGAAATATTAGAGCGAGTTTAAAGAGAAATAGTTGAAGGGGAACTATAAAATATCGAGGAGGTCGAGGTTAATAAGTAAATAGCTAATCCTTCCCCTAACGACTTCCTCTTTAATATTTCTTCGGAATAGGTTAAAGTCCCTCTTGACTTTAACTAGTCTAGGTTTACTATTATTAGCGGAACTATTATAGGAGGCTCTAGTAGTTCTTAAGGTTCTTAATTAGTTCCTAGGTACTTTCTAAATCTTTATACCCTTTCTATTTTACTAGGTACTTCTAACTCTTATATGCTAGAATTCTTTCGGCTTCGAATTCGTTTTCTTCTTCTATTTCAAAATAGAAGGTTTCTTATAAAGGTGTATTAGGATCTACTAGTTCTAATATTAAGATATAGAATACTAGGTAGATTTTAGCGTCAGGTAGAAGCTGTAATTTATAGTTGACAGGCCCTTTATTTCTAATAACTAAAAATAGTCCGACTTTAATATAGTCTAGTTTCCTACTTAGTCTTATACCTTTCAAATTTTTTGTAAGGAGGTATACTTTATCCCCCTTCTTTAGCTAAGGACCTAATTTTCTTTTCTTATTTACTAACTTCTTTATAGTACTATTAGCCTCGCTAATCATGTGCTACATGTCTTTATATAGGCTTTTCATGTTAGAAGTTAATACTAAGGCTTTTTCGGTATCTAGTCCTTGTCGAGGATCTAGGAATAAGTTTGCGTGTCGATTATAGTTTGCAAAAAACGGTGACAGCCTTATTATATCTAACCTTTTATTATTATATACTAACTGTGCTATTAGGAGTAACGCAACCTAATTATTTTGCCTTTTATTAACGTAGTATCTAAGGTACACTTCTATTATCTAATTAGTACGTTTAGTCTATCTATCCGTCTAAGGGTAATAGGCTGTTAATATTCGTAGTTTAGTTCCTATTAACGCGATTAAAGTCTTCTAATAGTTTAATATAAAGAGTTTATCTCTATCTAAAGTTATTGATTCTAGTATACTATAATCTCTAATTAGTCTATCTAATAAAATGAATCCAAGCTAACTAGCGTTATAGGATTCCTTATATAGGATTATAATAGTATACTTAGTAAGTTTATCAACGATAACTATTATTAAGTCGTACTTGTTATTAGTTACTAGGTTAACTAACCGAGGTAGTTTTATAATAAAGTCCATCGTGACGTCTTTCTATAGTATATCTAGAACTTCGGTAAACTAAATTTGTCCGTACTTAGTATATCTTACAGATTTGTTCTGCTAGTAGTATATATATTCCCTGATATATTACTCGACTAACGCTCGCAGGTTTAGTACGGCGTATACTCTTTAAATAAGTTCTAATATTTTAGATACTCCTAGATATCCTAGTAAAGGATTATTATAGTAATCCCTAATTACTTCTTCTATTACTTTCGGTAGTAAGTACAGCTTCTATTTATATAGTAATAGGTCCCGGCTAGGCTGTTCCTTCCTAAGTTGTCCGGCTAGGTTATTATTCTCGTATACTTCCTTTAAATCAGGAACTACATGTGTCGTAACTCGTATAGTCGTGGCCAGATTCCTTACTAGTACTAACGACCCATCGTTTTCTTATTTTAAGATAGGTTAAGTAGTAATATCTTTCACTTATATATAGTCAGATCGTCTACTTAAAGCGTCTGCTCGTCTATTATCTTTTCCTAGGGTGTACTAAATTTTAAACTTATATTATCTAAGGAGTTCGAACTATTAAACTTATTATCGATTCAATTCTTTTATAGTTATAAAACCTACTAAATTTTTGTAATCGGTGAAGATAGTAAGTTCCGAATAGCTTTCGGCATATACTCTCTAATGCTATAGAGAATAGACGACTACTAAAAGCTCTTTGTCGTGTATATTATAGTTCTGTTCTGCTGGAGACATCTTACGTGAGTAGTATACTACTAGATACTACTTGCCGTCTTTCTACTAATAGAGGCATGCTCCGATTATAAGATCCGAAGCATCTGTTTTAATACGTACTAGTTCTCCGTTACGAAACGTATAAAGTACCGGAGGATCTATATAAGCTTACTTTAGTTCTTTAAATACTCTCTTCTAGTTAGTATCCTATTAAAATCCCGTATCTTTCTTAGTAATTTCCGTTAGTAGCAAGGCTTTCTTAGAGTAGCCTTCTATAAAACGTCTATTAAAGTTGGCGAATCCTAGAAACCCTTATACTAATTTAATATCGTGTGGTATAGGCTATTCCTATATAGCCTGAATCTTCTTAGGGCTTATACGAACGCCTTTAGTTATTACTATAAACCCTAAGAACTTAACTAAGGTCTTATAAAACTCGTATTTCTCTAGCTTTAAGAGGAGTCTAGCTTATAATAAGCATGTTAATATATCTTGCATATAAAGGATATATTCCTCAAGAGTTTTAGAGTAAATTAATATGTCGTCGAGGTATACGATCGTTATAAGATCTAAATAAGCTCGTATAATATTATTAACTAATACCTAGTAGGTTACTAGTACGTTAGTAAGACTAAACGGCATGACTAGATACTCGTAATATCTATATCGAGTCCTGAATACTATTTTCCATTCGTCACCTTCTTTTATTCGAATTAAGTTATACGCTCCTCGAAGATCTAGTTTTATAAAGATCTTTGCTTTAGCTAGCCGATCCTGCAGCTCGCTAATATTAGGTAGCGGGTAACGATTCTTTATCGTTATATTATTTAACTTTCGATAGTCTACGTATAGTCGTAAGGATCTGTCTTTCTTCTTTACGAAGAGTATCGGATATCCTGCTAGTAATTTGGATTCTCGAATAAATCCCTTTTTTAGGTTCTTATTAAAGTACCCGCGTAGTACTATAAGTTCCTTTTCGGATAACGTATAAATAGGTTTAAATATTAGTTCCTTCCCTAGTTCGAGTTTAATCTTATAATCCTAAGGTTAGTATTTAGGTAGAGCTTTTACTATTATCTCTTTTATAAAGAGGCGTTTCTATCTTTAATACTCTTATAAGATATTAGGAGTGCTATTAGTTACTCCAAGAACTCTAACTTATTAACCTAGCGGACCGCTACCAGTATCTATTAAGTCGGATCCTTGTGTTTTAAGGTCATCCTTATTCGAAATTAAGGTAATATATGCCTTAACCGTCTTCTAGTTCGATTTTTTATCCACCGTCATCTACTATCGACGTGTAGGTTAGAATCTAGTGATATCGCTAGTTCGCTTAAACTTAAGTACTTTTCTTCTCTAGTTAATTACTAGGTTATGCTTTTCTAACTAAGGCATGCCTAATATAATATAATAGGTGGCCATCCTTATAATATCGAAGGACATTTCCTTATAGTATCGTTGAATTACAAATAGTAGCGAGGTTGTCTCCTCGTCTACGCTTCCTTTTAATAGCGTTGACCCGTCGGCTATTTATAAGTCATATAGATCCTTCTTTCTTCGCGTTAGTAGGCCTACTAACCGTACTAATACTTTAGAGATAAAGTTTCTAGATGCTCTAGAATCTATTATTACTATAGTCCGCTAACTATCTATTTTAACCGGTATATTTAC
>JAABUX010003233.1_pt1 | contig 21836 bp, 19 predicted proteins | sample 5561851 | NCBI WGS metagenome assembly JAABUX01 (sample SAMN10711883, study PRJNA513361) | rock metagenome | isolation source: Antarctica rocks | place: Antarctica: Victoria Land, Richard Nunatak red sandstone | collected 2016-01-03 | reverse complement strand
GGTTCGCGGAACACCGGGCCAGACTCGTCGGATGGGATCGGCGGCAGCGCCGCCAGGTCAGCCATGCGGCTCGATGTAGTCTTCGAACAGGTCCAGGTACAACGTGTCGGCCGCCGCGGCCTGGTCGTCCCACAGGTCGCGCGCCGCGAACCGGACCCCGTACACGTGCTGCGGCTTGTGGCCCTCGCCGTGCGCGTTGGTGTCGTTGAAGCAGAATACGCCGCGGTCGGCTTCCACCACGCCCATTTTGCCGCGCGCGTAGCGGGGCAGCCGGGTGTGGGTGGCGGGATTGAGGTTGCGCACGCTCACGCGGTCGCCGGGCCGGAAGCGCGGCGACACCTCGTCGGCCATGCGCGCGCTGGCCCCCGTGGCGATCAGCCCGTCCACGTGCTCGACCGCCAACGCGGGCATCACGCCGCCTTCGCGAGTTGCGCCACGCGTCCGTCGATCTCGGCCTCGGTCAGCGCGCCGCGCTCCACCAGCAGGGCCTCGATCGCGTGCAGCCAGTGTTCGTAGTACGGCGATTGCAGGTAGTGCGCCGCGTCCATCCGCTCGATGGCATGCCGGAACTCATCCACGTTGAAGTGGCCGGCGGCGAAGGTCGTCATGAACAGGCCGAACACCGTGCGTTCCCACGGCGCGTGGAACACCGGCTCGTTCGGCTCGGGATTGATCGGGCCCATGCCGTGCATGCCGCCGAGATCGTGCATTCCGTTCATCGCGGGACCTCTCCTCAGCTGGCCGGTTTGGCGACGCCGGCGCCGATCATCGAATCCCGGGTCACCAAGGCCGCCAGCGCCGCCGCGCCCATGCCCTCGGTCCCGGGGGGCCGCTCCGGCAACACCAGGTAGCGCAGCTCGGCGTTGCTGTCCCACACGCGGATTTCCCGCTCCGCCGGCACGCTCACGCCGAATTCCGCCAGCACGCCGCGCGGATCGATCACCACCCGGGCGCGGTATGGCGCCGATTTATACCAGTTCGGCGGCAGCCCGAGCGTCGGCCACGGGTAGCAGGAGCACAGCGTGCACACGACCATGTTGTGCACCGCCGGGGTGTTCTCCACGACTACCATGTCCTCGCCCTGCACGCCGCTGAAGCCGAGTTCGGCGATCGCCGGCGTCGCGTCGGCCAGCAGGCGCGCCTTGAACGCCGGGTCGGACCAGGCGCGGGCCACGACGCTGGCGCCGTTATGCGGGCCGATCTTGGTCTCGTAGGTCTCGACGATCGCGGCGAGGGCAGCCGGTTGCACCAGCCCTTTCTCGACCAATAGGCTCTCGATCGCGCGCACTCGCAGCGCTACGTCGTCGTGCGTGCTCTCCACGATTTCCCCCTACTTCATCGATTTCCAGTCCACGCCGCGCTCGAAGGCGCCGGCCGCGCGGTAGATCGTCTCCTCGTCGTACATGCGGCCGATCAGCATGGCGCCGATCGGCAGGCCGTCGACCATGCCGCATGGGATGCTCATCGCCGGGTGATGGGTGCAGTCGAACGGCGCGGTGTTGCCGATCATCTCCAGCCCGCGCTGGACGACCTCGGCGATCGGCGCATCGGCGGCCGGCAGCCTGGTCGCCGGCATCGGCGTGGTCGGCATCAGCAGCAGGTCGTAGCTGGACAGCACCGCATCGTAGGCGGCGCGCAGCCGGCGCACGAGGTTCTGCGCCTTGGCGTAGTAGTGGCCGCGGTGCCGCGTGATCATGTAATGGCCCAGCAGCATCGTGCTTTTCAGCGTCTCCGACAGCTCATCGGCCCGGCCGCGCCAGTTGCTGTGCGCATCGAGCAGCGAGTTGACGTACAGCCCCTGCCAGTTGAAGCCGAACCCGTTGCCCTGCATCATCTGCATGGTTGCGCCCTCGGCCCCGATCGGCAGCCAGATTGCCAGGCCAGCGCTGTGCAGCGGAATCGACACCCGCTCCACCTCCGCGCCCAGGCCGCGGAACCGCTCCGCCGCCTCGCGCACCAGGGCGTCGCTCGCCTCGGCCGAGTTCGGGTGGCCGAAGCCCTCGTCGACGACCGCGATCCGCAGCCCCGACGCGCCGCGGCCGATCGCGTCGCGGTAGGGTTTCGACCGGCCGCCGTACTGCCGCGGATCGAGCCCGTCCGGTCCGGCCAGCACCTCCAGCAATAGCGCGTTGTCCTCGACCGTCGCCGTCATTGGCCCGGTGTGGTCGATCGTCAGCTCGATCGGCATGATGCCGGTGTAGGGCACCAGCCCGTGCGTCGGCTTCATCCCGTAGATGCCGCACCACGACGCCGGCATGCGCACCGAGCCGCCCTGGTCGCCGCCCAGCGCCATCGGCGCCTCGCCGGCGGCGACCACGGCGGCGCTGCCCGAGGACGAGCCGCCGGTCGAGAAGCCCATACGGTGCGGGTTGTGCACGGGGCCGGTGCTGCTGGTGTGCGACCCGCCCGAAAAGCAGAACGCCTCGCACACCGTCTTGCCGACGATGGTTCCGCCCGCGTCCAGGATGCGCGTGACGACGGTCGCGTCGAGGTCGGGCACGTAGCCCTCCAGGGTGGACGAGCCGTTCGTCATCGGCACGCCGGCGACGAGGATGTTGTCCTTGATCGCGACCCGCTTGCCCTTGAGCTTGCCAGACGACGCGCCCTCGATGGTGGTTTTGACGTACCAAGCGCCGTATTTGTTGTCCTCGGCGGACGGCCGCGCGCCCGGCGACCGCGGGTAGGTCACGGACGGGATTTCGTCCGGCATCTGGTCGATGAGGTTGTAGGCCGCGATCCCGCCCACCAGGCAGTCGCGATGCTGCGCCAGGTCGTCGTCGCTGAAGGTCATCCCGAGATCGGCCGCGACATCGCGCAGCTGGTCGACCGTCGGCAGCTTGAGCGTTCCGAGCGGCATGGTTCACGTCTCCCTGGCTATGCGCTACGGTAAACGCAGCATTGACGCGCGTGCAACCGGTTTGTCGGCTGCAACCGAGGCCGCCGCCGGACGCTGACAAGGCCACACGCAACACGGGGCCACCATGCCGAACCTACGCCGCCGACAGATGATTGCCGCGGGGGCCGCCACCCTGGTCGCCGGCCGCGCCCGCGCCGAGGCCGCCATGCCGGCGTTCAGCCTGGTCGCCGAATTCGAGCAGCAGGTAACCGGCGTGGCGGTGGCGCCGAGCGGCCGGATTTTCGTGAACTTCCCGCGTTGGGAGAAGGACGTGCCGATCTCCGTCGCCGAGGTGATGGAGGGCGACAAGCTCAAGCCCTACCCGGACGAGGCGTGGAACAGTTGGAGCAACCTCAAGCAGCCGTCTCCGGCCGACGCCTTCGTCTGCGTCCAGAGCGTCACGGTGGACCCGCAGGGCTTCCTGTGGGTTCTCGACCCGGCGGCGCCCGGCAACGAGTTCGTCGTCCCAGGCGGCCCCAAGCTGGTGAAAATCGACCTGCGCACCGACAAGGTGGTGCAGGTGATCCGCTTCGATGCGACGGCCGCGCCGCAGGGCTCGTACCTCAACGACGTCCGCATCAGCCCCGATGGCCGGCACGCCTTCCTGACCGATAGCGGCCAGCGCGGCGCGCTGCTGGTGATCGACCTGCCGAACGGCCGGCCGCGCCGGGTGCTGGACGGGAGCCCGCTGACGCAGCCGGAACCCGGCGTGGTGCCGCACGTGGACGGCCACGAACTCCGCCGCCCGGACAATCGCATCCCCGCCTTCGCCGCGGACGGCATCGCGCTCGATCCGACGGGCCGCACCCTGTACTGGCAGAACCTGGTGGGCCAAACGCTGTATCGCGTGCCGACGGCCGCGCTGATCGACGCGAAGCTGCCCCCCGCCCGGGTCGCCGCCGCGGTGGAGCGCGTGGCGCAGACGCACGTCGCGGACGGGCTGTGGATGGACAAGGCGGGCTATCTGTTCATCACCAACCCGGCGGAGAACGCCGTCGACATGCGCGCGCCCGACGGCACGACCACCACCGTCGCCAAGGACGACCGGCTGCGCTGGCCCGACAGCATGGCGGAGGGCGCCGACGGCTCGATCTACGTGACGGCGTCCCACATCCAGGACATGGCGCAGTTCCACGAGCGCGGCAGCACCCGCAACGGCCCGACCACCCTGTGGCGCATCGCCAAGCCGCACGGCTGATACCAGCCGCCCTATGTGATGACCGCGCGAGGCAAGATGGAAGGCCATGGCTCTGCCCCAGACCCGCATCTATTTGGGTTTCCAAAGGCATCATGCCTTTGGCGGAGCTTGAGGCAGAGCCTCAACTTTCCACCGCTAACGAAAGTCCCGCGTCGGCACCTTGATGCTAGGCCCACGCTTGTTGCGCGGATCCGGCGCCCCCGGAGATGTGACGCCATCGCCGCGGCCGTACTGCACGGGGAAGCCGCTGGCTTCCTGGCCCACCCCGCGCAGCATGTCCGACAGATCCTCCAGCCGCTCCGCAATCACGTGGATCACCTCGCCTTCGCGCTGCACCCGGCCGTGGCAGGCGATCATGCTGGCCGATAGGATCAGCCGGCGCTGCGCCTCGAACAGCTTCGGCCAGATGATCAAATTGGCGACGCCGACCTCGTCCTCGATGGTGAGGAACATCACCCCCTTGGCCGAACCCGGCTTCTGCCGCACCAGCACGATGCCGGGCACCACCACGCGCCGCCCGTCGCGAGTGCGTTCCAGCGCCGCGCACTCCACCATGCTGCGGCGGCGCAACTCGTCCCGCAGGAACCACAGCGGATGGCGGCGCAGGCTCAGACCGGTGCTGCGGTAATCCTCCACCACCTCCCGTCCCTCCGTCATCGGCGTCAGCTCCACCGCCGGCTCCACGTCGCGAACGGCGGCGAACAACGGCAGCTCGCCCTCCGGCAGCCCCCGCACCGCCCACAACGCTTGCCGGCGATCCAGCCCGAGAGCCTGGAACGCATCCGCCTCCGCCAGCCGCTCCAGTGCCGCCGCAGGGACGGCGGCGCGGCGCGACACCTCCTCGACCGAGGCATACGACGCCCCCGCCCGGCGGGCCACGACCGCTGCGCCGTGGGCATTGGCCAGCCCCTTGGCCATCCGCAACCCCAGCCGCACGCCGCCGGCCTCCAACGCGCAGTCCCATCGGCTGGCGTTGACGCACACCGGGTGGATCGCGACCCCGTGGTCCCGCGCGTCCCGCACGATTTGGGCCGGGGCGTAAAACCCCATCGGCTGGCTGTTCAGCAAGGCGCAGCAGAACACCGCCGGGTGGTGGCACTTCATCCAGGCCGACGCGTAGGCGATCAGCGCGAAGCTGGCGGCGTGGCTTTCCGGGAACCCGTACGAGCCGAACCCCTCGATCTGGCTGAACGTCCGCTCGGCGAACTCGGCCGTGTAGCCCCGCTCCACCATCCCGCCGATCAGCTTGTCCTTGAAGTGCGACACGCCGCCGGTAATCTTAAAAGTCGCCATCGCCCGGCGCAGCTGGTCCGCCTCGCCCGGGGTGAAGCCGGCGCAGACGATGGCGACCTGCATCGCCTGCTCCTGGAACAGCGGCACGCCCAGCGTCTTGCCGAGCACCCGGCGCAACTCGGGGGTGGGGTAGTGCACCGCCTCCAGCCCCTCCCGCCGCCGCAAGTACGGGTGCACCATGTCGCCCTGGATCGGTCCCGGCCGCACGATCGCCACTTGGATCACCAGGTCGTAAAACGTCGTCGGCTTCAGCCGGGGCAGCATGGCCATCTGCGCCCGGCTCTCGATCTGGAACGTGCCGAGCGTGTCGGCGCGGCGGATCATGGCGTAGGTCGCCGGGTCTTCGGCGGGAATGCCGGCCAAGTCGCGCGGCGCGTCCGGCTGCGGCTCCAGCAGGTCGAAGCAGCGGCGCAGGCAGCCGAGCATGCCCAGGCCGAGCACGTCGACCTTCATCCAGCGCAGCGCCTCGATGTCGTCCTTGTCCCACTCGATCACCTGGCGGTCCTGCATCGCGGCGGGCGCGATCGGCACGAGGTCGTCCAGCCGGTCCTGGGTCAGCACGAAGCCGCCGGGATGGGTGCCGAGCTGACGCGGGAAGCCGATCAGCTCACGTGCCAGCTCCAATGTCAGCCGCAGCCGCCGGTCCTGGATGTTGAGGTTCAGCGCGGCGGCGTGCTCCTGCGTCACACCGTCTTCGGACCAGCCCCAGACCTGGCCGGCCAGCGCGCCCGTCACGTCCTCGGTCAGGCCGAGCGCCTTGCCCACGTCGCGCACCGCCCCGCGGGCACGGAATCGCATCACCGTGGCGCACAGCGCCGCCCGGTCGCGACCGTAATGCTCGTACACCCACTGGATGACCTCCTCGCGCCGGTCGTGCTCGAAGTCGACGTCGATGTCCGGCGGCTCGCGGCGCTCGGCGGAGATGAACCGCTCGAACAGCAGGCCGGAGCGCACCGGGTCGATGGAGGTGATGCCGAGCACGTAGCAGACGACGGAATTGGCCGCCGACCCGCGGCCCTGGCACAGGATGCCTTCGCTGCGGGCATAGCGGACGATGGTGTCCACCGTCAGGAAATACGGCGCGTACTCCAGCGATTCGATCAGCGCCAGCTCGTGCCGAAGCTGCCGCGCGACCTCCGCCGGCAGCCCGCCGGGATAGCGGTGGGGAACGCCGGCCTGCACCTGGCGCTCCAGCGCCTGCTGCGGGGTTTCGCCGTGGCACTCGGTTTCGATGGGATACTGGTAGCGCAGGTCGGACAGGCTGAACGGGCAGCGCGCCACGATCTCGCCGGTACGGGCGAGCGCTTCGGGGTAGGCGGCGAACAGCCGGGCCATCTCCTCGGGCGGCTTCAGGTAGCGGTCGGCGACGCGTTCGCGGCGGAACCCGGCGTCGTCGATGGTGCAGCCCTCGCGGATGCAGGTCATGACGTCCTGGAGGATGCGGCGGCTGGGATGGTGGTACAGCACGTCGCCGGTCGCGACCGTCGGCACGCGGGCGGCCTGGGCGAGGTCGGCGAGCTGCCGCAACCGGACCTGGTCGCCGGGCCGCCGGCGCAGGGTGAGCGCCAGGTAGCAGCGCCCGGCGAAATCGGCGCGCAACCGGGCCAGCCGGGCGGTCGATTCCAGGTCGGGCGCGTCCGGCAGCAGCACGGCCAGCAGCCCCTCGCCGCCCGCCGCCAGGTCGTCCCAGCCCAGGTCGAAGCTGCCTTTGCGACCGCGTCCTTTAGCGTCCGTGAGCAGCCGGCACAGCCCGGACCAGGCGGCGCGGTGCATCGGATAGACCAGCAGAGCGGTTCCGTCCTGCAGGTCGAGCCGGCAGCCGGCGACCAAGCGCACCCCGGCCTCGGCGGCGCGCTGATGCGACCGCGCGATGCCCGCCACGCTGTTGCGGTCGACGATACCCAGCGCCGGCAGGCCGAGCAGCTTGGCCTGGGCGAACAGCTCCTCCGGATGGCTGGCGCCGCGCAGGAACGAGTAGTTGGTGGTGACCTGCAGCTCGGCGTAGGTCATCAGAAGATGCCGTGCAGGAACCAGCGCAGGCTGCCGGTCATGGGATCGCTGCTGTCAGCGGCTTGCGCAAGCAAGCTCGCGCCCCCGCTGCGGTACAGCCAGAACCGGCGGCCCAGTTCGTCCTCGACCTGCCAGTAGTCGCGCACCGCCTGCATCTCGCCGTCGCGCCGCCACCACTCGCCGGCGATGCGCTCCGGCCCGTCGGCGTGGCGAACCCGGTGGCGCACCCGACGCCAGGTGAACGCGACCGGCGGATGGTCGGGCAGCATGCTCAGCGCCTCGATCGGCTGCGGCGGGCTGAACAGCCGCACCGGGCGCGGCAGCAGCGGCGGCCAGGTGCGGCCCGCGCACGGCGCCAGGGCCGGCACGCGCCGCATCGCCCGCTCCGGCACGTCGCTCTCGACCGGCTCGGCCCGGAACACCCGATGGGCGCCGAGCCGGTTCTCCAGCCGGTCCACCAGGGCTGCGATGTCGGAGCCGTTCTCCGCCCCCCCTTGGACGTAGGCCAGCGGTTCGGCAAGCGACACCGTCAGGCGCATGGCCTCGACCCCCAAACCGGGGTCCACCTCCTCCAGCCGTTCGTCCAGCAAGCGGCTGAGATGTGCGATGGCACGGGACGGCCGCGCGAGACCGATGCGGAGGATTTGCGCCACTCCGTCCACCCGCTCGAACAGCAGGTGCAGCGTGCGGGCGCCCTGCCCGGCCCGCTCCAGCGCGCCGCATACGTGGGCCACCAGCAGCGCGATGACGCCGCTGAACGAGTCCGCGGTCAGCAGCGGCTCGGGGAAGGCAATCCGGTGCTGGATCGTCTCGGGCGGCAGCACGGGCGTAATCGGCTCGGCGAGACGGCCCAGCGCCTGGTCCAGCCGCTGCAGCAGGGCGACGCCGAACCGGCGGGCCAGCGGCGCGCGGGGCGCTACGGCGAGTTGCGCCACCCGGTCGAACCCCAGCCGGCTCAGGCCCAGCGCCGTCTCCGGCGACAACCGTAGCGCCGCCGCCGGCAACGGTCCCAGCGCCGAGGCAACATCGCCCGGCGGCACGACGCCGATCGCAGCCTGGCCGTACCGAGCCAGGGCGTGCGCCGCGCCGGGCGTATCGGCGACGGCCAGCCGGGTCGCGAAGCCGTCCCTCGCGAGCCGGGCGGCGATGGTCCGGAGCATCGCCATCTCGCCGCCGTGCAGGTGGCTGCACCCGGTGGCGTCGATCCACAGCCCGTCCGGCGGGTCGGCGGCCGTCAGGGGAGACCAGCGCAGGCACCAGGCGGCCAGCCGGATCAGCGCCTGTGCGTCGGCATCCGGCTGCGCCTCCATGACAGCCAAACCCGGCACCATCGCTTGCGCCTGGGCCAGGGCGATGCCGGACTGCAATCCAAGCGCCCGCGCCGCTCCATCGGCCGCCGCGACGATGCGCCGCCGCCCGTCATGCCAGGACAGCACGAGGGGCACGTCATCCGGCGAGCCTGGCTGTCGTCGATCGGTCGGCCAAGTCGGCAACCAGACGGAGATGACCCTGCGCATCGCAAGCCTCCATGATCCAGGATGCGGGCACGCCGCCGCGGCAGCGCACGAGGTCGATCTGCCAGCGCCCGCGCCCGATCCCAGCCACACGCGGGGCGTAGAGCAGCGCCGGAGGGGACGGCAGGGCGGCCACGCGCCAGCGGGTCATGGCGGCAGAGGGCTCGGCCTGCGCGAGCGGGCTCGCGTCAGCGGCCCGCGCGAGCGGGCTCGCGACGAAGCGGTGACTGCGACGCAGCACGAACGCTGTAACCCCCGAGGCCTCGGCGGCGAGCTGCAGGCGGCGCGAGGCGGTCAATCCGAGCCGTCCCGAGAACTCTCCGACCACGCCCGCCAGGTCGCGATGGCGCAATCCCTCCTCCATCACGAGCAGGACCGCCTTCCTAGCATCGGCGAACACCACCCGGTCCGGATGCAGCCCGGCGTTGGCGAGCGCGGCCGGGCATACATCCTGGCGCTCCGTCGCCCACAGCACCCGGCCCGGCACCCGGGCCAGCAGTCCCGCGAGCAACAGCGTCGGCGCGGCGGCTGTCTCGGTGTCCGGCCCGGTGCCGGCAAACTCGTGCAAGGCGCCGAGAAGTAGGCCGTTTCCTGGGAGGTGAGCGTCGATGACGCCATCGTCGAACGGCATTACCCGGCCCGGCTTCGCCGCCCTCGACGACCGTTCAAGCAGAGCGATGCGCGCCCGGAGATCGTCTAGAGGCCTCCCCATGTGCATCGTATGCTGCATAACTTCCACCGGACGGCTTACCCTAGCTCTTCCGAAAACAAGAACATTAAGGGAACATGAGATGGAGAAAGCAAGCAGAATAGAGTCCTAAAATATAGAAATCGGGCAATTCCCAATCGTGTCAGGGAGCTAGACTGGTTTGCTGCCGCAAGGTCTGCACAGCGCCGCCGCAGGGTAAACGTCTTGCCAAGTGCCGCGACCCCAACGCAATGTTGTCCCGCTCGAAACGCACCCGCAAAGGGGCGAGCGACAGGGGAAACGCCATGACCGACGCCGGCAACCGCCGCGACTTCTTCCGCACCGCAACCGGTAGCCTGGGCGCCGCCCTGCTCGCCGGGCTCGGCGTCACCCCAGCCATGGCACAGGACGTCGCCAAGGAGACCGGCCGCTCCGGCAAGCCGCTCAAGGCCGCGTTCTCCAACGCCGGCCTGCAGGCGACCTGGTGCGCGCAGGGCAAGCAGGCGGCGGAGGCGTGGGGCCGCCTGTTCAACGTCGACGTCACCTGGTTCGACGGCGAGCTGAACGCCACCAAGCAGCGCGCGTCGATCGACGACATGGCCAGCCAGAAGTGGGATTTCGTGGCGATCCAGGCGTTCGGCATCGGCACCCTGACGGCGCCCGTCAAGAAGATGATCGACGCCGGCGTGCCCGTCATCGACATGGACACGCTGATCGCCCCGCTCGACACCATCGACGTGCACAGCTTCCTCGCACCCGACAACGACCTCATGGGGGCCGCGGTCACCCAGGCCCTGGTCGACGCGATCGGCGGCAAGGGCATCGTGACGATGACGCAGGGCGCCCTCGGCCACACCGGCGCGCAGGGCCGTGCCCGCGGCTTCGACAGCATCGTCAAGAAATACCCCGACATCGAGGTGGTCGACCGCCAGCCCGGCGACTGGGACGTATCGAAGACGGCGCGCATCTGGGAGACGCTGCTGACCAAGTATCCCAAGATCGACGCCGCCTATTTCCACAACGACGACATGGCGCTGGCCGCCTACAACGTGATGAAGCAGCACAACCGCACCGAGATCAAAATCGGCGGCTGCGACGCGATGCCGCCCGCGCTGGCCGCCGTCGGCGACGGCCGGATGCTCGCGACCGTCCGCAACCCGTCCGGCCGCATCCACGGCGGCGCCATCGTGGCCGGCGTCGCCGCCGTGGCAAGCGGGGAAAAGACCGGCGGCGGCATCCCCAAGAACATCGTCGCCGACGGCCCCGTGGTCACCAAGGCGAACGCGCCCGGCATGGCCTGGATGGAAGCGCATTTCCTGATCTGAGCCGCCCCGTGTCGTCAGACGCCATGCTGGAGCTGCGCGGCATCCACAAATCGTTCGGCGGCGTCGCGGCCCTGGCCGGCGTGGATTTCACCTTGAACCGGGGCGAAATCCACGGCCTCGCCGGAGAGAATGGCGCCGGTAAAAGCACGCTGATGAAGATCATCGCCGGCGTCCACGGCGCCGATTCGGGCGAGATGCGCCTGGACGGTCAGGTCGTGCGGCTGCGCTCCGCCCGCGACGCGCGCGACGCCGGCATCGGCATGGTCCACCAGGAGCTCAGCATCGTGCCGGAGCTGTCGGTGGCCGAGAACGTCATGCTCGGCACGCAGCCGGTCAACCGCGCCGGGCTGGTCGATTGGCGGCGGATGCGGCGCGAGGCGGCGGCGCAGCTCCAGCGCCTCGGCATCGACGTCGACCCGGCGTCCCCGATCGGCGCCCTGCCACTCGGCCTGCAGCAGCTGGTGGAACTGGCGCGGGTGCTGTCGTCCGGCGCGCGCATCATCATCCTCGACGAACCGACCTCGGCGCTGTCGCCGCCGGAGGTGGAGCGGCTGTTTGGCCTGCTGCGCCGGGTGCGCGACGGGGGCACGTCGCTGGTGTTCATCAGCCACTTCCTCGACGACGTCCTCGCCATCAGCGACGTCGTGACGGTCTTCCGCAACGGCCGCCGGGTCGAAACGGCCGCGGTGGGGCCGGGCGTCGACAAGGGCTGGATCATCACCCGCATGATCGGCGCCGGGCACGAGCAACTGGAGGAAAGCTACACCGGCGAGATCGCGCTCCACAGCAAGCCGGCCGCGCCCGTGGTGATGACGGCGCGCGGGCTGGCCAGCGCGGGGGCGTTCGCCGACGTGACGCTCGACGTGCGCGCCGGCGAGGTGCTGGGCATCTACGGCTTCCTCGGCTCGGGGCAGCTCGACCTGGCGCGCGCGCTGTTCGGCAAGCTGCCGCTCGACCGCGGGCAGGTCAGCGTCGGCGGCGTGCCGGTGCGGCTGTCCAACACGGCGGCGGCCAAGCGCGCCGGCATCGCCTTCGTGCCCGAGAGCCGCCGGTCGATGCTGTTCGCGCTGGAGCCGGTGTACAAGAACATCTCCATCGCCATCCTGGAGCGGATTTCGCGCTGGTGGCTGCGCCCGGACGCGGAGCGCGCCATCGCCGACGGGCACGTGGCGTCGCTGCAAATCCGGCCGCCGCAGGTGAACCGGGCGCTCGGCACCCTGTCGGGCGGCAACCAGCAGAAGGTCGCGCTGGCGAAGTGGCTGACCTATCCGCCGAAGGTGCTGGTGTTGAGCGAGCCGACCCGCGGCATGGACGTGGGCGCCAAGGACGACGTGCTGAAGATCGTGAAATCCTTGCGCGACCGGGGCATCGGCATCGTCGTGGTGTCGGCCGAGCCGGAGACGGTGCTGTCGCTGGCCGACCGCATCCTGGTGATGAAGCGCGGCGCCATCGCGCACGAGTTCGCCGGCGAGGCGGTCAGCAAGGACCGGCTGCTCGCCGCCGCATGAAGGAACCGCATCGATGCGCCTGACCGTCTGGCTGCGCCACCAGCTGCGCAACATCGCGCCGTTCGCGACGCTGCTGGTGCTGGTGGCGCTGTTCTCGCTGTCCAGCCCGTCCTTCGCGACCTGGGGCAACCTGGCCAATATCCTGCAGCAAATCTCGGTCACCGGCATCATCGCGGCCGGCCTGACCTTCGTGATCCTGTGCGCCGAGATCGACCTGAGCGTCGCCAGCGTCGCCAACGCGGCCGGCATCGTCGCGGCCTATTTCACCCTGCAGGATGCGAGCGTGACCATCGCCAACCTGCCTTTGTCCGGCGGCGTCGCGATCGGGCTGGCGCTGCTGGCGAGCGCCACGCTGGGGGCGGTCACCGCGTTCGGGGTGACGGTCATCGGCATTCCGAGCTTCATCATGACGCTGGCGATGCTGCAGATCGGCGCGGGGGTGTGCGCGATGCTGGTGCGCGGCCAGATCGCCTACAACGTGCCGGGGCTGGTCGCGACCTTGGGCGCCGGGTCGCTGGGGCCGGTGCCGTGGATCGTCATCGTGGCCGCGGCGATCCTGCTCGGGGGCCACGTCGTGCTGACCTACACGCGGTTCGGCCGCTACGTGTACATGACGGGCGGGAACCGCGAGGCGGCGGAGTATTCCGGGATCAACACGCGCGCGATCATCGCCGCGGTGATGGTGATCTCGGCGGTGTGCGCCGGGATCGGCGGGATGCTGGGGGTGGCGCATTTCGGCAGCGCGCAGCAGGACGAGTTCGACAACTACCTGCTCGACAGCATCTCGGCGGTGGTGGTGGGCGGCACCAGCCTGTTCGGTGGCCAGGGCGGCATCGGCAACACGGTGGTCGGGCTGTTCGTGCTCGGCGTGCTGAACAACGGGCTCGACCACGTGCGCATCGACAGCTTCCTCAAGATCCTGATACGCGGGGTGATTCTGCTGCTGGCGCTGATCGTGAACGTGTACGCGCAGCGTCTCCGCACCCGCGACGCGACCTCGCCGGCGCGCTGATAGAGGGGAAATCCGATGCGATACCGAGGCCTATGTGATGTTCGGCTGAGGCAGGACAAAAGGCCATGGCGCTGCCCTGGACCCGCTGGGGCCTGAGGCCCCAGACCCGCTTTTGTTTGGGTTTCGAAAGGCATCATGCCTTCGGCGGTCACGCCGCGTCGTGGAAGATGACGCCCAGGGTGTGGCGATGGCCCGAGTGCAGCTTGCTGACACCGTGGCGCAGGACCGTGCGGTACACCCCGCGCGTGCCCTGCACCGGCCGGTGGTGGACGGCGAACACCACGCCGTCGCCCCGGCGTAGCGGCACCACCGCGGGCCGCGACTGCATGCGCGGCCGCTGCTCCGTCAGCACGAACTCGCCCCCGGTGAAGTCCTCGCCCGGCTCCGACAGCAGGATCGCGACCTGGAGCGGGAAGACGTGCTCGCCGTACAGGTCCTGGTGCAGGCAGTTGTAGTCGCCGGGCCCGTACTGCAGCAGCAGCGGCGTCGGCCGGACCTGGCCGGCCCGGTGGCAGCGCTCGACGAAGGCGGCGTGCGTGGCGGGGTAGCGCACGCCGATCCCCATCGCCGCGTTCCACCGGTCGGCCACGGGGGCGAGACGGGCGTAGAGCGTGTCGCGCAACTCGGTGACCAAGTCCGGCAGGGGATAGGCGAAATACTGGTATTCGCCGCGGCCGAAGCCGTGCCGGGCCATGACGACCTTGCTGCGAAAACGATCGCCGTTCTGATACAGGCCCGCGGTCGCCTCGCACTCGTGTGCGGTGAGCAGCGCCGGGGCCACCGCCCAGCCCTGGGCGTCGAGATCGGCGGCGATGGCCGGCCAGTCGATCGCCTGCAGCCCACTCACGGGCGCGCCTCGCGCTCCAGCAGACTCCGCTTGCGCGCCACCCCCCAGCGATAGCCCGACAACGCGCCGTCGCTCCTGACCACCCGGTGGCACGGGATGGCGACGGCGAGGGCGTTGGCGGCGCACGCGGCGGCGACGGCCCGCACCGCTTTCGGCAGGCCGATCCGCCTCGCGATTTCGGTGTAGCTCGCGGTCTCGCCGGCGGGGATGCCTTGGAGCGCCTGCCAGACACGCTGCTGGAACGCCGTCCCACGCACGTCCAGCGGCAGGTCGAGGCCGATCCCCGGCGCCTCGACGAAGCCGACCACGGTGGCAACCATCGCCTCGAACCCGGCGTCGCCGCCGGTCAGCCCGGCCCGGGGGAACCGGTCCTGCAGGTCGCGCACGAGCGCATCCGGGTCGTCCCCGAGCAGGATGGCGCAGACGCCCTTGGCGCTTTTCGCGACCAGGATGGCGCCCAGCGAGCACTGGCCCACGGCGAACTGGATGTCCATGTTCGCACCGCCGGCGCGGAAATCACGCGGGGTCATGCCCAGCATGGCGTCGGAGGTCGCGTAGAAACGGCCGCCCGAGTTGAAGCCTGCGTCGTAGATGGCCTGGGTCACGGTGTCGCTCCTCCTGAGCTCGGCCTGGACGCGCCGGGTCCGGTGCGCGGTAGCGTAGTCCTTGGGCGTCAGGCCGGTGACCGCCTTGAACACGCGGTGGAAATGATACGGGCTGAGCCCGGCGGCGCTGGCGAGGGCGGCGAGGGTCGGCGTCTCCTCCGCGGCCTCGATCGCCCGGCAGGACTCGGCCACCTTGCCGGCATGCTGCTCCTCCAGCGAGGGCTGGCCGGGTTTGCAGCGCTTGCAGGGACGAAAGCCGGCCCGCTCGGCGTCGGCCGGGGTCGGGTGGAAGCGGACGTTCCTCGGGTTGGCGAGGCGGGCGGCGCAGGACGGACGGCAGTAAACGCCGGTCGTCTTCACCGAATAGTAGAAATCGCCGTCCGCCGCCCGATCGCGCGCGACAACCGCGGCCCAGCGTGGGTCTATGGTGTGCGTGTCCATCCTCTGCTCCTCTCGATGCCTGTCTTGGACACCCTGATCCCTGGACGCATCCGGCGCACTCCGGGTCTTGCGGTCGAATCGGTTATTTCCGGCTGAGGCTGTTCCCACATCGTGGGTTTCTAACTCACATATTGACAGGATCCGTCACTTCCCTGCAGGGTCTGGTCGGGAGATAGAATGTCCGAGCAAACCGTCGCAGGCGCGCAAACACTATATCGCGGATTGGCCGTGCTGCAGGCGGTTGCCGACGGCGCGAACTGCCTGCCGCTGATCGGCGAGGCGATCGGCTGCACCCGCAGCACGACTCAGCGGCTGGTCAGTGCCCTGGTCGAGCAGCGCTTCCTGCGCACCGGACTGGTTCACGACTACGCGCTCGGCGCCAAGCTGATCGAGCTCGGCTTCCGCGCGCGGGAAATGGTGCCGGTAGCCGTCGTCGCCCGGCGCTTCCTCGTGGCGCTGGCGACGCGCACGCAAGACACGGTGCATTTGGGCGTCACCGAGGGGTCGGAGGTGCTGTACATCGACAAAATTCCCGGCCAGCGCGGGCTCGAGATGCGCTCCCGGATCGGCCACCGCATGCCGCTGGCCGTCACCGGCGTCGGCAAGGCGCTGATGCTGGACATGAGCCCGGAGCAGTGGCGCAGCCTGCACTCAGCCACTGCGGCGCAGGCCAAGAACCCGCGCTCCTGGAACGCCTACCAGGCCGATTTGCGTGTCTACGCTGCGTCCGGGATCGCGTTCGACTTCGCGGAGAACGAGATCGGCATCCACTGCGTCGCGGCCCCGGTGCGCGACGCCGGCGGCGGCATCGTCGCCGCCATCAGCGTCGCGAGCGCCGCCCAGCACATGCCGGAGGACCGCATGCGCGCGCTGGCGCCAGACATAGCCGAGGCCGCACGCGCGATCTCGAAGGAGCTCGGCTGGACTGCATAAGGCTTCACACAGGGAGAGTAACGATGTTCCGTCGCGACCTAGCCAAGATCATTGCCGGCGTTGGACTGGCCAGCCTGACGCAAACCGGTGCCCACGCACAGACGCCGCCGGCCAAGAAGTCCAGCTACAAGGTCGGTTTCGCCCAGAGCGAGAGCAACAACCCCTGGCGCATCGCCGAGACCAACAGCATGGAGGCCGAGGCCAAGCAGCGCGGCTGGCAGCTGGTGTACACCGACGCCGCCAGTTCGGCCGCCAAGCAGGTCGCCGACGTCAACAGCATGATCGCGCAGGGCGTCGACCTCATTTTCCTGGTCCCGCGCGAGGAACGCCCGCTGATCCCCGCGGTACGCGCCGCCAAGGCCGCCGGCATCCCCATCATCCTGATCGACCGCACCGTCGACCCGGCGCTCGCCAAGCCCGGCGTGGACTACCTGACCTTCATCGGCTCGAACTTCATCGAGGAGGGCCATCGCGTCGCCGAGTGGCTTATCAAGACCACGGACGGGAAAGCGAAGATCATCGAGCTGGAGGGCAGCGTCGGCGCGTCGCCGGCGAACGACCGCAAGAAGGGCTTCGACGACACGATCAAATCCCACCCCGGCATGGTGATCGTGGCCAGCCAGTCCGGCGATTTCGTCCGCGACACCGGGCGGCAGGTGGCGCAGACCCTGCTGCAGGCGCACCCGGACGCGACCGTCATCTACGCCCACAACGACGAGATGGCGCTGGGCGCGATCACCGCGGCGGAAGCGGCGGGCCGGGTGCCGGGCAAGGACCTCATCATCTGCTCGATCGATGGCGAGAAGGACGGGGTGCAGGCCATCGCCGACGGCAAGATCGGTGCGATCTGCCAGTGCAGCCCGAAGTTCGGCCCGATCGCGTTCGCCACCGCCGCTAAATACTTCGCCGGCGAGAAGGTCCCGCCGCAGATCATCAACCAGGACCAGTTCTACGATAAATCCAACGCCGCCGAGATGGTCGCTCAGGCGTTCTAGGGCGTCGCGGCTCCGCCATGCCCTTGCTTACTATGTGCGGCATCGACAAGCGGTTCGGTGGCGTCGTCGCGCTCACCGGCGCCAGCCTCTCGGTCGAGGCTGGCGAGGTGCACGCCCTGATCGGCCAGAACGGCGCGGGCAAGTCGACGCTGATCAAGATCCTGACCGGCTACTATCGCCGCGACGCCGGCGAGGTCAGCTTCGCCGGGCACCCGTTCGAGGTCGCCAGCCCGCAGGCGGCGCAGGCGGCCGGCATCAGCACGATCTACCAGGAGATCAACCTGGTCGGGCTGCGCTCGGTCACCGAGAACATCTGCCTCGGCCGTGAAACCCGCCGTTTCGGGCTGCTCGACTGGTCCCGCATGCACGCGCAGGCGGCCGCGCTGCTGGCCCGCTTCGGCGTCGCCATCGACGTGCGCCAACCGCTTGCCCGGTTCCCGACCGCCACCCAGCAGATGGTCGCCATCGCCCGCGCCATCGGCTTCCAGGCCAAGCTCGTCATCATGGACGAACCCACCTCCTCGCTGACGGAGCGGGAAACGGACGTGCTGTTCGGCGTCATTCGGCAGCTTCGCGGCGAGGGCGTCTCGGTCGTTTTCGTCAGCCACAAGCTGGACGAGCTGTATGCGGTATGCGACCGCGTGACGATCATGCGCGATGGCCGGACCGTCACGGCGGCGCCGATGGCGGAGCTGCCGAAGATCGCGCTGGTCGCCCACATGCTGGGGCGCAACGTGCAGTCCGTCGCGCGCCAGGGCGCCACCGGCTTCGGCGGCAAGGCGGACGCCGCTGGCCAAACCTTGCTTGCGGTGGCGGGCCTGGCCGCGCCGCCGCGGGTGCAGCGCGTCGACCTTCGCGTGGCGCAGGGCGAGATCGTCGGCCTCGCCGGGCTGCTGGGCGCCGGGCGGACGGAGACGGCGCGGGTCGTCTGCGGGGTCGAACCGGCGTCCGGCGGGACCATGCGGCTGGGCGGCGAGCCGTTCCGCCCGGCATCCCCGCAGGCCGCCATCGCCGCCGGCCTAGGCTTCGTCACCGAGGACCGCAAGCTGGAGGGCATCGTCCCGGACCTGTCGGTGTGCGAGAACCTGACCCTGGCGCTGCTGCCCGCGCTCAGCCGCGCCGGCATCGTGAACGAGGCGGCGCAGGCGGCGGTCGTCACCCGCTACATCGCCCAGCTCGGCATCCGCTGCACCGGGCCGGACCAGCCGATCCGGCAACTGTCGGGCGGCAACCAGCAGAAGGTGTTGCTGGCGCGATGGCTGTGCATGAACCCAAAGCTGCTCATCCTGGACGAGCCGACCCGCGGCATCGACGTGGGCGCCAAGGCGGAAATCCAGGCGGTGATCCGCGCGCTGGCCGATGGCGGGCTGGGCGTGCTGATGATCTCGTCGGAGGTCGAGGAGATCACCGAGGGCTCGGACCGCGCCTACGTCATGCGCGACGGCCGCATCGTCGCCGAGCTGGCCGGGGCGGCGCTGCAGGAGGACGCCGTCTTGGACGCCATGGCGCACGGCTCGCTGGAGGCCGCCGGTGTCTGACATCGTTCTCCGCCTGCGCCCCCATCGCGGGCTTCACCTGGTCGCGCGCCACGCCTCGCTCGCGGCGCTGCTGGTCCTGATCGCGTTCAACGCCGCCGTCACGCCGCATTTCCTGTCCTGGCAGACGCTCAGCGTGAACCTGACGCAGGTCACGACCACGATTATCGTGGCGGTCGGCATGACCTTGGTGATCGCGACGGGCGGCATCGACCTGTCGGTGGGATCGCTGATGGCGATCGCTGGGGCGCTGGCGCCGCAAATCTTCCTGGGCAAGATCGTGGCCCTGCCCGAGGCGGTCGCGGTGCCGCTGGCGTTCGTGGTCCCGGTCGCCCTCGCCGGCGCGCTCGGCTGGTGCAACGGGCTGCTGGTGACGCGCTATCGGGTACAGCCGATCGTGGCGACGCTGATCCTGTTCATCGCCGGGCGCGGCCTGGCGCAGGTCGCGACCGACGGTAAGCTGCAGACGTTCCACGTGCCGTCGTTCCAGGCGATCGGCGTGGGCCAGGTCGGCGGCATACCGTTGCAGGTGCTGCTGATGCTGGCCCTCGCCGCCGCCGCCGCCTGGAGTGTGCGGCGCACGGTGTTCGGCCGGCGCCTGCTCGCGGTGGGAGGCAACGAGCGGGCGGCGCACCTGGCCGGCATCCCGGTCGAGCGGGTGAAGCGGACGGCCTACGTCATCAGCGGGCTATGCGCCGGGCTGGCCGGGTTGATCGTCATCGCGATCAACTCATCCTCCGACGCGAACTCGGTGGGCATGGGCGTGGAACTGGACGCCATCGCCGCCGTCGCGGTCGGCGGCACGCTGCTCAGCGGCGGCCGCGCCTCCATCGTGGGCACGCTGATTGGGGCGCTGATCATCCAGACGGTCCGCTACATGCTGCTCGCGAACGGCGTGCCGGACGCGGCGGCGATGGTGGTGAAGGCGGGACTGATCATCGTGGCGGTCGGCCTGCAGCGCCAGGGCAGCCGCGGATGACCCGGGGTCTGATGATTGAGCGTTACGGCGTGGTGGCGGCGCTCGCGCTGCTGACCTTGTTTGGTGGGCTGCGCTACGACCACTTCCTCGGCCTGTTCAACGTCGCGAGCTTCCTGCGCTATAACTCCATGTTCGCGCTGGTCGCCCTCGGCATGGCGTTCGTGATCATGACCGGCGGGATCGACCTGTCGGTCGGCGCGGTCGCGGCGCTCGGCAGCGTGGTCGCGGCGCTCGCCTCGCCGTATGGCTGGTTCGCCGGACTGGCGGCGGGGGCCGCGGCGGGGCTGGCGGTGGGGATTTTGAATGGTGCGCTGATCGTGCGGCTCGGCATCGTGCCGTTCATCACGACGCTCGCGACCATGCTGGCGGCGCGCGGGACGGGGCTGCTGCTGGCGGGCAACCAGTCGGTGTCGGTCTCGTACGACACGTTGTTCACCGAGATCGGGCAAAGCGACTGGGGCGGCGTGCCGATCCCGGCGCTCATCGCGCTCGCAGCCTACGTCGCCGGGTCGGTGCTGCTCAACCTGACTGCGTTCGGCCGCATTGTGCTCGCGGTCGGCGGCAACGAGGACGCGACGCGGCTGATGGGCCTGCCCGCGGACCGGGTGAAGCTGCTCGTCTATGCCGGCAGCGGATTGCTGGCGGGGCTGGCGGGCGTCATCCTGGCCGCGCAATTCGGCGCCGGGCAGCCGGTCGAGGGCGCCGGGTGGGAGCTGTTCGCGATCTCCGCCGTGGTGGTCGGCGGCACCTTACTGACCGGCGGCGAGGGCTCCATCCTTACCACCTTGGCGGGCGTGCTGCTGCTCGGGATGATCCTCAACATCCTCAACTTCGAGAACGGCCGCGGCTGGATCAGCCTATCGGCCTACTGGCAGTCGGTCATCCGCGGCCTGTTCCTGCTGGTCGTCGTGGTGCTGCAGGCACGGCTGACGGGACGCAAGGCCCCGCTTCCGGCGTCGACCTAACTCATCCAGTTGCCGCCGTCGATGTTGTAGGTCTGCGCCACGATGTAGTCGGCGTCCGCGCTGGCGAGGAACGTCGCCAGGCCGCCGATCTCCTCCGGCCGCGCCATTCGCCCGATCGGCACCGCCGCCCCGACCAACCGCTTCTTCTCGCCGGGCGCCAATCCCTCGTGCCGCGCGAACAGCGAATCCACGTGGTCCCAATGCTCATTGTCGACCACGCCGGGCGCGATGGCGTTGACGTTGATGCCGTGCTTGATCAGGTCGAGCCCGGCGCTCTGGGTCAGGCTGATCACCGCCGCCTTGGTCGAGCAGTACACCGCCACCAGCGCCTCGCCCCGCCGCCCGGCCTGGGACGCGAGGTTGACGATCTTGCCGCCACCCCCTTGCGCGATCATCTGCCGGGCCGCCGCCTGCAGGGTGAACAGCAGGCCCTCCACGTTCACCGCATACAGCCGGCGGTAGCTCTCCCGCGTGATCTCGACGATTGGCGCGAGGTCGAACAGCCCGGCGTTGTTGACCAGGATGTCCAGCCGCCCGAACTGCGCCACGACGGCCGCGACCGTGGCGTCGATCGAGTCCTGGCTGGTTACGTCCAGCCGCAACGCCGCCGCCTCCTCCCCGATCGCTGCGGCGACCGCGTGAGCCCCCGCCTCGTCCATGTCGGTGACGACAACGCTGGCGCCCTCCCGGGCGTAGCGCTCGCAGATGGCCCGTCCGATGCCGCGCGCGGCCCCTGTGACGACGGCGACCTTGCCTTGCAGTTTCATAGAACCGTTCCCCTTAACTTGCGCTGACGCCGCCATCTACTTGGAGGTCAACCCCAGTGATCATCGCGACGGAAATGTTCGTGTTGAGCGCCCGATACTGCGCGATCCGCCGCGTGTAGGCGTCGGCCAATACGGGATCGGGACAGATCGTCTCCGCACGGGCCGGCGGCGTGCAGACCGTCTCCGGCGCCTCTCCCATGACCGCCATCCGCGCCAGCCGCGCCGCCCCGAACGCCCCGCCGTGCTCGCCATCGGCCAGACGGTGCAGCGGGATGCCGAGCGCCGCCGCGATGATCGCGATCCAGGCGCGCGAGCGGGAGCCGCC
>JAABUX010003232.1_pt1 | contig 21843 bp, 20 predicted proteins | sample 5561851 | NCBI WGS metagenome assembly JAABUX01 (sample SAMN10711883, study PRJNA513361) | rock metagenome | isolation source: Antarctica rocks | place: Antarctica: Victoria Land, Richard Nunatak red sandstone | collected 2016-01-03 | reverse complement strand
CGAATCATATGGATTTAGTAACTAGGAAACTCAAATTAAGGAAGGAAGAAGAAGAAGAGAAATATATATACACGAACTCGCTGTTATAGAGGTATATATCGAGGAAGCATGTGTTATTATAGGTGTTAATGTAGGTAAATACTATAATCCACACTATAAGTATATGTATAGTCGTGATACTAAGAAGAAGAAAACTGAAGTATAAATTATTAAGTATTAAGTTAACCTAGGAGATATGATTTAGCTTTAAAATTTGAAAAAAATAGAATAGATATAATAACGACTAGAGTATAAATAGAGAATAATATTACAAAGATAGTAGTATACTATACTAGAAGATCTTCCTAGTTAGTATTATTCTAAAGTTATATAAATACTTATTACCTACTATTATAATCTATTTATAATCCTCTTAACTACTATATTATATATATACTTCTTCTAATAAAGTCTACTAATTCTAGTTTTATCTCTAATTCATACTAGATTTAAGTAGTTTATCTAGATCTAGACTAGATCCAGGATAAATTAAGTTAGTTATAAGACTTATAATCTTATATACTTAGCATTATCTTATTTGCCTTAGTTTTATAATTTAGATACCTTTTTTTGTAGTAATTCCTACTCTGTTGGAAACTGATACTAATGTTCCTGACTAATTACGGTCTAATCAATCAGGACTATTAGTTAGTGCGGGGGCTTGGTAGAGGGGCTTGATAAAAGGATACCTGTATATACCTTCTTCTTTTCTTCTTCTTTTCTTCTTTATCTTGAAGTCCTACTTTAGCAATCAATACGTCTATTAAGTTAGAACGTTGACACGTAGCTACTAAGACACTGGTTTAGCATTCTAACATACTCTAGTTCTCAATATAAAGAGTATTATTACGCCGCGGAACGGAGACGAGGCGGATACCCGGTCCAAGTGCCTCGGCACCCGCCCTAGTAGGTAAAATCCTAGGGATGATATATATTTTACACTAGGCCTAATCTAGACTAGCGTCTTTCTTAATACATCTTATATGATATATCGAAGTAATCGTATAAGCGTTGTTATTGAATAGCGTCTCCTGACCGACGTAAGATCGAACCTCGTGTATCCCACGGGCACCCACAACACCGTTCTGTGAAGCTTGTCGCTTAGATACATCTGAACTTCCCTTTGGACCTTTCGCCTCCATGAAGAAATTGGGCAGGCAGGGTGCAGTAGTGTTCATTGACCGTTGAAAAGACGACGAGCACAGGATGACCTTGGGGAACCTCCCACAAAGCATTGCGATAAGCGCCCCAAGCCCCAATCTTGGCCTAGCAAGAGTAGGATGACACACCAATCAAACCAATACACCGTTTGGCACGTTGGTGCACACCAACATCATCTATCCTATCCAAAATGGTACAAGGATACAGTCACTCGACTGCCATCCTCTCAATTATCTTTTTGGGTTGGGCCAAGTGTTTTCTTTCAGCCCCTTATAAGCGACCTGTCCGGCGTGTTATGCTCAGCGACACAGGGATGGACGTTACATAAGATATCGCCTTTGGGCAAAGCCATCTTCATTCAGGTACAGTTTCTCGCAAGCGACAAGCCACAGACCTCTCTAAACTTTTCATTGATGTTACGTATTGCAGGGGACCGCGATCATTGATGGCTCGAGTTATACACCACCTCCCACCCTCCTTGCGTCGTACAGAACGCAGGCTCGAGCCACGGAGCATGTTCGCATTTTTCTCATCTTCAACCTCTGTGGTAAGGTCGCAGTACTCGTGACAACCTTCTCTATGAGCTATCTTCTTTCCTTGGAATTACTCTCAATCAACCAGACTCAACAACACAGACATCTGTTCATCCTTTACAAGAAGCAAAAGCACAGGATTCTCTCAATGCCCTTCTAGTGGTGGTTTTCAGGGCGTCCGGAAAATAGAGATTCGTTTGGAGAAGTGGCGTACTGTGAGTGGAGCATTGCGAAGTGGTGGCTTTTGCGAAATTGGAAAGGCCAGGCTGTTGCCTTCCATAGCCTCCCCAACCTTCACGCAGGTCTGGTCCTTTGCGTATCCTCAACGCAGCGTATCCTCTATCTGATCTTTTTTACTTTAGTATTCCGCGCGTCTGTTTCTGTTCCTTCTCCCCCGTCGTTCAAAGTAGGAAAGGTAGCTAGCGAGACATGGAGCCCACCCTGGTTCCTATGGTAATGTTGATCAATGTTGTAATTATGATAGAGCCATATCTAATTCAGCCTCTTCCGATTTTCATGGCCTCAACGGCATACCGCGATGGAATCTGCAAAGCGCCACGGAATTGCCTTGCTGAAGGACCATGGAGTAAAGCTGCAACCTCGAAAGGCCGAGGCATCGGTATTCTGGGAGGCTGAGACGACTCGTGCCAGGCTGGACTTTTAATTACTGTAATCTAGCACAAATTCAGCAGGGATTGAGAGGTATTATTCGAGCTTAAAATACATCGTAGTCGTTTGTCTCTGTTTCTTAATGCGCGCGCTTCTCCGCTGACATTGACGAGAAATACGTGTGCTCCGTCGAAAGCCGTTTACCATGGTCAAAGCTGGCCGCGGTGGTCTCTGTAATTGATCGTGGTTTGGCTCATAGCCCACGTGTGGTCTTTTCCGATGCTTCGTGTTGTTCTTCGGCCGTGCCGTTTGCTCGACCAAGAAGGAGACACAGTCCATGAGACGCCCGTAACCATGGATGGTGGGCCCTTGGAGGCCCGCAATCAAATTATGCCTCTGCTCGTCTGTATGGAAGAAATCGAGGCCAGCCAATGCGATATTGATTCTCGCAGAGACGCACTCACGATCTATACAAGAGCTCTTTTTACGAATCCAGCCATCAAGTTCCGACTCGTCCACATGGCCGCCTGCGGCGGCGACTTGGCAAAGCTGTTTGCAAAAAATTTCATCTTCCATGATGGGAATAGCTTGACGGTTGTATTGACTGATCAACCTTTCGATCTCCGCACTTGAGACGTTGAGGTTTAGGAGGTCCTTCTTGAACGAAGTAGGTAGCTGGGTTGAGCCTGGAGTTGGCGCGGCAGACGACGAAGGGCTTATGGGAAATACGCTAGAGTTTTCTTGATGTTTGTCCATCTTGGAATGTATCAGTACGTTGTGAGTGAAATTTCCACGTCGCGGATGCCATCATAACAATTGCATCGAGCAATTAGGGCCTCGCTGAGATGACTAATCTAGCTCGACTAAGTTAACATAGTTGACCCAAGCTAGTTGCAGCCCGAAATAAGCGGCGGCAAGCCTAGCAAAACGAGGGGCTGCGAGTGCGATTCAATCTGCGACAGCACCCGAAACGTCGTGACTAGCGTGATGGAAAGCTAACCATAAAATGCTCTGTCCCCTCACTAAGCCTGCGATCACAACATGTCAGCATTGCTTGACTACAATCTATCATGTCTTCTTCGAATTCACGGAGTCCTGATGTCCAAGGATCACGCAGAACTCTTGACGAATTCGATCTGACCGCTTTCGGCCGACGTACAATTTGTGCAATCCTTCTCCCAGAGTCATCCTCGGCAGACTACTCCGCCCATCTTGCAGAGAATATCGCAAAGGTTGCTCAAGTTGCACCATACAAGACCCTACCATCTCCGAGCAACAGCTCCTCGGAAGACGAAAGCAATGCATCGCAGACAGCGTCCGGCCCCAAGTCTTCTAGGAAGAGTTCACGGAAAAAGAAAGAAAGAGAAGGAAGTCAACTGGTCATCGTTCTCGAGCAGTCTCGCGATGATGAGAAATTCAAGTTTGTCTCTTCATCCAGCATCAAAGGATTAAGAAGTGGCAACGACGTCGTCCTCAAGCATCCCTACTTGGGAATTCAAGACAATTGCTACATAAACCTCTTACACCTCGAGCTTTACCCCGATCCTGACAGTGATGTGATGGTATTATACAATCGATCCACCTCCGAGTTCACAGCTCATCCCCTTTCGAAATCCGAAGCCTACAAGATCAAGCCAGGTTGCCAGACAACACTGGAAAGGGGTACCTGGCGGCTGACGCTCGGCAAGGGATTGACCTTCCTAATTAAAATACTCCCACGTCCTCATGAAGAAGTCTGCTGTGGCTGCTTACGTCTCTCGCCCAAGGGTCCTGCTTTGTGTGTGAAGTCAAGCAAGAGCAGCGTAGCTGCGGTGTCTATAAAGGCAACCGCCAAAGTGAAACCTCCAACGGCAACGATATCCCAGACAGACATTTCGAAAGAGAAAAGTTCCAAGGCCATACATACTAGAGAAAAAGCGAAAATCGAATCGGCCCTTGAAGTACGGCCGCGATCCAACTCGCAAAAGAAAACTCCTCAAGAACCACTCATAAATCTTGGCGAGACGGCTTTTTCAAAGGTCTTCAAAGCTAATCGCAATGGCACGGCAGCTGCAGTCAAGGTGTGCCGAAATCCAGATCCAAAAGAGTCGGCGGATAGATGGAGGAATGAATTGGATATATTGAAACATTTAAACCATGTAGGTCAACGGGTCAAATCAACTTTGACTGAGCTAAACATTCGCCAGTTGTCTGTCGTAAGACTGTTAGAGCATGATGCTTCGATCCTAAGTCTCGAGCTCGAATACATTGGACCGGACCTTTCGCAGTCCATAGACAAACACAAGATGTCACAACTCTCACAAGACAAGCAATATCGAATTTGGATAGATGTTGCGAAAGGTCTAGAATATATCCATGCTCAGCGTATAATCCATCGTGACATCAAACCCCAGAATATATTACTCGGCGAAGGCGGTCGTGGAGCTGTGATCTGTGACTTCGGACTTTCCGCTGAGGTATATCAGGACCCGGAAACGTTTAATGGAGGAACGCCTTGCTACATACCACCAGAATATCTTATCAACTCACCTCGAGGATCTGAAGGCGACATTTGGGCTTTTGGCGTGACCATGCTTTTTGTTTTGCGTCTGATCCCCCTACCACAAGACTATTGGAAGATTGCGGCTGTTTACCACGATCTGGATGTCCGCCGCACAATGGTTGATTGGCTCCATGGCATTCGACAAGCCGTCAAGATTGTTCCCGAGGCGTTGTCACCTCTTCGCACAATGCTGGCAGAAGCCCCAGAGAATCGAATCACGGCGGCTACCTTGGCTGAGGATCCGCTCCTCCAGCCTCTCCATCATACGCTTCCTGCGTGATCGGGACTCAGCTCTAAAAGGCGAGCCAGCTTATAGCGCTCACAAAGACCGCTTCAAATACAACTTGCTTATTCACTCTGAAGGATGGTTCCTGATAAGCGAAGAATCTAAAGCGGCCGAACGGCGAGCTGTATCGTCATATTGGTACTGATTGATTGGGGAAGTCGGTTGTAGACCATGGCATTTTCTCACACAGCTACGGCGAAAGCATTTGGCTACCGACCTTGCGTTCACGCAGTCTCCAAATAATTATGTTAGTGGTTTGACATCAATCGATCATGATAACGTTCAGTCGGTCACCAACCAATCTCAGCGCAATCGAGACTAGTATCATAGAATTATAATCCCGCTTATATCCATTCTAAAAGACTAATCAAGCAGCCACAACGTCGCGGTATACGGATCTATTATGCTTTCCAGGCTACTCCTTCTACTTCTAAGTTTTCCCATGTTGCCACGATATAGGGGGCTAATCAAGCTCGACCATCCTGTCCATCGTTGTATGTACCGGAGCACGGATGCTCCACTGCATACTCAAACGCTTATCTGCGCGGGGGCTTCGTAACTCGTCGTAGGGAACGAGAATGGCTTCAAAGTGGGTCAATACGCTGTCCCAGCCTGTAGCCGCAAGCCACAGCTCTCGGAACTCATCTACCGTGAAGCGTGCTCCCTTTCCCTCTGGTTGTCGAGATAGCTTCGTTGAATCCTCACTAATGCCGACTTGTCGACCCCAGATCAGTCCCCCGGGCTTGACCAAAAAAGAAATTGCACGGAGGAATGTCTCCTGTTGAGCTTCGTCATAGAGGTGGATAACATTTGCCGTGTGAACAAAGTCAAACCTGCCGGCCAAACCGCTACACTCTTCAAAAAAGCGAGGGTCCAGGACATTGGCTTCCATAAATTGGGCTCCGAAGCTGTTGCGGGTTTGGTTGTAGAGGGAGAAGCCCAGTTGCATAAAACCTATTGAGTAAGGATTACCGCGATCTGTAATCTTTTCACTAACGGGCTTACCTCTTTCACAGTCCAGACCCACAATTTTCTAGGAATTCATTCATCGTCAGGTCCTAGTCACGGGTGTTCTGGAGGGTTCTCTGACTTACATTCGCAGGGTACCCGCTGGCGATCAACGTTCGAATATCTGTGGCCATGCAGCATCCAATGTCGATCAGCGTCTTTGATGGAGCATCCGCCACATCTAAAAGCACCTGTGCGTAGAGAAAATGTCGATCGATGCGGGACTCCGCGAACAAACATTCTCTGATGCATGTATGAGGCGCAATCTATGGATCATTTAGTTGTAGAGTGAATGGTAACGCATGCTGCTCACCTTCATGGCCTCTTTCCGAGTATCACTGATACGTTGAAACACCATGGACGCACATTCTGCGGGCGTGCTGGAGAATTTACTATGGAGGAAAAGCGTGTCCGCTTCCCTTTTCAGGTAGATTATCTGCGGCTCCAAAGCTCTAGATATCCACCGCAGATGGCTGGATACCAGATCGCTCATTTTGCGATCCAAATTCTCCGATGCCTCAGTAATCGCAGGCTGGAGAAACTCTCGTGCGGTAGATCTGTGAGGATCCCAATTGCACCAGTCGAAGTATTCAGAGAATACCCTTCTCATCTCCGTAGCCAGCCGAACCCCAACCGCCAGATTAAGAAAGAAGACATCAGGTCTTTTCGAATAATCTCTCGTAAGCAAAGCGCAAGCGAATAGGCCGCAGGCAAGCGTCTCCTCTGCCAGATCCCTTAGGCAACAATCAACTTCGTCAAGCGCCTCAAGCATCGGTCTGAGGAGGTACTCTAGCTTGATGACAGCTAGTCCTTTGGATAGAGTCTCCATGGTGAGATCATAGTCAATATATATCGTCCCTTCGTCTATCCTCCACGCTATTGCAATACCACTGCCGTCGACTGTATGCGTCAGGTCATTATGTAAGAAGTCTGCGTAAGCGACATCAAAGAACCCGTCTTGGTAGATCGGTTTGGCAAGGTCCAAGAACGGTGTATGGCTTCCCGCGACCTCGTAGTCTACGTAGAGAATCGACGGAACGATACTTTTCGTTGAGACCATGGTATTGCCGCCGTGCCCGTCGCCCAATCCGAAAGCTGTTGGTAGAATATTGAGCCCTTCCACTCTATGCGGGTCTAGTATCCGCAGAGCGCGTTGCAGATGATGCCACAATGTCTGGTAGCTCTGGCCATTAATTATCATAGGAAGATGCGAAAAAGAGTCCAAAGACATCGTCCCATGAGCTGTTGGTGGAAAGAGATGAGGATGTTCCCCTCCGTAGAATTGCTGAAGACGACGATTCCCCAGAAGTCGATGGTGGAAAAAGGAATGTATTCGTTGCTGAGCGCAAGAGGTCGACTCATCGCCTGGTCTGAAGGAGCGTCTATAGACGGCCAGAACATCGCGGGCTCGTCGAAGGTCAATATCAACGAACCATTCATCTGAAAGGCAGTTCCTCCCTCCCGTGCCTTTCTTGATAGGTCCTTGGTCACGGCAATATCGAAGGCGGATCTCGTTGAGCGTCTCACCAGTGAATCGCTGGAAAAAAAGTCGTTGGAGAGCCGGTTGCGCTGCAGCGAGAACCTGCACGCTCTCTCTTGGGAAGTGATATTGAACAGCGGGAAAGGCTGCCAATTCATCGTATACGGACTGCGCTTCCTTTATGTATACTGGCTGCCATCCAATATTTTCTGAGGTCAACACGTCTGCATGGGAGCCCTTGGAATTTGATGAAAACCGCGTGAGGGGTATTGTATTGTCTTCACCTCGGATATCAGAGACTGTAGGGAAGGATTGTTCTAAATGCAGAATCGATTCGGTTATAGGGCGGAGTGGAGCCTCCCGCCGTTGCAAAGGCGTGAAATAAAGCCCTCGATAGCCGGTCGAATAATCGAACGCATCTTTTTTAAGAAATTGGCGTGGTTGGCGAACATGAGAGGGACCGACGATTGATCCCCCAAAAGTCTTTTGAACGGATAACTCAACCCTCGTTGTTCTCTCCGAATACTTCAATTCAATCTCCTTGATTTCCATGCGAAGCATGTGGCTATAACTGGGACCGAAACTTGCTCCACGGTAAAATAGTGGCATGATGGTTTCCATTTCGTCCGCCCCAGACAATAGCTGCCACTTTTGCAAGATAGCAGCCTTGTAAGTAGCTACTACACCTGGTTCACACTCGAACATACATAACGACGTCAGGAACAAGTCACAGGAGACACCTGGACTGATATCCTCGTACGATCGGCCTTTCGACGAAACACCCGTATCCGGCACCGATCCCTGGAGGAAATCAGAATCGTGTAGAATATGGAGCTGCTCTGTCGCCTTCGAGGGCTGAAAGACGAAGAGCCGTGGACCAAGTGTTGGGTGATCACGACGTGTGAAGCGAACGACCTTGTACGAAAGAACCCCCAAATGGGAGGGAGTCATTTTCGAGGCCACTTGGTAAAGGCTGGTCTTTGTCCATATCTTGATGGTGCGTTTCGATCCCTGCCTCGTCCATCCAGAAAATCGAAGAATGTCCCATTCCGCGGGCAATTTAGGAAGCTAGGAAGATTTCAGGAAATAGGTCAACTTAGGAGTTCAAGATCTCCTACCGTCATTTGTGGACATTCTTCCTTCTCTATTCGTAGCAGGGCACAGAGCTCAGATTTGTTATAATTGATAAGCCTGATGATGTCTTCCTTTCTCTCAACGATCCCGAACCCATCCCAATCAATAAGGTTACTTGGCATTCGTAGACATTCGATTTCGAGTTGGTTGTATACCAGGCTACCTCCAAGGGAGATACAAAGAAAGCCCAATCTACGTGCGTCAATGGAAAAATCCAGAAACCAGTCTCGGAGGGGAGAGATCAATTGGCCCGGTTTTGGGAGTTGACACGGAACGGCGCTCAGAGCCTTCTCGACGATCTTCCGATCCTCCACAAAGGACATCGTCGAAGGAGCATCTTTCCTACACACCCATCGTACCTCAAAATCCTCACCCTCCTCCTGCGTTTGCGCCATCGGGCGATCAGATGAATTGGCCTGGGCTACATACCAGAAAATGATTTTACGAACGCCATCAACTGAGCGCTGCTGAACGGCAATCGGCTCGGTATGCGGCATCCTCGGAGACTGCGGCGTTCTCGTGGGGAAGTTGTGGCCAAGTAAATGACAAGTGTAGCCAGACTCCTCCCATGTCTCACGCTCTGCTGCAGCCTGCAAAGACTCACCAACATTCTTCCTGCCCTTGGGAAGCAGATACTCCCCCTTTGGACGGTAGTATAGAAGTAGGACTAGATCTCTATCACGATCGATTGCTACAGTACCACTACTGAGAACAAAATGATCAGAGAAATCCAAAAGACGGTTGTCGTAGGATGTCGTCGTCATTGCGTAAAACCCGGCACGAAGAGTAGACGTCTAGCACATGTGACGGAAGCGTTTCCCAGTAGTACGAAAATCTTCGTTTCAGAGCTGAGACGAGAGACAACTGGATGTTTCCAATATATAGAGCAAGAAGGCCGCCGAATCTGACAAATTCGGGCGTCGTTGACAGGCTCTAGGCAGCAGCTGGAATGGCGCGACTCGTTCCAATCATCCATACCTTCTCGGTGATTGGCCTCATTGCCTTGCGCTGCTTGGTGGACATGTCAATCTTCCTGATGGTGTCTTGCGTCGTCTTAGCACGCTAAAGCCCTCGGAAAGTGAGACCTCGCGGTCTTGCTATCAACGCCACTCTGCAGGGTTCTAACAACAAGCGAAGGATCTGACAGGATTTTTCCAATTCCATGCGGTCTTGACGCTATGTGTGGCAACCACTGGCAACCTATCAACATCAAAGGGTGACTTAGATGCCAGAATTGAGCCCAGTTAGAGTCTAGTTCTCGCTGGCCCGGGCCGACCGTAGGACACTTTTTTCGGAGTCGTGCTGACAATTTAGCGGTAACACTCTTATGTCTATTACAATCACATCATGTAAACTCAACAGTCATGGGTATGCCAAGCGTATTGAAGTCGCTTGCCTGGACCCGCAGCCTGCATATTAAGGCTGAAAATAGTTTAATTGCTTGGGTCGTCATCCCCTGCTTGGGAGAGGGTTGTAATCCGTCTCTTAGCTTTAGAATGGTACACAAAAAACACACCTGTGTTTGCAACAGCTTGTCTCACCACTAGACTTGATAACCACCACTTCACCACATTCGCAACACCTCCGTCGAACTTTTAAGCGAGTCCTCTTCTCGATCCTTCTCCCGTCCTCTCTTGCTCGTTCCTCGGTTCTTTGTTTTGTTGCTTTGATTTCCATGATCTCTGCCATTACACCACTCATATCCATATTCGTCTCCAGCCCTTCTGCAACCTCTACCTCCCTTCGCAAGTCTACTTTCTCTTCTTCCTTTGGCTCTAGTGTAGCCTTCTTACGGTGCTGCTCACTTTCGATTACTGCCTCAGTACTTGCGCGTTTGCGTGGTCCTTTGGGAATTTGGAGGTGAGACATTTTGAATTGAGAGCTTAATTCTTAGGTGGAGCTCTACTACGTAGTAGACCGTCAGTGTCAGCGTCATTGCCGCTCCTGCCATTCTTGAAGACACTTACCTTCAGGACAGAACGAAGAAATGTGGCTGAAGATCAGTGATAGCAAATAAAAGCGAAAGGAAGGTTTCATAGCGATTATATATGGCGTCCCGTATCGAGGCTATGGAACCATGCTGTCTTCAAAAACCTGCCATTGAACAGTATCACCCGAATTCGCCTGATCGAATATTTCAGAAAGCATTCGACTATCTCCAGGCTCAATGCCTCGTTCATGCAGCTTGCAAGACATATTCTCATGACGTGTTCTTGAAAGAGTACTAAGAATTGTCCCGGACTGCGTCTGCAGCCCCTGGCCTTCCCAAGTTTCACATCCCTCCTGCCGTGTCAGCTCGAACTCATCGTCTTCTGGTCTCGTGGATACGCGGGAGATTTGAACTGCGGCCGCGCGGAAGAATGGACGGATGGCGAAACGTGCACCACATGTGGTCATACATGCAAGTATCTCCTGTCAATTGGAGTGGAGCTCAGCGTATGCCAGAGAAGGAGAGGTTGAAAATGACTGACTAAGGGAAAACTGGTAAATCGTTCGTCGTACACTTGAAGCCAGCCCAGCACCAGAAAGGCACAAGTCATAGCTAATACCAAGGAAAGGCTCAGGGTCTCGAAGAGTATAAGTCTCCACACTGACTTTTTTTCAGTGCATTTGAAGCATGCTGCAGTACCTCCAGCCAGTAGGATAGTGTATTCACAAGAACAAGTGAGCAGGAGCACCTTGAAGATAGTCGTCCGGTCGGCGTCGATGCCGATAAGACTGGGGCTCGCTTAGCGAATCTGTCCTTAAGGTAAAGAAAGTAGGATTACCTGAATCCAAGAGCAGTTTTCAAAATACAGCAAGCGAGCACTGGTAGCCAAGTGAGACGGTAGAAAATATCCATGAAGGGCAAAATTTGCCAAAGTGCAATGAACTGCGAGCAAAGGTTAGCAAATGCGCATAAGGAGTAATTTACCTCGTACTTCAAATATTGGTGGAATTGTCAAAGAGAAGCAGATCAAGATATCAGTCGCTATTGCAATGGCTCCCCCTACTAACATGGAATTAGCGTTGCTGATGCGTAAACGAAAACGACCTCACCTGACATCCGATGTAATTGCAGCGCACTGGATATGACGAGAGCAGCGGCAAACGGGATGAAAATACTGCAAACGCACAGTTGCAGTAAATGTTGCCGCCTTGTGTTCTGCATTGAAGCGGCATAGAGCATGAGACCTGCAAACGTAAGGATTGTCAACGAGAGGCTTAGATGGATGGGCCCGTCATTGGCCATATTGTAGTAGGCAAATTGCCGGGAACTGCACACGAATCAGAACGAACGAAGAGCAAGACAAGGCAACAGAGTTGTCATTAAACATCATGCAGCCTTGCAGCCAGCTGAACTTATGTAGGCGAGTGTACCTCCTCCTCAGACCTTCCATTATGGATGTGCTCAGCGCATTAGAGCAACATACCTCAAAGGTGGTTAGCACCGAGCATCGATCTGCGTCCAAGGTGGAGATTGCGATGGCGCAGACGCGATCTCCTAGCGGCCCTCCAACCCCTGTAAATGTCAGCGCGCGCTGGATTTCTGAATTTTACACCTTGAGACTCCAGAAAAGGATTGCAGAACGAAGTCCTCACGACAGATATCATCATTGGAAATGGGCATCGCGGCCAGTCGAGAGCTTGGTGTCAAGATTGACGAAGGTGTCGACCTTGACAGAGCCTTGCAGAACCCGAAGGTGTTTTGTCGCAATGTTTCTTCTCCCGTTAGTTTTACTGATTCTATCCAGTTTCTATCAAGTTGGAAGCTCTTCTATGAACAATTACCTCTCAAATCGCAGAGAAGTATCCGAAAAATCACGTCGGTCCCAAAAGAAGATTCCCTCTCGAAAGTACAGCGAGTCCAGAAGTCTGATATTGGCATCTCCAAAAAGCTTCGACCTTATTTTCGTTCATGGAGGAATCCAAAGAGATTTTTTGATAGCAAAGCTTCGCTGGCAACTGAGGCAGCGGCGACGGCGCAGGACACTGTCTCCCAAGTCTACGTGGAGCTTCGGCGCATAGTGGACCAACGCGTTGATGATCCTGTTCGAGCACGAATCTACGCTGTCGCTCTCTTCGATCTGCGTCTTCTACTTGACAAAGATAATTCTCTGCACCTGAGACCTGAAGTGAGGCAAAAGATTGAACAAGTTATTTTCGATTCGCCCCTGGTCACTGATCCGCTAGAGGATGTATCAAAATGGACCAAGATGTTTTTGAGGTTCGGTGAAAGAATGAAGGCAATTGCTGTGGCTAACGGAGGGTTTGGGGCCTTGATTGTTACGCCATCATCACTCTTGTCGGTGCGCCAGTGAGTGAACTATTTCTGGAGCGCAATCTACTAGTCTGACGTCTGTTCAAGGTGGTACAGACTTAGCGACTCCGGGTTTGCTGAGGCAATACAACATTTACAAAGCATCGAGGTGGCCAAAGTGGCCAAAAAGGAAAATGCCCATAGAGTCGCGAAGAGGATCCACAGCCTTCTTTTGATGAAATTCACTTCTAGGACGACCCAGGACGCTTACGCTAATCACGATGATCGAATACCAAATGAGGAGGATGGAGAAGGAGTCGAGGATTCAGGCACGAATTCGACAGATGATGAAGAGATATCTGATGACGTGGATGGGTCATCCACTACAAGCCAATCGGTGCTCACTCAAACTACGTCCATTAATTCAGATCTGTGTAATTCAGCAGATCAAGCGGCACACCCACGTCAAGAGTGTCCAAGTCAACCTGCCCTTGGGCAGCAGATGATTGACCAACCAACGCGTTCTCCTTCCTTCGCAGCAGCTTTCCCAGACGAACCACCAAATGGTATGTCTTCATATCCTGCTGAGCCTGTATATTGACTTACAAAGGAGAAACGAGCAATATTTCGCGGCTGGAATATCTTACTGAAGCAGCAAACCTCATTTATCATCGTAGGTGGGCTGTACTTACCTTCAGGTGCTTTATTGATAAATTTCAGAAAACGGACAACAATCTCAAGCGGTCAATCTTATAGCGCCTCCCACCACTCATAGACTGCCAGCGTCTTTCTCTAGCAATTATGTGGTACCGGGGCAGGTACATGATATTACAACAGGTACGTCTTACATCACATCTGGAAGTGTTTGGTCACCTCTAAACGAACGAAGTATCAAATCAAAGTGCTCAGGATGATATGAACAACCACTTTGCAGCCTCTACATATCGCGCGGCCGAAGACTCGGCGAAGTACGACCTCTTGGCCCTCTCTACCTACCCCGACGGCGCAACAGGAGGTCAGAGAGAATACGACCTGTTGAACTGTTCCATTTACCCCGACGGCGCAACAGGAGATCAGAGAGAGTACGACCTATTGAACTGTTCCATCTACCCCGAAGTTGCATCAGGAGACCAGAGAGAGTACGACGTGCTGACCCGCTCGATTTACCCCGAGCTTGCATCAGGAGACCAGAGAGAGTACGACTTGCTGATCCAATCCAACTACCCCGAAGTAACCACAGAGGCCTTGAGGGAGAACGCCTTTCGACATTCTCCGCCTTTCCACCCAGCCCACTGAATGAGCCATCCACATATATTACTCCTTGACCCCTCCAACCACAGATTCCTCTTCTCGAAAGACGATAAACAGTATATATAAAGCTGGAGCAACCCTCACACTTTTATTCTTGTGTACGTATGTTGTTCGTTTGGTGGATAACGGTAGTCCTTCAACCGTGGGGCTTCCTGACAGCACTTGGATTGGTGTCATGTAGAATGGCCCTCCCGTGTTCTTGAAATGTGAAGGTCTGGGACCTGGTACTCGAGCTATCGAATACCCTGGCTTGGTGAACTAGGCGTTTATTAGGTGACTTTCTGGTTGCGTGACATCAAATCAAACCTTCTGAGCGAGATCCATTTTCTTCAGCAGCTTCAGCTTCTCAGGTAGCTCTTCGTCTGTACACAATTCCCATTCATCGCCTTGTTCTTCGAAACGCGCCCCACGTAGCCACTCGATTAAGTCCGTCAAAATACCCTCGTCGTCTCCTTCCAATTTCCGCTGCGTGAGATGCGTTATGGCCGTCTCCTCGGTGGGCATCGCGGTCGAGCGGTGGCTTCCAGGTGTATAGAAGGGGAGGAAGAGCTGTTCGGGTGCAATGGCGTTGTGTGTCTGTACGCACCCCAATGTTGCAAGATAAGAGGTAGGGCGATTATGGTACCACTTTCGAAGTCTCTGGCAAGGTAATAGATATAACGGCGCTGATATAGAGTAAGATAAGTCACACCGCTCTCTAGCCTTTTGCAGCTTTGTGAGGCGTCTGTACTACAAGAAGATACTCTGATGGGGCATAGAATGAGTGCAGAAGCGACATTTTGAGGCTTAAAATAGGTCATGTGATTTGGCAGCCTTACTGATCTCGCTAGAGCTCCTCAGACTTTCCTTGGCTACCTCTCTATGTTTGTCCAGCTTCCAGGCAGATCTCAAACCTGCAAAACTTTAATCGACGAGACTCATTATGAATGTCATTGGGGTGAAGGAATACCTGGGGGGCCATTGCCATTGCTGGCTTGCAAGCACATGCAATGATGGCTTGAGATTGCGGATGCGCTCGAATCAGTTGTACCTTTTATTGTTGACGAGCACATATATGTTCAGGAGCAATCCTCTTCTTCACCTGCTCTAGCTTTCTCATCGGCTTTATTAGACTTGATCAGGTCCGAGCTTGGTTCCCCTTCTCCTTGAGGAGTTGAACCTCTTTAATATGCTGACAGATATCGAGCTCCCTTAAGAGCATTCTTCGCTCGTATCCTTCAAGCAATTGATAACGTGTCGGCCTTTGGTAACCCATCATCTGCCATGAATCCAGGCACCTCATCGAGCCACTCGACCATTGAGGCCAAGGCTTCGAACGACGTCCTGAGTTTGATTTCAACCTACCACTAAATTCGCCTGAGATCTCCCCTCAAGCCTTCAGACAAGCGTTGCAAGTCAACTCCACCGGCACGGCCGAGCAGCATTCGTTTTCACTATTCCCTCAACGATCAGAGTTCGACTTCAGTCTACCAACAAATGTGCCTGAACTGGCATTCACCAATCCATCACCTAATAGAACGTTGGTCTCCAATACGACTCATGAGTACGCTTCACCACAACTTTTGGTACAGCAACCCGAGGTCCATCAGGTCATGAGATACGCGACATCCCATGGATGTACGCCGGTGCCACAGCTCGATTCTAGTTCACCAGATTTGTCGAGCACGGACTCAAATGGGGTCACAGAGCAGAGCGCATCAAGGAGTTCTTTTCTCGGATCGATGGATCTTGGATTTGGACGAAGCTGTTGGGTACCCTCTGCTACAGAGCATTGCAGAGATCAAAGAGTTCCACTCCAGGCGGCGAGCCAATACGCTATGAGGGATATCATGTAAATTTACACACTCTATCATATATTCCATGAATCCGTAGCATCTTGACCCTCAAATAATGACAAATGCTCATGACCGAAAGGCATCACAAAGAGGCAAAAATCAAATGTATGACAGCTTGATGAGCATAAATCTTGAAGACCCTGTTCCTAAGGATTCAAACGCCGTTTCTCCATTCCACACAAGCACGTCTCCTTCTTCCAAACGTAGTGGGTGTTCAGGCCGAGGGAGCGAGTTCAAAGTCTCCTCGTCGCGGACCCCATGCGATCCCTGAATGTACTCTGGCATTCCGTTGTCTGTCCCAATAGTCTCATCAAGCCCGATTGTATAGAAGTATGTTTTCGCAGGCCCCCAACCTGTAAGCTTGTTTGGTTGGTAGACGCCGATCAAAGAATCGACACGGTATGAGTCCGACGGGAGGTACGTTTCGAATGGCACGACTCGCTACTACAGTCAGCTTGATGGCTCATGGCGTGAAGCAGTTACCACTCACTCTTATCTCCGCTAGGAGGGTCTTGCACTCATCAGGCCAAACTTCGAATTTCTTGAAGATGTTCACAAAAACCACGTCTTCTTCCACTGATTGACGCCTGTCTTCGAGTGTCTTGGCAAGGGTTTTCCTGGCTCTTTGCACGAGCACCGGATCCACACGCTTTCGTAGTATCGTGTAGCTTATTCTCGTCCATATTGCGCAGGAGTTGCTGAAGGCGGTGGTGGCATTCGGGGTACTGTGGTGGTTAACAATGATGTAGATTTCAGGCTGAAGTTGGCAGGCCAGACGCAGAAGCGACATTTTTTGTGGCTTAATGTGATTGGGCTGCGCTCCCAATCTCACTAAAGCTCCCAACTCTTTCCGCTACTCTTTCAGACTTGCAAAATTTCTCAACGATGTAACTCATTCGGCGCACTCCAATAGGAATAGAAGAAGCACCGGCGGTCTTTGCTATTGCTGGCCCAGTCACTTACTGGCGGCAATGGCATGGCGGATGAAATCGAGATCCATATTTGGTCAAAGTCTGATATTCATACAGAGGCAATCCTCTGCTGCTCTACTTCCGTCATGAAGCTCAACGAGACCACCTGCTATTTCTTCCAGATCTTCCTTCGACCTCCGTGGGCTTGAAAACGTCAGAGCTCATCTATCCTGCTGCTAAAGTATTCTTGTCTCTAATACATTTATAGATCCTGAGGTCCCTTAGAGCACCCTGACTTCCATCCTATAAGCCTCTAACCTCGTGTCGGCCTCTACGTCCCTAACGTCTATCATGAACTCAGCCACCTCTTCGAACGGGCCAGCCCTTTATACCACAACGATTGGCTACGTTGAGACAGACCAAGATAAATGCTCAATCATTGATGCTTGCCTGTCTGGAGAGTTGTGTCATGTTCCGCGCTTCCCTCAACAGCGTGAACTACGGCACCTCATTCGAAGTGGGAGTATCTTCGTTTGTGCAAATTATCCCACTGGCTCCGGACTCTAATATTAGCCTTTCTGATATCTATACTATAGTAGTAGTACTAGGCTATCTCTAGATAAATAATAATGTAATTCTAATAATAAGTATCTATTATAGCGTTACTTTAATCGATTTTATTGAATCTAGCCTAGTTAGAGATATCTATTTTCTAGCGATAAATATACGGAGCTTATACTTAAAAATCTTATAGATTTTAAAGTTCACACTACGTAAATTTATAGAATCTATATATCTAATGAATGCTAGTATTCGTTACTAGTTATTCTTAATGGACTAGAATATCTCTACGCGCTGTTATCATCGTTAATCGCTCCCCTCTAGCGATGATTATAGTTTTTCCCTTTGGCCATTGTGGAAGATCTGGTACGTTCAGTGATTCGGAAACAGATAGCACTATTGATAGTAATATGACACTGTGTTTTATACTACTATGCGATTCCCCGCCGCCATTATCGTCGTCTCTATCCTCGCCAATTTGCACTCATCCGCTTTGCAGGCGACACCTGTACTCTATGAGATACCGGGAAACACGTGCCCTTGACCGTACCTGTGGATTAATGGACTAACTGGACAAGCAGACATCATATCCATATTCGCATCGATCAACTCCTTTTCAGCGATGTCGCTCTATTCGACTATACGCCATGTCTTGTGGCTCCCTGAGCCGCGGGACTTCCTGCACCAGAGCGTATGAGTGTCGGCGAAACGGTTTCCATAGGAAAAATCACCAGAGGCAAGAACCTGGAGACACGGGAATCCATCGGGACCGAAAGCCCAATTCGCAAAAGCTTCCAGCTCCTTTTCTTCATCTTCACGCCAATTCTCTCCTTGGATTTGCTCCCATCTGATTCGGGAATGTGCCTCACTAGGACTTTCAGAGCGCCGGGGTAGAGCCTTCCCATTCCGTATTGCGTCTACGGAACCTTCCAAAAAGAACAAGTCACCCCAGTTTTCAGATTCTTTAAAAAATTTGGGCTTCCGCTCTGCCTTTCCCGTAAAGCGCAGATGTAACAATTTCAGGGAATGTACCGTGGATGCAATGCTTTGAAAGCTATTCTGTAGCTTCGACGGCTCTGCACAGAGACCAGCACTCTCAAGCTTGGTTATACCGAGGATTCCGGCGAACACGCTCTCGATCTCTTCCGGAGAGCTGTCGCAGTACTCGTTCGAGTATGGTGCTTTTTCATCCTGGCAGAATTGCCGTCTATGGTAGACCAACCTCCGTAAAGTGTCTCGATGGCGCAGAATCAATTCGGCGTCGTTGCTATCAGCGTAATCGGCGTCGAACATGAGGAATAAGTTTTCAAGGTTCTCAAATGGGGCCAGGAAGTGTACCACATCCGATTCCCATCCTTCAATCTCTGAATGGCCTAGAACGAGCTCGACCTTAGTGGCCTGAAAAGAAATATTCGTCCGAACCATATAGTCCAGCAATTTCGCTGCATGTTTACAATTGAGGAGCCGTAACTCTTTCACGCTGCGAAGATTGAACCCGTTAATAAGGCAATCCCATGACCCTTTGAAGGATGCCGCGGAGAGTGAAAAGGTCTGAAGGTTGGGTAAGAAACCCTGGTATCCATCCTTGCGCTTGGGGAGGATTAAGTCTATTAGCGGAGTGGAACTGTCTTTATCCTCGTCTTCTTCGTCGTCATCATCAAAAAGATTAAATCGAGATTCCACCTTTGCCCAATTAATAAAATCTATTTCCAAAGATTTAAGCCTTTCGTGATGGAGGTCGAGAAACGCCTGCAGGGCAGCGCAGTCATTATCAGATCGAAGGCCTTTTCAAGACAATCCCCGGAGATTTGTGAATCTATTTAACGGTAGAGCTCCGGAAATACAACCACCCTCTGTTGTGAGAGCTAATTTTCGTATATAACTTTGATAGGTGACGAGATAGCCCTTCTCCCCCAGTATTGCGTTAGGAAAGCAAGTTCCCATATCCCACCTAGCGTCTATGTTAGCAGAAAATTAGCAGTCACTGGCGGATGCTTTACCTAAAGCCGGTAAGCTGGTTGTCTGGTAACGCCGATAGAAGTCGAGCTATCTTCGTCGCCAGCTTCATTAGTCCATAGTCTCCGTGCTCGCTTTCGAATAATTCTTCTGAATACTCTCTATCTCCCTGCTCTCTCAAGACTGTATCGTCATCATCCCATGAAATAGGCAAATCGTCTTCTGATCCTAGAGAGCTTCGAGACGACGTAGATAAGGCTCGAGGGAAGGAATGCTCGCATCTCTTCCCATCCGATTTGACGAGATCTGTCAGCTCAAATGGCGCCCTGAAGTGGAGTTCCTTAACCGCCGTAAGTACTTGCGGCACTCTTGCAATTTTATTATCCGCGAAGTAAGGATAATAAACAAGGTCCCACGGAAAAGTCTCATTATACGATTTAATCGTTAAGACTTCAAACAGTCGTGAGAAAATAAGAGAGCGGAATTTCCGGGAAACTCTGGATAGTGCCAGAAGATGGCTCTTATTATATACCTGCGGAAAATTCAGTCCTAGATCTTCTATATTGACATACATACGTGGGTAAAGACCGCTCGCAAGAGCTCTGCAGGCAAGGAGTTAAGCATCTCGTCTCAAAAGGCTAAAGTTCGTAAGATCAGAGTGCCTTCAAGAGCAATAACGGTCTTAGAAAAGGGGTGGAGCGAATTGCGTGCTGAGATATTAGAGTAATCGGAAGCTGTCCTAAGCAAAGCGCTCGGGGCCGGCTAGACTATATTGGATTTGATGGATGAAACGGTTGATTGTTCAGCTATAGACACGTTGGCTATTTATAGTCCATGCCAAGCATATAGGGCTGATACTAATATCTTACAGACTAAAGACCGGTGACGGAAGCGCTTGCTGTATTGCTAAAAACTGTTGGATTTCAGGCCGGGTCAACTTCGGTATGTCACGTGAATCATCACGTGACTAGGCCTTGGCAAACTAGTAGAGATTTCATGCGTGTTCTTTGCAGTGTTTCTCTGTACAATTAATCAACAATATCTATTAGTAGTCAACAATACTACTCATCATCATCCAATAATATCATCCATTGTCCATACCTTTCATTACTTTGATCCGGATGCTACGAATCTAATGGCTACTGGCGCCAGAGTCGAGACACTATAGGTAGAGACGGAAGCTAAATCCGGGATTCAGTACCGTAGCAGGTTAGAATTCGATGATTGGAGTAGTGTTGGAGCAAGAACAAGGACCGTAGGCAAGAGATGGCCCCAAAGCTATGAGTAAATATTCCGCATCGATAGCGAATACCAGGCATTGCCAGTGCTGCAAGTATGGGTCCACCGAAAAGATCGGGAAAAACGAGCCCCTAGTACGCCAAGGGTAGTTTGTAAGCAGCCGAGTTGCAATAAGCCTTTCTTGATAATCTTGTCGAGCATCGGAATTCTCCACATAGCAGGTCCCCGTCATGGTGTCTAAGCGCTTCCATGCCTTCATTAGTCGAAGGATCAGACCATCCATGATACGCTAAATTTGGAGGCGTCACACCGTCCACGCCTCGAGATGAGGGCGTACCATGAACGTATGATGGATGGGCGCGCTAGGCCCAGATCACCTGACTGAACTTGCCTGAGGGTGATTTACTAGATTTCCCGTGTCACACTGGCTAGTCTCGCCGGCGTTTCCCGCTTATAAGCCTCTTGAGATCCGTTTAAACATGGATGGAGGTAGTTGGAGGGAGGAACAAATCAGTCGATTACTGACGTGTATACTTTACCTTTCGTAGTCTCGGCCTCTATAGAAGACCGATGGATTCGCTAGTTTCCGTGGACACCTCTCAATCATACACGTCGGGTCGTATTCCTCGCCGGCGGCCCTAGTAACCCACGTACGTGTATGTTTGCCAGCCATTACCCACGTTCCATCCGTCTAGAGTATTAAACTCAACTGTTCTCTTATCCAATCAACGTGTTCCCGAGCCTACTAGAGACGTGCCACCCGATCTACCTCAGAAATAGGCGGTTTTCTCCGCGAGATACGGCGAAAAAGGCCCTCTTTCCGGAGAACGCTTCGGATGACTGATTCTGACAAGTTCTAACCCATGCGTACGGCCAGCTCATGGTACGGCATACGTCTAGTCTCTCTCGGCGTCCGTATATAACGGACTAGGGCGCAGCGGGAGGGCGTATTAAGTATTGATTTTCGACCACATCGGTGTTTTTAGGGGGTGAGAGGG